>LHCFC04200__coassemble_195_pt1 | contig 63310 bp, 55 predicted proteins | sample LHCFC04200__metabat2_high_PE_045 | metagenome-assembled genome bin LHCFC04200
ACCCCTGCCGGGAGGCATATATGCCTCCCCTACAAACACCCGGTACCGCGTACACGAACCGGGGGGGACGGTCGGCGGGTGTGTCGTTCCACGGGCCGCATGTATGCGGCACGTAAACCGTGCAGCGTTGGCCGTTCACGGTTTGCAGGATGTTTATTCCGCATGGTAGGGCGGGCGATTTCGCCCGCCGCACATTATAAAAATTATTTTTTGAAAAACCGTCGGTGCGGCGGGGTCAAGACCCCGCCCTACAAACCGGCGGTAACGGTCGGTTTTTCCCCGTCCCCCCTACTACACCACACAACGCAAAAGGCGGCTGCCCGCGGAAATCCCGCGGGCAGCCGCCCGTTTTTTGTCGTGCCGGGGTCTGTGCGAAAGCGCTCAGACAACGCCCTGGCTCATCATCGCGCTGGCGATCTTCTGGAAGCCCGCGATGTTCGCGCCGGCGACGAGGTTGCCTTTCATGCCGTATTCCTCGGCCGCGGCGGCGGTATTCTTGTAGATGTTGACCATGATGTCGTGCAGGCGGGCGTCGACTTCCTCAAACGTCCAGGCCAGGCGCAGCGAGTTCTGGCTCATCTCAAGGCCGGAGGTCGCCACGCCGCCGGCGTTGGACGCCTTGGCAGGTCCAAACAGGACGCCGTTTTCCTGCAGGTAGGCGGTGGCGTCGGGGGTGGTGGGCATGTTGGCGCCCTCGGCCACCGCGTAGCAGCCGTTGGCGACCAGCGCCTTGGCGCCCTCGAGCGGGAGCTCGTTCTGGGTAGCGCAGGGCAGCGCAATGTCGCACGCGACGTTCCAGATGCCCTGGCTGCCCTCGACATACTTGGCGGAAGGCACATAGTCGAGGTAGGTCTTGATGCGCGCGCGCTTGACCTCCTTGATCTCCTTCATGACCTTGTAGTCGATGCCGTTCTCATCGACGATATAGCCGTTGGAATCGCTCATGGCGATGACCTTGGCGCCCAGCTGGGTGGCTTTCTGGTTGGCGTAGATGGCCACGTTGCCGGAACCGGAGATGACGACCTTGGCGCCCTGGAAGCTCTTGCCGTTGGCCTTGAGCATCTCGTCGGTGAAGTAGCACAGGCCGTAGCCGGTGGCCTCGGTACGGGCGAGGGAACCGCCGTAGGGAATGCCTTTGCCGGTGAGCACGCCGGTAAACTCGTTGCAGATGCGCTTGTACTGGCCGAACATATAGCCGATCTCGCGCCCGCCGACGCCGATGTCGCCGGCCGGCACGTCGGTGTTGGGGCCGATGTGGCGGTACAGCTCGGTCATAAAGCTCTGGCAGAAACGCATGACCTCGGCGTCGGACTTGCCGTGGGGGTCAAAGTCGGAACCGCCCTTGCCGCCGCCCATGGGCAGGCCGGTGAGGCTGTTTTTGAAGCACTGCTCAAAGCCCAGGAACTTGATGATGGACAAATTGACGCTGGGGTGGAAGCGCAGGCCGCCCTTGTAGGGGCCAATGGCGGAGTTGAACTCGACACGGTAGCCGCGGTTGACCTGCACCTTGCCGGCATCGTCGACCCAGGGCACACGGAACATCACGACGCGCTCGGGCTCGACCATGCGCTCGATGAGGCCGGCGGCCTCATACTCGGGGTGGGCGGCGACGACCGGCTCCAGGCTTTCGAGGACTTCCTCAGCCGCCTGCAGGAATTCTTTCTGCTCGGGGTAGCGCTGGGTCAGACCCTCGTACACGCCCTGCAGATACGCATTTTTGATCGACATGTGGGACACTCTCCTTTATATAAATTTCGAACACCGCCTTTATCCTACCACGCAATGCGTAGTTTTTCAAGATTTTTGCATAAACTTTCATAAAGTTTGTGCGTATTTCAGCGGCAGGTGTCCCCATGCCATGGACAGTTTGTGCAATTTTACAGTATTTAAGAAAGTTCACGGCAGCATCTGCACCGGCGTGTAGCCGGTGCTGCCCTGCAAAAAGGCGTCGATGTCGATGAGGCCGTAGTCGTAGTCGGTGGCATAGGGCGCTTTCTCGTGCAGCGGCAGCAGAAAGCGCCCGTCGTCGGTCACGGCGGCGGCAAACATCGTGCGGTCCACCGGGGCGGTGGCCTCGATCGTCTGCGTCACGGCGTACCGCTCGCCGCTTTGCCGGTCGAGCACCCACGCCGTATTGGGGGCTTCGGGTGTTTCGGCAGCGCTCTCCAGCCAGAGCCAGCGGCCCTCCTGCGCGGCGGTACCGGGCAGGGCGCGCGCTTCGGCGTCCAAAATATGCCCGTTGGCCCCGGCGATATCCTGCCACTGGCCGGTGGCCGTATCGTAGGCGCGCAGCCCAATGCGCGTCAGCACCCCCGCGCCGTCGCGCTGCATCGTGGCAAAATACAGCCAGCCGCCCGCCTGGCCGCGGAACCCGGTGTCGGACACGATCGTCCGGTCGACCAGCAGCGGGGTGCGCACGCCGGTGGCGGGGTCCAGCAGGTAGTAGGCATAGTACCCGTTTTGCAGCGCGGCGTCATAGGCTTCCCGGTTTTGGTCGGGGTCGGGCAGCGGCGCGTCGGTGAGGAACTGATCGACCAGCAGGTTTTGCCCCATCACGCCGCAGGGCCATTCGTTTTCTTGCAGCGGAAATTCCGTCACGCTGCCATCGGCCAGCGATACGCGGTAGCCGGTGCGCGCCCCCATCGTGAACGCACCGCTGCTGTAACCGTACAGCGCCGCACCGTCGCACCAGCGCAGGATGGAATCCGAGCCAAGGTTTTGCGAGAGTTCTAGGATGTGCTTGGCCGCGCCGCCCCCGGTAATGACCATCAGGCTGGCGGGGTCTGTGGAGGAGCGATACACCGCGCGCTGCCAGGCCAGGTATTCCTCCGGCGTTTGGCCAAAGGTCTGCGCGTCCTCGGCCAGTGTGCCGGCCAGGTTGGTCTCGTAGTATTCCTCCCAGGTGGCGGGCATGTACTCGCCCGCCCACTGTTTATACACATAGACGGCGTCCCCGGCGGCAAACAACTTATAATGGTGCCGGATGCCGGGGAAGTACGCCGGGCAGTCCTCCGACGCATGATCGCAGCCCGGCACGCTGCACAGCACGCGCTGCTCGGCGGCGGCGTAGTCGATGACGGTGACCAGGCCGTGGTCGTTTTGCCACAGCATCTGGTAGCCGCAGTCCCCGGCGTTGAACAGGCACGTTTGGGCGCCGTCCTCGGCCAGGGCGTACAACTCCCCTGCCACGGCGGGCAGGGCGGCGGTCTCTTGCGCCGGGGCGGTCCCGGCATTCTGGGCGGTCTCGGCGGTTTGTTCGTTTTGGGGCGCGGACGCAGTCTGCGCCGGGGCGCAGGCGGCCAGCGCCAGCGCGGCGGCCAGCGCCAAAACAACGGGTATGCGGGTTTTCATGGGGTGCCCTCCTTATCGCGGCGGGGTGTGGTCAAGCGAGCATCTGCACCGGCGTGTAGGCGGTGCTGCCCTGCAAAAAGGCGTCGATGCCGATGAGGCCGTAGTCGTACGGTTCTCCCTCGCCCCGGTACGCGGTGCGCACCAAAAACCGGCCGTCATCGGTCTGGGCCACACTGCGCACCGGCCGGGCATAGGGGTCGCCCGCCATCGTCTGCTGTATGGCGGTCAGCTCGTTTTGTGCGGCGTCCCAGACCCAGCCAAGGTCCAGCACGGAACCGCGGGAGCCTTCCAGCCACAGGTAACGCCCCGCCTGTTCCGCCGTGCCGGGCAGCGTCGCCGCCCCGGCCCAGCGCAGGAACATCGAATCATGCGCCAGCGGGTCGACGACCGCCTGCCAGCTCCCGGCCGCCGGGTCGTAAGCCCAGATGCTGCACAGCTGCGCGCCCGCCGAGGTATGTTCCTCTTTATGGAAATACAGTTTGCCCCCCTGCAAACCGCGGAAAAGACACACATTGCCGTCCTGCGGTTGATAGGGCGTCTCCAGAATCTTGCTGCGCGCGCCAGTGGCCGGGTCCAGCCAGCCGTATTCCACCACAGCGTTTTGCAAGGCGGCGGCGTAGGCTTCCCGGTTTTGGTTGGGGTCGGGCAGCGGCGCGTCGGCCACGGGGCGGGTGGTCAGCAGCCGGTCGCCCTGCGCACCCTCGATCCTCTCGTACTGCGTAAGCGGGAAGTTTGTCACGCCGCCATCAGCCAGCGCGATGCGGTACCCGGCCGAGTTGCCGGCAGGCAGCGCGTCGTAGGCATAGCCGTACAAAGCCGCGCCGTCGCACCAGTACAGCGTGACGAAATTGTCCAAATTGCGGGAAAGCGGCTGCCACCGGCGGGCCGTGCCCGCACGGTCCAGCACAAACAGCCCGGCGGGCAGGCTGCGCTCGCCATACCAGCCGCGGTGGAACGCCGCAAACTCCTGCTCGGTCATACCTTCGCGCAGGGCGGGGTCCGCCAGGCCGGGGCGGACGTACTCGTCGTAATATTCTTCCCAGCTGCCGGTATAGGGGTACGAAGAAGCCGGGTGGTATATGTATACACTCTGCCCCGCGGCAAAAATGAAATCTCCGTTGCCCCGTTCCGCCAGGTAGGCCGGGCAATCCTCCGACGCATGGGCGCAGCCCGGCACGCTGCACAGCACGCGCTGCTCGGCCGTGGCGTAATCGACATAGCTTACCAGCATGTACCCGTTGCGGGGCAACAGTTCATAGCCGCAGTCCCCGGCATTGAACAGGCACGTTTGGGCGCCGTCCTCGGCCAGGGCGTACAACTCCCCTGCCACGGCGGGCAGGGCGGCGGTCTCTTGCGCCGGGGCGGTCCCGGCATTCTGGGCGGTCTCGGCGGTTTGTTCGTTTTGGGGCGCGGACGCAGTCTGCGCCGGGGCGCAGGCGGCCAGCGCCAGCGCGGCGGCCAGCGCCAAAACAACGGGTATGCGGGTTTTCATGGGGTGCCCTCCTTATCGCGGCGGGGTGTGGTCAAGCGAGCATCTGCACCGGCGTGTAGGCGGTGCTGCCCTGCAAAAAGGCGTCGATGCCGATGAGGCCGTAGTCGTACGGTTCTCCCTCGCCCCGGTACGCGGTGCGCACCAAAAACCGGCCGTCATCGGTCTGGGCCAGCGGGTACACAGCCTGCGACCCGTAAGGGGCGTCCGCCAGCTTTTGCTGCACGGCGGTCAGCGTGCCGGTACGGATGTCTAACACCCAGGTGAGATCCTCGGTCCAGCCGCTGGAACCCGTAAACCACAGGTAGGGCGCCGTGCAGGCGGCGCTGGACGCCGGGCAGGCCGCATCCGGGTGCTGCAGGGTCATACTGGCGTCGGGCAGGGGGCGCAGCAGGTCCCGCCAGGTCCCGGCTGCCGGGTCGTAGGCGCAGAGGGCGCGGTCCAGGGCTGTGCCGTCGTCCTGGAGTTCCTGCTCCTCAAAAACCAGTTCACCGTTCAGCAGGCCGCAAAAGCCGTTGTCCTCGTAGAGGGAAGTATCGCGCGGGCGTTCCAGCACTTTGCTGCGCGCGCCGGTGGCCGGGTCCAGCCAGTCGTATTCCACCACAGCGTTTTGCATGGCGGCGTCGTAGGCTTCCCAGTTTTGGCCGGGGTCAGGCAGCGGCGCGTCAGCCACGGGGCGGGTGGTCAGCAGCCGGCCGCCCTGCGCACCGACGATCTTCTCGTACTGCATGAGCGGGAAGGTCGTCACGCTGCCGTCGGCCAGCGCGATGCGGTACCCGGCCGAGTTGCCGGTGGGCAGCGCGTCGTAGGCATAGCCGTACAGCGCCGCGCCGTCGCACCAGCGCATGGTGGTGCTTGCCAGGTCCTGCGTGCAGGTCAACTCCCGGCGGGACGTGCCGCCGCCCTCGATGACATACAGCCCCGCCGGGGCGCTTTGCTCGGCATAGCGGCCGCGGCAGTAGGCCAGCAGTTCCTCGTCGGTCAATGTCTCCCACCCCTGGGGGCGTTCCTGCAATTTGGGGGCCACGACCTCGGCGTAATAATCATCCCAACTTCCCTCATAGTGCATCGTGACTACCGGGCGGTAGACGTACAGCGTCTCGCCCACGGTGAACACGCACAGTTCCCGCCCCTTGCCGGGGAAATACGCCGGGCAGGCGTCGGTATCGTGCCCGCAGCCCGGCACACGGCAGACGACGCGCTGTTCGGCGGTGGCGTAGTCGATCTCAGTCAGCAGGCAGTAGCCCAAATGGTAGGTGGGGTCCAGCATATAGTAGGCGTCGCCCGCATTAAAAACGGGCTCTGTGGCGTTCCACGCTTCCACTGTAAAAAACGCCCCGGCCGGTCCGGCCGTTTGCGGTTCGGGGGCGGTCTCTTGCGCCGGGGCGGTCTCGGCGGTTTGTACGTTTTGGGGCGCGTCCGCGGTGTGCGCCGGGGCGCAGGCGGCCAGCGCCAGCGCGGCGGCCAGCGCCAAAACAACGGGTATGCGGGTTTTCATAGGGCGTCCTTTCTTATGGGGTCTCGGGCGGGGTCTCGGGCACGGCGCGGGGCAGTTCCTCCGCCGTGCAGGGCTGTAACGTCAGCGAGTATACCCACCGCGTGTGGGCCGTTTCGCCGCCGCTTACCGAGCCGGTCATGGTGGTGTACGGGTAGAGCGACGCGGTGATGAGCGCCGCGCCGTTTTGGCTGTAGAGCGCGTGGGGATACAGGCTGTCCTGCGGGACGGCCCAGTCGCCCAGGGCGGCCAGGCCCGCCTGTTCGGCAAAGGCTTGCAGGGCGGCTTCGTCGGGCGTTGGCGGTTCGGCGCTGCCGGCGGCCGCGTCCACCTCGCCCGTTGCGGCGGCCTGCAAGGCAGCCTCTGCGGCGGCCTCCAGGGCGGCCTGCTGGGCGGCCCGGCCGCCAAAATAGTCGTACGGGGCCGAGAGCCAGATGTCCACCACCGCGCCGGTGCGGCTGTCCATCGTCAGGCTGCAGGCGGTGTACAGCGTGCCGGTCTCGTCCAGCGCAAAACGCTTGAGCGTGATGAACCCCAAACTGTCGGTGGCGTAGTAGGGCATCTCCAGCCAGTACTGCGTGCCGTCGTAGTCGGTGTACGGGCCGGTCTCGGCCCAGTCGCAGGCCCAGGCGGCCCAGGCGGGGGCCAGGGCCCCGCTGGTGGCCAGGTCTTGCAGCACGGCGTCCATGGTATCGCGGTAGACGCTGCTTGCCGTCATGCCGCCGATGTCGCTGCGCGCGCCGACGTACAGCATACGGTCCTGCGCGGCGTCGCCCTGCGGCAGGGGCGTGTAGGCGCTCTGGCTTTGCGCGGCGCGCTCTGTAAGCTGGCGCAGCAGGTAGTAGTCGTCGCCGCTGGGCACCGGCGCGGTGTAGGGGTCCTGCACGGCGGCGGTGCGGCCCAGCGCCGCGGCGTCGGCCGCCGCCAAAAACACGGCCGGGGCCGCCGCGCACACCAGCACGGCCAGCGCGCACAGCGCGCCCGCCAGGCGCGGATGCTGCCACAGTTTCATGCTTCGCCACCCCCTTTGGGCAGGGTGACGCGCACGGTGGTGCCCTGCCCCTGCCGGCTCTCAATTTCCAGCGTGCCGCCGTGGGCCGCCGCGATGCGCTGGCACAGCGCCAGCCCCAGCCCGCTGCCGCCCTGTTTGCGCGCGCGGGATTTATCGACCATATAAAACGGCTCGGTCACGCGGGGGATTTCTTGCGGCGGGATGCCGCAGCCGCAGTCGGTGACGGATACCGTGACGCTGCCGCCCTGCTGCGTGCAGGCGATGGCGATGGGCGCGCCCGGCGCGCTGGCCTTGACGGCGTTTTGCACCAGGTTGTAAAACAGGTCCAGCAGCAGGTCGGCGTCGCCCTGCACCGTGCAGCGCCCCGGCGGCGTTTGCAGGTTGGCCCCCGGGCAGGCGGCGCGCAGCCGCGGCCACAGCGCGGCCAGGTCCAGCGGGTGAAGCTGCAGGTCCCCGCCGCCCAGGGCCAGCAGCGCCAGCAGTTTCTGGCTCAAATCTTCCAGGCGGCGGCCCTCATGGTAGATGGCGCCGGCGGCCTCGCGCTGTTCGTCGGGGTCGCCCTGCGCGGCGCGCAGCATGTCGGCGTAGCCGATGATGCTGGTCATGGGGGTTTTGAGTTCATGGGTGAACGCGCCCATAAAATCCTCGCGCTGCTGCACGCTGTGTTCCAGCGCGGCGATCTTTTCCTGCACGGCGTCAGCCATCTGGTCAAAGCTGCGGCTGACCTGCTCGATCTCGTCGCCGGTATGCAGCGCCGTGCGGTGGGCGTAGTCGCCCCCGGCAATGCGCGCGCTGGCCGCCGTGAGCACCCGCAGCGGGCGGGTGACCTGCCGCGCCAGCAGCGCCAGCACAGCCGCGCCGCCCGCCAGCACGACGGCCTCCAGCCCTAAGAAACGGCGCAGGCTGGCATCGCGCTCGCGGTAGAGGCCGGTGAGGTCGAACGCGCTGACCAGGTGCACCCCGCCCTGCAGATCGCTGCCGTACAGCGCGTAGACCGCGCCGCCGTCGCGCACGGTGCGCGCGGTGGCGTTTGGCAGCGGGGCGTCCCACGCCAGCGGCAGCGCGCTGTACACAAGGTCCTGCCCGCGCCAGACGGCGGCCATGCGGCCGTGCGCGCGCACCAGGGCGACCAGGGTCTCGTCGCCGGTGTCGTCGCCGCGGCGCTGCAGGTCCAGAATTTCGGTTTGCAGAAGCGTGCAGGCCTGCGCGTGGGCGGCGGCGTTGGCGTGGTCGACGCGCTGGCGCTGCGCGGCAAAATCGCTGTACAGTAAGTAGCACCCGCCCACGCCGAACGACGCGCTGAGCACGAGCAGCAGCAGGCAGATGAGTTTTTGGGCAAAGCGCATAAGGGGGCCTCCTTGTTTTTTTTTGGGGGGGGCGGGTCAAATCGAAAACGAAAAATGAAAAATGAAAAAATAAAAATTATGGTGCTGCGCCCGCAGGCGCGTCTCGGAGCGCAACCGGGCCGCAAGGCCCGGCTCTTGGCGCGGAGAGGATCGGCGGCCCCGGGCCGCCTAAAAATCGGGTTTGCGGCGCAATAAAGCACAGTGGTTCCCCGGCGTTTGCCTTGCATTGCAGGGCGGCGGGAACGGGCAATGTGCCCGCAAACCCCGCGCGGCCGTTCACCCCTGCCGGGAGGCATATATGCCTCCCCTACGAATAGGGCAAACATGTACACGAGCCGGAAACCAGGTGGCACCGCAAACGGCCGCGGCGGGTCAAGACCCCGCCCTACAATACAAGGGAAACGTCATACAAACCATAAACGGGCGGTGCGGCAACGTTTCGCAGGCCGCATACATGCGACCCCTACGAACCGGCCGGGAATGGCAGGTAAATGGCAAGGCAAGCGTCTGCCGCAGACGGCCACGGCGGGCGTGAACGCCCGCCCTACAGGGTGGCGGAAAGGGGCGGCCAAACCGGAAACGGCACGGAAAATTGCAGGCCAAACCGGAAACAGTGCGGCGGAATTGCAAGCCTAGCCGGACGGCGGCCTTACTCCTTTTTCAGGCGGTAGCCGATGCGGTAGACCGTCTCGATGTGATCATACCAGTGCAGTTTGCGGCGCAGCCGCATGATGTGCAAGTCCAGCGTGCGGGTGTCGGTCTCGGCGCGGTCGCCGCCCCAGACGCGCTCATACAGCGTGTCGCGGTAGAGCGCCGCGCCGCGGTTGCGCATGAGCTGTTCCAGCAGCAAAAACTCGTTGGGCGTCAAGTCGACCGGCGCACCGTTTTGCAGCACCGTGTGCGCGCCGGAGTCCAGCACGACGTCGAACGCCTGCATGACGCTGCCGCGCCCGTTGCGGCGCAGCACGCTTTCGACCCGGGCGAGCAGTTCCTCGACCGCAAAGGGCTTGACGATGTAGTCGTCGGCGCCGCGGCGCAGCCCCTCGACCCGGTCCTTGACGGCGCCCTTGGCCGTGATAAAGATGACCGGCACGCCCTGCGGGCGCAGGTAGTCCAGCAGGTCGTAGCCGTCCAGCCCCGGCAGCATGATGTCCAACAGCGCCAGGTCGTAGTCGTTTTGTTCAATGCGGTCGGCGGCGGTCTTGCCGTCGTTGGCCACCGTGCAGCGGTAGCCCGCGCGGGTCAGGTTGATCTCGATCAGGCGGGAGATCAGCGGTTCATCCTCCACGATCAATACGCGTGTCATAGGCAGTTCCTCTCTTTGCGCCCAGCATACCAGGGGGTTGTATCGTAGTTGTAACAGGGTTCGTTGTAAATTTTCACAATTTCCTTTATTTTACCACAGCCCGCGTGGTATACTGTAGCCAAAGCCATAAATTTACAAAAGGAGGCACCCTGCCATGCCTGCTACCGTAGAAGAACTGGTACATAGCCTGACGCTGGAAGAAAAGGCGGGGCTGTGCTCCGGCCAGGGGCCGTGGCACACCAAAGCCGTCGCGCGGCTGGGTATCCCGGCCATGATGGTATCCGACGGGCCGCACGGTCTGCGCGCCCAGCGCCCCGGGGCCGAGGGCCCCAACGACAGTGTCGAGGCCGTCTGCTACCCCGCCGGCTGCGCGGCCGCCGCCAGCTTTGACCCCGCGCTGACCCGGCGCCTGGGCGCGGCCGTCGCGCGCGAGGCGCAGGCTGCCGGCGTCGGCGTCGTGCTGGGGCCGGCCATCAACATCAAGCGCAGCCCGCTGTGCGGCCGCAACTTTGAATATTACAGCGAGGACCCGTTTTTGGCCGGCGAGCTGGCGGCGGGGTTCATCCGCGGCGCGCAGGGCGAGGGCGTGGGCGCCTGCCCCAAGCACTTTGCCGCCAACAACCAGGAGACCCGCCGCCTGAGCGTCGACGACCGCATCGACGAGCGCACGCTGCACGAAATTTACCTGCCGCCGTTTGAGACCGCCGTGCGCGACGCGCAGCCCTGGTGCGTGATGAGCAGCTACAACCGCGTAAACGGCGTCTACGCCAGCGAAAACCCGCTGCTGCTGGACGAAATTTTGCGCGGGCAGTGGGGCTTTACCGGGTTCGTGATGTCGGACTGGGGCGCGGTCAGCGACCGCGTGCGCGCCCTGGCCGCCGGGCTGCACCTGGAGATGCCGGGTTCCGGCGGCGTCAACGACGCCAAGATCGCAGCCGCCGTGCGCAGCGGCGCGCTGGACGAAGCGGTGCTGGACAAAGCCGTGGCGCGCATTTTGAACATCGTGCTGCGCGCCGCCGACCTGGCCCGCCCCGCCCCTGCCGACCGCGAAGCCGGGCACGCGCTGGCCGTGCGCCTGGCCAAAGAGAGCGCCGTGCTATTGCAAAACCTGGGCGCGCTGCCGCTGCGCGAGGGGCAGAAAGTGGCGTACATCGGCGCGCTGGCCGCGCAGCCGCGCTACCAGGGCGGCGGGTCCAGCCATGTGAACACCCGCGGGGCCGTGGGCGCGCTGCAGGCCGCGCAGCGCCGCCACCGCAACGTGCGCTATGTCGAGGGGTTCCCCGCCGCGCTGGACCAGCGCGACGAGGCCGAGTTTCTGCGCGCTGTGGCGGCGGCCGAGGAAGCCGACGCCGCCGTGATCTTTGCCGGGCTGCCCGAGAGTTTTGAGAGCGAGGGCGCCGACCGCCGCCACATGCGGCTGCCGGACTGCCAGAACAACCTGATCGCCCGCGTGGCGGCCGTGCAGAAAAACACCGTGGTGGTGCTGCACACCGGCGCGCCGGTGGAATGCCCGTGGGCGGGGGATGTTTCGGCCATTTTGTGCATGTACTTAGCGGGCGAGGGCGTGGGCGAAGCCGCCGACGCGCTGCTGTGGGGCGACGCCAACCCCGCCGGCCACCTGCCCGAGACCTGGCCCCTGCGGCTGGAGGATACGCCCTGCTACCTGGATTTCCCCGGCGACGGCCTGACCGCCGACTACCGCGAGGGCGTCTTTGTGGGCTACCGCTGGTACGACGCGCGCCGTATGCCGGTGCGCTGGCCGTTTGGCCACGGGCTGAGCTATACCGGCTTTGTGTACCGCGACGCCGCGCTGGACCGCGCCGTTTTGGCCGACGACGGCTGCGTGACGGTGCGCGTACAGGTCAAAAACAGCGGCGCGGTGCGCGGGGCCGAGGTCGTGCAGCTGTATGTCAGCGACGGTACCGGCGCGCCGGTGCCCGGCGGCCGCGTGCCGCAGGCGCTGCGCGGGTTCCAGAAAGTGGAACTGGCCCCCGGCCAGGCGTGCGAGGTCACCTTTACGCTGACGCCGCGCGACCTGGCCCACTACGACGCCGCGCTGCACGGCTGGTACGCCGCGCCCGGCCGGTATGAACTGCGCATCGGCCGTTCCAGCCGGGACATCCGCCAGACGCTGGAACTGCGCTACGAGACGGCGCGCCGCCCGCCGCTGGCCATTGACGAGAACACACCGCTGGGCGTGCTGCTGGCCGACGGCCGCACGGCCCCCGTGATCCGCCGGGCGATGGCCGAGCACGGCGTGGTGGAGGGCGACGCCGGCGACGGCCTGATGCCGCCTGAAGCGATGGCCGCCATGCTGGACGCCTCGCCGCTGCGCGGCATGGTGCAGTACCGCGACGAGGAACTGGCCCCGCTGCTGGCCGCGCTGCGCGAAGCCGCGCAAAGCTGAGCGGACGCCCTTTATTTGTACAAAAACAAAACGACGCCCCGTGCCGGCCGGCACGGGGCGTTTGGGTTTTGTGGGGGCATCACGCGGCGGGGCGGATCATGTCGAGACCCTGCTGCAGCGTCTGTTCATTGATCGCGCCCTGCGCCCAGGCGACGAGGTTGCCCTCGGCGTCGAGGAAGTAGGTCGTGGGCAGCGCCGTGACGCCGTAGGTCATCGCGGCGTCGAGGTCGAGGTCGAACAACACGGGGAAGGTGTAGCCTTCTTCCTCCAGCAGCGCTTCGGCATCGGCCTGCGTCTCGCGCCCACCCGTCATGTTGACGAGCAGGAACTGCACGCCGTCCTCCTGCTCATACGCCTGCTGGAAGGCCGGCATCTCGCTTTTGCAGGGGCCGCACCAGCTGGCCCAGAAGTTAAGCACCAGCGGTTTGCCGAAATAGTCCGAAAGCTGCACGGCGTTGCCGTCGGCGTCGTAGGCCGTAAAGTCCGGCGCGGCGGTGCGCTGCGCCTCGGCGTCCTCCGCCGTTTGCTGCGTATCGCCGCTGTCGGCGGTGCTTTCGGCGGTGTCGGCGGGCACCGGCGTGGACTCGACGGCCAGCTGGTCGGGCGCATACTGGCTGCCCAGGCGGTCATACAGCAGGTAGGCCCCCGCCAGCACGATGGCGAACGCCAGCACCAGCAATACCAATGTTTTGCGGTCTTTCATGGGGATCTCCTTTATCAGCTGAGCAGGTTGAGGAAGCGGCCCATCAGGCCGGTGGCCATCAGCACGCCCACGACGATGAGAAAGACGCCGCACACGCGGTTGAGGACCCCGTAATGGCGCTTGACCCAGTCAAACGCCGTCTTGAGCCGGTCGATGAGCACGGCGCTGAGCACGAACGGCACGCCCAGCCCCAGCGAGTAGGCCAGCAGCATCGCCATGCCCACCAGCACATGCCCCTGCTGGGACGCCAGCGCCAGCGCCGAACCGAGGAACGCCCCGACGCAGGGCGTCCACCCCAGCGAGAACACGACGCCGAACAGCACCGCCGCGCCAAAGCCCATCTGGGTATCGACCGTGCGGCTGCTGCCGCGGAACAGCGTGAGTTTGATGACGCCGAGGTAGCAGAGGCCGAAGAAGATGACCACCGCGCCGCAGACGATGTTGACGGCCGTGTGGTACTGCTGCAGCAGCTGCCCGGCGGTGCCGGCCAGCGCGCCCATAAGCACAAAGACGACGGTGAACCCGGCCACAAAGCCCAGCGCGCCCGCCAGCGTTTTGCGGGTGCTGCGCTCGCCCCCGCCCGCAAAGTAGCTGAGGTAGACCGGCAGCATCGGCAGCAGGCAGGGCGAGAGGAAGGTGATGACGCCTTCCAAAAAAGCGATGAAATACTGCATAGCACGCTCCTGTAGGGTTTGCCTTAGTATACCCCGGCAGCGTGCGCTGTGTCGGTGACTTTGTCACGCTGGCGGCGGGGCGCTCTTATCCTACCACAGCAGGGGCCTTTGTGGCAAGCAAAAAACGCCGCGCGCTTTGTGGTAAAGCGTGCGGCGGGGCTTATAATCGGTTGGCGGTTCAGCGCGCGCCGCGGCGGCGGCGCACGGCCGAAAGCCGCGCCGTGGCGCGCGCCAGGGCGGCCTTGCTGCGGTAATACTCGCGCTGGCTGCCGTGCTGGCGCAGGCGTTCCTCGGCACGGGATTTGGCGCGCTGGGCGCGGGCCTCGTCGATCTCCTCGGGCCGTTCGGCGGTGGAGACAAGCACCACGGCGTAGTCCGACATGATCTCGGCAAAGCCGTGGGTGACGATGACGCTGGTCCACACGCCGTCCACCTTGTAGCGGGTCTCGCCCGGTTCAATGGCGGCGACCACCGGCTCGTGCCCGGCCTCGACGCCGTAGCTGCCGTCGGTGGCGGGCAGGATCAGACTTTCGACCTGGCCGGTAAAAAACGGCCCGGTGGGGGTGACGATCTCCAGCAAAAAGGTGTTGGCCATTTACACCGCCCCCTGGGCGCGCGCTTTTTCGCGCACTTCGTCCGCCGTGCCCACCATCGAGAAGGCGGACTCGGGGTATTGGTCCAGCTCGCCGCCCAGCAGGGCTTCAAAGCCGTCCAGCGTTTTTTGCAGCGGCACGTAGCGCCCCTGCAAACCGGTGAACTGCTCGGCCACGAACATCGGCTGCGAGAAGAACTGCTGCATGCGGCGCGCGCGGGCCACCGTGCGGCGGTCGTCCTCGCTGAGTTCTTCCATACCCAGGATGGCGATGATGTCCTGCAGGTCGCGGTAGCGCTGCAACAGCTCCTGCGCGCCGCGCGCCACCGTGTAGTGGCGCTGGCCGACGGTGTCGGGTTCCAGCACGCGGCTGGTGGACTCGAGCGGGTCGACGGCCGGGTAGATGCCCTGCTCGACGATCTTGCGGGAGAGCACCGTCGTGGCGTCCAGGTGGCTGAACGTCGTGGCGGGGGCGGGGTCGGTCAGGTCGTCGGCCGGCACATAGACCGCCTGCACCGAGGTGATGGACCCGTCCTTGGTGGAGGTGATGCGCTCTTGCAGCGCGCCCATCTCGTCGGCCAGCGTGGGCTGGTAGCCGACGGCCGACGGCATGCGGCCCATCAGGGCGCTGACCTCGCTGCCGGCCTGCACGTAGCGGAAGATATTGTCGATAAACAGCAGCACGTTCTGCTTTTGGCGGTCGCGGAAATATTCGGCCATCGTCAGGCCGGTCAGCGCCACGCGCATACGGGCCCCCGGCGGCTCGTTCATCTGGCCAAAGACGAGGGCGGTCTTGTCCAGCACGCCGCTTTGGCCCATCTCGCGCCAGAGGTCGTTGCCCTCGCGCGTACGCTCGCCCACGCCGGTAAAGATGGAGTAGCCGCCGTGCTCGGTGGCGATGTTGTGGATCAGTTCCTGGATGAGCACCGTCTTGCCGACGCCAGCGCCGCCGAACAGGCCGATCTTGCCGCCGCGGGTGTAGGGGGCCAGCAGGTCGATGACCTTGATGCCGGTCTCGAGGATCTCGGTGCCGGTGCTTTGCTGTTCAAACGGCGGCGGCGCGCGGTGGATGGACCAGCGCTCCGGCGCGTCGACGGGGCCTTTTTCGTCGATGGGCTCGCCCAGGACGTTGAACATGCGCCCCAGCGTACCCTCGCCCACCGGCGCCTGGATGGGGTGCCCGGTGGCGGTGACTTCGTCGCCGCGCGCCAGGCCCTCGCCGGGCGAAAGCAGGATGCAGCGCACCGCATGGCCGCCGATGTCGCGGGCGACCTCCATGGTGCGGCGGCCGTCCGGCTTTTCCACAAAGAGTTCCTCGTGGATCTGCGGCAGGGCGTCTGCGCCGAACTGCACGTCGACGACAGGCCCCAGCACCTGCGCGATCACACCTTTTTGTTGCATAGCAGTCGTTCCTTTCTTAGTGGCAAAAGCCCGTCATACGCCGCCGCCCTGTGCGCCGGCCACGATCTCGGTGATCTCCTGCGTGATGGCGGCCTGGCGGGCGCGGTTATACTCCAGCGAAAGCTGTTTGAGCAGGCTGCGGGCGTTCTCGGTGGCGGTGTCCATGGCCGTCATGCGGGCGTTCTGCTCGGAGCAGAAAGACTCCACCATCGCACCGAACAGCGCGCCTTTGAGGTAGACGGGCACGATGTGGTTGAGCACCTCGGCGGCGGAGGGCATATACGTCACCTCGCGCCGGATGCCGCCGTCGGCCCGCGGCCGCGGCTGCCAGGGGAAGGCGTCGCGGTCCAGCGGCAGCAGCTTGAGGATCTTGGGCTGTAATTGCAGCGGGGTGACGAGCTCGGTATACACAACGTACACCTCGTCCAGGTGGCCTTTGCGGAAATGCTCGACAAACAGGTCCGCGATCTCCCGCGCGCGGGGGGGCGTGGGGTCCTGCGCGGTGTACATGAACTCGACGTCGACGGTGACGCCCTTGTGGCGGAAATAGCTGCGGCCCGTCTGCCCGATGAGGAACAGCGTGGGGTCGTCGAATTTTTGCATGTGTTCCTCGGCCAGGCGCAGCACGTTGTGGTTGTAGGCGCCGGCCAGGCCTTTGTCGCCGGTGATGATGATGAACCCCGCCTTGTGGGGTTTGCCGGGGCGGCGGTCAAAGTAGATATGCTCGACATCCTGCGTGCGGTGCAGAATGTCCGAGATCGTCTGCGTCGTCTTGACAAAATAGGGCTGCACGTTGGTCAGCTGTTCGCGGGCTTTGCGCAGCTTGGAGGAAGAGATCAGGTACATCGCGTTGGTGATCTTGAGCGTCTGCTGGACGCTGTCGATATGGTTGCGGATCTCTTTTATGCTGTCCATTGCGCGCTCACCTGCTTTTTGTAGCCGTCCAGCGTGGTGCGGATCTGCTCGGTCACGGGGCCGGGCAGCGTGCCGCTGGCCGTGATGCCGGCCATAAGGTCGGGCTGTTCGCGCTCGAGCAGGTCGACAAAGTCGTTGGCAAAATCCCGCACGCGCTCCACCGGGACGTCGGCCAGCAGGCCGCTGGTGGCGATGTAGAGCACGACCGCCTGCCGTGCGGCCGACATCGGCGCGCTGCGCGGCTGGCGCAGCAGGGCCATCATGCGTTTGCCGTGGTCCAGCGCTTTGCGGGTGCCGGCGTCGAGGTCGGAGCTGAACTGGGTGAACACCTCCAGCTCGCGGTAGCGGGCCAGGTCGATGCGCAGCGTGCCGGCCGTCTTTTTGATGGCCGGGATCTGCGCCGCGCCGCCCACGCGCGACACCGACAACCCGACGTTGACCGCCGGGCGCTGGCCGGAATGGAACAGCCCGCTTTCGAGGTAGATCTGGCCGTCGGTGATGGAGATGACGTTGGTGGGGATATAGGCCGAGACGTCGCCGGCCTGCGTCTCGACGATGGGCAGCGCCGTCATGGAGCCGCCGCCATACTCCTGCGTGACGCGGCAGGCGCGCTCCAGCAGGCGGCTGTGCAGGTAGAACACGTCGCCGGGGTAGGCCTCGCGCCCGGGGCTGCGCTGCAGCAGCAGCGACAGCGTGCGGTAGGCCACCGCATGTTTGGAAAGGTCGTCGTAGACGATGAGCACGTCCTTGCCGTGGGCCATGAAATACTCGCCCATGGCCGCGCCCGCATAGGGCGCGACGTACTGCAGGGGCGCGCCCTCGGCCGCCGTGGCCGAAACCAGGATGGTGTACGCCAGCGCGCCGTGCTGGCGCAGCGTCTCGCGCAGGCGGGCGACGGTGGACTCCTTTTGGCCGATGGCGACGTAGATGCAGATCATATCCTGGCCCTTCTGGTTCAGGATGGCGTCGACGGCGATGGCCGTCTTGCCGGTCTGGCGGTCGCCGATGATGAGCTCGCGCTGGCCGCGGCCGATGGGCACCATGGCGTCGATGGCCAGGATGCCGGTCTGCATGGGCTGGTTGACGGGCTCGCGGCTGATGACGCCGGGGGCCTCGTGCTCGATGGGGTAGCGCTCGCTGGTCTGGACGGGGCCCAGGCCGTCGATGGGGCGGCCCAGGGCGTCGACGGTGCGGCCGATGAGGGCGTCGCCCACCGGCACGTCGGCCGGGCGGCCGGTGCGGCGGCAGAGGCTGCCTTCCTCCAGGCCGTCCTGGCTGCCCAGCAGGATGACGCCGGTGTACTCGCGCCGGAGGTCCAGCACGATGCCGGCGGCGCCGTTTGCAAACTCGACACGCTCGCCGTAGACGGCGTGCTGCATGCCGCTGACGGTGGCGATGCCGTCGCCGACCGACAGCACGCGCCCGGTCTCGACGGTATCGGCGGCGTCCTCGCGCCGGATGGCCGCTTTGATGCGGTCCTGCATCGCTTCCAGCCCGGCGTCCGCGCCGGCGGCGGGGTCGTCCCGCAGGCCGCGGGCCAGGCGCTCCAGCCGGCTTTTGACGCTGTAGTCATAGGTCAGGCCGTTGACGTCCAGCACAAAGCCGCCCAGGATGGCGGGGTCGATGTGGATGTCCAGCACGGCGTTGTCTGCGCCGCACAGCTTGCAGGCCGCTTTGCAGATGGTCTGCTGCGTGGCTTCGTCGGGCTGGCGGGCGCAGGTGACCCGGCAGGCCACGCCGCCCCGGGCAGCCAGCGCCAGGCGGGAAAATTCCGCCAGGATGGCGGGCAGGTCGGCCAGCGCATCGGCGTCGGCCAGGATGTTCAAAAAGGCTTTCAGTGCGTCGCAGCCCGCCAGCATGGGGGCGTCGGCCAGCAGCTGCTGTTTTTCCGCCGGGGTGGCCGCCGGGCTCGCCAGGGCGTTCCAGCGGGCGGTATCGGCCAGCAGGGCGTCGCCCGCGGCGCGCACGGCCGGGGCGTCGCTGCCGGCAGCCTCCAGCAGGGCGGCGGCATAACGCTGGGTCATCTCGCTCATTGCGCGTTCCCCACTTTCTGCAGGAATTCCTCGGCCAATGCGCGGTCGTCGTCGGTGTCCAGGCGCTTGGCGGCGATCTCTGCGGCGGCCAACACGGCCAGCTGCGCCACCTCGCCGCGGGCGGCGCGCAGCATCTCGCCGCGCTCTGCCTCCAGGCGGCGGGCGGCATCCTCGGCGCGCTGCTTGGCGTCGGCGTCGGCCTCGGCCAGGCGGTCGGCGTAGGCTGCGTCGGCGCGCTGTTTGGCGTCGGCCACCAGCTGGGCGGCCTCCTGCCGGGCGGTGGCGAGCTTTTGCTCATACTCGGCCTGGGCCTGCTGCGCCCGGGCGTTGGCGGCCTCGGCTTCGGCGATCTGCTGTTGGATCAGCTGTTCGCGCTGCGCCAGCACGGCGTTGACGCGCCCGAACAGAAATTTGCGGAAAAAGAAGTACAGCACCAGCAGGTTGATGATGGTGCATATGATGGTCACGGGCTGGAAATCCAGCATGCCGCACACCTCCTTACAAAGTGGTCAAAAAGCGGCCGTTAGCCCACAAAGACGATGATGAGCGCGGTGATAAAGCCAAAGATGGCGGTGCCTTCGGCCATGGCGGCGCCCAGCAGCAGCGTGCTGGTGATCTTGCCGGAAGCCTCCGGCTGGCGGGCGATGGCGTCGTTGGCGTGGGCGGTGGCGATGCCGATGCCGATGCCGGCGCCGATGCCGGTGAGAACTGCGATGCCTGCGGCGATGATTCCGATATCCATGAGATGTTTCCTCCTGTTTTGTCAAATGGTCAAATGGTGGTAAGGGAAGGGGTCAGGCTTCTTCCTGCTTGATGCCTTCGCCGGTGAAAAGCGCGGTCAAAAACACAAAGACGATGGTCTGGATGATGCCGTCGAACAGGTCAAAGTAGATGCCAAAGACGGCGGGCACGACGGCGGGCACCAGGTACTTGATCATCTCCATGATGATGTAGGAGCCCAGTACATTGCCGAACAGACGCATGCACAGCGCCAGCGGCCGGATGGCGACTTCCATCAGGTTGATGGGCGTCAGCAGCGGCATGGGCTGCGCAAAGCGCTTGAGGCCGCCGCCCAGGCCGTTGTAGCGGAACTGCGCGCCGTAGATCAGCGCCATGCTCATGAGCGCCAGCGCCGTGGTGACGCTGATGTCCTTGGTGGGGGAGCTCAGCCCAAAGATGCCGATGATGTTGGCCAGCGCGATGTAGATGGCCACCGTGCCCAGATACGGCGCGAACGGCCGCCAGTGCGGGCCGATGGAGTCCTTGACGAAGCCGTTTAAGAACTGGACGGCGCTTTCCAGCACGACCTGGGGTTTGCCGGGCTGGCGCACTTTGAGGTCACGGGTGGCCAGCAGCGTAAACACCATGCACGCCGCCATGATGACCCAGCTGACGACGAGCGACGACGCGATGGGGATGCCGCCGAACAGCGGGATGGTGAACGCGGTCTCGTTTTCCAGCGCCTCCAGCAGGGCTTGTTTAAAACCTTCCAAGCAATTTCACCTCGTTTCGTCCCCTATCTTACCGCCGGGGCGCGCGTGTGATAAGGCTTACGAACATAAAAAAAGCAAAACCGTGCAAACCGCCGCAATTTATTTACACTTTTGCACAACCTTTGTGCAACATTGACGATTTTGCCCCCAGGTGGTATCATAACCGCAAACGGGGCGTTTTACGCGCAGAAAGGGGGCCGCCATGGCGCACAAGACCGCCGGGCAGACGCTGTACCAGCAGATCCGCCGTGTGAGCGTGCTGGGCATTCTGGTGGCGATGATCCTGGCCACCGGCGCCGGGCTGTGGCTGAGCCTTGCGCAGGAGCAGCGCATGCGCGACGACACGCTGACCGCCGCCGTGCAGGCCGCGGCCTATGCGCTGGCCCTGGACGGGCACAGCGACGCGCAGCAGCTGCAGGAATACACCCTGCGCACGGTGGAGGGCATCGAGGGCGTCGACCTGTTTGCCGTGTACGACGCGCAGGGCCGGCCGGTATACTATGCCGACATTGTATCGGGCCAGGCCGGCAGCGCAGAGCTGCCGGCGCTGGACGCCGAACTGTGCCGCCGCCTGGCCCAAAGCGGCGAGGTGCTGCTGGACGACGCCGAGACCCCGCTGGGCGCCGACCACTGCGCCGTGACCGCCGTGCGCGGTGCAAACGGCACGGTGACCGGCTACGTGCTGGCCGGGCTGTATTTGCGGTCCATCCGCACGATGGCGCTGCGCACGCTTGGGGTGTTTGTGGGCATCGGCCTGGCGGCGCTGGGCGTCGGCACGCTGCTGAGCCTGCAGCTGGCCCGCCGCATCAAAAGCGGGCTGCTGGGGTATGAGCCGGACGCTTTCCGCGATTTGTTTTTGCGCCGCATGGAGCTGCTGGACGCCCTGGACGAGGGGCTGCTGGCCATCGACCGCGACGCGCACATTTTGTACATCAACCGCGCGGCGGCCGAGATGCTCTCGTTTGACAAAGACGCCGTGCTGGGCCGCCCGCTGGCCGAGGTGTACCCCCAGTCCACCATCCCGCAGGTGCTGCGCACCCAAAAGGCTGAGTACAACGTCAGCCTGGAATCGCTGCGCCATGTGCGCATTTTGTCCGACCGGATGCCGGTCTGGCGCGACGGGCGCATCGTGGGTGCGGTGGCGATCTTCCGCAACCGCACCGAGGTCGCCCGCCTGGCCCGCGAGCTGACCGGCGTGCAGCACATCGTGGAAGCGATGCGCGCCTACACCCACGAGTTCATGAACAAGCTGCATGTGATCCTGGGGCTGCTGCAGCTGGGCGAAGCGCAGCGGGCCGAGGAATACGTCTTGCAGCTGACCCAGACGCGGGCGCTTTCGACGCGGCAGATCTCCGCCTGCATCGCCGAGCCGTCGGTGGCGGCGCTGCTGATCGGCAAAAGCTGCCGCGCGGCCGAGCTGGGCGTGCGCCTGACGCTGGACCCCGCCAGCCATCTGGGCGCCGACCCGCGCTGCCTGCCGGCCCCGGCCATGATCACGGTGCTGGGCAATTTGATCGAGAATGCGTTCGACGCCTTTGCCCAGACGCCCGGCCGCACACTGCACGAGGTGAGCGTTTCGGTGCGCGAGGGCGAACAGGGTCTGATTTTAAGCGTCGACGACAACGCCTGCGGCATGGGCGATGAGGTGCGCCGCCACCTGTTTGAACGGGGCGCGACCTCCAAGGGCAAGGGGCACGGCACCGGGTTGTACCTCGTCAAGCAGATCGTGGACGCCTACCACGGCGACATCCGGGTGGAGTCGACGCGCGGGGTGGGCAGTTCGTTCGTCATCACCTTCCGCCCCGGCGCCGACGCGCCGGAGGCGTAACGCACCTGTAAGGAGGGACGCTTTGTATACTGTTGTCATCGTGGAGGACGACCCCATGATCGCCGAGCTCAACCGCCGCTATATCGAGCGCGACGGCCGTTTTGCGGTGGCGCACACCTTTGCGCAGCCGCGCCCCGCGCTGGACTGGCTGCGCCGCAACGCCGCCGATTTGGTGATTTTGGATTTTTACATGCCGCAGATGAACGGCCTGGAGCTGCTGCAGAGCATCCGCGCCGCGGGCGTGGCGGCCGACGTCATTATGGTGACGGCCGCCAACGACGCCGCCACCGTGGAGGCGCTGACCCGCCTGGGCGTGGTGGACTACCTGGTCAAGCCGTTTGCCTACGAGCGGTTCTGCCGCGCGCTGGACGCTTTCTGCCGCCGCCGCAGCGCCATGCAGGGCGGCAGCCTGGACCAGGACGCGCTGGACAGCCTGCTGCACACCGCGCCCCCGGCCGCGCTGCCCAAGGGCCTGCAGCCCCAAACGCAGGAGCGCGTGCTGGCCTGCCTGCGCGCCGCGCCGCCGCACGGCTATACCAGCGAGGAAGTGGCCGAAGCGGCCGGCATCTCGGTGGTGACGGCGCGGCGCTACCTGGCCTACCTGGCGCAGCAGGGCCTGGTGGCGAGCACGATGAACTACGGCACCGGCGGCCGCCCCAGTTTGATCTACCGCCTGGCGGACTGACCCGCGCGGCGGTTGACACCGCGCCGCGCAAGGGGTATAATAACACTGTTTTACGTGGTTTTTGCCTGTTTTTGTAGGGAAGAAGGTCCTCTGCTTTGTCCTTTGCCAACCTGGCCGCCGTGCGCAAATTCGGCAAGTTTTCGGTTTCGTCGCTGTCCTCCAGCGTGGTGGACCTGGCGGCGTTCACGCTGCTGTGCAACGCGCTGCGCCCCCACCTGCCCGCCGGGGCGCTGATCCTGACGGCCACAGTGGCGGCGCGGGTGCTGTCGTCGCTGTGCAACTACCTGATCAACTACTTTTTTGTCTTCCACAGCCGCGCCGCGCACGGGCGCTCGGCCGGGCTGTACGCCGTCATCACGGTGCTGAAAACGCTGGCCAGCGCGCTGCTGGTGGCGGGCCTGGCCGCGCTGCTGCCCGCCGGCACGCCGGAACTGGCGCTGAAGATCCCCGTGGATGTGGCGCTGTTTTTTGCCAACTACCTGCTGCAAAAAGCTTTTGTGTACTAACTGCGCATACAACCAAAACCCGCCCCGTGCTTTGGCACGGGGCGGGTTTTTCGTATATCAAAGTTTAGCGGTTGAGCAGCCAGTACAGCGCCAGCAGCAGCGCCAGCATGCCGGCGTTGCACGCCGTGAACCAGCCCAGGTAGGCGCTGCGGCGGCCGGGGCTGTTTTGCGCCACCAGTTTGTAGGAGATGAGGCTGGCCATCGACGCGATGAGCGTGCCCAGCCCGCCGAGGTTGCACCCGACGATGAGGGCGGGCCAGTCCGCCGTAAAGCCGGAGAGCAGCAGCGCCGCCGGCACGTTGCTGATGACCTGGCTGGCCAGCACCGCCACCGGCACCACGTGCCCGGCCAGGATGCCGGCCAGAAACTCCCGGAAGGCCGGCACCGCCCCCAGGTTGCCAATGAACACAAAAAACGCCGCAAAGGTGCCCAGCAGCGCGTAGTCCACAGCCGCCAGCACGCGGCGGTCATAGAACAGCAAAAACACGGCCACCACACCCAGCACCGCCAGCGTGGGCACAACGTCGAACAGCGCCAGCAGGCACAGCGCGAACCCGGCCGCATAGACGGCCAGCGTGCGCGGCGGAGCGAGCTGGCTTTGCACGCTGACGGGGGCGATGGGCGCCGAATCGCACCGGAAGATCAGCACCGCCAGGCAGATGGCCGACGCCAGCACATAGGGCAGCATAAGCCCCACCAGCGCGCCGAACGACATGCCGGAACGGGTGTAGAGGTAGAGGTTTTGCGGGTTGCCCATGGGCGTGAGCATGCTGCCAAGGTTGGCCGCCGCCGTCTGCAGCACGACGAGCGGCACGACGAGCCAGTCCTGCCCGGCCATGTGCAGCACGATGAGCGCAAACGGCACAAAGGTGATGAGCGAGACGTCGTTGGTGATGACCATGCTGCACACAAACGGCAAAAACACCAGCGCAAACAGCAGCTTGCGCGTGGTGTTGGTGTAGCGCAGCAGGCGGTTGCCCAGCCACACGAACAGCCCCGCATGCTGGAAGCCTTTCATGACCGCCATCAGGCTGAACAGCATGGCCAGGGTGTCCCAGTCGATGTAGCCAAAGTAGGCCGCGCTGGGCGGTTCCAGTGCCATGGACGCCACAGCCAGAACGGCGGCGACGCAGAGCACGGCCTCCTGTTTGCAAAAGGCGGCGGCGCACCGCAGCAAGGTTGGTTTCATCGTCCTCTCCCCTTTCCCTGCCGGGTCACAGGTCCAGCGCCACGCCGCTGTGCAGCGCGCGCAGCTGCGCCCCCAGGATCTGCTGCAAACGCTCCTGCGCGGGGCGGCCGGTGCAGTGGCCGGTGTAGAACTGCGTGTGGCGGTAGGCTTGCAGCGCGCGGCCGGTGTCCTCAATGACCTGCCATTCCGCATCGGTATACGGCTCGGCTTTTTTCATGTGGAAGCCGCTGACGACGACGTCGGGGTCGGCGCCGAACAGCGCGCGGTAGCGGTCCAGGATGTTGAGGATGCCGTTGTGCGCGCAGCCCGAAAGCAGGATATGCCGCGCCCCCTGCGTGACGACCAGGCATTGTTCGTGCGCAAAATCATCCTGCCGCAGCACGCCGTCCGGCCCGGCGGCGCGCAGTTCCAAATTGCTTTGCGGCCAAAAGCGCCGCCCCGTGACGCCGGCGAACAGAAACAGCTCGTCGTCCAGGCGGCAGTCGCCGTCCAGCAGGCGGACGTCGGGCAGCTGCAGGATGGCTTTGTCGATGCCGATGTAGCGCGCGCCGTGGTAAAAGTCCTGCCCGGCGCCGCGCTGCATGTAAATGGCCGCCTGCGGGGCCAGCTGCGCCATGCGCAGCAGCCCGCCCGCGTGGTCGTAGTGGCCGTGGCTGAGCACGACGGTATCCACCCGGCCCAGGTCCAGCCCCAGCGCGGCGGCGTTGGCGGCAAAGGCGTCAGACGCGCCGGTGTCCAGCAGCAGGGTGTGGCGCGCGGTCTCGATATACAGGCTCAAACCGTGCTCATGGGCGCAGCCCGGTGCGCCGGGGGTGTTTTCGATCAGGGTGATGATGCGCATGGAAGTCCCCTTTCTGCGCGTCGCTTCGCAGTTTTTTCGGTCCTTGTGTCTGCATGCCCGCTGGGCTTTACGCGCAGCGTTTTTCCCAGTATAGCACAAACGGCGGCAAAGCGAAAGGCAGCCCCCGCCCGGCCGGATGGGAAAAGCGGCCAACACAAAAGCGGCGCAGCCGAACGCTGCGCCGCCTGTTTGCGGTGTGCGGAACCGGATCAACCGGTGACGGTCACGCTGGTGATGTGGGGGTTGACGCCCTCGTACCAGTAGAGGAAGCCCTCGCAGTCGATGGTCTGGCCGATCTCCAGCGCCTCGACGGCCTTGTAGACGTCGGTGGAGCTGTCGCAGAGATAGCTCTCGACCAAGAACTGGTAGGTCTCGCCGTTGTACTCGACATTGAAGTAGACGTCGTCGCCCTGGGTGCCGGAACCGTCGTAATTGTACAGGAAGGCGTACTCGGTCTCATCGCCCTCGATGGTGCTGGGGGCGATGGTCAGACCGGTGAAGGTGACCTTCTGGTTCTGGCGGCTCTCGAGTTCATCGGTGCCCAGCAGCTCGGTCACATCGACCGGTTCGGCCACGTAGGTGTCGCCGGCGATGATCTCCTCGAGCTGGCCGTCCATGATCTCGACCTCGCCGGACCACTCGGCCTTATAGCCGCTGACACGGATCTTGGTGCCCTCGGTCATCTGGTCGTACTCTTCCTGGGTGCAGGCCATGTCGTAGGCAAAGTAGGCGCCGTCCTCACCCTGCAGGTAGACGGTCGCGGTGCCCTGCTCGGCATAGTAGCTCTGCTTGGCCTGGACGTAGGACTCGATGGTGACGGCGTCGTCGACGGCGGCGGCCATGTACTCGTCGTAGGTCATCACGGCGGCGGGGGCAGCCTCCTCGGCGGTGGCGTCCTCGGAAGCGGCTTCCTCAGAGGCAGCCTCGGAAACGGCAGCCTCCGACGAGGCGGCCTCGGACTCGCTGGCGGCTTCGCTGGAAGACGCAGCGCCGCCCGCGCAGGCAGTGGCCGAGAGCGCCAGGCCCGCGGCGAGCAGCAAAGACAAAAACTTTTTCATCGTTTCTTTCCCTCCTTGGGTGGTAGACCCTGCGGACGGCCCGCGGGGACGCCCTTATTATACCGCACCCCGCTGAAAAAAAGCAACCGGAACGCGGGTTTTCTTACCGTTTTTTAACCTTTTTGCGCGCGCGCAGGCGCTGCGCGGCCACATAGGCAAGGATGCCCGCCCAGGCCGCCGCCAGCGCGCCCAGCAATGCCACGGCGGTGCCGGGCAGCGGGCCGAGGTCGGCCTTGGCCGCGCCGTTCGAGGCGACCGAGTCGAGATGGTAAAGCGCGGCGGTGTCGGTATACAGCTGGTCGATGAACGCATCGTCGACCTGCTGGCTGCGGCGCACGCCCTTGGTCACATCCTCGATGAGCTGGCCGGCGGCGTTGCGCAAACTGGCCGAGCCGTTGAACACCGGCGTGATGAAGGTGTTTTCGAGGTTCCCCAGCAGCAGCTGCGCGGCTTTGATCTTGACGTCGTAGTAGGTGTCGTCGTCCTGCCCGGCGCGGGCCAGGTAGTCCTGGTAGGCCGGCGTGGCCTGCGCCTTGGTGGTCACGGGGACGTAGCCTTCGGTCTGGGAGTAGGCGATCTGCACCTCGTCGGTGAGCAGGTACTGGGCAAACAGCCAGGAGGCCAATACCTCCTGCGGGTCGTCCTTATTGAAGATGCACACCGACGGCCCCTGGCTGATCATCTGCGGGTGGTCGGGGTCGAACTGCGGCACCGGGTAGACGGCAGTCTCAAAGGGGATGATCTCGTCGGGGTCGATGTCCACCAGCGGGGCGTCGCTGCCCATCCAGGTCGCGCCGGCGGTGGAATCGACGGCAAAAATGCACTGCCCGGCATTAAGGAAGTTGGCCGGGTAGCCGGAAATTTTAAAGGTCGAGAACGCCCCGTTTTCCGTATGGCCGGCAATGTCCAGCAGCAGCGCTTTGGTGGTGTCGTTGAACAGCTGGATGTCCCCCGCGGCGGTGGAGTACCCGGCGTCCAGCTGGCGCAGCATCTGGATCATCATGTTGTCGGTGGACTTGTACAGGAAGGGGATCAGCACCTCCTGCCCGTTGACGGCATAGACGCCGTCCGCGCCCTTGGTGGCGGCCGCCGCCTCGGACACTTCCCAGATAAAATCCCAGGTCAGCGTATCCTCGGGCAGGGTGAAGCCGAGCGCCTCGACCATGTCCTTGTTGACGTAGCACGCCTCGGTCGAGCGCATGTAGGGCAGCGCATAGTAGTGGCCGTTCAGGCGGCCCTCGGCCAAAAACTGCGGCACGATCTCGCCCTGCGCGGGGCCATCGAACGCCAGTTCGCTGCCGCCCAGGCCGTACTTTGCGTCGGCCAGCAGGTCGTCCAGCGGCACCACGACGTTGTCGCCGGTCAGGTAGGTGGCGATGTGGTCGGGGTAGGTGATGCAGACGTTGGGGGTGGTGCCGGTGGCGATGTTGGTGATGACGTCGTTGTAGATATCGCCGTAGTCGGTGTACAGGCGCAGCGTCACCGTGATGTTGGGGTACAGCGCCTCAAAGTCTGCAATGGCCTGCTTGTAAATTTCGGTCTGGCGGATGTTGGTATCGTTTTTGGCCCAGAAGGTGATCTCATAGTCCCGGGCCGCGTCAAAGGCGGCGGGCACCGTGAAGGCCGCCTGTTCGCGGCTGCCGTGGCAGCCGGTCAGCAGCAGCGCCCCGGCCAGGGCCGCCGCGGCAAGCGCGGCTGGCAAGCGGTGTTTCATCCCTTGGTGCCCCCTCTCGATACACCTTCCATGATCTTGTTGCGGAACGCCAGGAACAGTAAGATCAGCGGCACCGAGATGACGACGACCGCCGCCATCATGGCGGGGACGTTCTCGCGCCCGAAGCCGTTTTCGCGGATCTCCTGGATGCCGTTGGACACAAGGTAGTACGCCGGGTCGTCGGTGATGAGCCGCGGCCAGACGTAGGAGTTCCAGCACTCGATCAGCTTTAAGATGGTGATGGTGACGATGGTGGGCCGGCAGATGGGGATCATGACCTTCCACAGGTATTTGAGGTCGGAGGTACCGTCCACCTTGGCGGCGCGGTAGAGCTCGTCGGGCACCTGCTCAAAATTCTCCTTGAGCAGGTAGATGTAAAACACCGAGGTGATGGACGGTAAGATCAGCCCGGGGAAGGTGTTGCGCAGGTCCCAGTTGGTGATGGTGACAAAGTTGGTGATGACGACGAGCTCGGTGGGGATCATCATCATCGAGAGGAACAGCCCGAACAAAAGGTCCTTGCCGGCAAAGCGCAGCCGCGCAAAGGCGTAGGCCGCCAGCGTGCTGACCACCACCATGACGGCCGTGGTGACGACCGAGAAGATCAGCGTGTTGAGCAGGTAGCCGCCCAGCGGCACGGCGGTAAAAGCGTTGCGGTAGTTTTCCAGCGTGGGCGAAAGGGTAAAGAACACCGGCAGATGCTCGGAGTTATACGCCCCGTAGCTTTTGAGCGAGGTGAGCACCATCCAGTAAAACGGGAACAGCACCACAACGGCCCAGAAGCTCAAAAACAGGTAGGTCAGCGCTTTGCGCAAATTCTCGCGCCGGCGCAGGGTCTGCTGCTTTTTTTCGTATTCGCTTGCGTTCACAGCGCGGCGCCCCCTTCCCCGCCGTCACGGCGGCGCGTGACGAGCAGATTGATGCAGGTGATGGTGAGCACGATGACGAACAGCAAAATGGCCGCCGCCGACGCATAGGACGGGTAGCCGCCGCTGTCGCCATAGAGCATATCGTAGACATAGCCGACGATGGTGTTCATGCCCGCGGCGTTGAGGTCGGTGCCAAACAGCGCCACCGCGTCGCTGTACGCCTTGAACGCGCCGATGAAGCCGGTAATGACAAGGTAGACGATCATGGGCGAGATCATGGGCAATGTGATACGGAAGAAAATGCGCGTGCGGCTGGTGCCGTCCACCCGGGCGGCCTTGTAGTATTCGTCGTTGACCGAGGCCAGCGCGCTGGTGAGCACCAGAATTTTAAACGGCAGCACGACCCAGATGGTATAAAAGCAGAGCACGAACATCTTGGCCCAGTGCGGGCCGTTGATGAAATCGATGGGCCCGGCGCCAAACCAGCTTAGCATCAGGTTGACAAGACCGTCGGTATACTCGGTACGCTGGAACAGCACCATAAAGACAAGGCCCACAGCCAGCGTGTTGGTGACGTAGGGCAGAAAGTAGATGGTCTGGTACAACTGGCGCAGCGGCCGGATGGAGGACAGCGCCGTCGAGATGACGAGCGCCAGCACCGTCGACAGCGGCACCGTGATGGCGACGAGCACAAAGGTGTTTTGCACCGCCTGTAAAAAGTAGGGGTCGTGCAAAACGTAGGCATAGTTGTACAGCCCCACGCCCTGGTAAGTCTGCGAAGCGAAATTGAAGCATTCTTCTACCGAGTAGACGGCCACATCCAGCAGGGGGTAGACCAAAAACGCCCCCAGCAGCACGATGGACGGCAGCAGGTAGAGCCATGCCTTTTTGGTATTGCGGTCCATGCCGTCGCCCTCCTTACGCGCCCTGCCCTGCGCCAAAACGCAGGCGCTGCTCACTGCTGCGGTCAAACAGGAAGGTTTTTTCCGGCCGCAGGGCGAACCGCACGCTGCCCTGCGCGCCGTCCACCTCATGCTCCGAGCGCAGGATCACCCGCAGCGTATCGCCCTGGCAGGCGGGGTGGGTACAGACGATGCTGGCGTCGCGGCCCAGCACCTCGACGCGGGAAAGCCCGCACGCCACGGGGCCTTCGGGGTCGGGCACAAAACCCTCGGGCCGGATGCCGGCCCACACCTCGCCGTCCGGCGCACCGGGCACGGCCAGCGCTTTCTGCCCGGCCAGGTACAGCATGCCGCCCTTTACCTCGCCGGCAAAGACATTGATGGGCGGCGTGCCCAGGAACTTGGCCACGAACAGGTTGGCCGGGTCGTCGTAGACCTGCTGCGGCGCGCCCTGCTGCATCAACACGCCCTCTTTCATGACCACGATGAAGTCCGAGATGCTCATGGCTTCCTCCTGGTCGTGGGTGACAAACAGCGTCGTGATGCCGGTGGTTTTTTGGATCTTGCAGATCTCCTCGCGCGTTTGCAGACGCAGGCGCGCGTCGAGGTTGGAAAGCGGCTCGTCCAGCAGCAGCACGCGCGGCGTCTTGACCAGCGCGCGGGCGATGGCCACCCGCTGCTGCTGCCCGCCCGAAAGCTCGCGCGGGCGGCGGTCGAGCAGCTCTTCGATCTGCACAAGCTGCGCGGCCTGCAGCGCTTTTTCCCGCATCTGGGCGCGGGTGGGGCGCTGGCTGCCTTTGAGGTTTTCGAGCGGGAAGAGGATGTTTTGCAGCACGGTCAGGTGCGGGTAGAGCGCATAGTTTTGGAACACCATGCCGACGCCGCGCAGCTCCGGCGGGAGGTCGGTGACGTCCTCCTCCCCAAACAGGATGCGGCCGGCGGTGGGCGTTTCCAGCCCGCAGATCATGTTGAGCGTCGTGGACTTGCCGCAGCCCGAGGGCCCCAGCAGCCCCACGAGCTTGCCGTCGGGCACGGTAAAGGTCAGGTCCTGCACGGCGGTGACTTCGCCCTTGGCTTTTTTGCCGCGGGCCGGGAACCGCTTGGTCAGGTTTTGCAGTTGGATGTTCATGGGCGGCATCTCCCCTGTTTTTTACAGTATACATGCTTATTATACAGGCATTGGCGCGCCGCTACAAGCCTTTGCGGCGCAGAAATGCCGCCGTAAGCCAAAAACGCGCCCGCCCCGCAGCGTGTCGAGAAACTCGACACGCTGCAAGGGGGGCAGACTGCCAATTTCTGCGCCCGTTTTTTGGGCAGTTTGCCCCTTGCCGCCCTGCGGGCCGCCGCGGTACACTGTTTGGTAAGGGGCGGGCCGCATGGCCCCGCCCGCGATGTGCAAACAAAGGAGGACGCGATGAAACACCCATTTGCCCTGGCGCTGGCCGCCGCCCTGCTGGCCGCGCTGCTGGCCGGCTGCAGCGGCGCGCCGCAAAGCGCTGCACCCGAACCGGAGGAGGCTTCCTCTGCCGCAGAGGAAACCGCACCGGAACCGACCCCGGAGCCCACGCCGGAGCCCACCCCGGAACCCACGCCGGAGCCGGAATACACCCCCGGTGAGCGCACCGAGACCGGCTACACCAACGCCGCGCTGGGCTTACAGTTTACGCTGCCCGCCAACATGGTGATGGCCAGCGACGAAGAGATCGACGCCCTGATGGCCGCCGGGGCCGAAGCCATGTACGAGGACCCCGAGACCGGCGAACAGATGCTGGACTACGCGCAGCTGACGACGGTGTATGAGATGGTGGCCGTGGACGTGACCAACGGCAGCAACGTCGTGATCATCTGCGAGAAACTGCCGCTGGAAGCCATGACGGAAGAACAGTACATCGAAGCGCTCCGCGCGCAGATGGCGCAGACCACCGTGGAGGCCGACCTGGGCGAGCCGGAACCCGCCGCCTTAGGCGGCGTGGACTTTACGGCGCTGAACTACACCGTCGCTTCCAACGGGGTGGAGACCGGCCAGACGATGCTGGTGCACAAACAGGGCGGCCGTATGTACGCCATCGCCATCAGCTACCAGCTGCCCGAACAGCGCGACGCCATCCTGGAGGCGTTCAGCGCTCTGCCCGCCGAGGTCTGACCCCCGGCCCCACCATAGCAAACGCCCGCCCCGCCGGCATCGTAAAGATGCCGGCGGGGCGGGTCTTGTTGGGCGGGGTTGGGCGGCGCTCAGCCGCGGTCGGCCCAAAACGGGCCGTTGAAGACATAGGTGTCCAGGCGGCGCAGCGCCTCCTGCACGCGGGAAAGCGGCAGCGCCAGGTTCATGCGGATGGCGCAGGGGCCGTGGAACATCCGCCCGTCCTGCCAGGCGACGCCGACGTCCCACCCGGCGTGCAGCACCTCGTCCAGGGTGCGGCCGTGCGCGGCGCACCAGCGCGTGCAGTCCAAAAACAGCATGTAGGTGCCCTGGGGCTTGGCGACGTCGACGCCGTCGAAATGCGCGGCGATGTACGCGCACGCCGTATTGACATTTTCGCTGAGCACTGCGCACAATTCGTCCACCCAGCGGTAACCCGCCGGCTGGTACGCGCCAAGCAGCGCGTGCATCGAGAGGACGTTCATCTCGTTATAATGCGGTTTGCTGCCCTTGGCGCGCACGCGGTCGCGCAGCGCGGCGTCGTAGATGATATGGTAGCTGCCCACCAGCCCCGCGAGGTTGAAGGTCTTGCTGGGGGCGTACAGCGCCACGGTGCGGCGGCGCGCGTCGGCGCTGACGCTCTGCGTGGGGATGTGGCGGTGGCCGTTGAGCAGGATGTCGGACCAGATCTCGTCCGAGATGACCAGGCAGTCGTTGGCGCGGTACACCTCCATCGCCTGTTCCAGCTCCCACCGCTCCCACACGCGGCCGCAGGGGTTGTGGGGCGAGCAGAAGACCGCCACATGGATATGGTTTTGCTTGAGCTTGGCGTCCATATCGGCAAAGTCCATGCGCCAGACGCCGGCGTCGTCCCGCTGCAGCGGCGAGTGCACGATGCGGTAGCCGTTGTTTTGCAGCGAACTCGTGAACCCGATGTAGGTGGGGCTGTGCAGCAGCACGGCGTCGCCGGGCGCGGCAAAGGCCGTCAGCGCCGAGACCACGCCCCCCAGCACGCCGTTTTCGTAGCCGATGCAGTCCCGCGTGAGCAGGGCCGGGTCGGCGCCGTTGCGGCGCACCTGCCATTGCCGGATGGCATCGTAGTAGGCGTCGGGCGGCGAAAAATAGCCGAACAGCGGGTGCTGCGCGCGGGCGATGAGCGCCTGCGGCACCGTGGGCACCGTGGCAAAGTTCATATCGGCCACCCACATGGGGATGGCGTCAAACCCGGGTTTGGGCGCGGCGGGGGCAAACCCGCCGGGCTGGCCCAGCGCATCGACGGCCAGGGCGTCCCGGCCGCGGCGGTCGATCAGGGTGGTAAAGTCAAATTCCATAGCGTTGTGCAGTCCTTTCCGGCGGGGCATGCCTGTGGCGCGCCGCTGCGCCTTTGGTACAGCCCCATTATACCACACTGTGCCGCGCCGCGGTAGGCCCCCGATACGCCGCGAGGCGGCCGACCCGAAGGTCGGCCGCCTCGTCTGCCTTGTTGGGGAGGATTCAGGCGTCTGCGCGTTTGTCATACAGGATCAGGGCGATCATCTCGACCGGCTCATTGCCGACGGCCTCGATGCCGTGGCCCTGGCCCGCGCCGGTAAACGTCACGTCGCCGGCCGTCACGGTGCGCACCGTGCCGTTGTCGTTGAAGCGCGCCGTGCCGCTGAGGATGTAGTAGGTCTCGGACTCATGCTCATGCACATGGTAGCCGATGGCCGACCCCGGGAACACCGTCGTGTGCCCGAACACGCGGCCGGCCTCATACATTTCCTCCGGCCCGTTGAGCAGGCTGCGCACCAGGATCTCCCCTTTGCCATGGAAGGGGCTGGGTTTGCGGTCATAGATCTTTTCTTCGCAGCTGCGAACCATCCGCATCTCCTCCTTTCCTGCGTACTGTGCGGGTACGGCGCATCAGACGTTATGCTTTTTGGCCATGTCGTTGAAATCGTTCTCGATGCCGATGTAGTAGTTCAGGCCCATATCGATCCACTGGTCCATCTCGGCCTTGGGCATGCCGCCCATGTCGTGCTCGTCATGGAACACCGTGTTGCGGGCGGCCAGCGTCTCTTTGCCGTAGACGTACATGCCGTACATCGACGCTTTTTCAAACACATGGCAGGTGACGTAGTTGAAGCCGTAGGGGATGACGTCGTTGAGGTCGATGTCGGGCTTGCCGTTCTTGCTCATGACGTCGGGCCACATCTTCCAGCCGGGGACCGCCTCGCTGACTTTCTTGGCTTCCTCGATGGTCTTGAGGCCGATGATCAGCGTCATGACGTCGACGCCCATCTCTTTGGCCATCGCTTCGGCCGCCTGGCAGCGGGCGATGGCCTCGTCCAGGCCGTATTCCAGCTTGCACTCGGTGCGGGCGATGACCAGGAAATCGGTGCCCTTGGCGGCTTCCAGGCTGGCGGCCACCTTGGCCAGCCAGTTCTCGCGCGAGACGACCTCGTGCTTGATGTCGCCGTCCTTGTAGCCGCTCATCATCTGGAAGCCCCAGCGGTTCCAGCCGCGGATGCCGGTGGTGTCGTCGATGGTGCAGCCCTTGGCGCCGGCGTTGATGAGCCGCTTGACCAGCCGCCAGGCGGCCAGCGGCGTCTCGCCAAAGCCGTCGTCGGCGTCGACGATGACCGGCAGCGAGGAATAGTTGCAGATGCGCTCGGTGCACTGGACAAGGTCGTCGGCCGTGATCAGGCCGATGTCGGGCAGGCCGGCCACGCTCTCGGCCAGCTGGCCGCCGCTGAGCATGACGGCTTTATAGCCGCACAGCTCGGCCGCGCGGGTGGTGCGGCAGTCCCACACGCAGGGGGCAAAGATCTGCTCCTGCCGGATGAGATCCTTGAAGGACGGGGTCGGTTTTTTGGTGTATTCGGGGCGCATAAAAATACCTGCCTTTCTGTTGGGTGTGGTTTGGTAAGGTGAGGGGGCCGTGTGCCGCGCGGGCTCAGGCCGCGATGGGGTACAGGATGTTGCCCATGATGACGCTCAGGGCCAGGGCCATCAGCGTGATGACGACGGTGACGACGAACAGGTGCTTGTAGCCGTCCTTGTAGGAGACGCCGCAGATCTGCAGCACCGCCACGATGCCGCCGCTGTGGGGCAGGCTGTCGAGGCCGACCGACGCGATGACGCCGACGCGGTGCAGGATGGCGGGGTCGACGCCCATGGCCATAAAGGGTTCTGCCAGCACCGACAGCGTGGTGGCCAGGCCGCCCATGCCGGAGGCGTTGAGGCCGCACAGCAGCGTGGTGGCAACGCCAAAGATGATGAGCGGGTTGAACCCGGCCGTGCTGAAGTTGAGGATGGCGTCGACGATGCGGTCAAAGCCGGGGGCCGCCTTGATGACGGAACCGATGGCCACGATGGCCGAGGCGTTGACGGTGACCTGGGCCGCGCCGGAGACCGACTCCGTCAGCAGGGGCAGCACGCCGTGGACGTTTTTGTAGCACAGGATCATACACAGCACGATGCCGGACAGCAGCGCGACCGAGATGTCCTGCTTGAGGACGTTGAGCACCACCGCCACGCAGATGATGGGCAGCACCGCCAGGATCACGTTGGGCAGCTTGCCCTCCTTCTCCAGCTGGTCGGCCTGGTCCAGCACCTTGTTGGTGTTCTCGTCCGCCTCAAACGTGTAGCCGTTGTTCTGGGCTTTTTTGACCTCCCACATCAGGTAGAGCAGGATGAGCACCAGCGTGAAGATGCCGCAGACGACGCCGACGACGGGCGCCGCCATGGCGTCGGTGGGCAGGTAGGAGGACGGGATGATGTTTTGCACCTGCGGGTTGCCGGGCAGCATGGTGACCCAGGTAAAGATACCGGCGCCGATGGTGGCGGGCATCAGGTAGCGGGGCATGTTGGCCTGCTTAAAGACCGCCAGCGTGATGGGATACAGCGCGAAGCAGGAGACGAAGGACGAAACGCCGCCGTACGTCAGCAGGCCGCCGGCGATGACGATGGCCGGGATGGCGAACCGCGTGCCCACCCTGCCGATGATGAAGGAGGCGATGGAGCGCGCCGCACCGGTGATGTCCATGACTTTGGAGAGGATGGTGCCCAGCAGCAGCATCAGGAAGGAAGACTGCACAAAGCCGGCAAAGCCGGTCATGTAGTCGCCCACGACGGTGTCCACCACCGGCATGCCGCTGAACAGCGCCACAAAGATCACGCTGACCAGCGCCGCATACACGACGGGAACTTTTTTCAGCGTCAGGACCAGCAGCAGCGCCAGCCCCAACAGAATGACGATCATATCCATGATAAGATCATTCCCCCAATTTGTTTTTTTGGTTTTGCGGCTTGGAACTTCCGGGCGCCGGGGGCGCCGCACCCTCCCCCGGGAGAGGCCGCCGCCCGGCGCCCGGCCCCCCTGCGCAGCCGGGGCCCGGCGCGGCGCTGTCCGCGCCGCCTCTCTTTGTGCACATCTAGTATACAACACGTACCCAACAGAGTACAAGCCGCAGAATGGCTGAAATAAAGCGGCATTTTTTGTGTACCTTTACCAAGGAACCGACATTTCTTGCGCTGCCCGCCGCGCGGCGCCCGGGTTTCTGCCCCCAAAAACTTTACAATTTATTATTTTTTCGATATAGTATAAAATAATACAAGAGAGGAAACAGGGCGGCGGCGCTTTTCGCGCGCCGGGGCTTCCCTGCCGAGGTGAAAACGAGGACCATGCCGGAACAGAGCACCGAGACCCGCAAAGGGCTGAAAGAGCGCACCTACCGCACGCTGAAAGAGCGCCTGGTGGACTGCGTATACGCGCCGGGCAGCATTTTGAACGAGGCGCAGCTGGCCGCCGACCTGGGGCTGAGCCGCACGCCGATCCGCGAGGCGATCAGCCGCCTGGAGCTGGAGGGGTTTGTCAAAACGCTGCCCAAAAAAGGCATCTATGTCACCGAGCTGACGTTCCAGGACGTGATCCAGGTGTTCCAGACCCGGCTGGAGATCGAGCCCGTCGCGCTGCGGCTGGCGGCCTGGCACCTGCCCAAGGACGAACTTTCCGCCTTTGCCCAAAAGTTCCAGCAGCCGGTCGTCGACATCCAGAACAGCTTCCGCCTGGATACCGCGATGCACCTGTTCATCATCGAGCATTGCGGCAACCGCTATATCATCGACATGATGCGCCGCGTGTTTGAGGACAACACCCGCATCATCATCTCCAGCAAGCAGAACCAGATCCAGATCCACGACGCCAAACAGGAGCACCTGGATATTCTGGACTTACTGTACCGCGACCAGTATGAGGAAGCCGCCGCCCGCATGCGCAGCCATATCGAGTCCTGCCGCAAAGCGGCGCTGGATTATTTTTGCAGCGTGCGCATGCCGGACCCCGCGCCCGACAGCGTGTACAAACGGGAACTGAACAAACTGTGACCCAACCCCGCGGCCGGGCCTGCCAAGCAGGCCCGGCCGTTTTTTGCGGCATTTTGCGGCGCGGGCCGCCCCCCTGCCGACAGGACCCGCCAAACCCCGCGCGGCGCGGCGCGTATGATAGAGCTGCGGCCCCTGCCGCAGAGAGGATGACAAACGCGCTATGTATACGATCCGCAACCGGGGCGCGGTGCTGCTGGCCGCGCTGGGCCTGGCGCTGGCCGCCCTGGCCCTGCCCGCCGCCGCGCTGCCGCTGGCCACGGCGGGCGCGCTGCCGCCCGCCACCCCCGAACAGGCCGCCACACCGGAGCAGGCTGCCACGCCAGAGCAGGCCGTGGCGGCGCAGCAAGCCCTGGCCGCGGCCGCCACCGCCAAAACCGCCGCCCCCGCCGTGCTGCCGCGGGCCGGCACCGTGCAGGACGCCGTTTCGCCCATTGGCACCACCATCGACCTGTTTGACTACTGGATCACCACCCGCGACGCGCCCGACAACGTAAACCCCGCCAACATGGACCAGGGCATCAACGCCGGGCACGCGCTGCAGTTTACGGCGTCGCCGGGGCGGGGGCCGGGCATCAACAACTATACCGGCAGCAGCGCGCCGCGCACCGGCATGGTGGAACGCACGCTGCAAAATGGCTACCCGCAGCTGACCCAGAGCGGCCAGAGCCTTGCTTACCTGTTCGACCCCGCCCAGCCCAACGCCGGCAAGCTGGCGTTTGCCAACGTGCGCGACCTTTTGCAGATCGACGCCGACAACTACTTTTACTACAACTGCCGCCAGAACTTTGCCCAGTTTGACGAGAGCGCCAACGCCTTTACGCTGTACGACAGCCCCGGCGTCTACCCGGGCGGGGCGTCCGGCCTTTTGGGGCAGTTTTTCCCCTTTAACCAGTACGACCAGGTGCACGGCATGTACGCCACCAACGCGGCCATCAACCACTATTTCGGCGTGACGATGACCACCCGCTTTGTGCAGATGCCCGGCGGCACGGTGGACGGCACCCCCGGCGGCACCCCGGTGACCTATGAGTTTTCGGGCGATGACGATGTGTGGGTCTTTATCGACGACGTGCTGGTGGGGGACCTGGGCGGCATCCACGACGCGGCGTCGCTGTCCATCAATTTCCGCACCGGCGAGGTGCAGGTCAACGGCGCGGCCAACGGCACCCTGCGGGACAAATTCCTGGCTGCCGGCCGCCCCTGGCCCGCCGGCGGGTCCCCCACTTTCGCCGACGACACCTATCACACGCTGAAATTCTTTTACCTGGAACGCGGGAACTATGACTCCAACATGCAGCTGAAGTTCAACCTCGTCTCCATCCCCCAGAGCGACCTGATCAAAGTGGACCAGACCGGCGACCCCGTGGAGGGCGCACGGTTCGACCTGTACTATGACCCCGGCAGCGGCGGTACGCCGGAGCCGGTCGCCGCCGGCGCCACCGGGGCCGACGGTTCCTTCGTGTTCGAGAACCCCGACGGCACCCTGCTGAGCCTGAACGACCTGAAAAACCGCTACGACGGCGCCGGACGCACCGGGCGTTTCCTGCTGCGGGAAAGCAGCGTCCCGCCCGGCTACCGTGCCCCGGGGGACATCCAGCTGTATTTCCCCGACGACTTCCCCAACCTGGCCACGCTGCTCTCCGGCAATCCCTGGGACACCGGCGCCTACGCCAGCCCCTCGGTAACGGTGACGCTGCCCGACGTGGTGCAGGACCTGCAGGGCCAGACCTACCCCGCCGATTCGGGGCTCTACTTTGCGGTGGTGCTCAAACGGCAGGACGCCCCCGGCACCGGCAGCAGCGCCCAGAGCACCTGGTACCCGGTCACGGGCGGGCCCATCGAGGGCTGGCGCGTCGCCTCCGGCACCGGCAACGAGGCCGTACTGGCGGCGGCCAGGGCCAACCCCTACCTGTTCGTGCTGGACAGCAGCGGCGCTTACAAGGACACCATCGACAACCTGCCCGGGGACATCCTGACCTACTACGGCGTGCTGGAAGGCAACGGCAAACTGACTGCGGACAACGCCCAGTACACCGTCGGCTTCTACCGCACCGGCGCCGCCAGCCTGGACGCCGCCACCCCCGACAGCATCGTGCGTCTGGACAACGACCACATCCTGCAGGGGCAGGCGTTCAGCGGGGAGTTTTCCGTCCACCTGTATGTGCCCAACATCAGGAACTACCTGTTCGTGCAAAAACTGGCCGAGGACGGCCTGACCCCGCTTTCCGGCGCGGAATTTGCCCTGTATCAAGCCGCCGACGTACATAACGGGGCCGTGGACCCCGGCGCGCAGCCCTACGACACCCTGACCACCCGCGACTTGAGCCAGGACGCCGGGGACCTGACCACCCTGGGCGGGGCGGGGGTGTTCCCCCATACACGGGACGCGCTGCCCGCCGGGACTTACTACCTGAAAGAGCTGCAGGCCCCGCCGGGCTACGCGCCCAGCCCGCAGCTGGTGGAGGTCGTGGTGGACAACACCGACGTTTATGCCGATGCGGGCACGCCGGGGGACGACGTGACCCTGCTGCTGGGGGTGGGGCGCATCGTGCGCAGCATGCTGCAGTTTGCCGTGCCCGACGACATCAATACCACGCTGACCAACATCAACGCCGCCTTGTACACCGCTTCCGCCTACGTCCCCGGGTCCGGCAGTTCCGGCGCCTGGACGGCTTCCGGGCAGGCGCCGCTGGCGCTGACCTACTTTGCCAACAACCGCTATGTGGAGTACGGCCCCACCACCCCGGGGGACCCGGTCTATTTTTCCCTGGACGCCGGCTGGGGGAGGCTGGCCATCACCCAGGATTATGCGGCAGGCTCCGACCAGGACCTGAAGACCGACCTGGGCAGCCGGGATCTGACCAACCTGTTCGCCCGCAGCACCATCGTGCGGGTGCGCAACCAGTCCACCCGGCTGGTGCTGCAAAAGGTCGTGACCGGCCCGTATGGCGAGACTGCGCGCGAATTTGCCTTTACGCTGACGCTGCGCGACGCGCAGGGCGCGCCGCTGGCCGGGGATTTTGGCGGCCTGCGCTTTGCCGCCGACGGTACGGCGCACGCCGCGCTGGCCGACGGCGGCGAGGTGACGCTGCGCGGCCTGCCGGCCGGGGCGGTATGTACGATCGAGGAAGCGCCGGCCGCCGGGTATGAGACGACGGTGCAGGTGGACGGCGGCGACGCGCAGCCCGGCCCCGCCGTGACGGTGACGCCCCCGCCGGGGCTGACCGCCGTGGTGTTTACCAACCACAGCGACTGCCCGCCCGCATCCCCCACGCCGGAGCCGTCCCCGTCTCCCCCGGCCTCGCCGTCCCCCACGCCGGAGCCTTCGCCGTCTGCAGCGCCCGCGCCTTCGCCCACGCCGGGGCGCCCGGCGGCGCCTGCCACAAGCCGCCCGCCCGCGAACGCCCCCGCCGCGCCGTCCCCGGGCGGCCCCACCGCCCCGGGCACGCCGGCCCCGGGCGAGCCCCTGCCCCCCACCGGCGACGCCGCGCAGCCCACACTGTGGGGCGCGGCCGCCCTGGCCGCGCTGGCCGCGCTGCTGTGGTTGGCGCGCCGCCGGGCCTGAGCGCAAACCAAAGCGCAAAAAGCGGGCCGCCCCTGCCGGGGGCGGCCCGCTGATTTTTTGTCACGCCCGTTTGGCGGCCAACGCGCGCCAGGCAAGGCCCGCGGCCAAGCCGATGGCTGCCGGGCACACCCAGCCAAAGCCCTGGACGTACAGCGGCAGCCAGCGCCCGGCCGCCGCCAGCACGGGGGCCAGGTGCAGCGCGCCTTGCGCGGCGGCGGGCAGCGCGCCCAAAAGGTCGAACACCGCCGCCACCGCCGTGCAGCCGATGGCGCAGCGCAGCACACGGCGGTCGTTGCCGAACGCCCGCCCGCCGAGCGTAAGCAGGATCAGCACGATGGACAGCGGGTACAAAAACATCAGCACCGGCTGCGACCACGCCAGAATGGCGTCCAGCCCCAGGTTGGCGATGAGGAAAGAAACGGCGCAAAACCCCACCGCCCACACCGGGTAGCGCGGCCCGGCCGGGAACATCTGTACAAAGGTCTCGCCGCAGCTGGCGATGAGCCCCACCGCTGTTTTGAGGCAGGCCACCGTGACGGTGGCCGCCAGGATCAGCGCACCCGCGCCGCCAAAGTAATGCGCAGCGATCTGGGCCAGCGCTTCGCCGCCGTTGGCCGCGGCGGCAAACTGCCCGCGGCTTTGCGCACCGACGATGGTGACGAGCAGGTAGATCGCCGCCATGAGCAGCGAGCTGAACACCCCCGCGCAGACCGTGTTTTTGGCCACGTCGGCAGGCTGCCGCACGCCCAGGCCGCGGATGGCGTGCACGACGATGATGCCAAACGCCAGGCTGGCCAGCGCGTCCATCGTGTCGTAGCCTTCCAGCAGGCCGGTGGAAAACGCCGCCGTCGCATACGCCCCGGCAGGTTCGATCTGCCCCGCATCGCCCAAGGGCGCGGCCAGCGCGCGCACCACCAGCACCCCCAAACAGCACAGAAACAGCGGGTTGAGCACCTTGCCGATCCAGGTCAGGATCTGGCCCGGGCGCAGCGCGAACCACAGCACCGCCGCAAAAAACACCAGCGAGAACACCGCCAGCGCCGCTGCCTGCGGCACGCCGGGCAGCAGCTGCTGCACCCCGACGGTGTAGGCCACCGTGGCGCAGCGCGGGATGGCGAAAAACGGCCCGATGGTGAGGTAGAGCGCACAGGTGAAAAACAGCCCGTACCGCCGCCCCACCCGGCTGCTGAGGGGCAGAAGGCCTTCCTCCTGGCTGACGCCCAGCGCCGCCACGCCCAGCAGCGGCAGCCCGACGCCGGTGATGAGGAACCCCGCCGACGCCGCCCACAGGCTGCGCCCGGCCAGCTGGCCCATCGACGCCGGGAAGATCAAGTTCCCCGCGCCAAAAAACATGCCGAACAGCATGCTGGCCACCGCCAGCCGCTGCCGCCAGGTGAGTTGTTTCATGGTATGGCCCCCTTGCGCCTTGGCAGTTCCATTATCGTGCGGCGCGCGCACCGCGTAAAGGCGGGCGCGCAGACGCCCCGCGGCCGGCCGGCCGCGGGGCGTACACGCAGAACATTACAGCGCCATTTTGTAAACGTTGTACATATCTTCCTCATACAAAACGCGGGCCGCGCCCTTGCTGCCGCCGCAGGCGGCCGCACAGCTGGCGGCCATGGCGCGCAGCTGGTCGTCGGTGGGGGCGATGCCAAGCTCCCGCATGTTGGTGGGCATGCCGATGCTGCGGTAGAAATCCTCCATCGCGCGGATGCCTTTTTCGGCGGTCTCGGCGTCGGTGGCGCCGGGCTCGACGCCCATGACGTTGACGGCGTAGCGCACAAAGCGCGGCAGGATGCTGCCGCAGACATACCGCGCCCAGCTGGGCCAGACGGCGGCCAGGCCGGCGCCGTGGGTGACGTCGAACATGCCGCCCATCTCATGCTCCAGCATATGGGTGACAAAGTCGCTCTCGCCGTTGCCGCAGCCGGTCAGGCCGTTGTGCGCCAGCGAACCCGCCCACATGATCTCGGCGCGGGCGTCGTAGTTGGCGGGGTCGGCGTGCAGGATCTTTGCGTTTTCCATCACGGTGCGCAGCAGCGCTTCGGCGATGGCGTCGGTCAGTTCCAGGTTGCCCATCGAGGTAAAGTACCGCTCCATCGTGTGCATCATGATGTCGGCGCAGCCGCTCTCGGTCTGGTAGTCGGGCAGCGTCAGCGTCAGTTCGGGGTTCATCACCGCAAATTTGGGGCGGGCCAGGTCGTCGTCGTAGGCGCGCTTTTCTTTGGTATTTTCATTGGTGATGACGCAGCTGTTGCTGGACTCGCTGCCCGCGGCGGCGATGGTCAGCACCGAGGCCACCGGCAGGCAGGCTTTGGCCGTGCGTTCGCCCGCAAACAGCTCCCAGACGTCGTGTTCCGGCTCGGCCAGGCCGTAGGCGATGGCCTTGACGGTATCGATGACCGAACCGCCGCCCACCGCCAGCAGGAAGTCCACGCCCTCGCGCTTGCCGAGCTCGATGCCCTCGTACACTTTGCCCAGGTGGGGGTTGGGCACGACGCCGCCCAGCAAATGGCAGCCGAGGCCGACCGCGCGCATCGGTGCGACGACGCTTTCCAGCAGGCCGCTTTGGACGACGCGCTCACTGCCGTAGACCACCAGCACCTTGCTGCCGTGGTATTTCTGCACATAGCGCGCCGTCTCGGCGTGGGTGCCGCGGCCAAAGACGATCTCGGTGGGGGAATAGAAGGTAAAATTGTTTGCCATATGGCGTCACCGTTCCTTACTGCATACCGGTATGCGGCGGGCGTGCGCCGCCCGCCATTGCTGCTTCCAGTATACCACACCGGCCGGCAAAAGCAACCGCCTGCGCCCGGGCGGGGCGGGAAAATGCAGCCGCAAAAAAGCCGGCCCCTGCCGTATGGCAGGGGCCGGCCCGGTCTGTGGTTTTACAGCAGGCTGCGGTAGAGTTCCTTGATCTCCTCGACGCTGGTGTCGCGCGGGTTGCCGGGGCAGCAGGCATCGGCGAAGGCGGACTCGGCCAAAAAGTCGATGTCCTCCTCTTTCAGGATGCCCTTGAGGTCGGTGGGGATGCCCACGTCGGCAGAGAGCTGCTTGACGGCGGCAATCGTGGCATCGGCGGCGTCGGCATCGCTCATGGCGTCGATGCCCGCCACGCCCATCGCCTTGCCGATGGCGCGGTAGCGGGAACCCGCCACGCCCTTGTTGTATTCCAGGCCGGTGGGCAGGATGATGGCGCAGGCCACGCCGTGCGGGGTATCATACAGGGCGGACAGGCCATGCGCCATGCTGTGCACGATGCCGAGGCCAACGTTGGAGAAGCCCATGCCCGCGATGTATTGGCCGAGCGCCATGCCTTCGCGGCCATCGGGGGTGTTCTGCACCGCGCCGCGCAGGTTCTCGCTGATGAGGCGGATCGCCTCGAGGTGGAACATATCGGAGATGACGCAGGCGCCCTTGGTGATGTAGCCCTCGATGGCGTGGGTCAGGGCGTCCATGCCGGTGGCGGCGGTCAGGCCCTTGGGCATCGAGGCCATCATGTCGGGGTCGACGACGGCGATCTCGGGGATGTCGTTGGTGTCGACGCAGACGAACTTGCGCTTTCTTTCGACATCGGTGATGACGTAGTTGATGGTGACTTCGGCCGCAGTGCCGGCGGTGGTGGGCACGGCGATGGTGAACACCGCGTGCTTTTTGGTGGGGGCGACGCCCTCGAGGCTGCGCACGTCGGCGAACTCGGGGTTGTTGGCGATGATGCCGATGGCCTTGGCGGTATCCATGGCCGAGCCGCCGCCGATGGCGATGATGCAGTCCGCGCCGGAAGCCTTAAACGCTTCGACGCCGTGCTGCACGTTCTCGATGGTGGGGTTGGCCTTGATGTCGGAGTAGACCTCGTAGGGGTACTTGTCGACGTCCAGCAGGGCGGTGACCTTGCCGGTGACGCCGAACTTGATGAGGTCGGGGTCGGAGCAGACGAAGGCCTTTTTGTAGCCGCGGGCGTTGAGCTCGGGCAGGATGTTCGCGATGGCGCCATGGCCATGGTAGGAAATGGTGTTGAGGACGATACGGCTTACCATAGGGCATTTCTCCTTTGTGTTGTTGTGCGGCACGGGCCGGGCGCCCGCTGCCTGGTTACTTGTATCATACCACGCCGGGGGCGGCGCAGGTAATGCATCAATCCAAAAATTCTTCGTTGAGCTGGACGCCGAAATCGCGGGCGATGGCGCGCAGGTCGTCGTCGCGGATGGTCTGGCGGATCAGCCCGCCGCCCATCGAGAGGACCTTGACGTAAATTTCGGCGCTCTTCTCGATGGTATGGGCGAGGCCGAACGTCGTGTCGTAGTCGGGGCCGGAGGCAAACAGCCCGTGCTGCGCCCAGACGGCGGCCTGGTAGTGCTTCATCTTTTCGCTGGTCGCCATGGCGATGTCCGCGCCGCCGGGCACCATCCAGGGGCAGACGCCGACGCCCTCGGGGAAGACGACGGGGCACTCGGTCGCGCTCTGCCACAGCGCGCGGGAGAAATCGCGGTCGGTCAGCGGCAGGATGTAGGTCAGCGCGATGACGTTGGTGGCGTGGCAGTGGTAGATGACGCGGTTGGCGCCGCCCGTGGCCGCCTTGCGCACGCTGTGGTTCATAAAATGGCTGGGGAACTCCGACGTCGGGCGCGCGCCTTCGGCCAGGCCCCAGACGATGCGCCAGGCATCGCCCGCCTCGTTGATCTCGACGATGCCAATGCTGTGGAGGGGGTCGGGCTCGACGTTGCGGAAGTATTTGCCCGAGCCGGTCGTGATGAAGTACTCGCCGGCAAGGTTATCTGCCTGGACGCCCATTTTGACCCACGCGCGCGGGGCGGCGTCAAAATAGGGGCGGCAGGCGGCGACGTCGGCCTCGGTCATGCGGTAGGTCAGGTTGCCGCCGTTGCGCTCGTGCCAGCCCTGCAGCCAGCCGTCGTTGCACATGCGGATAAAGCCCTGGACGCAGGGGATCTCGGTGATGCTCATAGAAAACGCTCCTTCCCGAAAATAGAAACAAAGAAACATTGCGCTGGGCCGCGCCATACAGCACAGCCAAACGATACAAAGGACCGCAAACGTTCTGCCCGGCACACGTTTTTGCGGCGGGCGTGAACGCCCGCCCTACCATGCGCCCGGCCACAGACCGTTACCGGGTGACGATGTCCACCGGCACGTTGAAGATCTTGGCCACTTTCAAAATCGTGTCGATGTGGCGGCCGGGCGCGGCGGCCATGTGGTGGGTGGGGCCGGCCTCGCTCCAGCGGTTGCAGAATTCCCGCGCGCCGCAGGCAAAGCGGGTGCGCATGTTGGTATCGCCGAAGGTGAAGATGGGGCCGTCCTCGTTGACGCCCTCGGCCGCGACGAACTTGAAGCGGCCGTCCCTGTCCTGCGTGATGGCGAGGTAGGTCACGGGGCCAAGGTGGGGGTAGAACTGCGTCAGGTAGCCGCCGCCGGTCTTGCCGTGGAACACCGGCACGATCTTCATCGTCGGCTTTTGGGCCGAGATATCGGCGTCGCCGGACCCCGAATGCCCGATGATGCAGATATCCTTGTCAAAATCGATGGAGTACATCTCGGACAGCTGGCCCGCCCCGGCGATGGTCTTTAAGATGGACATCGCCATGGCGACCTTGATATCGCCCTCGACCGCGCAGGCCACGCTCTGCTTGATGAGCATCGAGAACGCGGGGATCAGCATGGAATCCAGCACGCCGGCCGCGCCCTTGGCAAAGCCGTCGTAGTGCGAGGCGATGAAACCGATATGCTCCTGCTTGACCCACTCTTCAAACGCGACGACGTAGCGCGCCATATCCCACACTTTTTCGATGGTGCCGCCGCCCTCGATGTCGAAGGTGTCCAAAATATCCTGCGCCTTGGCGCGGATGGCGGCTTCGTCGGTGATGTGATCGGCGATGGCCCACATCTTCTCCCAGTCGAACTGTTTGGTGTACAGCCACATGCGGTGGTAGAGGTTGGTCTCGTCGATGTACAGGTCCATCATGCCGGGGTAGGGCCGGCCGATCTGCGCGAGGTTCAAATCGCGGAAGCGGCGGCGCACCTGGGCGGCTTTGCACCAGTCGGCAAGCTCGGCCTCGACGGCAGGGTCGCCGCCCTCCACCACGCCGGTGATGACGGCATGGCGCTTGCCGGCGCGCTCAAGGTCGGCCACCATCTCGCCCACGGCGCCGCAGGCGTACAGCTCGCCCAGCCATTTGGCGGTGTCGGTGTGGGCGTAGTCAGGCGCGCGCAGTTTCTGGACGTTGACCAGCACCACCGGCACGTCCAGGTCGCGCACGGCGGGCAGCATGTTGTAGCTGGTGGCGTAGGTCAGCAGCTGCAGCACGACGAGGTCGACGTCGGCGGCGCGGAACTTGTCGCCCGCGGCCTGGGCCAGCTCTTTGGTGGTGACGATGCCGCCGTCCACCAGCTCAACACTGGCGGGGAGCATCGTTTTAAAGTGGGCGTACTGGCTCTCAAACTCCGGCACCAGGCTGGGGAACTGCGGCAGGTACGCGCCCAGCGCGATGGCGAACACGCCCACGCGGGCTTGGGTCGGGATCAACGGCGTTGTCATTGCGGGTTTACCTCCTGGATCGTAAAACTGTTGCGGATGGCATCGCGGGCGGCTTGCAGGCTGGCAAATTCGCCCGCGGCGAGAAACTGGACCATCAGGTTGCCGAGGGCCGTGCCCTCGGTGGGGCCGGCGCAGACCGGCAGGCCGGTGGCGTTGGCGGTCCTCTGGTTCAAGTAGTCGTCCTGGCTGCCGCCGCCGACGATGTTGACGCTGGTGCAGGTCTTGCCGGTCAGCGTTTGCAGCGTTTGCACGGCGCGGCGGTAGTCGTCGGCCAGCGAATTGTAGATGGTCTGCATCACCTCGCCGGTCGTCTGCGGGGCGGGGTAGCCGGCGTCCACACAGGCGGCCGTGACCTCGTCGATCATCGACGCCGGGGCCAAAAACCGCGCGTCGTCGGCGTCCACCAACCCGGGGAAGGCGCTGCTCGCCTTGGCGGCGGCGATCAATTCGGGGAAGGACGGGCGCGTACCGGTTTTCTCGCCCAGTTCGCGCCGCACGCTCTGGATCATCCACAACCCCATGATGTTTTTGAGGTAGCGGTAGGTGCCGCCGTAGCCGCCCTCGTTGGTAAAGTTGGCGGCGCAGCTTTCGGGCGTCGTGATGGGGGCGCGGTTTTCGACGCCCAGCAAACTCCAGGTGCCGCTGGAAAGCGTGACGGCATTTTCGTCCCGCGCGGGCACCGCCAGGTAGGCCGAGCCGGTGTCGTGGGTGGCGGGCAGGACCACCGTGCAGTCGAAGCCGGCCTCGGCCTGCACGGCGGGCGTCAGGGTACCTAGCACGCTGCCCGGCATGCGGATGGGCTGGAAGATGCCCCGCGGCAGGCCCAGCCTGGCGATGAGCTCATCGTCCCAGTCCCGGCTGGCGGCCCCCACCAGCGCGGTGGTGGAGGCGTTGGTGTACTCGTTGGCGGCGACGCCGGTCAGCTTGTAGTTGAGGTAGTCCGGCACCATCAAAAAGGTTTTGGCCGCGGCCAGCTGCCCGGGGTGTTCGCGCCCGAGCGCCGTGAGCTGGTAGGCCGTGTTGAACGGCTGGTACTGGATGCCGGTGCGGGCGTAGTGTTCGGCAAAGGGCAGCGTCCCCGCCAGGCGGTCGCGCTCGCCCGCCGTGCGCCCGTCGCGGTAGGCGACGGTATCGCCGAGCAGCTGCCCGGCTTCGTCCAGCAGCACAAAGTCGACGGCCCAGGTGTCGATGCCCAACGTCGCGGGCGTGTACCCGGCATCCCTGCAGGCTTTCAGGCCCGCCAGCACGTTCTGCCACAGGCGGTCCATCTCCCAGCAGAGGTGGCCGTTTTTCTCCACCAGGCGGTTTTCAAAGCGGTAGACTTCTTTCAGGTGCATGCGGCCGTCCTGCACCCAGCCGACGATGTGCCGGCCGGAGGACGCGCCGATGTCGATGGCAAGATGGTAGGTCAAAAGTCAACGCCCCCTTTTCTGCTTTTAGCATACCAGACCCGGCGGCAAAAAATAAGCGCGTGATTTACAATAAAATCACGCGCTTAGTTAAGCAAAACAGCCCTATTTGTCGTTGTTGCACAAACGGGCCCGGTATTCTTTTGGCGTTATGCCGAATTGTTTTTTGTAGAGGCTGTAAAAGTAGCTGGTCGTCTCGTACCCGACGGCCTCGGCCACGGCCTGCACGGGCAGGGCGGTGGTGCGCAGCAGCCGCTGTGCGCGGTCGAGGCGCTTTTGCTGCAGCAGTTCTTTAAAGGTGCTGCCGGTGGCCTGGCGGACCAGCGCGCTGACATACGGCAGCGAGACGTGGTAGCTTTCCGCCACGCGGGAAAGGCTCGCCCCGCGGCAGTCGTCCTCGATCTCGCGCAGGGCGGCCAGCACCAGCGGGCTGCCCTGGCCGGGTTCGGGCGGGATCTCGATGCAGTCGGGGTGGTCCAGCAGGTCCAGCAGCAGCAGCGCCATGCGCAGCTGGTTGGCGCGGCGCGCGCCGGGTTCGTTGTTGAGCAGGCTCCAGACCATGCTCTCGACCAGGTTTTGCACCGGCAGCAGCCCGGCGGTGTGGCAGACCAGGTGGCTGATCTCGGCCCCGCCGCTTTGCAGCGTGCCCAGCAAAAACCGCCCCAGCAGGTTGGAGGTGCCGATGACCGAAAACGCAAAGTCAAAAAACTGCGGCAGCACGATAAAGTTGACCGCCACATCCCCGGCGTCCGCCCGCTGGATGGCGTGGCTGGCGCGCTGGTTCAAAAACAGCAGTTCCCCCGCGTGCAGGTGTACCGGCGTGCCGCCGATGAGGTGGGTGGTCTGGCCGGTACACATGTACATGATCTCGACATAGTCGTGGCTGTGCCGCGGGAACGCCACAAACCGCGTGTGCGGCCGGATGGTGATGAGCTGCCCCTGCCGCAGCAGCTTGGCGGCCTCGATGGCAAAGCCGTGGCCGGTGGCGTACAGCGTGCGGTCCAGCGGCGCGCCGTCGCGCAGGGCGCGCTCTTCCGGCGTGATGCGCGCAAGTTCGCGCAGCAGTTCTTCTTTCACGGCGTGCGCCCCCTTCCCTGCCTATCATACACCCGCGCGCGCCCCCCTTGCAAGGGGCGGCCGGATGTGGTACGCTGGAAAAAACAAATGGGAAAGGATGCGTTTGCCATGCGCCGCAACGACCGCGCGATCCCCGATTTTGCCGCCATGCTGGCGGTGGTGCGCCAGTGCGACTGCTGCCGCCTGGGGCTTGTGGAAAACGGCGAAGCCTACATCGTGCCGCTGAATTTTGGCTGGGAGGCCGAGGGCGAGACGCTGACGCTGTATTTCCACGGCGCGGCCGAGGGGCGCAAGCTGGCGCTGCTGCGCCAGAACCCCGCCGCCAGCTTTGAGATGGACACCGCCCACCGCCTGCTGCCCGGCGAAACCGGCTGCGCGTACAGCTACGCCTACCGCTCGGTCATGGGGCGCGGCGTGGCCGAGCTGCTGACGGACGATGCCGAAAAGCGCCACGGCCTGCAATGCGTGCTGGCCCACTGCGCCCGCCGCCGCGACCTGCCGCTGGACGCGCGCATGGTGCGCGAGACGGCGGTGATCCGCCTGCGGGTGACGGCCTGGACCGCCAAAGCCCACGAAGCGCCGTGACCCACCTGTAAAAACCAACAGCGCCGCCCCCGGGACGAACGTCCCGGGGGCGGTTTGCGTCAAGGTTCGGTCAGCGCGGCCAGCAGCGCGCGGCAGCCGCGGTCGATGTCCTGCCAGGCGGCCTCAAAGTCGCCGGTGTACCAGGGGTCGGCCACGGCGCGCGGGGTATCGGTGTAGCTCAACAGCAGGCGCATCTTGCCCGCCGGGTCGCCGCCGCAAATGCGCCGCATGCCGGCCAGGTTTTCTTCGTCCATGGCGATGAGCAGGTCGTACCGGTCATAGTCGGCCCGCTGCAGCCGGCGCGCCGCGTGCCCGGCGCAGGCGATGCCGTGCTCGGCCAGTTTGCGCCGCGCCGGCGGGTAGACCGGGTTGCCGAGTTCCTCGGCGCTGGTGGCGGCCGAAGCGGCCGTGATATGCGCTTGCAGCCCCGCCTCGCGCGCCAGCGCGCGCAGGCGGTACTCGGCCATGGGGCTGCGGCAGATGTTGCCGTGGCAAACAAACAGGATTTTTACCATCTTTTCAGAACTCCTCAAAAGCGCTTCACTTCGTTTCAAATTCCAAATATTATTTGGTGTATCGTTGCTTTTTCTTATGCTTCAAAGACCCGTTCCGGGAAGATATCTTTTCACATCTTCTCAGCGCTTCCCATGTTTTTCCCTGCAACATTGGTAAATCGTTGGTAAATTCAAAAAATTTACCAACGGCCCTTTTCAGGCATGGGCCAGCCGAAGCAGTTCTCCCTTGGCATCTTCATAGCTCACATGGGTGTAAGTGTTGAGGGTAACGCTGATGTCCGCATGGCCCATGATGTACTGCAGGGTCTTGGGATTCATCCCGGATTTTGCCATATTGGAACAGAAGGTGTGCCTGCACACATGGGGCGTTACCTTGGGCATGGGGATGCGGTAGATCCTGTTGTACTTCTCCACGATATGCTGCAGGTACTTTTCCCAGTGGAGCGCCACCATGGGCATGTCATTCTTGTCCAAAAACAGAAAACCCGCGTATCCGTCCACCATCGGCTCTCCTTTCGGAGTCCGCCGGTTGGCAATGATCCGACGAAAACAGGAGGCCACGTCCGCCGTCATGGGAATATAGCGGATGCCGCGTTCTGTCTTGGGCTGCTGAATCACATACTCCATCTGCGACGTTCTCTGAAGCTGATGATCCACCTTGATACGCATCTCGGAAAATTCAATATCCTGCATGGTCAGGCCACAGAATTCCGAGATACGCAGCCCTGTGTGAAAGAGGATGTAGATTCCATCGTAATATCTGCTGAAATGCTTATCCGCCTTGATGAATTGCAGCAAATCCCGTTCTTGCTTCCGTGTGATGGCCTCCCGGGTCACCGAGTCATTGACGACCACCGAGGCCAATTCAAACCCAAAGGGATTTTTGCGGAGCAGGTCATCGTCCACCGCCATCTGGAAAGCCGGTCGGAGAACGCCCCGGATGGAATGAATGGAACTGTACCCTTTACCGTCCACCTGCTGCAGTTTGATCAGCCATGCCTTCGCATCGGACAGGTGTACCCTGTCAATGCGCTGCCTGCCAAACGCTTCTTTTTTCAGGATGCCGATCACAGTCTTGTAACCTGCCGCTGTATTATGGCGGACGCCGGTTTTCAGAGAAATATATTTCTCCACCAGTTCCAGCACCGTATAATCTCCGCCATTGGTCACAATGTGGTCGAACAGATCCGCCTCAATCCGCTTTTTCTTTTCTCTCAGAGAAAGTTCGGGCTTTTTCCCTTTGGGCATGGGATCGTTCTTATCCAGCCGCCAACTGTACACACTTTGCTCCTTGCCGTTTTCGTCAACGTAGCGATACCGATACCTCCCATCCTTGCGCTGATACTCGCCATCGCGCAAAATTCGATTTCGATTGTCACGTCTTTTTTCGCTCATGGAAATCTCTCCTTATAAAAAGAAAGGAGAGCCAGACTTGCACTCTTATCATAGCACAAGTTTGGCTCTCCGCATAGCTATGCCATAGGAAATCGGCAATCTGCCGTTGCCTCCTTGGAAAGGCTGTTATACAGCCGTTGCCCGATCCAGATACCGCTCGAATTTTTCCCGTTTGATCAGGACGCGGTTCCCGTTCATCACAAAGAAATCCTCGTTGGGATGCTCATCCACCAGCATCCGCAGCTTGGTTTCCCCGATATGATAGTATCCGGCGGCTTCCTCGATGGTCAACGTATACCGGTGCCAAACCGGAACATCCGAACGCTTTTTCTCACAGGCCATTGCCTTTTCATTGTCCATAAGCCACCTCCATAGCTTTTATCTGATATTCAACTCTTCTTTCGTCCTCTCTAACGGGGGTTCCTTCCATGCAATCCCGTGTTTGCGCAGAAGCGCCGCCATGCCTGCTTTTTCCCGTTGGAGGCGTGCGTTCTCTTTTTCCACCTGCATCCGCCGTGCTCTTTCCCCCATGAGTGCCTGACGGTACCGGGCAGTCTGTTCGGTCAGTCTGTTGGTCAGATCGGTTACTTTCTTTTTCAGACTGTTCAGCACACTTTCCATCTGACGGATTTTCTCCTGGGCGGCATCCAGCAGTTTCTGCAACTGTTCATCCTGACGGCGGTACACCACATACTGTTTGGCTGCATGGAGCAGGTTCTCAAAGTCGCTGCGCGGCAGCGTTACCCGGTCACTCAAGAGTGCCTTTTTCGCACTGACGGCCTCGATCTTATCAAGGTCCACCACCTGTTTCTGGACCACCTGCAGGGTGTCCTCTATCTTTTCCACTTCGGTGCGTTTCTGCGCAATGGCCGAATCCAATTCCTTGACTTCCTTGCTGCGTTCCTGCTTTTTGTACTCCAATACCGACAAGTGCTCTTCGTGGGTGCCGAGCTGCTCCCATTCGATGCCATGCTCCTGCATGATATCCGCCAGCACCTGCTTTTCCCGCTGCACCCAGAGATTCCACTCTGTGGCGCTGCGCGTTCCGCCCATAAAGCCCATCTGAGCCAGCGCCTGTTTGAGGGATACACGGGTATCCATTCCCCGTTTGCTGCCGGTGATATAGGGCACAAAATCAATATGGACATGAGGCGTTGCTTCATCCATGTGCAAATGGGCGGAGAACATACGCAGCGTATGGTTTCGTGCTTGGAAGCCGCGGACATACGTTTCCAGACATTGCCGGGCGAGTTCCGCCGTTTCCGAGCTGATGCCGGTATCATCCTTGTTTCCGATTTGCAGCACAATCTCGTGAAAGGGCTTTTCCTGCTTGGAAGAACTGATTTTTGTGTAATAGTCCGCTATACGGCGATCACTGCGTGTCTGTTTTTCGTTGTAGCGTTGCTGCGCCGCGTCAAACAGTTCATGGTACACTGCTCGGATATCTTCCTTGCAGAATTCCACGTTCAGATGGCTGCGGGACGGGTCTACATTGGGGGCGTAAAACTCACGGCTGTTATGATTGAGGGAGCCTTTCCCAACCATGGCGCTGATTGTCCTTTTCAAAATTTCTCCTTTCTCCGGCGCAAGCCGGCGGGTTCTGTTACTCTTGCCAAGAGTAACGCAAAAGCACTTTTGACACTTCGCATCAAAAGCGCCTTTGCGCCCTGCGGGGCCACCTAGCTGAAAAAGCAATCTCCTGTTTTCAAGGAGGCAAGATGACCCTATCTATAAGAACAGGGCATCTTGCCTTCTTGCATTATTCTTGTGACAATTCCCATAGCCATTGTTTGCCTACCTTGCGGGAGGTAATGCCCAACTCATACCGGGCATTGCGCAGCGTTTTGGGCTTGATGCCTTTTTGCTCCGCAGCTGCCTCTATTTCAGTTTGCGGCAGAGCCCCCTCCGCCAGCACTTCCTGAAGGAAACTCTGTGCTTCCCGCAGTTTATGCCCGCGGCTGTTGCCTGAAAGCAGATCTTCTGCGCTGATGTCATATTCACCTGCCCATTGAAAGCCTTGCTCCGGGTCGAGGCGAAAGGCTATCGCCTTTCCCTCCGGAGCCAGAGAACTTTTGGTGGGGCAGACAACCCGCAGCGTCGGGTCATCCTTGATGCGGCCCACCACCAGAACACTTCTGGCAGCGGCCTGAAAGTCGATGGAACCGAGTCCCCGGTAACTGGACTTTTCCCCGCTGTTCTTGTTCATGTGCCCGATCAGGACAATGGCACAGTGATGCTTTTCAGCCAAGACACCGACTCTGTGCATCAGCGGTCTGATCTCGTTGGCGCGGTGCATATCCACCCCCGCCCCGATGTAGCCTTGAATCGGGTCAAGTACGACCAGCCGTGCATGGGTCTGCACAATGGCCTGTTCCAGCCGGTCATCCTCCAGCGTCAGCGCCCTGTCGCTGTCATCGATCACCAGCACCTTGTCGCAGGCTGCACCGGCGACCACCAGCCGCGGCTTGATGGTATCCGACAAACCATCCTCTGCCGTCTGGTAGATCACATTGCCGGGTGTCATGGGCGGCATCCCGTCCCATGCAGGTCTGCCGGTGGTCAGACGCGCGATCAGCTGCAGAATAAAGGTGGTTTTTCCTTCGCCGGGATCGCCCTGAATAATGGTGATCTTTCCGCAGGGAATGAATGGATATACCAGCCACTCCACTTTCTGTAAGGGGATCGTATCTAAAGAAATTAACTTTACGGTATACTCATTTTCCATAAAACCTCCATTCTCTCTTCAAAAATGGCGGTTGCTGTGGTAGAATATCAGTGGTGCCTGATAGTTACTTGCAGCATCCGCTGCTGGTACTGTCTTTCATCGGAGCGTTTACCCCTGCACGGGTAAGCGCTCTTTTTGTTGCCCAACATCATTTTCCGGGTTGAAACCGCCGCTTCGCTCCCATGCTCCCACCTCCTTTCCGTGGCGATTGTTTTTCAGCAATTTCATTATACGCAGTTTTATTGCATATGTCAATCAATTATACGCATTATAATTTCATATATTTTGTTAACAATGCTTGATTTCTTCACATTTCTATGATAGGATTAGGACGAGGTGACAAGCCATGAATCTTACAAACGAGCAAATCGGACAGCGTATCAAAGCCGTCCGCACAGAAAAAAATGTTACACAGACTCAGCTTGCGAAGTTTCTGGGGAAAAGCCTGCGCACTGTGCAGAGCTATGAAAGTGGCGAAAGCCGGATTTTCTTTGACACTATATGCAGCATCGCAAACTTTTTGGGGGTAACCCCTTCCTATCTATTGGGGTTTGAAGAGCCTCAGATTCAACTGAATTCACTGTCCGACGTCATCGCAATGCTCTATGAACTCAACAAAAAGAACGAACTGCATTTTGATGTGAAAATCCAACATGAACGGTGCGATGATGGGAATTTCTCCGCTTCTTTGACATTTCGAGCCAATGATCCCGATGCCGTCCTGAATGAAACGCTTTGCTTTCTTCTGGAGGGTTTTGTCGCCGAGCGTGCATGGAGCGAAGATTACTGGCACAACCCCAGCCGCCTAAAGACCTGGACAAAGGAAGAAATCGCACGACATGGCGGAACGCCTTTGACCGATAAGCCCCTCTATACTGTTGATCTCAGCAAGTACGACATGGCCGAACTGAAAGCCATGACCAAAGAGCAACTGAAGAATCTGAAATAACGCCAATCCCTGCTCATGCAACGGACATCAGAATTGCAAAAAAGTAAGCGATATTCGGTTTAGCAACCGAATATCGCTTCTTTTTATTGAAAGCCTATTGCATACGCATAAGCAGCGAATTTTATTTGCTGATAAAAGTGTGCTTTGCGTACAAAAGTTCGTTGTATTTTTTGTTTCTTCATGCTATAATACATCTGTATTATAGTGATGGAGGTGCTTCCATGTATCGAATTGCTATGGAAAAGCTGCTCAAATGGAAGGAGAGCAAACGCCGCAAACCGCTGATCATAGAAGGGGCACGACAAGTCGGCAAAACCTGGCTTATGAAAGAATTTGGTCAGCAAGCTTACCGCGACACTGTTTATATCAATTTTGACTCCAATTCTAGAATGGCAGACTTGTTTGCCTCCGATTTGAATACGGATCGCCTGATTATGGGTTTGGAGTTGTATGCAGGCCGTAAAATAGACCCGGACAATACCCTGTTGATTTTTGATGAAGTGCAGGAAGTTCCGAGAGCGTTGGCTTCACTCAAGTATTTCTATGAAAATGCTCCGCAATATCACATTGTCTGCGCCGGTTCACTGCTTGGCATCGCCCTGCATGAAGGAACTTCCTTTCCGGTGGGTAAAGTCAGCTTTCTAAAACTCTATCCCCTTTCTTTCAAAGAGTTTTTGATGGCAACCGATAAAGAGCGTTTTGCAGACTTACTTGACAAACAAGACTTTGAAATGATTACGAACTTCAAGCAAACATACATTGACGCCCTGAAGCAATATTATTTCGTCGGCGGTATGCCTGAAGCTGTACAAAGTTTTGCGGAGGACAAAGATTTTAATGAAGTCCGTGTTATTCAAAAGCGGATTCTGGCTGCTTATGAGCAAGACTTTTCCAAACACGCCCCCAATGAAATTGTCCCCAAAATCCGAATGCTGTGGAACAGCATCCCCTCGCAGCTTGCGAAGGAAAACAAGAAATTTATTTACGGCCTTGTCCGTGAGGGTGCTCGCGCCAAAGAATACGAAACGGCCATCATGTGGCTTTCTGACTGCGGGCTTGTTCACAAAGTCAGTCGCGTCAATGGAGCCGGCATTCCTTTGAAAGCCTATGAGGATCTGAAAGCTTTTAAGTTGTTTGTACTGGATGTCGGTTTGCTCAGCTGCATGGCAGGGCTTCGCCAGCGCACGCTGCTTGATGGCAACGATCTTTTTGTGGAGTTTAAAGGCGCTTTGACGGAGCAGTACGTTTGCCAGCAGCTTAAAACCATCGAGGATCTGGGGGTGTATTACTATACCAACGACCGAGGCTCCTGCGAGGTTGATTTCATTGTGGATACCGGTGAGCAGGTCATCCCTGTAGAAGTAAAAGCAGAAGTAAATCTAAGAGCCAAAAGTTTGAAAACGTATCGGGAAAAGTTTTCACCTGACGTATGTATCCGCACTTCAATGGCGGATTTCAAAAGGGAGGATTGGCTTATCAATTTGCCCCTTTATGCGATTGAAACGCTTACGAAACTCCCACTTGTGTAACACGATTACTTTACAAACCACGTTTAAAAACACATAAAAAGGTGACACCGACTGAAGTTGGTGTCACCTTTCTGCTTTACAGCCGGAGCAGCACAAAGGCAAATTCCACCCGCTCGTCCATGCTGCCGCTATAACCGGTATAGCACAGCCGGTTTTCCGAGAGATACACGCGCTGAACCAAAGACGTCCCTGAGCAGTTCGCCCAGTACAGCAGAAGCGGGATCACAGCGAAGATCGAGGCAGCCGCCAGAGCCATAAACGGCTGACGCAGCATCAAGACCGCCAACTGGTCCTGATGGTTCTTGGTGAAATACAGCACGAGAAAAGAAAGCAGGAACGAGCCCGGGCAAACCGCCAGCACAAGCAGCTTCGGCAGCCGCAGATACTGTTTGCGGCGAATGGGATCGGTTTCTAGGACCAGGTTGCCGGACACAACTGCGGCCTGCCGTTCCTTGTCCCGCTTTATTTCATGTTCCGCCTTGTCTCCCTTAAACCCGGAGATAAAAGTGAGAATGAGTGGGATCAACAGCAGGAGCAAAGCGGTCAGGGCGATGGTAAAAATAAAAGCGTTGCTTGCCGCGTTGGATAACGGTGCGAAGGTGACGATGCAGACCAGCAGCGTCAATATCTCCAGGATCAGCATATAAAAGGCGATGGGAAGGAAAATATTTAAAAACCGCTTGCCTTTCAGATTGTACCGTTTGCTCCTGTTCAGGCTTTTCAGCCCTTTGCTTTCGATGAGTCCGCTGCTCAGATCCGCTGCGGTCTGGGCATTGGACAGATTTGCAAGCATCAATATGGCAGTGACGGCAAGCAGAGCTCCCCTGTTTTGTTCGGCGGTGTCATTTTCTTTATGCTTTATTGCGGCCAGAATTGTCAAAACAATTTTTACGATCAGAGAGAGATAAATGGGGCCAAACAGCATGAAAAACATCCGCAGATCGAAAAACATATCCTCGGAAAGGCCAATTCTTTCAGCGGGGATCCGCCCGAGAAGCCAGCCGATCCCGATAAACACCGCATAAGATATCACAACCTTAATCAGCCATTTTACAAAGCGGACAGTTCGCTTTTCAGCCATCAATACACGCCCCTTTCTGCGAATTCGGAAGCGCCAGACAACCCACTGTCACGGCTAAAGTATCTGTCAGCGTTCGAAGGATGAGATCGGGGATGTCGGCGGCAAAAACCAGCGGCATAAAGAAATTGAACAAAAACAGATCCACCCCAAACAGCAGGCCGCCCAGGATCAACGATCTTTTGATCCGGCTGTTACCGTCCACATAACGGTTCAGCCACGCCATAGCGCAGGCAATCACAAAACCTGCCAGCAGGCACCATAACAGGGTCTCGACGGTTTTTTCTGGGAAGGACGAATAAATACCGATAACGCAGTACAGAAGCAGCCGCCCGGCTATAAAGCAAAGGGTTATGATAAGTCCGGGAAGGGCGGGCAGCTTCCGACTGCGTTTTTTTACAGGCAGCCTTGTTGGCCCGAACAGCCAGCCCAGCAGCAGCCCCATGACGATGAGAGCCAGGCCGTCCGCCACAGGATAGGTGATGCGATCCAAGGGAGCCACATGGGGCAGAGGCTCCCAAAGGTAGACGATCCACACTGCGCAGCAGGCAAAGCCGTATCGCAGCCCCTGCCAGATACGGTTCCCGCCCGTTCTTTTCCGTATGAGCAGGAACAGTGCGGCGATCAGGGAGTAGGCAAAAATCCCGTAAATCGTAAAAGCAACCGGCATGGTTCCGTTTTGTGCGAATATGCTGGGAGATAGAACAGTTTGCTCGCCTGTCGGGATAGCGAGCTGTCCAATAATACGAACAATTGTGGTAGCCGTACCAATGAAAATAAGCCTTAAAATGTTTATTATCGGTTCTGTCATTCCGTATCCCCCTGTATCTCATTGACAATCGGCCGCAGGGAAGCGAAATCGGCAAAATCCGCCCGCTTGCCGTAGGTTTCCATTAACGCCCTGTCTTCTTCGTTCCATTCTTCCGCCGATTTCTTTTGCAGAGATCGGTGCAGCAGCGCCATCATGGTTCGATGTCCCAGAGATAGCGCCTGATAATCGATGGCGCCCCGCAGATGGAAAACCGCTGCTCTGCCATATAGCTGGGCGGGAATCTGCTTTTGCAGGGCGTTTCGGATATTCTCCCTGTTTTGCAGTATATCCGGGTCGGCCAGTCCGACCGTAACGATCACCAGCCTTTGATGCTCTCCGAATGACTGCCTTCGCAGCGTCTTTGTCAATCCCAGAACGCCTCCGGCATACAGCGCGCCGATATACACGGTCGTTTCCAGTTTGGAAAGCGGCGGTGCTTCTTGATAGCTGACAGCAGGGATATCTGTTTGCTTTGACAGCTCCTGCGCATACCGGCGGGCGCTTCCGTACCTGCTTCCGTATAAAATGACAGACTTCATGCAATCACCTTACCCCTTATTACGAGAACAATCGTCCTGTTTTAAAAGTGCGAACAGGAACCGGCCGCAAGACAGAGAGGATAGAATCATAAACAGATCGGCAATCGGAACAAACAGGAAGGATGGAAGCAGCACACGGGTGTAGCGGCTCTTTACGGTTTTGCGCTTGTAAACGGCCGCAGACAACTGGGCCAGGCAAAACAATACACCGAAATTGAAAAACAGCCAGCTTCCCGCCTGAATGGCGAGGGTATAAAGCATGTCCGGCGGTACGCTTCCTGCCGTAAGAAACGAAACGGCGATCTGTACGATAGATAGCGCGATCAAAACAGGATAGACGATTCCCAGCACCCGCAGCATGACGCCTCCGCCAATCCCGATCCCGCCGCTCCAGATAGCGCCGGAATGCAGGCACCAGGATTCCAGTATCCGCAGTGCAGTACGGTTTTGCTGTCCCTCTATAAAGCCGTTGTTGGCAATGGCGTACAGGCGGAACCGAAGAGAACGGGCTTTACAATATTCTTCTGCCAGCGATAGGAACTCTGCTAAATGAGAGGGCAATCCATCCACATAAAGCGGGAAAGAGATACATACGGCGTCCGCGCTGCCCAACTGGGAAAGCGCATGGTCAAAGTCTTTCCGGCTCCGCAGAGGAACCGTTTTTTTGACAAGGCTGGGAAGAAACAGCCGGAGGATACCGGAGAAAAATTGAGAAGCGCCGCCTCTCTTTTTGGGGCTTGCATTGAAGATCAGCAGCTTCATGATATTGCTCCCCTGATCTGTGCAGGATTTTGGAAAAACAGCGTTTCCGCTGTTTTGTATCCAAGATTGAGCCGGTTACGCTCGGCAAGCTCTGTGGCAGTCTGCCGTTCCGATTCCGTAGAATCTCCGTAAAAGAGAACCCGCAGCAGTTTTCGCTGCGGGTAGCGCCCTATATGATGGGTTTGGCCGCCCCGCCAGGTAAAGAAGGGGAGGGATACTCCAATAGCGCGGTCCAAAACAGCCTTGACGCCGGGGCTGTAGCCGCCGTAGCACAAACGGCTGATAATGATCAGCGGGTCGCTTTGCCCGATCAATGCGCCCGCATGTTTCAAGGAGTCGTCCATCACACAGAATCCGGTATTTTTCAGCCAGCATGCAAAGCAGCCACTGCACGGAGCATACTGGCCGTCCGCAGTGAAAACCACGACATTTTCATCTGGAAGTTCAAAAGCAGAGAAGTCTGCTTTATTAAGATCATGAATGATCGTTTTCAAAACGCAATCCTTTCTTTTGCGGCGTTATCCCGGACAGGAAAGAGCACTCACCATTCAAGCCCCGCTTTTCTCAGGAACGACCTTCGTGGCTATATCCGTTACGATACCGAAAACGTCCTCTTTGCCCGGCACAACGCTGATGTCGATGTATTTGCCCGGAACCATATGCCTAAGCATCTTGTCGTTTAAGTAAAGGGTACGGTTCATGACCGTGTCTCCCGCCGCATTGTCCGTGACCCGAACCGTCACTTCCGCTTCCCAGTCCCCGGCCTCCTCTTTCCCGGTCAGCCGCAAACTCTCCAGCAGCGCTTTTTTGACCACGCTGTTTCTGTTAAACTCCATGCGCTGCTCATAGGTCAGTTCGTCCGGATGCCTGCGGCACTGGTAGCGGGCGATGCGCTCATTCAGCACATCGGCGTCCGGATTATCATCCCCGATGGCATGGGAGCGGTCTGCCGGGTCATACCGGATGGAGAGCGGCGCTCCGGCGGCGCACATGGGAAGCTGCGCCCGGGGGATGATCTCCGTCACGGTGGTCTCAAAAAATGTCCCGTCCTCGGCCAGTGCGTCCACCACGAAGCGAAACTCGGGATTGTCATTGACGCTTCGTCCCGTATGCTTTGCAGAACGGATAAAACCCAAGGTCTTCACTGTGCGGGCATCCCTCCAGCGCTGCTCCTTCTCCCTTTTCCGCCTTGCGGATCTGGCAGGGAGCACAAACCCCAGCAGGATACACAGCGCAATGACCACCGCAGATATGATCACGGTGGCCCGAATCGGATTTTCAGCCATCCAGTTGAAAAAAGACTCCATACGTTTTCCACGAAACACCAGCCCCTTTCTCTGTATCAAGCGGACGCCGTATCCCTCTTAACTGATACCGGACACCACAGAGGAATCCAGTACAAAAGCAAAGAGATTTTCCCTGCCCGGGATGACGCGCACGTCTACATACCGGCCGGGGATCATGTATTCCAAAGCGGTGTCGGGCACATACAGAGTTCGCTTAAATGTGTGGCCGTCCCGCTCCTCGCCGGTAAGCTGGATGGCCGCTTCTGCTTCATAGTCCCCGGCTTCTTCTTTCCCGGTCAGCCGGAAGCTTTTCAGCAATGCCTTTTTCATCACGCCGTTTTTTACTAGCTCCATCCGCTGTTCATAGGAAAGATCGCCCGGGTGCTTCCTGCACTGATAGCGGGCGGCGCGTTCCTGCGCCAGCGCCTCGTCCGGATGATCGTCCCACTTTGCCCGGGTCCTGTCGTCCGAATTATAGCGGATGGGGATCGCCCTGCCGGGAACCATACCGGCTATCTCCGTTATGGGAATGATTTTCCGCACGCTGGCCTGGAATATCGTGCCGTCCTCTGCCAGGGCGTCCAGTTCAAAAAGAAGCTGCGGCTTTTCGTTGATATACAGACCGGTCTGCTGGGTGGAGCGGATAAATCCCACGGTCTGCACGGTGCAGGAACCTTTGCTGACATGTCCTTTCGTCAGTCTGCAGATTGCGGTGAAAGACGGGATCGCAAACGCCAGGATGACGATCACTGTAGTGATCCCGCTCGGATTTGACAGCAGCCAGTCAAAGAAAGCCCCCATAAAAACGCCTCCTCCATTAGATACAACAATTCAGTATAATTATATAGTGATTCGTGTTTGGCATCTATCATGAGTAGGTTAAGATTGCGTAAAATTATGGCATGATCCCGGAACTGATTCAAAAGATTTTATTAAATGCTATCATTATCAGGAACAAGCCTTTCTGACATTTTCATGGACTTCCTTCCCACTCCTCAGCGAGCATCACATCTTCCAGAATCTCGTCGTAGCCAAATTATTGGGTAACCTTGTGCCTTTCTCGCCTAATATTTACGGGTATTTTATCCTGATTTCACATCGTAAAATAAGATAAGTGCTATAATTAAGATGGAATCGGATCCACTGACCCATGAACAAAACAACGAGGTGAACTATATGACTTTATTCATGAATGAGAAAGATATGAATGAAATGTTAG
>LHCFC04200__coassemble_220_pt1 | contig 56211 bp, 50 predicted proteins | sample LHCFC04200__metabat2_high_PE_045 | metagenome-assembled genome bin LHCFC04200
TCAAAAAATAATTTTTATAATGTGCGGCGGGCGAAATCGCCCGCCCTACCATGCGAAATAAACACCTTACAAACCGTGAACATCCAACGCCGCACGGGTCACGGGCCCTTACCCCCGCCGCCTTACCCCTGCAAAAACGCGCGGATCTCGGCTTCGACGGCGGCCACTTCCTCGGCAAAGGCGCGGGCCGAGACCCGCAGCGCGCCGTGCCCCAGCACGATGATCTGCTCGGCCCCGTCGCTGCTGACGACGCGGGTGCGCCGCTCTTTGGCAAGCTCGTGGGTCGCGCGCTCAATGTACATGTCGGCGGTCTCGGCTTCCTGCGTGTAGACGACGTAGAGGTTGTGGTACCGCTCGACCTCGCGCACGCCGCCGCGCACCTTGTAGGCGTCAAATACCAAAATCGGCACGCAGCGGCGGTACCCGGCGTAGTTGCACAAAATGTCCATCAGGCGGCGGCGCGCGGCGTCCAGGTTGTCGTTGGCCAGGCGGCGCAGTTCCTCCCAGGCGTAAATGACGTTGTAGCCGTCCACCAGCAGATACTCCGGCCCGGCGGGCGGCGTTTGGGTCGCGGGGGCTGCAGGGGCGGCCGGGGCGGTGTGCAGCGCGGAGCGCGCGGCTTTTTTGGCGTCGGCGGGGGCTTCGCCCCGGCGCTTGACGGCGCCGTAGGTGCGCTCAAAGATCGCCAGCAGCTCTTTGTCCTGCTCCAGCGTGCCGCGGTAGGCGTCGGCGCGGCGGCGCGCAGCGCCCTGCCCGCCGTCGTCCGCATCCGGCCCGGCGGGGGCCAGCCGCCGCGCCAGGCCGCTGGCCACATGGGCGCGGGCGGGCACCTCGTCCCAGTGTACGGTGTACCCGGCCCCGTGCGCGCAAAAGACCGAGTCCGCCGGGTTCTCGGTGTCGGTGTCAGGGTCGTAGCCGCAGGCGGCCACGACGGCTTCGGCGTCGTGGCAGGCGTCGTACCCGGCGGGCAGCACGCTCCAGCGGCCCAGGCCGTGGGTGTAGGCCGCGACTTCGCGCGCGTAGCCGCGTGCTGTGGCCACCGGCAGGCGGCCGGTCAGGCGGGCGATGTCGCCCAGCGTTTCGGGCGCGTCAAAACTGCCGCACAGGCGCTGGATGTCGGCCATCGCGCGGCCCACGGCGTCGGCGGGCAGTTCCAGCGTAAAGGCGTACCACGGTTCCAGCAGCTGCACGGCGTTTTGCGCGGCCGCTGTGCGCAGGCCTTGGCGCACCGCGCGGTAGGTGGCCTGGCGGAAATCCCCGCCCTCGGTATGCTTTAGGTGCGCGCGCCCGGCCGCCAGCGTGATTTTTACATCGGTCAGCGGCGCGCCGGTCAGCACGCCGGGGTGGGTGCGCTCGGCCAGGTGGGTCAGCACCAGGCGCTGCCAGTTTTCGGCCAGGCTGTCGGGCGGGCAGTCGGCGGCCAGCTGCACGCCGCTGCCGCGGGCCCCCGGTTCCAGCAGCAGGTGGACCTCGGCATAATGGCGCAGCGGCTCATAGTGGCCGACGCCCTCCACTGCCCGGGTGATCGTCTCTTTGTACAGGATGCCTCCCTCGCTGAAGGTGACCGCCAGCCCAAAGCGGCTTTGCAGCAGCCCCTGCAAAATTTCCAGCTGCACTTCGCCCATCAGCTGTACATGCACCTCGGCCAGGTCGTCGCGCCAGGCCACATGCAGCTGCGGGTCCTCGTCCTCCAGCGTGCGCAGCGCGCGCAGCAGCGTGTGCGGGTCGGCGGCGGGGCAGCTGGCGCGGTAGTTCAGCACCGGTTCCAGCAGCGGGGCTTCGGCGTCAGCCTCGGCCCCCAGGCCCTGGCCGGGGCGCGTGCGGGCCGGGCCGGCCACCGCCACCACCATGCCGGGCTCTGCGGCGCTCACCAGCCGGAACTTGCTGCCGTTGTACAGCCGCAGCGCGTCGGCTTTTTCGCCGCCGGGCAGCACGGCCTTGACCGGCAGCGTGCCGCCGGTCACCTTCAGCCAGGTCAGCCGTGCGCCGGCGTCGTCCTGGCTGATCTTGAACACCCGCGCGCCAAACTCCGGCCAGGTGGGCGGCATGCGCGTCAGCGTCTGCAGCGCGCGCAGCAGCTCGTCCAGGCCCTGCAGGCGCAGCGCCGCGCCAAAAAAGCAGGGGAACACCTGCCGCCGCGCAATGGCCTGCACCAGCGTGGCGGCGCGCGGCGCGCCGGTGGCCAGCACTTCCTCCATCAGCGGTTCGCTGCACAGCGCCAGCGCTTCGGCGTCGGGCGCGGTGGTAAAGTCTATGCAGCCGTCGCCAAAACGGCCGCGCAGCTCCCGCAGGCGCACGGCGGCGTCGGCCCCCGGCAGGTCCATCTTGTTCACAAACACAAACGTCGGCACGCGGTAGCGCGCCAGCAGCTTCCACAGCGTCTCGGTGTGGGCCTGCACGCCGTCGGTGCCGCTGACCACCAGCACCGCGTAGTCCAGCACCTGCAGGGCGCGCTCGGCCTCGGCCGAAAAATCCACATGCCCCGGCGTGTCCAGCAGCGTCAGCTCGGTCTCTTCGGCTTCGCCGGCTGCCGGCAGCGCCAGCACGGCCTGTTTGGCAAAGATCGTGATGCCCCGCGCGCGCTCCTGGGCGTCGGTGTCCAAAAAGGCGTCGCGGTGGTCCACCCGGCCCAGCTTGCGCAGCGCGCCCGCGCGGTACAACAGCCCTTCGGCCAGCGTGGTCTTGCCGCTGTCCACATGGGCCAGCAGGCCCACGACCAAACGTTTCATAGTGTTCCCCTTTGTTGTGTACAGTCTGCCCTTATTGTACGCTTTTTGCGCCCCGGCGTCCAGCAGGGCGCAATTTCCAGAAAAAAGTAATAATAAATCCTAAAAATACTCTTTACAAACACAAAAACTGTGCTATACTATAAGCAAGAAGCAAACCGGCAGCAAACCGGCTGCCGGATAGATCAAGAAAAATTCCTATAATTTCACCAAACCCAAACAAGGAGGCGCACTATGGAGCTCAAATTTTTCCGCTGCGAACACTGCGGCAACATCGTCACGATGGTCAAGGACAGCGGCGTACCGGTTTTCTGCTGCGGGCAAAAGATGACGCAGCTCATCCCCGGCACGGTGGAGGCCGCGCACGAAAAGCACATCCCGGTCTACACCGTCGACGGCAATACCGTACAGGTGACGGTGGGCAGCGTCGAACACCCGATGCTGGACGTGCATTATATCGAGTGGATCGCCCTGCAAACGAAACACGGCAGCCAGATCCGCTATCTCACCCCCGGCGAAGCCCCGTCCGCGGCCTTTGCGCTGGCCCCCGGCGACACGGTCGAAGCCGTCTACGCCTATTGCAACCTGCATGGGCTGTGGAAAGCCTGAAAAAACAAGGAGGACCCTACAATGGAAAAGTATATCTGCCCCTGCGGCTATGTCTATGACCCCGCCCTGGGCGACCCCGACAACGGCATCGCGCCCGGCACCCCGTGGGCGGATGTCCCCGCCGACTGGCTGTGCCCGGTCTGCGGCTTGGGCAAGGACGCCTTTGCCGCCGAAGCGTAAAGGCGCGGCCCCGCAAACCTTTCCCCGACATTCCGACCCCTACAGATATAACCCCCAAAGCAACGCCCGGGGCGCTCACAAGAGCGCCCCGGGCGTGTTGTTGCTGGTTCAGGTCCGCAGCAGCTCCGGCGGGATCAGCGCGGGGTCGTACATCACGCGGGAGTGGTTGTCAAACAGCGGCTCCTTGCGCAGCAGCGCGCCGCTGTGCGCGTCGTAGACGTTGCGCCCAATGCGGGAGATATGGTAGTACCGCCCGTCACCCTCGCGGCAAAAGTGGCGGTCCTCCTCAACGATCTCATACCGGCAAGGGAAGGGGCGCTCGCTGCGCAGCTCGGCATGCATCTCCTCGCCCTCACACCAGACGCGCAGCTGCACGGTCTGGCCGGTGGTGTTGCAAAACCGGAAATCGACGTAGTTGTAGCAGATCGAGGTCCCGGCGCTGAACGGCACGTGCGGGCCTTCGTCGGGGGCCAGCGCGTCGGAATGGTGGTGGAACTCAGTCACCTGCAGCGGGCTGTGCAGCACCAACTGGTGCAGCGTGTGCGAAAGGTTGCACAACCCGCCGCCGATGTCGGCCGTCAGGCGGTCGTGTGCGATGACGCGCCCCTCTTTATAGCCGTTGCGGCGGGTGACTTTGCCCACCGCCTGCCAAAAGGAGAATACCTCCCCCGGGCGGATCAGCAGCCCGTCGATCTTACCGGCCGCCAGGCCGATGTTGACCGCCTTGTTTTGCTGGTGTTCCAGGTTGACGCCCGGCGCGCGGCGGATCATGTGGATAGTGCGCGCATACACCAGGTTGGGCAGCGGCGCGCTTTGGCGGGCGCGGGCAAAGGGCTGCGGGTGCAGCCGGTCGGCCAGGTGGCGGCGCAAGATCTCTTTTTGTACCGAGATCGCGTAGAACAGCGGGTTCATCTCGCAAAACAGTTTACGGCGTTTTTGCGGCATGGGGGCCTCCTCTCCCGGCAGGGTGACGGCGCCGATGCGGCGGCACCGGCGGCTGTGGCGCCAGCAGCGCAGCAGCAGGGCTTCCACCGCGCGGCGCTTGCCAAAATGGCGCTCGCCGGCATGGTGCAAAAACTGCACCAGGATGCTGTCCAGCCCGGCGCGGTTGGCGCCGTAGATATCGGTAAAGAGCTGGTCGCCCACCACCACGGTCTGCTCGGGGCGCAGGCCCAGCATCTGCACGGCGCGACGGTAGGCGGCGGGGTCCGGCTTATTGGCCAGGGCGATGTAGGGCGTATCGTCGATGTGGGCCAAAAACCGCAGGATGCGTTCCTCGCTGTTGTTGGAGAGCAGCAGCGTTTTCAGCCCGGCGCGGTGGATGCGCGCAAACAGCGCGTCCACCGCCGGGGTCGAGCCGTTGCCGTGCGGCACCAGCGTGTTGTCGATGTCAAACAGCACGCCGCGGTAGCCCAGGCGGTACAGCGCGTCATAGTCGATGGCAAATACGCTGGCGGCGTATTCACAGGGGTAAAACATCCGCAGCATCGGCGCCCTCCTGTGTGGGTTGCAGGTACCGGGCCACGCGGAGGATCTGCGCGGCAAACCCGGGCCCGAATTTCTCGTCAAAAAAGGCGCTGCCGATGGTGAACGCCCAGGGCGCGATGTCGCGCAGCTCGTCCAGTTTGGGCAGGCTGTCCACGCTGCCGGCCACGCAGACCGGGGCGGGCACGGCGGCAACGAACCGGCGGATCAGCGCCCCGGCGTCGCCGCGGTAGCGGTAGCCCAGCAAATCAAAGCCGAACACGCCCTTTTGCAGGCAGGCCTGCGCCTGGCGGATCATCTGTTCCGCCGTGCCCTCCAGTGCCGAGGGGCGGCCCCGCACCTGCCCCACAAAGGGCATGTAGCGCATACCGTGCGCCTGGCACAGCGCCAGGATCGCGTCGGAGTACACGGTCCCCAGCAGCAGGTCGCAGCCGCAGTCGGCGGCCATCTGCGCGCCGCGCAGGCCCTCGGCCTCGGTGTAGGCCACCACCTCCAGCGCGGTCTTTTTGCCGCAGGCTTTCATGGCGGCAAACAGCGCTTGCAGCTGCGGCAGCGGCAGGCCTTCCTCCTTGCAGCCCCAGTATTCGGCCGGGGCGTGGCGGCACTGGGCAAACACCTCGGCAGCCTGGGGCACCGTGCGGTCCCGGTAGGTCAGCATCACGATCAGATGCGGGGCGGGGTTTGGCAAAGCGGACGCCTCCTTTGGGGGGCAGCGGGGGGGCGTCAATGCCGCCAGGCCCACCACAAAAATTTCAGGTTGGTCACAAAATACCGGCCAAACAGGCGTTTGGGGTCCTGCAGCAGGCGGTACAGCCATTCCAGGCTGCAGCGCTGCATCCACTGCGGCGCGCGGCGGATGTTGCCGGCCTCGTAGTCGAACGCGGCCCCCACGCCCAGCATCACGGCCTGCACGGCGCCCTTGTGGGCGGCCATCCAGCGTTCCTGCTTGGGCGCGCCCAGGCCCACCCACACAAAGTCCGGCCGGGCGGCGTTGATGCGCGCCACGGCGGCGGCGTCTTCCTCCTGCGTCAGCGGGCGGAACGGCGGCGACTCCATGCCGGCGATGACGGCCCCGGGGTAGGCGGTCTCGATCTTTTGGCGCAAAAGGTCCAGCGTCTGCGGGGTGGACCCGTAAAAGTAATGCCGCCAGCCGTGTTCGGCGCTCTCGCGCAGCATCTGCTGCATCAGGTCGGGGCCGGTGACGCGCTGCGCCTGGGGGAACCCGTGCCGCCGGCTGTACTGCGAAAGCGGCCCGCCGTCGGGCAGGGCCAGCACGGCGCCGTTTTGCACGGCGCGGTAGCTTTCGTCGCCGTAGGCGGTTACGGTGGTGTGTACGTTGGCCACGCAGATGTACTGCCCGCGCCAGGCGTCTTTGTTTTGGCGCAGGCAGCGCACGGTCTGCGCCATGTCGGTCACGGCGATGCGCACGCCCATGATCTCGCACACGGGCAGCGGTCCGCGGTCCATAGGGCGGCCCCCTTCGCAAAAAAAGTGTGCCTTTATCATACCACCGGGCGGGGGAGGATGCAAGCAACACGCAGCAAAAACCGGGCCGCCCGCGGGCGGCGCGGTTTTTGTGGTGCAAAGGTTCAGCTCTCGTCGTCCCGCGCCCAGCCGTAGGCGCAGCGCACGGCTTTGTTCCAGCCGTGCACGCGGCGGCGGCGCGCCTCGTCGTCGATCTGCGGCGTGAACACGCGGTCGACGGCGCGGTTTTGCAGCACGTCCTGCGGCGTCTGCCAGTAGCCCACGGCCAGCCCGGCCAGGTAGGCCGCGCCCAGGGCCGTCGTCTCGACGCAGCACGGGCGCTCCACCGGCGCGCCGCTGATGTCGGCCTGCGCCTGCAGCAGGTAGTTGTTGGCGGCCGCACCGCCGTCTACTTTCAGCATCGAAAGCCGGATACCGGCGTCGGCCTCCATCGCTTTGAGCACGTCGTTGACCTGGTAGCAGATGCTGTCCAGCGTGGCGCGGATGATGTGGTTCTTGCTGCACCCGCGCGTCAGCCCCACAATGACGCCGCGGGCGTACTGATCCCAGTGGGGCGCGCCCAGGCCGGTAAAGGCCGGCACCACATAGCAGCCGTTGGTGTCGGGCACTTTGCAGGCCATGTACTCGCTGTCGCGCGATTCCTCCAAAATTTTCAGCTCGTCGCGCAGCCACTGGATGGCGGCCCCCGCCACGAAAATGGACCCCTCCAGCGCGTAGTAGACCTTGCCGCCCAGGCCCCAGGCCACCGTCGTCACCAGGCCGTTCTGGCTTTCCACCGGGTGTTCGCCGGTGTTCATCAGCAAAAAGCCGCCGGTGCCGTAGGTGTTTTTGGCGTCGCCCGCCGCAAAGCAGGTCTGGCCAAACAGCGCGGCCTGCTGGTCGCCGGCCGCGCCGGCGATCTTGATCTCGCCGCCAAAGTGCATGGGGTCGGCGTACTCATAAAACTCGCTGTTGGGCACGGGGCGGGGCAGCATGCTGCGCGGGATGCCCAGCAGCTGCAGGATCTCGTCGTCCCAGTCCAGCGTATGGATGTTGAACAGCATCGTGCGGCTGGCGTTGGAGTAGTCGGTCACATGGACCTTGCCGCAGGTCAGCTTCCAGATCAGCCAGGTCTCGACGGTGCCGAACATGAGCTCGCCCGCCTCGGCGCGGGCACGCGCGCCCTCGACGTTGTCCAAGATCCATTTGAGCTTGGTGGCCGAAAAATACGCGTCGATGACAAGGCCGGTCTTTTGGCGGAACCAGTCGGTCAGGCCGCGGGCTTTCAGCTCGTCGCAGTACGCGCTGGTGCGGCGGCACTGCCACACGATGGCGCGGTAGACCGGCTCGCCGGTATTGCGGTCCCATACGATGGTCGTCTCGCGCTGGTTGGCGATGCCGATGGCCGCGATGTCGGCCGCCGACGCGCCGATGGCGTTCATGGCCGAGAGCGCCACCCCCAGCTGGGTGGTCCAGATCTCGTTGGCGTCATGCTCCACCCAGCCCGGCTTGGGGAAATACTGGGTGAACTCTTTTTGGGCAACGCTGCACATGCGCCCCTGCTTATCGAACAGGATGCAGCGGTTGGAGGTCGTGCCGGCGTCCAGCGCCATGATATAGTCTGCCATAGCGGTGCTCCTTTTGTAAGGGTGCGGCGGGGTGCAAACGGGCCGCCTGCTTTGCTGTTATTGTAGCATACGGTCCAAAAACTGCAACAAAACCGCCGGGCCCGCTTTGCAAAATCTGCGAAAGCGACAAAGAACACACGGCGGCTTTGGGTATTTTGCGCGCAAAAACGGCAGGGAGGATCCCCCCTGCCGCAAAGATCTGTTCGCGCTTATTTGTCGACGACCGGCACCGGGTCCTTGCAGCGTTTGTCCAGGTCGTGGATGTAGGTCTCGGTCTCGCGCGCGATCACGCCCGAGAGCAGCAGCACCGCGATCAGGTTGGGCAGCGCCATCAGCGCGTTGAGGGTGTCGGCCACCGTCCACACCAGGTTCAGCGCCACCACCGGCGCAATGGCCGCCACCGCCACATACACCACGCGGTAGGCCGTGCGGCCTTTTTCGCCCACGAGGTATTCCAGGCACCGCTCGCCGTAATAGGACCAGCCCAGCACGGTGGAAAACGCAAACGAGATGATGCCCACCACCAAGATCACCGGCCCCAGCACGGGGATCTGGTCAAAGGCCAGCGTCGTCAAAATGCCGCCGTCCTCAATGGCGCCCATGTCGATGGCGGGGTTTTTCAAGATGCTGGAAACCAGCACCAGGCCGGTCATCAGGCAGACGACGACGGTATCCCAGAACGTCCCGCTCGAGGACACCAGCGCCTGGCGCACCGGGTTGCGCGTCTGGGCGGCCGCCGCGACGATGGGCGCCGAGCCCATGCCCGATTCGTTCGAGAACAACCCCCGCGCAATGCCGTAGCGCATCGCCAGCATGATGCCGCCGCCCGTCAGGCCGCCGGCCGCCGCGCCGGGCGTGAACGCCAGGCGGCAGATCGTCGTCACGGTCAGCCACAGGCAGTCGCGGTTGTACACCAGAATGGCCGCGCAGCCCAAAATGTAAAAAGCCGCCATAAAGGGCACCAGTTTTTCGCACACGCGGGAGATGGTCTGGATGCCGCCAAAGATGACCAGCGCCGTCAGCGCGGCCACCACCAGCCCCGTGACCCAGTTGGGGATGCCCAGGTTGGCGCTGCACACGGTGGCGATGGCATTGACCTGCGTGGCGCAGCCGATGCCAAAGGACGCCAGCGCGCCGAACAGCGCAAACGCCACGCCCAGCCATTTCATGTGCAGGCCGCGCTCCAGCGCGTACATCGCGCCGCCCTGCATGCGGCCGTCTTTGGTCTTGACGCGGTACTTGACGGCGATGAGAGACTCGGCATATTTGGTGGCGATGCCCAAAATGCCGGCGATCCAGCACCAGAACACCGCACCCGGCCCGCCCAGTGCGATGGCCGTGCCGACGCCGATGATGTTGCCGGTGCCGATGGTGGAAGCCAGCGCCGTCGTCAGCGTGGCAAACTGCGAGACCTCGCCCTCGGCGTCGGGGTCCTTGGTGACCGAAAGGCGGATCGCCGTGGGCAGCATGCGCTGGATGCCGCGCGTGCGCACCGTCATGAACAGATGGGTGCCCAGCATCAGCACGATGGTGGGCCAGGCCCACACCCACTCGTTGGTCACGTTGATGATGTGTACGATGGTATCCAGCATAAGACCCCTCCTGCGCCGCGCGCAAAACCGGTGAAAGCGCGCGCATGCGTTCTTTTCTTTTGTAACGTATGATACACCCCCCGCGCGCATACCGTCAAGGGCGGCTTTTGCGTACCGACGCGCTTTGTGGTACAATGGCGGAAAAACTTGCACCAAGGGGGCTTTGCCATGCCTGCCCGTTATATCCTTACCGGCCGCCCGCTGTGCGGCAAAACCTCGCTGGCTGCCTGGCTGTGCCGCCGCCTGCCGCAGCCCGTGCTGGGCGTGCGCACGCTGTGTACCGGGCGCTGCGCGGCGGGGCCGCTGTTCTCTTTGCAAAACCTTGCCACCGGCGCACTGGCACCCATCAGCTGCGAAGCGGACGGCGCGGTGCGCGCCGTGCCCGAAACGTTCGATACGTTCGGCGTGCAGGCGCTGCGCGCCGCGCGCGAAAGCGGCGCGCCGACGGTGCTGGTCGATGAGATCGGCCGGTTTGAGCGGGACTGCGCGCCCTACCTGGCTGAACTACAGGCGCTGCTGGACGGCCCCGCCGCCGTGGTGGCCGTCGTCAAAAAAGAGGACCTGCCCCACTTAAACGCGCTGCGCGCCCGCAGCGGGGCGGTGCAGCTGGACCTTGACGCCGAACCGCCCGAGGCGATCCGCGCCCGGCTGGCCCCCGCGCTGCCCGCGCCGCTGCACGCCAGCGCGCCGGTGCGCCTGTACCGCGCGGGCAAATGCTTTGGCCCCGGCCCGCTGCAGCTGCTGGAACTGGTGGCGCGCACCGGCAGCCTGCGCACGGCGGCTGCCGCGATGGGCATGGCCTACTCCAAGGCGTGGGGGATGCTCAACGAGCTGGAAAGCCAGTGGGGCTTTGCGATGGTCGCGCGCCGCCCCGGCGGGGCGGGCGGGGGCGGCTCACTGCTGACGGAGCCGGCGTGGGACCTGATCCGCCGTTACCGCGCGCTGCAATGGGCCTGCGACCGCGCCGCGCAGGACGCTTTTGCGCAGCAGTTCGGCGGTATGCGGTAAGCGCGCCGGGGCGGGGGAGACTTCGCTTTGACAGTGCGTTATTCTTGTGTTAGAATAACGGTACCGGGCGCACGCCCGCGCTGCAAAAGTGAGGAGGGACCCCCTATGCGACACCGTTTTGTACAAAAATTGACCGCTTTGGTTTTGGCGCTGGCGCTGGCCGTCAGCCTGGCCGCCTGCGGCGCACCCGCATCGTCTGCCGGCACAGCCGAAGCCGCCAGTGAAACCGCCAGCGAACCGGCGGCCGAACCCGCCGCCGAAAGTGCGGCGGAAGGCACGGCCGAGACCGCCGCTGCGCCGCAAACCACCGCCCTGACGCTGACCGACCAGGCCGGGCGCACCGTCACGCTGGACGCCCCGGCCGAAAGCGTCGTCAGCTGCTATTACATCACGACCTACGCCGTCCTCGCGCTGGGGCAGAAAGACAAGATCGTCGGGCTTGAGAACAAGGCCGACACCCGCGCGCTCTACGCGCTGGCCGCGCCCGAACTGCCCGGCCTGCCGCAGGTCGGCACGCTCAAGGAGCTCAACGTCGAGGCCGTCGCCGCGCTGGCGCCTGACCTTGTCGTCATGCCCAAAAAGCTGCTGGACAACGCCCAGACGCTGGAGGACCTCGGCATCCCGGTGCTCGTCGTCGACCCCGAGACGCAGCAGGGGCTCGAGACGATGCTGACGCTGCTGGGTCAGGCCCTGGGGGCCGGGGAACAGGCCGATGCGCTGCTGGCCTATACGCGGGAGCAGCTGGCCCGCGCCGCCGCGCTGACGCAGGACCTTGCCAGGCCCGAAGTCTGCCTGCTGGGCAATGGCAGCTACCTGACGGTGGCCCCCGCCGGCATGTACCAGAACGATTTGATCGAGCAGGCGGGCGGCGTCAACGCGGCCGCCGGCATCGACGACGATTACTGGGCCGAAGTCTCCTACGAGACGCTGCTGGCGCTGGACCCCGACGTGCTGGTCATCCCTTCGGGCGCAAGCTACACGGCCGACGACATCCGGGCCGACGCCCAGCTGGCGGCGCTGACTGCTGTGCAAAACGGTGCGGTCTACACGATGCCGCAGGGGTTGGATGCGTGGGACTCGCCCACGCCGTCGGGCGTGCTGGGCGTGCTGTGGCTTACCAGCGTACTGCACCCCGACGCCTACCCGTTCGAGACGTTCACCGCCGACGCGCAGGCATTTTACCAGGAATTTTACGGTTTTGTGCCGGACGCTTCGCTCATCACGCAGTAACCAGTAAACACAAAACGGGGCGGCCAACGCCGCCCCTTATTTTTACCAAAAGGAAGGAGGGACCCCGCCATGCCCACCCGCACCCGCTTGTGCGCCGCGCTGGCGCTGGGGCTGCTGGCCGTGTTGGCCGCAGCCTCGCTGTGCGTGGGCGCCTACCCGCTGACGCCGGGCCGGATTTTGGCGCTGCCGGGCGGCGGCGACCCCATGGCGGCGCGGGTGTTCTTTACGCTGCGGCTGCCGCGCACCGCCCTGGCCGCGCTGGCCGGGCTGGCGCTGGGCGCGGCGGGCGGGGTGTACCAGACGGTATTCCGCAACCCGCTGGCCTCGCCCGACCTTACCGGCGTGGCGGGCGGCGCGTCGCTGGGGGCGGCCGCGGCCATCGTGCTGGGGGCCGGCAGCGCGTGGCAGATCATGGGCGGCGCGTTTTTGTGCGGGCTGCTCAGCCTGGCGGCGGTGCTGGGGCTGGTGCGCGCCGCCCGGGCCGAGCGCACGGCCGCCTACGTGCTGGCCGGCATCCTGGTCAGCGCCCTGGCCGAGGCCGGGGTCATGCTGCTGAAAACGCTGGCCGACCCCGAGCGGGAACTGGCCGCGATTGAATACTGGACCATGGGCAGCCTGGCGGGGGTCACGGCGGGCAAGCTGGCCGCGGCCGCGCCGCCGGTGCTGGCGGGCCTGGTGCTGGTGCTGTTGTTCCGGCGGCAGGCGGCGCTGCTCTCGCTGGGGCAGGCAAGCGCCCGCGCCAGCGGCCTGGAACCCCGGCGCTGGCGGGCGCTGCTGCTGGGCCTTACGACGCTGATGGTCGCCGCCGTCGTCAGCGTGGCGGGCGGCATCGCGTTTGTGGGCCTCATTGCGCCGCACATCGCCTACGGCTTGCTGCGGCGGCGCGGCGGCGCGTTTTTGCCGCTGTGCGCCGTCACGGGGGCCGACTTGCTGCTGGCCGCCGACCTGCTGGCCCGCAGCGCGGGCGGCGGGGCCGAACTGCCGCTGAGCATCTTTACCGTGCTGTTTGCCGCGCCGGTGCTGGCGGCGCTGCTGATCACGGGAGGGGGGCGCGCCGATGCTGCTTGAAGCAAAAAACCTTACGGCCGGGTACCGCCGCCCCGTCGTGCGCGGCGCCTCGCTGGCGCTGGGGGCCGGTACCGTCACGGCGCTGCTGGGGCCCAACGGCTGCGGCAAATCGACGCTGCTGCGCGCGCTTTCCGGCAACGGGCGGGTGTTTGGCGGCAGCGTGCGCGTGCTGGGGCAGGACTGCCTGGCCCTGCCGGCGCGCCGCCGGGCGCGCTGCCTGGCGCTGCTGCCCCAGCGCACCGGCCTGCTGCCGGGCCTGACCGCGCGGGAGGTCATGGCCATGGGCCGCTATGCTTACAGCGGGCCGTTTGGCGGCCCCGCGCCCGGCGACGCCGAACGGGTGGAGCAGGCGGCCCGCGCCCTGGGCGTGCAGGACCTGCTGGACGCCGACTGCGCCGCCCTCAGCGAGGGGCAGCGCCAGCTCGTCCACCTGGGCCGCGTGGTGGCGCAAAACGCCCCCGTGCTGCTGCTGGACGAACCCAACAGCGCGCTGGACTACACCCACACCCACCGGCTGTTTGCGGCGCTGCGCCGCTGGGTGCAGGGCGGGCAGCGCGCCGCGCTGGTGGTGCTGCACGACCCCGCGCTGGCGCTGCGCTACGCCGACCGCCTGCTGCTGATGCAGGACGGCGCGCTGTGCGGCAGTTTCTGCCCCGGCGGCGGGCCGGCCGCCGCGCAGGCGGCGCTGCGGGGGCTGTACCCGGGGCTGTGCGTCGTGCCGGGGCCGGACGGCGCGCTGTTCTGCACGCCGGGGCAGGGGATGTGACCCGCCCCCGAAGTCCCGTTTTGCCAAAATCCTGCTTTTTTTGCCCTGCAGCGCGCTGCAGGGCTTTTTCTTTGCCCGCATCCATGGTATACTGGATATACTGAAATTCTGTCACTTTTTGCAGGAGGGACCCCAATTGCTGACGATCAAGCGATATGTGCGGGCGCAAAGCCTGGACGAAGCCTACGCGCTGTGCCAAAAGCGCGCCAACGTCGTGCTGGGCGGCATGCTGTGGCTCAAGACGCAAAACCGCACGGTGGATACCGCCATCGACCTGTGCGGCCTCGGCCTCGATACCATCGAGGAAACGCCCGACGCGTACCGCATCGGCGCGATGGTGAGCCTGCGCGCGCTGGAACAGCACGCCGGGCTGGGCGCCCTGACGCAGGGCGCGCTGGCCGAGAGCGTGCGCCACATCGTGGGCGTGCAGTTCCGCAACCTGGCCACCGTGGGCGGCAGCCTGTACGGGCGATTCGGGTTTTCGGACGTTTTGACGCTGTTCCTGGCGCTGGACGCCCGGGTGGAACTGCACCACGGCGGCACGGTGCCGCTGGCCGAGTACGCCGCCCGCCCCTATGAGCGCGATATTTTGACCCACGTCGTCCTGCCCAAACTGCCGGGGCGTGTGGCCTACGCCAGCCAGCGCAACAGCGCCACCGACTTCCCGGTGCTGGCCTGCGCGGTGGCCCTGCGGCCGGACGGCGTGCGCTGTGCCGTCGGCGCACGGCCGATGAAAGCGCAGCTCTACCCCGGCGATGCGGCGCTGCTGGCCGGCGGCGTCACGCCGGAGACCGCCGACGCCTTTGCCGCCGCCGTGGCGCAGCAGGCGGCGTTTGGCAGCAACCTGCGCGCCGGGGCCGATTACCGCCGCGGTTTGTGCCGTGTGCTGGTGCGCCGGGCGCTGCTGGCCTGCAAGGAGGGATAAGGCATGGAAATTCAACTCAAACTCAACGGGCGGCCGCTGCGCGCGGCCATCGAACCCGGCACGCTGCTGCTGGACTTTGTGCGCGCCCACGGCTGCGCCAGCGTCAAGCGCGGGTGCGAAACGTCCAACTGCGGGCTGTGCACCGTGCTGCTGGACGGCAGACCGGTGCTTTCCTGCTCGGTGCTGGCGGCGCGCGCCGACGGCTGCGAGGTGCAGACGCTGGAGGGCCTGCAGGCCGAGGCCGAAGCCTTCGTCGCTTTTATTGCCGACCAGGGGGCCGAGCAGTGCGGTTTCTGCAACCCCGGGTATGTGATGAACACCATCGCGCTGCTGCGCGAAAACCCCGACCCCACCGACGACGAGATCCGCGCCTACCTGGCCGGCAACCTCTGCCGCTGCTCGGGGTATGAGGGGCAGCTGCGCGGCATCCGGGCGTTTTTGGACGCCCGCGGCCCCGCAAAGGAGGGACACCATGACTGAACCCAAGACCGTCGGCAAGGGCGTGCGCAAAAAGGACGCCCTGGGCCTGCTGCTGGGCAGACCTGCGTTTGTCGAGGACGTCACCCCGCGGGACTGCCTCGTCGTCAAGGTGCTGCGCAGCCCCTACGCCCACGCGCTCATCCGCTCCATCCGCACCGACCTGGCCATGAAAGTGCCGGGCATGGCGGCCGTGTATACCTACGAGGACGTGCCCCGGCAGCGCTTTACCATCGCCGGGCAGACCTACCCCGAACCCTCGCCCTATGACCGCCTGATTTTGGACCGCCGCCTGCGCTTTGTGGGCGACGCCGTCGCCATCCTGGCCGGCGAGAGCGAGGCCGCCGTCGACAAGGCGATGAAACTGGTCAAGGTGGACTACGAGGTGCTGCCCGCCGTGCTGGACCCGCACGCCGCGCTCGACAACCCCGTCCTCGTCCACCCGGAAGACGACTGGCGCGCGCTGTGCGCCGTCGGGGCCGACAACCGGCGCAACCTCTGCGCCAGCGACCGTTGCGGCGACGGCGACGTCGACGCCGTGTTGGCGGACTGCGACGTCGTCGTCGACCATGTCTGGCACACCAAGCCCTGCCAGCAGGCGATGATGGAGACCTTCCGCACCTATACCGAGATCGACCCCTACGGCCGGCTGCACGTCGTCAGCTCGACGCAGATCGTCTTCCATGTGCGGCGCATCCTGGCGCAGGCGCTGGGCATCCCCAAATCCAAGATCCATGTCGAAAAGCCGCGCATCGGCGGCGGGTTCGGCGCCAAGCAGACCGCCGTGTGCGAGGTCTACCCGGCTTTCGTCACCTGGAAGACCGGCCGCCCCGCGCGCATCGTCTACACCCGGCAGGAATGCCAGACCGCCGGCAGCCCCCGGCATGAGATGGAAGTCCACGTGCGCCTGGGCGCCAGCAAACAGGGCAAGATCCGCGCGCTGGACGTCTACACGCTGTCCAACACCGGCGCGTACAGCGAGCACGGCCCCACCACCGTCGGGCTTTCGGGGCACAAGTCCATCCCGCTGTACACCGGCGGGCTGGAGGCCTTCCGCTTCGCCTACGACGTCGTCTACACCAACGTCCAGGCCGCCGGGGCCTACCGCGGCTACGGCGCGACCCAGGGCATCTTTGCTGTCGAGAGCGCCGTCAACGAGCTGGCCGACCGCCTGGGCGTCGACCCCGTCGCCCTGCGTGAGCAGAACATGGTGCGCGAAGGCATGCGCATGCCCGCCTACTACAACGAGCCCGCCAACGCCTGCGCGCTGGACCGCTGCATGGCCCGCTGCAAGGACCTGTTCGGCTGGGACGAAAAGTTCCCCGTGCGCGATATGGGCAACGGCAAGGTGCGCGCCGCCGGCGTGGCCATGGCCATGCAGGGGTCGGGCATCTCCGGCGTCGACGTCGGTTCCGCCACCGTCCGCTTGGGCGACGACGGCATCTACAACCTGGTCATCGGCGCGGCCGATATGGGCACCGGCTGCGATACCATCCTGGCGCAGATGGTGGCCGAATGCATGGACTGCGACGTCGACAACGTCGCGGTGTTCGGCGCCGACACCGACGCCTCGCCCTATGACTCGGGCTCCTACGCTTCGTCCACGACCTACGTCACCGGCAAAGCGGTCGAGCGCGCCTGCGCCCAGCTCAAAGCGCAGCTCTGCGCGCTGGCGGCCGAAGGCTTCGGCTGTAAGGCCGAGGAAGTGGAGTTCACCGGCGACGCCGTGCGCCGCCTCGACGGCAGCGCGTCGGTCCCGCTGGCGGACCTGGCCACCCGCGCCATGTGCAACAACACCACCGCCGTGCAGGCCACCTGCACCCATTCCTCGCCCATTTCGCCGCCGCCGTTCATGGTCGGCATGGCCGAGATCGAACTCGACAAAGAGACCGGCAGCGTCACCGTGCTGGACTACAAGGCCGTCGTCGACTGCGGCACGCCGGTCAACCCCAACCTCGCCCGCGTCCAGACCGAGGGCGGCATCGTCCAGGGCATCGGCATGGCGCTGTTTGAGGACGTCCACTATACGCCCGCGGGCCGCATCCTGGAAAATTCGCTGATGCAGTACAAGATCCCCACCCGGCTGGACATGGGCCGCCTGCAGGTGGAGTTTGAGGCCAGCTACGAGCCCACCGGCCCCTTTGGCGCCAAATCCATCGGCGAGATCGTCATCAACACCCCGGCACCGGCCATCGCGCACGCGGTGTTCCGCGCCACCGGCACCTGGTTCCGCGACCTGCCCATCACGCCGGAAAAAGTCTACACGGCGCTGCACGTCCAGCCGTGACGCACGTGATTTTGCTGGCGGCCGGGTCGTCGCGCCGTTTTGGGGCCGACAAACTGCTGGCCCCCTGGCGCGGGCAGCCGCTGTACCGGTACGGCCTGCACACGCTGGCGGCGGTCTGCGCCGCCCGGGCGGACGCCGCGCTGCTTGTGGTCACCAACACGCCGGCCATCGCGCAGGCGGCCGCCGCCTGCGGCGCGCGCGCCGTGCCCAGCCCGCACAGCGCGCAGGGGCAAAGCGCCAGCATCCGCGCCGGGCTGGACGCCGCCGGCCCGCTGGGTACCAATGATTTTTTGCTGTTTGCGGTGGCCGACCAGCCGCTGCTGCGCGCCGCCACCGTGCACCGCCTGCTGGACCTGGCCGTGCCCGGCACCTGGGGCGCCACGGCCGCCTGCGGCGGCCGCGTGGGCAGCCCGGCGCTGTTTTGTGCGGCGCTGGCCCCGCAGCTGTACGCCCTGGGGGGCGACTGCGGCGGGCGCGCGGTGCTGAACGCCCGGCCCCAAGCCGTGCTGCGCGTGGCCTGCGAGGCAGAAGAACTGTGGGACATCGACCGCCCCGGCGACGGCACGCCGCCCGCCGGGTAACGGCCCTGCCAAACAAACCGCCCGCCCCGGGCCGCAAGCAGCGGCCCGGGGCGGGCTTTGTGAGGCTGGTGGCTCACTCGGAAAGATAGATGGTCAACTGGGCTTCGGCCGTTTTGGCGGCTTCGTCATAGGCGGCTTCGCCGTCCAGGCAGTCCTGCATCATTTCGACGAACTGGGTCTGCTCGACCGGGTAGAAAGTGCCGCTGATCTCATCGGCATACTGCATCAGCGTGTCAAAATCCTCCTGCCGCGGTTCGACGTCCTGGAACCCGGGGGAGTTGTCGGGCCGGATCAGCGCGGTGTTCCGATCGGTGGTGTTGAACCGGAAATACTCCGCGTTGGTGGCGTCCAGCACCGAAAGATCCTGGTACCGCCACATAAGCGTATCCAGCTGGAACTCCTCGCTGAGCAGGAACTTGATAAATTCGTAGGCGTTTTGCAGGTTGGGGCTGCTGTTGCGCGCCGCTACCGAGAAGGTGATCTTTGCCTGGATGCCGCCCTCCCTGTCGCGAATGGGCATCATGACCGGCTCGTCAAAGGTGTTGATAAGCCCTGCGGCGATGAGGGGGCCCTCCGGCGGGAACACCGGGCAGCACCACAGGGCCAGGCCGTCCCGGATGCCGCCCGCGCCGTTCACCGCGTCCGAATCATAGTACAGGTCGGTGACGTTTTGGTAGACCGTAAGGCCCCGTTCCAGCTCCGGGTAAGAAAGATCCGCCCGCTGCCGGGCGTAGTCGGCATAGGGGATCGCCGCATACTGGGCAAAATCCTTGAACGCCAGGAAGGTGCGGTACAGGCTGCGCGTCTGCCCGGGGGTGTTCTGCAGCTTTTCGGCCTCGGTCAAAAAACCGTCGAAGGTGGCGCAGTTCTCCACCGAAAACCCCGTCTCGTCCAGGGCGGTCTGCGTTGTGTACAGGATGGGCATCTTGTATTCCAGCGGGATGACCAGCCGCTGCCCGTCCCACACGCCGCCGTCCATGACGGCCTGGTTGTAGCCGGACCAGTCAAAGCCGTCCGCCGCAAAATACGGTTCCAGATCGGCAAACACGCCGCGCCGGGCCATCTTTTCAACGTCCATGCTGTCGTCCACAAAAAAGATCAGGTCCGGCCCTTCGCCGGCCATCACCTCGGCGAGCATCCGCCGGGTCTGCTCGTCCCGGACAGTGTCGGAACCGTCGGTGAAGATCTTCTCGGCCGTGACGGGGTTGTCCGGGTGGCGCTGGTTGTACTGGGTCACGGCCGCGTCCAGGGTGCTGGTCTGGATGGCGTCGGCGTCTGTGTAAAATATGTGGAGTTCGGTGTTCGTCTGCTCCACCGGCGGCGGTACCGAAACCGGGGCGGGCTCGGCCGCGTCGCCGCCCGGCGCGCAGGCGGTCAGCGCCAGCAGGCAGGCCAGGGGCAGGCAATAACGGGTGCTGCGTCGGTTTTTCATAACGTCCTCCTTTACAGTGCAGGGTCCTTGCCCTTAATCATACACTGCGAAGATGGAGATACGGTGGAGAAAACCCCCTGCCGCAGGCCTAATTTGTGAACATTTTGTAAATTATCGCAAAAACCGCGCAAAACAGGGGCTCCCCGCGCGGGGAGCCCCCAAACTGCCGAAAAAGTTAAAAGCGTTCTGGCAAAGGCGGGCCTCAGCGCGGGCCGCCCACAAAGAACAGCGCCACCGTGCCGGGGCCGCTGTGCGCGCCGATGACCGGGCCGATATCCCCGATGCAGACGCGCTTGACGCCGTAAGCCTTGATCTTGTCGGCGACGTACTGGCAATCCTCCAGGCAGTCGCCGTGGCTGATGAACACCGTCATCTCGGCGTAGTTTTTGTCGGCCGACTGGGCAAAGTGCTTGACCAGTGCATCCAGGCTGGCGCGGCGGCCGCGCACTTTTTCCATCGCCACCAGGTGGCCTTCGGGGTCCACATGCAGCACCGGTTTGATGCCCAGCAGCGTGCCGGCCACCGCGGCCGCGCCGCTCAAACGGCCGCCGCGCTTTAAGAACATCAGGTCGTCCACCGTGAACCATGCGCAAAAACGCTGCACGTTCTGCGTGGCAAAGGCCTCCAGCTCGTCCAGGGTCGCGCCGTTTTGGCGCATCATGGCCAGCGTGTAGGCAAACAGCCCCTCGCCCATGCTGGCCTGCAGGCTGTCCACGCTCACGATGCGGCGGCCGGGGTAGCGCTCCTGCAAATCCTCAATGGCCACTTTGCTGGCCTGGTAGGTGCCCGAAAGCCCGCTGGAAAACGCCAGGTAAAAAATGTCCTGGCCCTGCTCCAAAAACGGGGTGAAGGCCTGCTCGTAATCGGTGATAGCCACCTGGCTCGTCGTCGACATGCTGCCGGCACGCAGCTTGTCGTAGAACGCGTGGGGGCTCAGCTCGCGGTTGTCGGGGTAGTTGCGGTAGCTCTGGCCGTCCAGCGTAAAGGACATCGGCAGCACATGGGCGTCCATCTCCTGCACCAGGTCCGGCGTCAGGTCACAGGTGGAATCGGTAAAAAACACATACGGTTGCATCCGAAAAACTCCTCTCCCAGTCAGGAACGTTCGTTTGTACGCCCTTATCATACCGTTTTTTGGCAAAGAAATCAATACATGCCCCGGGGCGGCCGTGCGCTGCAAAAAAATTCAAAAAAGGCGTTGACAAAGCCCCGTGCGGTTGCTATAATAATAAAGCTGTTTGACCCACAGCGCGTTACAACTGCATATTGCCCCGTAGCTCAGTTGGTTAGAGCACCTGACTGTTAATCAGGGTGTCCTCGGTTCAAGTCCGAGCGGGGCAGCCATCACGGCAGAGCGTCAGGCTCTGCCGCTTTTTTTGTGTGCTTCTGCCCGCCAAAAAACGCCCCCTGCCGCACCGCGGTGCGGCAGGGGCGGGTAGGGAGGTGCGCGGGGCGCTTTTTACCGGAAAACGGCGACCCAGTAATGGCAGCCGTCGCCGTCATACATGTGGGCGATGGCGCCGACGGTATAACTGCCGGAGATCATGTTGCCGAAATGCCCGGGGCTGCCCTGCCAGGCGGCGATGACGGAAGACGCGTCGCCAAAGCCGACTGCGATGTTCTCGGCGCTCTGCGCGCCGTTGTGGCTGAAATCGACGGCGATCTGCTGGCAGCGGGCCACCGCCAGGTCGCCCAGGCCGTTGTCCCAGGTCAGGGGGGCGGCCCCGTTGGCCGCGCGCACCTGGTTTTGCAGCTCAAAAGCGGTGCCGTCGCCGTAGGTGGTAAAGTAACCGTGGCCCTGGCTGCTCCACTCGTTCAAGCCTTCGCTGCCGCCGGACGCTGCGGCGCTGCCGCCGCCCTGGGCGGTCTCGCTGCCGCCGGACGCCGCTTCGGCGCCGCTGCCGGCGGCTGGCGGCGCGGTGGGCGCCGGGCGCGCCGCTCCGGTCAGGGTCACGCTGGCCTCAACGCCGTATTCGGTGCTGGCCGTAATGGTGGCCTCGCCGGTGCCGACTATGTCGACCCAACCATTGGACACAACAGCGATTCCCTCGTCGCTGCTGTGCCAGGTCAGCGTCTCGGCGTCGACTTCGCTGCCGTTTTCGTCCGCCACGGCGATCTGCGTGCCGCTGCCCTCGGTCACTTCGGTCTTGCCCGCTGTCAGCGTCAGTTCTTTCGGGCCGTCCCACACGTGGACGGCGGCTGTGGCGGTCAGGCCGTTGGGGGCGGTGATGGTCACGCGGGTGTCGCCGGGGGTGGCCGGCGTGACGCTGCCGGTGGCATCCACCGCGGCGATCTGTTCGTTTTCGCAGGCAAAAGAAAGTGCGCCGCTGAAATTTTCCGGCACGACGGTATAGGCCAGCCGGGCCGGGCCGTCCGCCAAATGCAGCGAGAGGCTTTCCGCCGTCAGCGATTCCACCGGGATGGTGACGACGACGTCCTGCGCGGCGCGCAGATCGCCCACGGCGGCCGTGATGGTGGCTTCGCCTTCGGCCAGCGCGGTGACGGCGCCGGTCTCGTCCACGGTGGCGACCGCTTCGTCAGAGCTGGTGTAGGTTACTTCCGGCCGGGCGTTCTCCGGCGTTTCGTCGTCATAGACAAAGCCGGTTTCCAGCGCGGCGGTCTCGCCGGTGGCCAGTTCCAGCGGGGCGGCGGGCAGTGTGATCTCCAAAAGCTGCGGCCCGCCGCAGGCCGTCAGCGCAAAAGCGGCGGCCAGGGCCAGGCAGAGCAAACGCGGGCAGGTTTTCATCGTTTTTTCCTCCTTCAGCGGCCCTATTGTAGCATATCTCTGCGGCCCGGGCAACCGCGCGGCGCCGGCAAAAAACTGCTTGCGCCGCCGCGCGCCATGCCGTATAATAGTACTATATATACCTTTCTGCCGGGGGAGCGCGCTTTATGGCAAACATTGATGTCAACCAGTATATGGAACAGTGCGGCGTGCGCAAGGCGCGGTTTGGCGGCTATGAGCCGGAGGACGTGCGCCAGGCGCTGCGCGCGCTGTGCAGCGATTATGAACAGGCGCTGGCCCGCGCTGCGGCCGAGAACCGCGCCGCCCGGCAGGAAAGCGACGCGCTGCGCCGCCGCTGCCAGACGCTGCTGGGCCAAAACCAGACGCTGAGCACCCAAAACGCCACGCTGGCCGGCCAGTTTGACGCCGCGGCCCGCCGCCGCGACGAGCTGGAAAGCCACTGCGCCGCGCTGGAGGCGCGCAACCACTCGCTGACCGACCAGGTGGCCGTGCAGCGCCTGAAAAACAGCGACCTTGCGCGGGACAACAAAGAACTGACCGAGCGCGCCGAGGACGCCGAGGCTGCGCTGCGCATCAAGGGCCGCGCCTGCGACGAGGCGCGCCAGAAAGTGCAGGACGAGCGCGACCAGGTGCTGGCCGCCGCCCATGCCGAGGGCGAAAAGATCCGCCAGAAAGCCCGCGACGAAGCCGAAGCCCTACTCAAAGACACCAACCGCAAGGCCGAGGCCATCGACCAGATGGCGCGCGACCAGGCCATCGACCAGGCGCGCAAGCTGGTGCAGGCCGCCACCGACGAAACGCGCGAGATCCAAAACGCCCACCGCCTGCGCCTGCAGGACCTCAAGGCCCGCGTCGACGCTATGGAACAGCGCCGCGACGCGCTGCTGGACTTTTTGGCAAGCATGATCGAACAATTGCAGCAGACGCAGGACGCCGCGCGCCGGCAAAGCCCCGCCCTGCCCGAAGCCGCCGACCTGCCCGACGAAACGCCCGAGGTGGAGCTGGATCTTTCGGACCAGGCGGTGGCCGCGGCGGCCGCCGCGCTGCCGGGCGAAGCCGCGGACGCCCTGCCCGGCCAGGACAGCCAGCCTGCGCCGCCGCCCGCCGCCCAGGTTGTGCAACAACCTGCTGCACAACCCGCCGCGCAGCCCGCACAGCCGCCCGCTGCGCCCGCGGCCGCCGCGCAGGACGTCGAGATCCCGGGGGCGATCTTCTCCTACCCGATCCTGCGGCAGGAGGGCGCGCCCATTTTGGACGAGGACCCGCCGCTGCGCGGCCCGCACGCGCCGCTGCTGCCCGACCTGAACGCCGGGGAAGAGGAGGACGACGACGCCGCGGGCGGGATCCGCATCCTGCCGGAGCCCGCGCCCCGGCCCGACCCGCGCCGCCCCAAAGCGGTGGCCGCGCTCAAAGCGCTGCGCCGCAAGCTCGGCGGCGCGCAATACAGGACAGGAGACCGCATGTGAAACTACGCAGAATTCTGTTATCAGCCGCCGGGGTGCTGGCGGCATGCATACTGGGCGCCTTTGCGGCGGCCGCCGACACCACCACCGCCACCAGCGGCGCCGGCAGCTTTACGGTGGAGCAGGTCTATGTCAATGTGCCGGAGATGGACGTGTTTTTCTACGCCATCGACGCCGAGGGCAACTCCTACACGCCCACCGTCGTGCAGGCGGCCGGGCTGGAGCTGACCGTCGGCGACCAGACGCTGAACACCAGTTCGGTCGGCCAGGCCGAAAGCCCCATCTGCTACATGGTCGCGCTGGACAACAGCGACGCGCTCTCAGCCACAGAGTTCCGGCAGATGCGCTCCGCCGTGTGGCAGCTGATCCGCCATAAGCGCGAAAACGACCAGGTCGCACTGTACACGCTGGCCGGGGAGCTTGCCTGCGTGCAGCCGGCCACGTCGGACGCGCCCTCGCTGTATGCGGCGCTGGCCGGCATCCAGCAGGCCGAAGGCGAGCTGGATTATGGCGGGGCCGCCACCACGCTGGCCCAGACCATCCAGCAGGACTACCAGGCCCTGGCCCCGCGCAAGGCCGTGCTGCTGTGCACCAGCAGCCAGCGCCTGCTTACCAACCCGCTGCTGCTGGCCGGTACCGCCAGCGACCTGGGCAGCCAGCTCAACGTGGCGCTGTACACCTTTGTGGGCACCGGCACGCCCAAGACCCTCTCGATTTTGGAGACGATCTCAAACGGGCAGGTGATCCCCTGCGAAATGCGCGAGATGGGCAGCGAGCTGCTGGCCCTGCAGGACCACTTTGCCCAGGCGCTGGAACTGCGCACCGAGGTGCCCGAAAGCATGTACGGCGAACGGCAGGAGATCGTCACCCTGGCCGTGCCCAGCCTGGGCAGCGCCGTGCAGAGCACCTCCACCGTGTACATGGGGTTCCGCATGGAAAAACCGCGCGTCACCGACGTGGCGGTGCTCAACCGCCACACGCTGCAGCTGACGCTGAACCAGGCCATCAACGAAAACGCCGTGCGCGGGCAGTTTTACCATGTGACGACCAACGATATCTGGAACTGGCGCGTGCCGGTGCACGACGTACAACTCAGCGAGGACGGCCGCACCGTCACGCTGACCACCGACGCGCTGTATAAGGGCGAGTATCAGGTCGCCCTCAACAAAGTCGCCAGCCGTATGTCGCCGGCCAACGTCAGCTCGCTGCGCGAGCAGACCGATTTTACCATTGCCGTCTGGCCGCGGGACAACGCTTTCTACCTGGCGCGGTTCCGCCTGCCGCTGCTGCTGGCGGCGGCCGTGCTGGCCGCGCTGCTGTGGCAGTGGCAGCGGCTGCGCCGCCGCGACCGCGCCGCCGAGCAGGAGGCCGAGGCCGAACACCTGCTGACCGGCGCGGGCGAGGGCAGGACCCTGCCGCGGCGCTGGGTCACGCTGTTTTGGGCGCAGCGCGGCTCCATTGCCGAAAGCCGCTGGGCCGGCATGGTGGAAAGCAGCCTGATGCTGGGCAGCGACGCCGCCCAGTGCGACCTCTGCCTGCCGGACGCCAAGGTCCGGCCGCAGCACTGCATGCTGTGCGTGCGGGGCGAAGGGCTGCTGGTGCAGCCCCTGGGGCCGGATACCCCGGTGTTCGTCAATGGCGAGCGCATCGGCGGCGAATACCGCCTGCAAAACAACGATACCCTGCGCCTGGGGCGCACGACGGTACGGCTGGTGCTGTAACGCCGGCCCGCAGGGGCACACTACCTACAAAACGCGCAGCAAAGGGGAACAAGGATGAAACTGACCAAATGCGAGCAAGGACATTTTTATGACGGGGAAAAATACCCCGCCTGCCCGTACTGCAACACCGACCTGCAGGCCGACACCGCCATTGTGCGCACCCGCACGGCGGCCGCCCCGGCCGAGACCGGCACCCCCGAAGGCCCGGTGACCGGCTGGCTGGTGGTGCTGGACGGCCCGGCGCGCGGGCGCGACCTGCGCCTGGGGGTGGGGCGCACCTTTTTGGGGCTGGACGGCGCCGAGGGCCCCGTGACGCTGAACCCCGACGCGCCGCTGGGCGCGCGGATGGCCACCGTCGTCTACGACGAGGCCGTCAGCCTGTTCACGCTGCTGCCCGGCTCCTCGCAGCAGCTGTGCTACCTGGCGGGCGAGGCCGTGCTGGAACCCCAGCCCCTGCTGGCCGGGCAGGAGCTCAAGCTCGGCGCGTCGACGCTGCGGTTCGTGCCGCTGTGCGGCAGCGCGTTCCACTGGTAAGGGGGTGCAGCCGTGTCGAGCGAGATCGTATTCCTCATCACCGAGCAGCGCAACAAGCAGCGCATCACGCTGCCCTCCGGCCATGGGGCCTACCGCTTTGGCCGCAGCGCCCAGTGCGAGTATGTGCTGCGCCGCAACAACGTCGGTGACCGGCAGTTCACCATCGCCTGCGCCGACGACCGCTGGACGGTGACCGATGATTCCGGCACCTGCAGCACCTGGTACAACAACCGCTACCTCAACGCCGGCGAGGCCTGCGCCCTGCAGCCCGGCGACGTCATCGGCCTCAACACCGACGGCGAGGCTTCCACGCAGGAAATCACCTTCCGCGTCGAGGAGATCCGCACCGTCCAGGGCGGCGGCGACGGCCCCCGCCAGGAACAGCCCGATGCCGCCGTCCTGCGCGAGATCGACATCAAGCGCAAAAAGCGGGTGCTCATCGGCCGCGGCGACGACTGCGACATCAAGCTGGTCAGCGACCGCGTTTCGCGCCACCACTGCGAGGTCGTCTACAAGGACGGCCAGTATGAATTGCAGGACCTGGGCTCCACCAACGGCACCTACGTGGACGGCGTGCGCGTGGCCCGCACGGTGCTGCGCAACGGCGCCGTTATCAACGTGCCCACGCAGGTGTTCGCCTTTACCGGCGGCCTGCTGCATTACCACGAGCATAAAAGCGGCATCAGCGTGCAGCTGCTCAACGTCTACAAGACCGTGCAGGACCGCAACACCAACAAGCCGCTGAACATCGTCGACGGCACCAGCCTTGAGATCGAGCCCAACAGCTTTGTGGTGCTGGTGGGCGGGTCGGGCACCGGCAAGTCCAGTCTGCTGACCTGCATCACCGGCACGGCCCCCTGCACGGCGGGCAGCGTGCGGTTCGACGGCCTGGAAACGCGCGACAACCGCAACGCCTTTGACGCTGTGCTGGGCTACGTGCCGCAGCGCGACATCATGCACGACGACCTGACGGTGGAGCAGAGCCTGACCTTTACGGCCAAGCTGCGCATCGCGCACGACGCCAGCAAGGCCGAGATCGCGGCCGCCGTCGCCCACGCCATCGAGGCCGTGGACCTGACCGGGCGCGAAAAAACCATGATCTCGCAGCTTTCGGGCGGGCAGAAAAAGCGCGTGTCCATTGCGATGGAACTGCTGGCCAGCCCGCGCCTGCTGATTTTGGACGAGCCGACCAGCGGCCTTTCGCCCGACCTTGACCGCAGCATGATGGAACTGTGCCGCAAGCTCAGCCACCAGAACTGCACGGTGCTTATGGTCACCCACAACATGTCCAACATCAACCTCTGCGACAAGATCGCCTTTTTGGGCGTGGGCGGCGTGCTGTGCTACTACGGCGCGCCCGAGGGGCTGCACCGCTATTTTGACGTCGAGATGACCAGCGATATTTTTGAAAAGCTGCGCGACCCGGAGCTGGTCGAACAGTACCGCTGCCAGTACTTTACCACGCCGGAGTTCAACCGCCTGGTGGCGGCCTGGCCCGAAGCTGCACAGGAGGCCGAGAAGCGATGCGACCAATCGAAGTGATGAAATTTCTGCGCCAGTTCACCGTGCTGGTGCAGCGCAACCTGCGCCTGATCTGGAACGATAAAATGCTGCTGGGCAGCCTGATCTTACAGGCGCCGTTCATGGTGGCCGTCATCAAGATGGTCGTGGACCCCAACTGCTTTACGTCCAACCTCGTCAACGTCGGCAGCCGCACGGCGCTGTTTATCTTGAGCGCCATGGCCGCCTTCATGGGCACCCTCAACTCCTACCGCGAGATCTGCAAAGAGCGCGACATCATCCTGCGCGAGGCCTCGGTCGGCGTCAATTTGCTGGCTGTCGTGCTCAGCAAGGCGTTCGTGCTGCTGCTCATCGAGGTCGTGCAGGCGGGCATTCTGGCGTTCGGGTTCGTGCACGTCGTGCACATCCCGCAGAACCACCTGCTGTTTGAAACAAACGTCGAGATCTTTGTCACGGTGCTGCTCATGCTGTTTGCGTCCAGCGCCAGCGGCCTGCTGGTGTCGGCCATCTTTAAAAGTGGCGAGACCGGCATCCTCGTCGTGCTCGTGCTCATGATCGGCCAGGTCGTGTTCAGCGGCATCATGTTCACGCTCACCGGTGTGTCCAGCACCATCGCCAGCATCATCGTCTGCCGCTGGGGCATGGGCGCGCTGGGCGCTTCCACCGACCTCAACAGCCGGCTGGCCTGGCTCAAGGCCGGGTTCGACGGCCCCATGTACGACGCCACCGTCGCCAACCTGCTGAACTGCTGGCAGATGCTGGGGCTCATCGCGGGCGTCTGCATCCTGGCCGCCTGGCTGGTATTGCAGATCAACTTTGACCGCAAAAAGAGCTGAATCATTTGCATCATACTGCAAAACGCGCCCCGCGCACCGGGAACTCCCGGCGCGCGGGGCGCGTTGTTTGGTCACAGCAGCATTACATCTGGTCGTGTATCAGCGTTACAGCTGGCCGTGCAGCCAGTCGGCGGCGGTGTCGGCGGCCTCGCGCGCGTTGGCCTGTGCGGTGCGGGCCAGCTGCTGCAGCTTGCGCAGCGCGGCGCGCGTGGCGTCCAGCGTTTCGCTGTAGGCGGCGCTCTGCATCCGCGGGAACGCCCGCAGCAGGCGGCGCACGCCGCGTTTGTCCAGCTCCAGCGCGTCCAGGCGGCTGCGCAGCTGGTCGGCGCGGTCGCGCAGCTCGGCGCGCAGCTCGGCGGCGTTGTCGCGGCCTTCCAGCTTGGCCAGCGCCAGCTGCAGTTTCTGTTCATCCAGCAGCGTGTCGGCCGTCATGGCGCCGGTGCCCAGCACCTCGGTCAGCGTATCGCTCGAACGCCGCATCCAGGTGCGGAAGGTATCCAGCTCCTTCAACCGCTTGTTCAGCCCGGCGGCCGCCGCGGCCGAAACGCCCACGTCCACCGCAAAAAACACCAGCAGCACGGCGTCCAGCACCAGCAGCGCGCGCAGCGGCAGCGCGTTGCCGGGCCCGGCCAGCAGCGGGTGCACGGCGTGTACCATCACCACGCTGCCCAGCCCCCACAGCAGCGAGAACTGCGGGCAGATATACCCGCCGATGTTGCCCTTGAGGTGCGAGTAGTCCCACCAGCGGATGTGGTACAGCTGAAACAGCGCCCACCCGGCCACCAGCTCCACCAGGGTGGCCAGCACCATGCCGGTCACAAAGGTCACCGCCGCCCCGGCCAGGCCGCCGGGGTCGCCCAGCGCGCGCACGGCCAGCAGCAGCGCCACCATGCCAAAGCCGTAGATGGGGCAGATCGGCCCGCACAAAAAGCCGCGGTTGACCAGCCGCCGCTCCTTGACGGCGGCAAACATCACTTCCAAACACCAGCCCAGCAGCCCGTACACAAAAAACCAGTACAGCATGCGGGCGGCCAGCTCAAGCGGGGGCATCGGCATCCTCCCCCCGGGTGCGGGCCTTGGGTTCCACCCAGGTCACGGTGTCGTCGGGGCCTTTGCGGGCGATCAACGCCTTGATGGGGATGCCCTGCTCGCTGAACATGCCCTCGTGCTCGGTGCGCAGGTTCCACGCCGGTTCGTCGGCGTGCAGGTCGGCTGTCTGCCAGGTGATGGCAAACCCCGCGGCGGGGAAGTAGGCCAAACTGTCGCGGAACAGGTCGTCGTCGTCGGTCTTGAACCAGATCTCGGCCCCCTCGTCCATCAGGCGGCGGTATTGCAGCAGCTGGCGCGGGTGGGTCAGCCGGTGCTTGTGGCTGCCGGCGTTTTTGCTCCACGGGTTGCAGAAATTGATATAGATGCGCGCCACGCGGTCCTGCGGCGCAAAGGCGCTGCCCATGCGCTCAATGTCCAGGCTGGCGATCTTGACGTTGTCGGCCGGCAGGCGGGCGGCGGCGTAGGCGGCCTCCACCTTGCGCTTGGCCAGGATCAGCACCTTGTCGGTGATGTCGATGCCCAGGTAGTTGATGTCGGGGTGCGCCGGGGCGATCTGGGCCAGAAAGCCGCCCTTGCCGCAGCCCAGCTCCAGGTGCCAGGGCTGGGCGGGGCGGGCGTACAGCTCCCGCCAGTGCCCGGCGTGGGTCAGCGGCTCGTGTACGTGGAAATCGCAGGCCAGCAGCTCCGGCCGCGCATAGGGTTTAAAACGCATTCGCATGGGGGGTACTCCGTTCTTCGTTATAGTTGGCGCAAAAACGCGCGCACGCGCGCGGCGTCGGCGTCGGCCAGGCTGCCCTGGCAAAAACCGGCTTTGCCGCCGCCGCGCCCGGCAAAAGCTTCGTTCAGCGCGCGGCAGGCGGCGCGCACATCGCCGCCCGGTCCGGCGGCCAGCGCGTAGGCCAGGCCCTGCCCGCCCGGCGCCAGCGCGCAGCACGGCGCGCCGGACGCCGCCGCCACCGCCATGGCGATGCGCCGCAGCCCGTCGCCGTCGGCGCCGTCGGCCTGCACGGTGCAAAGCTGCCCCGGCGCCGCGGCCGCGGCCCAGGCGTCGGCCAGGGCGTTTTGCAGCGCGGCCAGCCGCTGTTTGGCGCGCCCCTCGCCAGCACGCAGGTGGCCGGCGGCTTCGGCCAGGCGGCCCACCGGGGCCGAAAGCAGCCGCCCGGCGGCCTCGGCGTCGGCCCAGGCGGCGGCCACGGCGTCGTAAGCGCGCCGCCCGCAGGCCACGGCCAGCCGCATGCCGCCCTTGTAGTGCTGGTACGATACGATCTTGACCAGCCCCACCTCGCCGGTGCGGGCCAGGTGGGTGCCGCAGCAGGCGCAGCGGTCGCCGCCGGCTTCCACCAGCCGCACGGGGCCTTCCAGCGTCTTTTTGCTGCGGTATTCGGTCGCAGCCAGCGCCGCGGCGTCGGGCACATAGCAGCGCACCGGCGTGTCGGCGCGCACGGCGTCGTTGGCGGCGGCTTCGGCCTCGGCCAGCTGTTCGGGCGTCAGCGGGATGCTGGTATCCATGCGCACCCACGGGCTGCCGATGTGGAACCCCACGTTCTCGGCCCCGAACAGGCGGTGCAGCGCGCCGCTCAAGATATGTTCGCCGGTGTGCTGCTGCATGGCGTCCAGCCGCGCCGCCCAGTCGATGGCGCCCGCCACCGTCCGGCCCGCTTCCAGCGGCGCGTCGCACAGGTGGACGATGTCCCCGCCGGCGGCGTGCACGGCCAGCACCCGCGCGCCGCCCAGCGTGCCGGTGTCGCAGGGCTGGCCGCCGCCCTCGGGGTAAAAGGCCGTGCGGTCCAGCGTCACGGCCCAGCCGCCGGGGGCGGGGGCGCAGCCGGTCACGACGGCCGTAAAAGTCTGCAGATAGGCGTTTGCCTCATACAATGGTTCGGTCACGGCGGGGCAGGGGCCTCCTTTGGGTGTTTTTTGCAAGATTTTTCCTATTATACCATAAAACAGGTGTAGAAAAAACTACCGAAATCCTCTATAATAAAAAACGAACCATCAAGACTTACCATAACAAGGAACTTGTAGTATGCGAAACTTTCTTTCCCTTGCGGCGCTGGCCCTGCCGGCGCTGCTGCTGGCCGGCTGTACGGCCGGGACCCAGGCGCAGCCCGCCGCTACGGTGGAGACCGCCGCCGCCCCGCCGCCCCAGACCCTGACCGCTTACGCCAGCCCGGCGCTGCAGCCCGCCCTGCAGGCCTATGCCGCCGGGCAGGGCGTGACGCTGACGCTGGCCGACGACGCCTCTGCCGCCGAGCTCATCGCGCTGGACTACGACCCCGCTGGTTTGGTGCAGGGCCTGGACGCCGCGCAGGACCCGCTGCTGGGGGCCGCCGCGCTGCGCGCCGGGCTGGACGATACCGCCGTCAGCCTGCCGGTGGGCCGCAGCCTGTACGGCTACTGGGCCAACGGCGCGATGCTGGACGCCCTGCTGGGCGAGGGCGGCACCACCGCGCTGCAAAACGCCACCTGGGCCGAGTGGAGCGACTTCGTCGAGACATTGCAGGCCTGGCTGGCAGAGCCCGGCCCCGCCACCGTGACGCTGGCCGGCAGCGACTACGCCCTGCCCGAGGCCAAACCCGATACGCTGACCGCCACCGGCGTCTTTGCGCAGCCGATGGACCGCGCCGCCGGCTACACCGCGGCGCTGCTGGCCGCCGGGGCCGAGCGCACCGCCGATACGCTGACCGGCCCGCTCAACGGCGTGTACAGCGCCGCTGCGCTGGAATGGGACAACCTGGCCCAAAGCGACGAGACTGCGCTGTTCCGCCGCGCCAAACTCACCGACCTGCTGGCGGCCTACGGGTCCGACGCCTGCCAGAGCCTGGTTCTGGTGCCCTTTAAGTGCAATTTGGAGGAAAGCGACCTCTCGACCGAGGAATACAACCTCACCGGCCTGCTCAACTACCCTGTGCTGGCGCAGGCCGGCACGCTGACCGTCAACGCCGCGGCGGGGGAGGAGGCGCGCAAAGCGGCCGAGGGCGCCGTGCTGTGGCTGTACAGCAGCGGCGAGGGCGAGGCCGCCCTGACCGAGACGCTGGGCGTCATCACGCCGTGGAACACCGCCTATGACGGCACGGCGCTGGGCGCCATGCAGGTGCAGCAGGCCAGCACCGGCATTTTGCCGGGCGCGGCTTTCACCCAGGCGCAGGCCGACGCCCTGGCCGAAAACGAGGCCGCTTTGCAGGGCGGCGCCCGCACCAGCGCCGAGCGCCGCGATTTCACCGACCGCGCGCTGGAAATTTTGGGCGCGGCCGAAGCAGAGGAATAACTCCCGTTTTGGGAACAGGATATGCAAAAGAAGGAGGAACCCCATGAAACTCAAACGCAGCAGCGGCATCTTGATGCCGGTCTCCAGCCTGCCGGGCGGGTACGGCATCGGCAGCCTGGGCGCGCCGGCCCGCCGTTTTGTGGATTTTCTGGCCCGCGCCGGGCAAAGCGTCTGGCAGATGCTGCCCGTCGGCCCCACCGGCTACGGTGACAGCCCCTACCAGAGCTGCTCGGCCTTTGCGGGCAATCCGTATTTCATCGACCTGGACCTGCTGGCGCGCGACGGCTTGCTCAAGCGCAAGGACTACGCGTTCACCAGCTGGGGCGAGGATGCGGGGCGCGTCGACTACGGCCTGCTGTATGAGCGCCGCATGCCGGTGCTGCGCAAAGCGTACGAAAATTTCTTAAAAGCCCGCCCGCTGGCCGGCTACGACACCCCCTACCCCGACGACTGGTACCGGTTCCAGTTCCTCTCGGCCGATTGGCTGCCCGACTACTGCCTGTACATGGCCATCAAAGAGGAAAACGGCATGGCCGGCTGGCAGGAATGGCCGCGCCCGCTGCGCCAGCGCGAACCCGCCGCCCTGGCCAAATTCCGGGCCGACCACGCGCGTGAGATCGAGTTCTGGGCCTTTGTGCAGTATGAGTTCGACCGCCAGTGGCGCGCCCTGCATGAATATGCAGCGGCCAAGGGCATCACCATCATGGGCGACATCCCCATCTATGTCGCGCCGGACTCCGCCGACCTCTGGGCCGGGCGCGAACTGTTCGAGACCGACGCCGAGGGCCGCCCCCGCCGCGTGGCCGGCTGCCCGCCGGACTATTTTGCCGCCGACGGCCAGCTTTGGGGCAACCCGCTGTACGACTGGGCCTACCACAAAAACACCGGCTACGCCTGGTGGATCCGCCGCGTGCGGCATGCGCTGTCCATCTATGACGTGCTGCGCATCGACCATTTCCGCGGGTTCGATACCTACTGGGCCATCCCGGCCGGCGAAAAGACCGCCCGCAACGGCAGGTGGGAGCAGGGCCCCGGGATGGATCTGTTCCGCGCGCTGCGCCTGGCGCTGGGCGACCTGCCCATCGTGGCCGAGGACCTGGGCGAGATGTTCCCCTCGGTGCGCAAACTGTTGGCCGAAAGCGGCTTCCCCGGCATGAAGGTGCTGCAATTCGCCTTTACCGGCGAGGACAGCGTCGATCTGCCCCACAACTACCCGCGCAACTGTGTGGCCTACCCCGGCACGCACGACAACAACACCCTGGCGGGCTGGTTCGCGCAGGAGCTGGGCAGCGCCGGGCGCAAACAGGCCAAAGAGTATTTTGCCCTGACCGAGCAGGAAGGCATGCTGCGCGGGCTTTTGCGCGGCGTGCTGGCCAGCCGCGCGGCGCTGGCGGTCATCCCCCTGGCGGACTGGCTGGAAGCCCCGGCCGCCTGCCGCATGAACACCCCCGGCTGCCCGCAGGGCAACTGGCAGTGGCGTGCGGGCGAGAAAGAACTCTCGGCCGCGCTGGCGCGCGACATCCGCACGCTGACGGCGCGGTATTTCCGCATGCCCTGCAAGACCTAAAAACCGGATTTGGAAAGGTGTACAGTATTCTGCGCCCCGGCAAACTATTCTTTGTGCAACGAAAATATAGGAAACCCTGCATATTTATGGTATACTTTGCATAGAAAATCGTTCCTGGTATTTTGCACCAAGTGAGGGTTCGTGATGAAGCTGGACTACACAAAGCAAGAACTGGCCCTGCAGCTGGCGTCGCTGGCGCAGGTGCTTGGCACGGCGCAGGTCGTCGACCCCTACCGCGGCGCCCTGCTGGACCCCGCCACGCTGGAACCCTGCGGCGAGAGCGACCCCGTCCCCACGCTGGACGAGGACGGCCGCGGCATGCAGCTGGTCCAGGCCGAAACCGGCGACGAGATGCGCCTGTACCAGAGCATCCGGGTCGAGGATAAACCCTGCGTGCTGGTCGTGCACTGCGCGCTGCCGCGCTACCGCGGCACGTCGGCGGGGGCCAAAAACTCCTACGACCGCGCGCTGGCCCAGTATTGCGCCGATATGCGCCACGACTACGTCACCGGCGTCTACAACGCCCGCTTTCTGGAGGAAGAATACCGTGCCTACGCCGAAAAGCAGGCCATGCACGGCCAGCCGGTGGGCGCGGTGCTGCTGCGCGTCAACGAGTATTGGCAGCTGTGCAATGAGGAATCGACCGAAGCGGCCGAGTGCTGCCTGAACACCGCCGCCGGCATCCTTCAGCTGGCCGTCGGCACCGACCAAAAGCACGCCGTGCTGGCCCGCCTCGAGGAAGGCACCTTTGTGGCCATCACCGTCGGCATGCCGGCCGCCCGCCTGGCCCAAAGCATCAACGAAGCGCTCGAGGCCTCGCGCCGGGCGTTCAGCATCACGCTGGCGCGCCGCGGCACCTTTACGGTGTCGGTTGCCAGCGCCGAATGGGGCGAGACCTCCTCGTGGGAGATGATGCTCGCCCTGGCCCAGCAGCGGCTGTGACCCCTGCATAAAATAACCCCCCTTGTGTGATACTATGCGTGACCGCAGACGTACACAAGGGGGTATTTTTATGCAGAGCGACAACGAAAAGATGCTGCAAGAGATCGTGCAGAACACCGAGATGGGCAAAAACACGCTGGACGAGCTGATGGGCTTGACGCACGACCAGCGCCTGAAAGACGAGATGATGCGCCAAAAGCGGGAGTATCGCCGTATCAACCAGGCCGCCCACACGGCGCTGGACGCCATCGGCGCGCAGGCGCACGGCCAAAGCGCCGCTGCGCGCATGAGCGTCAGCATGGGCATCCGCACCCGCACCATGCTGGACAAATCCACCCGCAACCTCGCCACCATGCTGGCCGAGGGCAGCGGCCAGGGCGTGCTGGACTGCAAGCGCGCCGAAACAGACTACCCCGCCGCCAGCCCCGGCGCGCAGAAACTCTGCCGGGAACTCGGCGACCTGCAGGCCCGGGCCGAGAATACCTGGCGCGAGTTCGTGTAAAGCGCCCTTGCGCGCGGGGCGCGGCGCTGGTATAATCATGGCAAAAAGGGAAGGGACGGCCCCCGCCATGACGATTTTGGTCAGCGCCTGCCTGTTGGGCGAAAACTGCAAGTACAACGGCAAAAATAACCGCAGCGAGGCTTTGCTGCGCCGCCTGCAGGGGCACACGGTGGTGCCCGTCTGCCCCGAGGTGCTGGCCGGCCTGGGCACGCCGCGCCCCTGTGTGGAACTGCAAAACGGCCGCGCGGTGGACTGCAGCGGCCGGGACGTCGACGCGGCGTTCCGCGCCGGGGTGCAAAAGGCCCTGCAAGCCATCGCGGGGCGGCACATCGACCTGGCGGTGCTGCAATCCCGCAGCCCGACGTGCGGCGTCAAACAGATCTACGACGGCAGCTTTTCCAAACGGCTCATCGCAGGGCAGGGGATGCTGGCCGCGGCGTTGCAGGCGCAGGGCGTCCCGCTGCTCGACGTCGAGGACCTCGACCAAAGCACTGCGCTGTGATCCTGTGATACAAGCAGCGGCCCGCCGGGGAAACCCCGGCGGGCCGCTGTGCGCGGGCGGGCGCTTATTCCGAAAGGTAGATGTTGAGCTGGCGTTCGGCAGCTTGGGCGGCTTCTTCATATGACGCTTCGCCGGAAAGATAGGCGTCCATATTCCTTAGAAAACTTGTCTCTTTTGTATAAAAGAAAGCCCCGCTGACCTCGTCCATATAGGACGCCAGTTCGTCGTAATCTTCCTGCGGCAATACGATGTTGCCCTCAAATCCGTAAGGATTGGAGGGGGCAATCATCGAATTGTCCCGTTCGACTGTGTTTTCGATGTAGTATCTCTCGTTGGCTGCATCCAGCACCGAAAAATTCTGCCAGCGCCACCCGATTGTGTCCAGCTGGAACTCCTCGCTGAGCAGGAACTTGATGAACTCATAGGCGACCTGCAGGTTGGGGCTGCTGTTGCGCACCATCACGGCGGAGGTGATCCGCGCCCGGATGCCCCCCTGTGTATCCCGGATCGGAACCATGACCGCATCGTCAAATTTGTTGATACAGCCTTCCGTCAGGAAGAAACCATACAGCGGAAAGTTCGGACAGGTAAACAGGCATTTCCCATCCCGGATATCGGCGGCGCCGGCAATATCATTCCCATCGCTAACGCCAATCTCAATGACCGGATTCAAGTTTTTATAAATGGAGGCTCCCTGTTCCAGTTCCGGGAAAGAAAGGTCCACTTTTTGCCGGTCATAGTCCGCATAGGGGAGCCCGGCATTGTACGGAAAATAATAAAATGCCTCTTCCGATCGGAAAGCTTCCCGCGTCTGCTTTGGGTCGGACTCTATTTTCTCGACCTCGTCCAAAAAGCCGTCAAACGTATTGCAGTTTTCCACCGAAAAGCCGGTCTCCTCCAACGCCGTCTGCGATGTGTACAGCACGGGAAGCGAATAGGACAGCGGTACGACCAAACGGTGCCCATCCCACACGCCGCCCTCCATGACGGCCTGATTGTACCCGGACCAGTCAAAGTTATCCGCTTCGAAATAGGGTTCCAGATCGGCAAACACCCCGCGGCGGGCCATTTTCTCTATATCCATGGTCATATAGTCGTAAAGGAACAGATCCGGCCCCTCACCCGCCATCACCTCGGTGGTCATTTTCGTATAGGCGTCCTGATGACTTGTATACAGCCCGTCCGTGAAGTATTTATCCGCTGTGACCGGAGTATCCGGATGCTGTTGGTTGAACTGACTGATGGCGGCGTCCAGAATTTTGGCTTCCACTTCGTTGTAATCGGTGTAGAAGATGGTCAGGCCGGTGTTTTCCTGTTCCACCGGTGGGGGTACCTCAATGGGCAGGGGTTCGGCATCGGCGCCGCCCGCCCCGCCGCCCGGCGCGCAGGCGGTCAGCGCAAAAACACAGGTCAGCGGCAGGCAAAGGCATTGGATATACCGTTTTTTCATAACATCTCCTCCTTCATATAGGGGCAGGATTTCTTGCACCTATCATACAAAACGAAAGTGGAGTTACGGTGGAGAAATCCGTGAAAGTATGAACAAATTGTTAATTTTTGAAAAATTCAGCGATCCAGACAAAACCCGCCTGGCTTTTTTAGTGAAAAAGCCGGGCGGGGAGGGATGTTGTTTGCCTTATGATACCGTTTTTATGTTGTGATGGGGTTGGGTCTATGCGTAGGGGCGGCATACATGCCGCCCGCAAAACGGTGCGGGCGTTGAGTGTTTATGGGGGTACATGCCGTTTGTTTTGTATTGTAGTGCGGGGGCTTGACCCCGCCGCACATTATTATTTTTAAATTTTTCAAGGTTCGGCGGGCGTGAACGCCCGACCTACAGAGCGGTTTATACGGCCGATTATCCCGCAAACCCCGCGTGGGGCGCACCCCTGCCGGGAGGCATATATGCCTCCCCTACAAACACTCGGTACCGCGTCTATGACCCCGGCGACGGGTGGCGGCGGCAGGCTTGCGGGCTGCATACATGCGGCCCCTACGAACCGCCCGGGAAGGGCAGGTGAACGGGCAAGGCCGACGTCTGCCGCAGGCCGCCGCGGCGGGGCCAAGACCCCGCCCTACAGAACAGGGGAAAACGTCCCGCACCTCGCGAAACCCTGCATATCCATGCAAGAACGCGCCCGCCGCCCAAACCAAACGGCGCGCCGGAATCTCCCCGGCGCGCCGTTGTGCGGTTTATGCAAATATCAAAGATGCTCCACCATGTACGCCACAATGGCCGTGGCGGTCTTGACATACTCGGCAATGCTGAAATCCCGCACCACCAGCACCTCGTACCCGGCCTCGTCGGCGTTGTCGCTCATGGCGCGCAGTACCACGCAGGGCACGCCGTTGCGCGCGGCGATCTGGCTGACGGCCGCGCCCTCCATCTCAACGCAGTCGGGCGCGCAGGCCGCCGCAATGGCCTGCTTGGTGGCGGCGTCGCCCACAAAGCGGTCGCCGGTGGCGATCTTGCCCGCAATGGCCTTGACGCCGCGCGCCGCACAGGCGTCCAGCGCCGCGCGCACCAGGGCGGGGTCGCCGTGGTACTCGGTGGTAAAGGGGGCGCTCTGGCACAGCATGTCCATGTCGGCGTCGTGGTAGACGACGGTCTCGCCCACGCAGACGTCGCCGATGCCGATCTTGCTCGTCATATTGCCGGCCACGCCGCTGAAGATCAGCTGCCCGATGCCGTAGCGCGTGCACAGCACCTGCACGGTGCTGGCTGCGTTGGCCTTGCCCATACCGGCGCAGCACACCACCACCGTTTTGCCGTGCAGCGTGCCGCGGCGGTAGTCCACCCCGGCGTAGGTCTCGCAGGTCACGTCCTGCAATTTGGCGCACAGCTGGTCCACTTCCTCGGGCATGGCGCCCATGATGCCGTAGATCATCGCGTCCTCCTTATACGTTGAACAAAAATTCGATCACATCGCCGTCCTGCACCACATACTCTTTGCCCTCGGTGCGCTGCAGGCCCTTGGCCTTGACGGCGGCGTAGTTGAAGTCGGCGTCGGCCAGGTCCTGGTAGGCGATGACCTGCGCGCGGATGAACCCGCGCTCGAAATCGCTGTGGATCTTGCCGGCGGCCTGGGGGGCCTTGGTGCCCTTTTTGATGGTCCAGGCGCGGCATTCTTTTTTGCCGTCGGTCAAAAAGCTGATGAGCCCCAGCAGGTCGTAGCTGGCTTTGATGAGCTTGTCCAGGCCGGTGGACTCGATGCCCATCTCCTGCAAAAAGGCGAGCTTTTCCTCCGGGGTGGCATCGGCGATGTCCTCCTCGGTCTTGGCGCAGATCGGCAGCGCCTGCGCGCCCTCGGCGGCGGCGCGCTCGGCCACCAGCGGGTAGTAGCGGTTGCCGGCCAAGCCCTCCAGCAAATCGTCCTCGCCCACGTTGCAGGCGTAGATCACCGGCTTGGCCGAAAGCAGCCCCAGTTCCTTGCGGGCGGCGGCCTGCGCGTCGTCGGCGGCGTCAAAGGCAAAGGTGCGCGCGGGCTTTTCGGCTTCCAGGTGGGCAGCCAGCTCGGCCAGCCAGGCGGCCTCGGCCGCGGCCGCCTTGTTGCCGGTCTTGGCGGCTTTCTGCTGGCGGGCCAGGCGGTGGTTGACGACCTCCAAATCGGCCAGGATCAGCTCCAGGTCGATGGCGTCGATGTCGCGCAGCGGGTCCACGGGTTCGGGCTGGTTGACGTCCTCGACCACATGCACGATGTTGTCGTCGTCAAAGCAGCGCACCACATGCACCAGCGCGTCGCATTCGCGGATATGCCCCAAAAACTTGTTGCCCAGGCCCGCGCCGTGCGCCGCGCCCTTGACAAGGCCGGCGATGTCGACGAACTCGACGATGGCAGGGGTCTTTTTATCGGTCTGCCACACCTCGGCCAGTTTGTCCAGCCGCGGGTCGGGCACGGCCACGATGCCGGCGTTCGGCTCAATGGTGCAGAAGGGGTAGTTGGCGGCCTGCGCGTTGCGCGTCGAGGTGATGGCGTTGAACAGCGTCGACTTGCCCACGTTGGGCAGGCCCAAAATTCCCAGTTTCATGGTAGTATCGCTCCTTTTGGCGGTTCAGTCTCGTACCTATTATACACACAACGGCGCGCCATGGCAACAAAATGCCAAAAACCGCCGCGGCGTTCTTTTTTTATCCACAATTATGCGGTATAATAGCCACAAGGGCGGCTATTATACCGTTTTTGCGCAAGCCCCGTGGTATAATAGGCCCAAAGCGGCCGGGGCGCGCTTTGCCGCGCGCAAAACCCCCGGCCTGACCAGCGCGGGGCTGCCGCCGCGCCCCGCAGAACGGAGGAAAATGAAAATGGCCAACGAAAAGATCCTCGTCGTGGACGACGATAAGAATATCTGCGAGCTGCTGCGTCTCTACCTTGTCAAAGAGGGGTACGACGTCACGATGGCGCACGACGGCGCCGCCGCGCTGGAGGCGTTTGACAAGCTGCACCCCGACCTGGTGCTGCTGGACGTCATGATGCCGGTCATGGACGGGTGGGAGGTCTGCCGCAAACTGCGCGCCAAGGGCGACACCCCCATCATCATGCTGACGGCCAAGGGCGAGACCTACGACAAGGTGCTGGGCCTGGAGCTCGGCGCCGACGACTACATCGTCAAGCCTTTTGACGCCAAGGAGGTCACGGCCCGCATCAAGGCGGTGCTGCGCCGTTCCACCAAAGAGGACGACACCAAGGGCGTCTATGATTTCGACAACCTGCACCTGGACATGAACCGCTACGAGCTCAAGGTCAAGGGCAAAGTCGTCGAGGCCCCGCCCAAAGAGCTGGAACTGCTGGCCTGCCTGGCGGGCCACCCCAACCGCGTCTATACGCGCGACCAGCTGCTGGACGAGGTGTGGGGGTTTGAGTATTACGGCGACTCCCGCACCATCGACGTACATGTCAAGCGCCTGCGCGAAAAGCTCGAGGGCGCGTCCGACCAGTGGAGCCTCAAGACGGTGTGGGGCGTCGGTTATAAGTTCGAGGTCAAGGAATGAGCCGCCGCAACACCATCAGCCGGGAGTTTTTCTCCACCATTGCGGCGGTGCTGGTGCTGGGGCTTGGCTTTATGTGCGCCATCCAGACAGCGCTTTCCGCCGCGTATTTCGTCAACGAGCGCAAGACCGCACTGACCGCCATCCTCGACGGCGCGACCGCCCTCAGCGAGCGCTTTGCCGAGGCCGGCTACATCGTCACCGCCCCGCTGGGCACCGACCGCGCCGACAGCGCCCGCAGCGGGTATGAACTGTTCAACACCGCCTCGGGCGCGATGGTGTTTGTGGCGGACGAAAACGGCACAGTGCTGCTGCACACCCGCGGCGGGGATTTCACGGCCCAGCCCGTCCCGCGGGAGATCCTGGCCCAGATGGACGCCGGGCAGGACCTGTTTGTGGCCGGCACGCTGGACGGCGTGTACGACGGCAAGTACTATACGGCCGGCCGCCGCATCGACATGGGCGGCACGGCGGGCTACCTGTTCGCCGCCAGCCCCATGGATGCGCTGGGTGCCTACGTGGGCGATATGCTCATCATGTTCGGCATCTCGGCGGCGGCCATATTGCTGCTGTGCAGCCTGCTGTGCTGGGTGCTGGCCCGGCGCATCACCGGCCCCATCGAGGACATCAGCGACGCCGCGCGCCGCCTGGGCAGCGGCAATTTCACCGCCCGCGCCCCGGTGGACGGCTGTGTGGAGCTGGCGGATTTCGCCACCACCTTTAACAACATGGCCGCCCGCCTGCAGACCATCGACAATTCCCGTGGGCAGTTCATGGGCAACATCGCGCACGAGCTGCGCACCCCCATGACGACGATCAAAGGGTTCATCGACGGCATGCTGGACGGCACCATCCCGCCCGAGGAAAACCGCCACTACCTCACCATCGTCTCGCAGGAGACCGGCCGCCTGGCGCGCCTGGTGCAGAACATGCTGGACATCACCAAGCTGGAAGCCGGCGAGGTGCCGGTGCACGCCCGCAGCTACGATTTGTGGAAAACCGTCAACGACGTCGTGTTCAGCGACGAACAGCGCATCGAGGACGGCAAGATCGACATCCAGGGCCTGGGCGGGCCGCCGCTGGCCATCTACGCCGACCCGGATTTTGTGCACCAGATCGTCTACAACATCGTCGACAACGCCATCAAGTTCACGCCCGAGGGCGGGGCCATCACGTTTTCGGCCCAAAAAAGCAAGGACGGCAAGATGGTGGAAGTCCGCATCGAGAACACCGGCGCCGGCATTGCCGCCGAGGCGCTGCCCTTTGTGTTTGAACGGTTTTATAAAGAGGACCGCTCCCGCGGGATGAACACGCGCGGCAGCGGCCTGGGGCTGCATATCTGCAAGATCCTCGTCAACCTTTCGGGCGGGCAGATCCACGCCGAAAGCGAAGAGGGCAAGTGGTGCCGCTTCGTCTTTACGCTGCCCGCCGGGCGCTGAGGCCGATACCGCCGGCAAACCGGGCCGGGGCGCAAGCCCCGGCCCGGTTTTGTGCGCCCGCTACAGCGGTCATTCTGAAAGATAGATGTTCAACCGGCTTTCGGCGGCGTCTACTGCGTCCTTATAGGAGGTTTCGTCGCTTAGGTATCCCTGCATAAGGTCCAAAAACTGCGTTTGAGAAGATGTATAAAAGGCGCCGGTGATCTGGCCGGTGTAGGACATCAGTTCGTCGAAATCTTCCTGCGGTGCATCAAACGATTCGAACCCATAGGGATTGCTGCCCTTGGCGATGATAGGGGAAGAACGTTCTACGGTTTGGAGCCGGTAGTATGCCTCGTTGGCAGAATTTAACACGGAAAAGGCGGTGTATCTCCAGTCAAGCGTTTCCTGTTGGAATTCTTCACTCAGCAGGAACTTGATAAAATTATATGCGTTTTGCAGGTTGGGGCTGCTGTTGCGCACAGCGACAGAACAGGTAATTTCCGCCTGGATCTCTCCCTCTATGTCACGGATCGGCATCATGACAGCCTCATCAAAGGTGTTGATAACCCCTGCCCCCATCAAAAAGCCGTCTAGTGTAAAGAGTGGGTGTATCCATAAAGCAGAACCATCCCGAATATCGGCTGCACCGCTCAGGGCATCTTCGTCGTAGTGCAGGTCGGTCAGATTTTTGTGGATCTCGGTTCCCCGCTCCAACTCCGGGAACGACAGGTCGGCCTGTTGCCGGTCATAGTCGATATAGGGGATCCCCGCATACTGCGCAAAGTCATGGAAAGCAAGAATCGTGCGGAACAGGCTTCGCGTTTGTCCGGGCGTATTCTGCACCTTTTCCGCTTCAGACAAAAAGCCTTCGAAAGTGTCGCAGTTTTCCACCGAAAAGCCGGTCTCCTCCAGGGCGGTCCGGGAGGTGTAGAGCATCGGAATCTGGTATTCCAGTGGGATGACCAGACGGTGGCCGTCCCAGACGCCGGCGTCCATGACGGTCTGGTTATAGCCCGACCAATCAAAGTTGTCTGCTTCAAAATAGGGTTCGAGGTCGGCAAACACACCGCGCCGGGCCATCTTTTCAATATCCATACTGTCGTCTATAAAGAAAATCAGATCCGGCCCTTCACCGGCCATTACCTCGGTGAGCATCTGCTGGGTTTCGTTATCGCGTACAGTGTTGGACCCATCGGTAAAAATTTTTTCGGCAGTAACGAGCCGGTCGGGATGCTGCTGATTGTACAGGCTGATGGCTGCATCCATAATACTGGTTTGTGAACCATCGAGATCTGTATAGAAGATCGTCAGCCCCTCGTTCGTCTGCTCGACCGGCGGGGGGACTTCGATGGGCAGCGGTTCGGCATCGGCGTCGGCCGGCGCGCAGGCGGTCAGGGCAAAAACACAGGCCAGCGGCAGGCAGAAGCATTGGATATACCGTTTTTCATAACATCTCCTCCTTCATATAGGGGCAGGATTTCTTGCACCTATCATACAAAACGAAAGTGGAGTTACGGTGGAGAAATCCGTGAAAGTATGAACAAATTGTTGATTTTTGAAAAATTCAGCGATTCAGACAAAACCTGCCCGACTTTTTTGGTAAAAAAGCCGGGCAGGGGAGGGGGGCGTTTGCCTTATGATACCGTTTTTGTATTGCGATGGGGTTGGGTCTATGCGTAGGGGCGGCATATATGCCGCCTGCGAAACATTGCCCGCGCCATCCGTTCACGGTTTGTATGGCGTTTCCCTCGCATTGTAGGGGCCGCATGCATGCGGCCCGCAAAACATTGTCCGTACCGCTCGTTTATGGTTTGTATGGCGTGTATCTCGCATGGTAGGGCGGGCGTTCACGCCCGCCGCACCGATTGTCTTTTCAAAATTGAAAAATAATAATGTTCGGCGGGGTCAAGACCCCGCCCTACAAACCGTGGGGAACGGGCAACCAACCGTAAACCCCGCGTGGGGCGCACCCCTGCCGGGAGGCATATATGCCTCCCCTACAAACAAGGGTACCGCGTCTATGACCTTGGAGACGGGTAGCGGCGGCAGGTTTGCGGGTTGCATACATGCGGCCCGTGGCCGTTTGCCTCAAAATACCGTTTTTGCGTCGCGACCGCGTTCGGTCCATGCGTAGGGGCGGCATATATGCCGCCCGCAAAACGGTGCGATTACCGCTCGCTTATGGTTTGTATGGCGTGTATCTCGCATGGTAGGGCGGGCGTTCACGCCCGCCGCACCGATGATTTTTAACAAATGCAATGTTCGCGGCGGGCGTAAACGCCCGCCCTACAGAGCGACGGAAACGGGCAACCAACCGGCAACCCTGCGTGACCATACCGCCCCGCCTGTCCGGCACGGCTTATGCCTTGCCCCCCGCAGCAAAAACAGCCGGGGCTTTCGCCCCGGCTGCTGTGCGCCGTTAAAAATACGCTTTGATCTGGAACCGGTCCTGCGGGGCCTCGTCGGCCACCACCAGGTGCTCGTGGTTGAAGTCGAATTTGACGGCCTTGCAGTCGTCGAGGTTGCGCGTCAGGCGCAGCAGCTGGTCCACGCGCTTTTCCTCGTCTTTGGTGTAGAACAGGTAGCTCGCGCCCTGCTTGCGCGCGCGGCCGGTGCGGCCGATGCGGTGGGTGTAGTGCTCGTTTTCCTCGGGCACGTCGTAGTTGATGACGGCGTCCACGTCGGACACGTCGATGCCGCGGGCCGCCACGTCGGTGGCCACCAGCACCGCGATCTCGCCGGCCTTAAAGCGCGTCATGATGCGGTTGCGCTCGGCCTGCGAAAGATCGCCGTGCAGACAGTCCACGTTGAAGTGCAGCCGGGCCAGCTGGTTGGCCAGCATGCCGGTGTTGTATTTGGTGTTGCAAAAGATCATCACGCGCTTGTAATTTTCCGAGATGATCAGCTGCGCGGCGTCGGCCAGCTTGTCGCGGCCCGTCGTCAGCAGCTTGTACTGGGTGATCTTGGGGCTGGAATCCTCCACCGGCTGCACGCTGACCTCGGCGGCGTTGTGCTGGTACAGCCAGCCGATGTCCAGCACCTCGCGGCTGATCGTGGCCGAAAACATCGAGAGGCTCTTGCGCTGCTTCATCAGGTCGATGATATGCCGCACGTCCTTGTAAAAGCCCATGTTCAGCATCTCGTCGGCTTCGTCCAGCACGACGGTCTCCACCGCCGAAACGTCGATGGCGCGGTGGCGGTAGTGGTCCATCAGGCGGCCGGGCGTCGCCACCACGATCTGGCAGCCGGCTTTCAGCTGGCGCTGCTGCTTGTCCATGCCGGCGCCGCCATAGACGCATACGATCTTGATCTGGGGCAGAAACTGCGCCAGGTTCTGCAGGTCCTGGGCGATCTGCTGCGCCAGCTCGCGCGTGGGGCTCAAGATCACAGCCTGGGGTTTGCGCAGGGCGGGGTCCACCTTGGACAGGATGGGGATGCCGAACGCCACCGTTTTGCCGGTGCCGGTGGGGGCTTTGGCGATCATATCATGCCCGGCCATCATCAGGGGGATGGCTTTCTCCTGGATCTCGGTCATCTCGGTAAAGCCCATGGCCTGGGTGGCGCGCAAAATTTCGGGCGCTACGTTGGTAAGCTCGGTAAACTGCATAGCGTTTGTACAGCCTTTCTGTGTTTTGTCTCGCATTTTACATTATAACAGCCTTTGCGCCGCGCCGCAAGCGTAAAAACCCCGGCGCGGCGCGCAAAAAGCGGGCGGCCGTCGGGGCCGCCCGCTGCGGGGTCATTTGTTTTTGCTGGTGCGCCGGGCCGATTTGCCGCCGCTCTTTTTGGTGGTCTGGGTGCGGGTGCCCTTGGCCGCCCGCGCGCCCTTGGCCGGGGCTTTGGCCGCCTTGGCGGGCGGCGGGGCGATGTTCTTTTCCAGCAGGCGCTCGGGCACGGGGTCCAGCTTCCACAGCTGGTTCTCGCCCGATACATCCTGCCAGATCTGGGCCTGGGCGCCGTTTTCCACGCGCATATCCACCAGGTCCATCACTTTGTCGGCCAGCACGTTGCGCAGCTTCACGCGGCCGCCGCCGGCCTCCACCACCTGCCAGCGCTGGCCCGCGCCGGACGTCTGGCTCCACTGGTGCACCCAGGTGCCGTTGCTCACGCCCGACATCGCCAGGTCCATCACCTTGCCGGTAAAACGGTTTTTGATGCGGTACTCGTCCTCGCCCGCTTCCACAAACTGCCACTGCTGCCAGGGCTGGCCCTCATAGCTCCACAGCCGTACCGAGGCGCCGTTCTCGGTGTTGAAATCGGCGACTTCCAGCACGCGGCCGTTGGCGGCGGCGATGGTATAAAATGCGTCGGGACGCAGGATCGTCTGGGCAGATTTTTTCATAGCGGGTTCCTCCTTCGCGCAAGGCGCGGGCGGCCCGGGGCCGCCCGGCCGCCGCTTGGCAAAACGGCGGCGCGCCCTGTTGTTTCCCTTATTATAGCATGCCGCCCGCGCGCGGTTTTGCCAAACTTTGCGGTACAGTTTTGGGCAAAATGTCAATCAAATGGCGGCGGAAACCGCGCCTTTTGGTGCTTTTTGGCGCGCGCCCCTTGCAATTTGGGCAAAATTCCTATATCATAATAAATACGGTTGCCTTTGGCGGGGTTGTGCGCCCCCCAAAGTACAAGAGGGAGAGAGGATTGTTATGAGGATCGCGTTGATCGCCCACGATTCCCGCAAGGAGTTGATGGCCCAGTTCTGCACCGCCTATGTGCGCATTTTGTCGGAACATGAACTTGTCGCCACCGGCGTCACCGCCAAGGTCGTGCACGACGCCACCGGTTTGCAGGTGCGCAGCCTGTACCCGGGCGGCCGCGGCGGGGCCGAGCAGGTCGCCGCCATGGTCGGCTGCGGCGAGGTGGATATGCTGCTGTTTTTCCGCGACCCCGTCGGCGCCAAACCCGGCGAGCCCAACGACGCCTCGCTGCTGCGGCTGTGCGATATGCACACCATCCCGGTAGCCACCAACATCGCCACGGCCGAGGTGCTCATCCACGGGCTGGAGCGCGGCGACCTTGCCTGGATCGAACTGCAGCGCGGCCGCAAATAAATCCTAAGGCTATGCCAGGAAAACACGAACCCCCGGACCCGTCAAGGGCCCGGGGGCATTTTTGTGCAAAAGCTCAATAGCGGTAGACGATGGAGTCCTTGACGTGGCTGGCGGCCTCGGCCCCGGCCAGCAGGCGGGCCAGCGCCAGCCCAAACGGGATGGCCGCGCCCAGCGCCTCGCCGGTGACGATGTTGCCGTCGATGGTCAGCGGCAGGCCGGTGTACGCGGCCCCTGCGGCGGCGAGCGGCGCGTCCATGCCGGGGTAGACGGTGGCCTTTTTGCCCTGCAGCACGCCAAACGCGGCCAGCGCTGTCGGCGCGGCGCAGATGGCCGCCACGACCTTGCCCTGGGCGGCGTAGTCGGTGCAGACCTTGCGCACGGTGGCGTCGGCTTTCAGGTGGTCGACCCCCGGCAGGCCGCCGGGCAAAATGCAGGCGTCAAAGGCGGCGTAGTCCAGCTCCTCGGCCAGGGCGTCGGCCACCACGTTGACTTTGCGCGCGCTGGTCACGGTTTTCTGGCCGCCCACGGCGGCGATGGTCACCTCGACCCCGGCGCGGCGCAGGATGTCCACGCACAGCAGGCCCTCGCATTCCTCCAGGCCCTGGGCAAAAAAGATCACAGCTTTCGGCATCGTAAAAAACCTCCTTATGCAAGCAGATCAGCGGCCGGCTTATTGCCAGCCGAACAAAAACTCGAAGCAGCGCGGCAGCTGGCGGCGCCAGTCGGCCTCGCAGTGGCGGCCCTCCAACTGCAGATAGGGGTAGACGGCCGCGCCGCGCGCGCTCAAAATGCGGGTCACTTCCAGCGCGTTGGCGGTGTACTGGGCCAGGGCGTGCGGGCCGTGGGTTTCTTTTTCGCCCCAGCTCAGGTAAAAGCGGGTGTCGGGCGGCAGGACGGCGCGGCGCAGATCGGCAGTCAGATCGCCCATGCACAGCCGCACCGACGGCGACAGGCAGGCCGCCTTGCTGAACACCTGCGGGTACATCGCCGCGGCGTACAGGCTCATCAGCCCGCCCATGCTGGACCCGCCGATGGTCGTGTGTTCGCGCCCGGGCAGGGTGGGGAACTGCGCGTCGATGTACGGCTTGAATTCCTGCACGAGCCATTGCAGGTACTGTTGGCCGGTGCCGTGGATGCCGCCGAACCAGTCGGAGTCATAGGGGCAGTATTCCTGCAGGCGCATGTCGCCCTCGTGGTTGCATTCCGGCGCGGCGACGATGGCGTCGGGGTGGGCGTCCAGGTATTCCTTCAGGCCCCAGCAGGTGCCGTAGGTGGCAGTGGAATCAAAAAACAGGTTGTGGCCGTCGAACATATACACGACCGGGTAGCGCCGGCCGGAAGTCTGCCAGCCGTCCGGCAGGTACAAAAAGACGTTGCGGTCCAGCCCGTAGGGCGTAATGTGGGTGGTAAAGGTCTCGACCATGCGGCGGGGTGCTCCTTTTTACAGTATGGGCCGTTGGGCAGTTCTATTGTACCGCATCGTGCGGCGTTTTGCAAACGGCCCGGCGGCAAACACAAAACGCGCCCACCCGGCGGGGTCGGCGCGCAAAAAAAGTAAAAGGGGAGAGCGCGTAGCGTCAGCTGCGCTGCAGCAGCTTGCGCAGCGGCACCGTCACGGCGGTGGCCACGGCGGTGCAGGCGACGGTCTCGATCAGGCCCTGCAGGCCGACCATCGCGGCCGCCAGCGCCAGCGGGTTCGTCACGCCAAAGGTGTCGATCAGGTTCTGGATCTGCTCCATCCCGTAAAAAAAGCCCAGCAAACAGCTCATGAACAGCAGCGTGTTCAGCACGGGGGCGCTCAGCGCGCCCAGGGCGCAGGCCAGCTTGGGCCGCTCCGGCAGCAATTTGGCGGCGGTGCGGTACAAAAGCGCGCAGCCCAGGCCGCACAGCACGCGGGTAGCCACGCAGGTCAAAAAACAGGCCAGCGGGTTTTCCTGGAAGGCGAAGGCCGTCAGCCCGCCGGTACCGTTGACGGCGTTGACAAAGCTCGTCATGCCAAAGACGAAGCCCAGCCACGCGCCGCCCTCCGGGCCGGCCAGCATAGCGCCGATGGCCACCGGCACCGTCAGCAGGCTCATCGTCAGCGGCCCCACGCGCAGGTAGCCCAGCGGGGTGGAGGCCATCACCAGCACCACGGCGGTCAGCAGCGCCAGTTCGGTCAGGGTGCGGGTCGTCTGCCCCGCACGGCGGTTTGCTTGGTTCATATTCAGTTTCCTCCTGCTGCCGTCTCCTACACATCGGGAGTACAGCGCATAGTACGGCCCGCGCCCGGCAAAGGGCAGGGGACCGTCCGGCCCCAGTATAACGCAAAACCGGCCGCGTTACAAGCGGCCGGGCGTAAAATTTTTAAGGCAGGCGTCAGGCCGGGGCGTCCAGCGTGCCGTCGCGCAGCAGGTCGCGCACCTCGTACAGGTCGCGGCAGCAGCGGGTGTACAGGCGGCGCATCTCGTCGTCGGGCGCGGCCAGGTCGGGCACCATCACGGTCACGGCCCCGGCGGCGTGCCCGGCGCGCACGCCGTTAAAGCTGTCCTCCAGCACCAGGCAGCGGCGGATGTCCACCCGCAGGCGGCGCGCGGCCTCCAAAAAGATATCGGGCGCGGGTTTGCTGTGCTGCACGTCCGCCCCGCACACCACGTCGTGGAAATACCGCGCCGTGCCGGTCGTCTGCAAATTCTGCTCGATCATCGCCCGCGGGCTGGAACTTGCCACGATGCGCGGGATGCCGCGTTCTTCCAGCAGGGCCAGCAGTTCCTGCAGGCCCGGCTTGCAGGGCACGCCCTGGGCAAACCGCGCCTGGCCGATCTGCCAGACTTTGTCCAGCATCTTCTGCGCGTCCACCCCGGGGAAAAACGCCCGCAGGTGCGCCTTGAGCTTTTCGCCGGCCAGGCCGCGCCCGCCGGCGTAAAACGCCGCGGTGTCGGCGGGCATCGGCACGCCCAGCGCCGCGCACGCGGGCTCCCAAAAGGTGTCCCACAGGCGCTCGGTGTCAAACATCAGCCCGTCCATATCAAAAATCACGCCTTCGATCATGCGTATGCCGTCCTTTCCCGCCGGGGGGCGTATCATACCGCTATTGTACCGTATTTTGCCCGCCGCCGCAAGCGTCCATGCGCCAAAACGGGGCTTGTATTTGCCGCTTTACAGCGCTATAATAAGGGCAACGGCTCCCGGGCTGCTGTGCGGCGGCCCGCCGGCTGCGATGCATTTGAGAGGGAGAGTGTAACTATGCTGGACATCAAGATCACCAAAACGACGTCGCCCAAGGCCAGACCGGACGAAAACAACCTAGGCTTTGGCAAAATTTTCAGCGACCATATGTTCCTGATGGATTATACCGAGGGCGAGGGCTGGCACGACGCGCGCATCGTGCCCTACGGCCCGTGGCAGATGGACCCCGCCACGACGGTGTTCCACTACGCGCAGGAGATTTTTGAGGGCATGAAAGCCTACCGCACGGCCGAGGGCCGCGTGCAGCTGTTCCGCCCCGACTGCAACGCCAACCGTTTTAACGACTCCGCCGACCGCCTGGGCATGCCCGCCATCCCGCCGGAGGATTTCGTCCAGGCCGTCAAGGCGCTCGTCGACGTCGACCGCGACTGGGTGCCCCATGCCGACGGCGCGTCGCTGTATATCCGCCCGTTCTGCATCGCCACCGACGTCGGCCTCGGCGTGCACGCGGCCAAGCATTACCGGTTCGCCATCATCTGCTCGCCCTCCGGCGCCTATTATGCCGAGGGCCTCGACCCCGTGCGCATCTATGTCGAGGATGAGTACATCCGCGCCGCCCCCGGCCTGACCGGCTTTACCAAGTGCGGCGGCAACTATGCGGCGTCCATCAAGGCCGGCGAACTGGCCGAGGAACGCGGCTTCAGCCAGGTGCTGTGGCTCGACGGCGTCGAGAAAAAGTACGTCGAGGAAGTCGGCAGCATGAACATTCTGTTCAAGATCGACGGCAAGATCTACACCGCCGCCTGCACCGGCACTGTGCTGCCCGGCGTGACCCGCCGCTCCATCATCGAGCTGCTGCGCGACTGGGGCTATGAAGTCATCGAGGGCAAGCTCGCCATCGCCGACGTCATGAAAGCCGCCGACGAGGGCAAGCTGGAGGAAGTGTTCGGCACCGGCACCGCCGCCGTCGTCTCCCCGGTCAAGGAACTGGACTGGGAGGGCAAGGTCGCCCACATCAGCGGCGGCAAGATCGGCGAACTGACCCAGAAACTGTACGACACGCTCACCGGCATCCAGTGGGGCAAGCTGCCCGACACCAAGGGCTGGACCGTCCCCGTCGACCCGCAGTAAGCGCGTTTGCCACAACAAAGCACCCCGGCGGGGCTGCCCGAAAGGCGGCCCCGCCGGTCTGTACAAGCTGCACAAAAGTTTACAGAACTTTTACAGCATAGTGCCCAAGACCCCCTTGCCAAAGGGCCCCGCTTTCTGGTATACTACAAAAGCAGAGGGAAAATTTCCCTCTGCGCAAGAGGAAGAATACCAGAGCGCCCTGCCGGTCCGGCCGGGAAGGGTTCCACTTGTAGAGGGGTGGGCTCCGTTCACTGCAAGAACGGCAAGACGTTCTGTTTTTCTCCTTCTTTTTTGGGAAACGAGACGGGGCAGTGGCCGTCTCGTTTTTCTTTTTTTGCGGGTGCGGCAGGGCCGGCCTTACTCTGCGGGGAAGCCACAAGCGCCGCCCGCCCGGCTTTTGGGGGCCAGGTCATACACAAACTTCCCCTGCCGCTGTGCAAGGGCGGCAAATTGTGCGGCGCCGCCCCAGCCGTGCGTCACATAGGTCACGACATAGTCGGCTTGCCGCAGCATCCAGCGGTTGCGCCAGGAGATGGCGAACCGCCGGGGTACCGCTTCGATGCCTTTCAGCAGCAGGGTCTCCAGCGGAAAGGCGTCCTGCTGCCGGGGGAAGTAAGCCAGCACCATGCGGCAGCGTATATGCGGGTACTGTGTGCGCAGCTCCTGTAATACGCTGGCGGCCAGCGCGTCAAAGGCCCCCTGGCTGCCCACATAAAAGGTCGATACCCCTTTTTCTTCGATCAACTCCAGCAAAACGCTGCGCAGCGCGGGACGGATCGAGGCCGGGCAATCCCGATGCCCAAAAAATGTGCAAGCTGCCACGCCGACCGCCTCCTTAGCACTACCCGTTTACGGGTAGTGCTAATTGTACGGCATTTTTTGCAGGGAAGTCAACCCGTATTCGGGTAATATATACCGCCTTTGTTGCTATTATCATAATAACCCAAAAATGGGTAATGATAAGCGCGAGGTCGGCGGCCGTGGAGTATTCGGAACTCTATATCAAAAGGATACGTATGCTGTGCAAAGCGCGCGGCATCTCCATCAACAAACTGGCGGTGATGAGCGGCGTCAAGCAGTCTACGCTGGACAACATCGTGCGCGGGCTTACCCAAAACCCCCGCGTGAAAACGCTGCACAAGGTGGCGATCGCCTTTAACATGACGCTGGCGGAATTTTTGGACTTTGACGAGCTGAACGCATACTCGTTTGAGGACGACGGCGAGGAGTAAAGCTCCGCCGCACCGCACAAAAAGCCCCGGCGGTTTGCGGAATTTTCCGCAAACCGCCGGGGACGTTTGTTTTTGGGGGGGGATCATGCCAACCGTTTGCCTTCCAGGCAGGGGCAGCGCAGGTGATCCGGGTTGCTGTAGTACACGCTGGAATTGAAGTTGGAGATCTCAAATGGGTTATCGTCCGATAACTTAAAAATCATGAACAATTAAGCGCCTTCAAGAAAAACCGCATTACAATCAGCTTTTATCGAAATGTTCAAGGATTTCTATTTTGAACAATAAACAGAAATTAAACAATATAATAAAGGACTTATTTGTTCATTTTTTGCTTGCGTAATGTGCTTGTGTCTTACTGTTGTTTTGTTCATTTTACATCCCGCATTTGGCTATGTCAACTCGGCTACAAAATAATGCGCGGACTAAGTATCCGTCTGCCACTGCAAAACGTACAGGGACTATGCTTTCGTTTCGCTTTCATGAGCCTATCTTTAATAGACATTAAGTAATGGTGCTTGCATATCGGACATTTCCACCATGCTTTTTCTGTGCTGTTCTCGAGAATATTGTCTGGGTCAAGACCAAGAAGAATATTCTCGACGGTCGACCATTCTTCATTTATTAAATCTGGGTGTTTTACTTTGATTGTATTATAGCCAGGCAAGGGACGTTTTTCTGAACAATAAGGACATGTAAGAAGACTTGGAGAACCATCGCTATTAGGGGCAAATGCGTCTACTATACGCCTATAAGTTTCGCCTCCGCAATCAGGGCATTTGAAGTAAATCCGTTTCGGAGAAAATACGGTATATTCTTCTGGTAAATCAGGAGCGTTCTTATCATAATCCCACCAAAGTTTAACCTGCGGATATATGGTAACGAGATTGTTCGAACTTGCCATTGCCTTGTACTTGCGACATCTTCCTGCATGAGAAATAAGGATATTGCCGTCATCACCTACATGGAGCAGCGAATGTATTCCCGTGTATAGTTCCAGACCGCAATCAGGGCATTTAAGATGCGCCCTATACTGAGAGCCTCTTGAAAATTGTTCGGGGACAAAGGGCTTGTTTGCCTCATAGTCCCACCAGTTAACAATATCGGGACAAATCTTCACAAGGTTATCTTCCGGGTCTCCCTTTGATGAAAAACCACATTCAGGGCATGCCACAGGACGTAAATTGCCATCTTTATGTACTGCAATAAACGAATGGATATCCCTTTTGAAATTAGCGTTGCAGGCTGGGCACTTTAGGAAAGCCTCGTAATGCGACCCACGTGTTAGATTATCGGGAGATATAGGATTTTGCTCGTAATCCCACCAATCCTTGATTTCTGGACATTCAGATGCAACAGAACCGCTCGTGGACATTGCCTTCTCACGATTTGCATTTGTTGCAGCACATTTCTGGCATTGCAAAACATGCCATACGCCGTCGATTTCTTGGAAAGTATTAGTGGCTCTCCGATGAAGCAGGCGCCCACAAGTTGGGCAATGCGTATATATCTTTTCGGTCGTATGCAAGGTCAATTCATCTGGATTCCACTTATTTTTTCTATCCCAATAAAGCTTGATGTCTGGGCATGCTTTGGCAATATTACTGTCTTTCTGTCTACGCAACTTGAGAACTCCCGCTTTAGCGCAGTCCTCGCACAAAGACATCCGATAGTTTCCATCTTTGTCCTGCTGGATAGCATCGCAAATGGCTATATATTTTTCGCGGCCACATTCAGGGCAACGAATATATACTTTTTTCCCAGAGGATATTGTGTATTGTTCTGGCGGGTAATCGTTCTTTTCAAAACACCAGTAATCCTTGATTTTTGGATAAAGAGCTACAAGAGAATTAGCTTGATTTCGTTTTCCGCAGGTACGGCAGTGAATTACATGCCCTACGCCATCATCACCTAGAGCCCACGTATATCTGACATTTCTTCGCACAGATGTGCCGCAGATAGGGCATTTAGTCCAAACCTTATCACTAGCCGAAGCTGAAAAATCCGAAGGATTTTTCCCTTCGTTTAATGAGTAGTCCCAGTATTTTTCAATATCAGGTACAGCATCTGTTAGATATACTCTATCTTTACGTACTGTAGGGAAACACTTTTGACAAATTGGGACGTGATAGCTCCCGTTCTCTTGTTTGGCGAGAAAGCGGTACATAGGTCTGTACATCGGTTCACCGCACTTTGGACACTTGAAATGAATCTTTTTCTTTGACCCTGTGGTAAGGGTATTTATATCGATTCCTTCGTTTTTCTCAGCATCCCACCATTTGACGATTTCCGGACATACATCCACAGCTAAAATGCTGCCAGCTTTTGCATACTTGGATTTGGGCTTAACACTATTGTCAGTCATTGAACCCACCCAATAATTCGTTCACAGAATCAAAATCAAATGATTTTATATCTGTATCTGCATCTACGACCTTTTCTTTCATGAGCTCTTCTGGAATGGCGGAGTTTACCACTTCGAGAATTCCTTCTTTTTCCAAAATGGCATTTGCAGCTTCTGGATAGATATACCCGTCAAGGATTCTTTTCAGCGTTGATATCGCAGCATCCTTTTTACGTATTTCTGCATTATCTGCTTTTGCCTGCACATTTGCCAATTGACTCTCAAGCTCAGCAACGTGGCCTTCCAACTCAGACACTTTGCGCTCCATCGCCTTTCGAGCATTGATAGCTTCAACGGCATTAGCCGCAACTCTTGCATAATATCTATCTCTGTTAACAAGCGCGTTTCTAAGATTTCCTTCGGTGTGATTCTTTTTAATGAAATCATCAACATCCAGTGTTTTATAGGTCACAAGGTCAGAACGGATATCTTCTGCTGTGCTATTGTTTATTTTTTTGAGGTATGCCCTAAATTCTGTGCTGCGTCGTATTGTATAATCTTGTACATTATATCCCTTATTTCGAATATATACTCCGAATTGAGGAATTGTTACTTTAACATTTGGATTGTCCAATCTGTATTCGTCGAGAAGTTTTATAAGAACTTCGGCCTCAACTGTCTTCTTTTTTGCCATCTTGAGCCTCCGTCTTTTCCAGTAAGTACCTTTCGTAAGAATAAGCAGCCTCATTCAGTCTGTTTAATATGCTTATGAT
>LHCFC04200__coassemble_236_pt1 | contig 51591 bp, 44 predicted proteins | sample LHCFC04200__metabat2_high_PE_045 | metagenome-assembled genome bin LHCFC04200
ACGGATTGCTTATATGGAATTTATCTTCAAGTCGTGGTATTATTTACCCATACAGTCGGGGCGGAGCTACGGAACAGTTCATGTTGTTTTGTTGTACGTTGTCTTAGTGCTTGTAGTAGGCTGTGTAATTGTTGGGGTGATTTGTTGTATTCGGCGGCGTTAAAAACTGTGAGAGTAAAAGGATGATTGGATTTAAAAACAGGAGCCGATAGCATAAGTCACCATAGTAAGGAAATTCATAAGAAAGGCGGGCTGGACGTTTTGCCGCTTCCAGCCCGCCTTTGCTGTTTGATGACCTTCTATCCTTTACACTCCCTCCACAGCCCTGAGCTGCCGTGGATAAGAAGCAAAAAAGAAGCAAGAGTCCTCGTGGATTCTGGCTGAAGTTATGAAAATTTTTGCCTGAATGATTGTAAAATGTACGGTTCTGTGTTATTATTGCCTCCGGAAAACGCTCAAACCGAAGTGGCCAGAACACATTTGCCGCACCGGAGAAAGTTCAGCAAGCGTTAAATTTTATCAAACTGGTTCAAAAAGCTCGGAAAATCGCGGTTTTCCGGGCTTTTTCCTTTGATAGGGTTTGATACAGTTTGATGCAACAAGACCCATTTTCATCCATTTTTTAGTGGTTACAAAGTGGATAACCGGCCAAAATGAGGCCAAAATAAGGACCAAGTGGTTACCAAATAGGATAACCGAGGGCCGTTTTTGGGGCTTTGGAGAGGTGCCTCTCCGCGCCTTCAACGCCCGCTGCTCAAAAGAAAGGTTTGTAAACCAAGATGGAACATCAAGGCACAAAGCGGCTTGAGACCGCGCGGCTTCTTCTGCGGCCGTTTTGTTTGCAGGATGCAGAAAGCTGTATCCGCCATTGGGCTGCGGACCCGGAAGTTTACCGCTATCTCAGCCAGGAAGCGCAGACGCCGTGCGATGTGTATGATTGGCTTTCCACCGCCAAGGACGCCTACGCCAGTTTGGAAACCTATTACTGGGCCATTGTGGAAAAAGAAAGCGGTACGGTTATCGGCGAGATCTTTGTCGATGGGTTCAGTGACCGCAATGGTTGGTGTGAGCTGGATTGGAAGCTCGGCACAACGTTTTGGGGCAACGGTTACGCCGCAGAAGCGGCAAAGGCGGTGGTCTGCTATCTCTTTGACGCGGTGGGCTTCCACCGGGTGCAGGCAAAATGCAGTGCAGAAAACGCCGCCTCTGAGCGGGTCATGCAAAAAATCGGCATGGCCAAAGAAGGTGTCTTGCGCGGATATTTTTCTGCCAGAGACGGCGGCTTTCACGATGTCGTGGTCTATGGGCTGCTTTCCAAAACAGAAGAGTAAGCACCACTGCCTCACGTCCTTGTTTGGCTCGTATTTGCCCCGCCGGCACAGCCGGCGGGGCGTTTTTGTCGCTTCAGAAGGCAAAGCACCCGGGGCTGCTTTGCCCCCTGGTATCCGTTCGCATGGGTGCGCAAGGGGTGCGCCGCTTGCCCGCAGGCATCCAGCTGCCCGGCATGGAGGTGTCGCTGGTGAACGCCATGAGCCGGGAGACCGTCCTGCGGCAATATTTGAACACCGTGAAGGGAGCGTATGGCCTGATGAACTGGTGACAAACCTGGTTCACCGGAACATGGAGCTTTCCCACACATCGACATGGCCGCCGCGTTTGACGATACCCCTTTGTACACAGAAAAACCGCCGTACAGGTTTCCCCATACGGCGGCAGACGGTTTATTTGCCGAACAAGTCGCTGTGCGACCCGGTGCGGGCCAGTGTTAGCACCAGCACATCATCCTCAATACGGTAAACGAGCAGCCAGTCCGGGAGAATGTGGCATTCCCGATGGCCCGCCCAATCGCCGGACAGCTCGTGATCGCGGTTTTTATCCGGCAGCGGTTCACCCATCGACAGCAGTGCCACGACCTGTTCCAGCAATTCAATTTTCAGGCCGCGCTTGATCGCCCGCTTGTAGTCTTTTTTGAAAGCGGTCGTGTACTTGACGGTGTACTTTGTTTTCCTCATTTTTTCAAGTCGGCAAACAACTCGTCAAGGTCATTGTAGCCCTTTACAGACGGGTCTTTTGCAATCCTTTCCGCTTCCAGCATGGCAGCAATCGTTTCTTTGTTGGGCTGTTCCAGCTTCACTTCAAAGGGAATGCCGCCTTCACGAAGCGACTGGCGCACGAAAATATTAAACGCCGTAGTCAGGTTCATGCCCAGCTCATTGAAAAGAGCGTCGGCCTGTGCTTTCAAATCCGCGTCCATGCGGATACTGATGTTTGTGGTATTTCCAGCCATAGTATCAACCCCTTTCTGCTGGCACTTATAGTATATGTCATTTGCACGAAGAAAACAATACTTTGCACGAACATTTAACAAAATATTTCAGAATGGAGTGATCAACTATGAACTATGGCAAAGAATAAAATCGAGCGCATCGACGATGTGATCGCCTACCTTGAGTGGTATACGCGCACCGGGGCGGCACAAAGGGCGCAAACCGGCGTTTCCCGGCCTGTTACGGGTGGACAAGCGCGCCAAACTGCGGTATAATAAGCCTCGTTGTATCTTACCTTCCCTGGCAGGGCCTGCCGCCGGCCGGTGCCTTTCTCTGTAAGGAGCTTCCCATGGCTGTATCCGTAAAAACAAAAGAACATATCCGCCGCCGCCTGGCGCTGGCGCTGCCCAAGTGGGGCGCGCTGCTGGGCGGCGCAGCGGCGCTGGCGCTCAGCATCCTGTTTACCAGCCAGGCGCTGCATTACGTCATCGTCAGCGATACCGACGGCGGCCGCCAGCGCATCCTGACGGCGGCGGACGACCCCGACGCGCTGCTGGACCAGACCGGCACGCCGCCGCTGGGCGAGCACGACGAAGTTGTCTGGACGCAGACGCCCGACGGCGAAGAGCTGCAGGTGCGCCGCGCCTACACCGTGCAGGTGACGGCCGACGGCCAGACGCAGCCGGTCATCACCACCGGGGCCACGGCGGCCGAACTGCTGGCGCAGCTGGGTATCTCGTACGATGAGAACGACCGCCTGACCCCCGCCGCCGACGAGGTCGTGCCCGATGGTACGCCGCTGGTGCTGCAGCGGGTGGAATACCGCGAATACACCCAGGACGAGGCTGTCCCCGCCGAACGGCAGGAGATCCCCACCAGCCTGTTCTACCGCAAACAAACCAAAGAGATGCTGCTGCAGCAGGGCAGCGACGGCCTGGATACCGTGACCTACCGCGAAGTGTACATTGACGGCGAATGGGCCGAAACGCAGGAGATCGACCGCGTCACCCAGGTCGCCATGGTGCCCACCATCGTCAAGGTCTATGGCGAGCAGGCCCCCGTCTCGGAGTTTGTCGGCCCCGAGATCGAGGACGGCGCCCCCGTCGAGGGCGTGGCTGCCGTCTACAGCGGCCAGCGCGCCACCGGGTACTCGGCTTCGGCCACGGCCAAGGGGGCCAGCGGACGGCGGCTGACCTACGGCACGGTGGCCATCAACCCCAATGTGATCCCCTACGGGTCGCTGATGTACATTACCAGCGACGACGGGCGGTTCGTCTACGGCTACGCCTATGCGGCCGATACCGGTACCGCCATGATGGACGGCCGCGCCTTCATCGACCTGTATTACGAGACCTACAGCGAGTCGGTCGACAACGCCGTCATCCCGGTGACGGTGTATGTGCTGGACGACGAGACCGCCGCGCAGTACAAAGCGGAAAACGACGCGATCTTGGAGCGCCTGCTCGCAGACTGAGCGCCCCCAAAACGCTATAAAACAAACAGAAAACGCCCGGCAAGGCGCGAGTGACATAAGAAAACAAAAGTTTTGTAAAAACTGCGAAGCACCGCAAAACCGCTGCAAAACGGCAGATGCAAGGCAGAGGGACGCAGCGCTCCTTTGTGGAACGCAAGACCCGATAACGCCGCAGATGCCGCTTTGCAGGCAGAGTTTTGCGGCTTTGTTTTCTTATGGAACCGCACGTAAGACCATTGGCCTTGCCGGGTGTTTGTGCGGCGGGGGAGAGGGCGCCCCGCCGGGAAAAGATCAATATTCTTTGGCAGCTTCCTCGCCGTTGACGACGCGCAGTGCGCCCTGGCACAGCGCCAGCAGCTCATCCTCGCCGGGGTAGACCGTGATGGGGGCGATGAAGCCCAGGTACTGTTCCAGGATCTCGCGCGTGTAGGGGTTGTAGGCGATGCCGCCGGTCAGGATGATCTGGTCCACCTTGCCGCACAGCACGGCGGCCATCGCGCCGGCGTCCTTGGCGATCTGGTAGTAGAAGGCGTCCTGCACCAGCTTGGCTTCGGCGCTGCCTTCCTTGACCATCTTTTCGACCACGCGGGCGTCGTTGGTGTGCAGGTAGGCGTTGAAACCGCCGCCGCCGCAGATCTTTTTGTAGATCTCTTTCTGGGTGTACTGGCCGCTGAAGCACATCTTGACCAGGTCGCCCACCGGCACGGTGCCGCTGCGCTCGGGGCTGAAGCAGCCCTCGCCGTCCAGGATGTTGTTGACGTCGACGACCTGCCCGTGGGCGTGCGCGCCCACCGAGACGCCGCCGCCCATGTGGATGACGATGAGGTTGAGGTCCTCGTACCGTTTGCCGTTCTCCTTGGCAAAGCGGCGGGCCACGGCTTTCTGGTTCAGCGCGTGGAAGATCGAGCGCCGCGGCAGCTCCGGCATGCCGGAAAGGCGCGCTTTGTCGGTGAGCTCATCGACGACGACGGGGTCCACGATGTAGCTGGGCACACCCAGCGCATCGCCGATCTCCCGTGCCAGGATGCCGCCCAGGTTGGAGGCATGCTGCCCCTGCACGCCGGCTTCCAGGTCGGCCAGCAGCGCGTCGGACACGGCGTAGGTGCCGCCGGGGATGGGTTTGAGCAGGCCGCCGCGGCCTACGATGACGTTCAGGGTCTTGGGGTCGCAGTTCTGCTCTTTCAAAAAGTCCAGGATGATGCCCTTGCGGAAATCTTTCTGGTCGATGATGCTTGCGTATTTGGCGATCTCCTCGGTGGGGTGGCGCAGCGTCTCCTCAAACAGAAGGGTCTCGTCCTCAAACACGCCGACTTTGGTGGAGGTGGAGCCGGGGTTGATGACCAGCGTTTTGATCGACATAATGGATCGTCTCCTTACTTGTGCTGTGCAGCTTATTCTTCTTTGAGCCCGGCGGCCACGACGGCGGCCAGCGCGATGGAATAGACCTTGGTCTGGAAGGAATCCGAGCGGCTGGTCAGGATGGCGGGCACCTTGGTGCCGGTCAGGATGCAGCCGTTCTTGCACTCGGCCGTGTGCACCAGCGTCTTGTAGACGAGGTTGCCGGCCTGGATGTCGGGGAACAGCAGGATGTCGGCGTGGCCGGCGGCCGGGCGGTCCTGCGCGCCTTTGTGGTGCGCGGCCTCCGGGTCGATGGCGATGTCCATCGAGAGCGGGCCGTCCACCACGCAACCGGTGATCTTGCCTTCCTCGTTCATCTTGCGCAGCTCGTCGGCGTCCACCGTGCAGGGCATCTTGGGGTTGACCACCTCAACGGCGGCCAGCGGGGCTACCTTGGGGCAGGGTACGCCGCAGGCGTGCGCCACGGCGACGGTGTTCTCAATAATATGGACCTTATCCTCCAGCGTGGGGTAGGTCATAAAGGCGACGTCGGTCAAAAACAGCAGCTGCTCGATGCCTTTGACCTCAAACACCGCCACGTGGGACAGCGTCTTGCCGGTGCGCAGGCCGACTTCCTTGTCCAGCACGCTCTTCAAAAAAGTCTTGGTGTCCAGCAGGCCCTTCATGTACATGTCGGCCACGCCGTCGTGCGCCAGCTTGACGGCCGTCAGCGACGCCTGGGTCTTGTCCGGCTCATGGATGATCTCATAATCGCTGAGGTCGATGTTCAGCTCGCCCGCGATCTTGCGGATGGCGGCCTCGTCGCCCACCAGGATGGCGTCGGCGATGCCCTGTTTATGGGCGGCGTCGACTGCTTCCAGCACGGCGTCGTCCTCGGCGGCGGCTACGGCCAGCTTCTGCTTGCCGCAGGTCTTTACTTTTGCGATCAGATCTTCAAAATTCATGGTACAGCACCTCGATCTTTCTAACATCTCAGCAGGCACAAAGGCGCGGCCGCGCGTAAAGGGCGCACCTCTGTATGTTAAAATAATAACACGCGCGCCCCGGCGGGTCAAGAGGCAAAACAGCGGGGCGGCGCGGCTGGCCGTGCGTCTGCCGGCAGGGGGCGGGCGGCCCAAACTTGTACAATGGGGACGCAGCTGTCTTACTTTTAAAATAGGCGCATTTTTGTTGTGGATACTGCCAAAACGCGACCCCTTTTTTGTGGCAAATTGAACAGTTCGACAATTGACAAAACCTTAACAAAATGGTACAACTATAGTAGCCTCGCAAAGAAAAAGCGAGGCCCTGCGGCACCAGCCGCCGCGCACCTGTCCCGTGTCCGTTTTTCACAACTGCGAACCTGACCTGCGGCGCCGGTGCCTGAATTTCTGCCCGTCATTGTTTAATTTTTAACAGATCCGGCAAGATCGGAAAGGCGTACCCATGCCCACCGCCATGTACCCCGGCAGCTTCGACCCCGTCACCAACGGCCACCTTGACATCATCAAGCGCTCGGCCCGCATGTTTGACAAACTCATCGTCGCGGTGCTCGTCAACAGCGCCAAGACGCCGCTGTTCACGGTGGAGGAGCGCGTCGCCCTGCTGCGCGAATGCTGCAAAGAGATGCCCAACGTCGAGGTCAAGAGCTTCGACGGCCTGACGGTCCACTTTGCCAAGGCCAACGGCGCCACCGTCATGGTGCGCGGCCTGCGCGCCGTCACCGATTTTGAAAACGAAATCCAGCTGGCCCACACCAACCACGCCATCCTGCCCAAGATCGAGACCGTCTTTCTGGCCACCTCCATCCGGTGGAGCTACCTGTCCAGCACGGTGGTCAAAGAGGCCGCCCACTACCACGTCGACGTGTCGCCCTTTGTGGCCCCCTGCGTGGCCGAGGCGCTGCGCCGCAAGGCCGAGGAAGGCAAGGTCTGAGCCCCGGGACATCCACATCCACGGTTCACTCCGCTGCGGCGGTTTGATATACAAAGTTTTCTAAAGTCCATCCACCCAAAGTAAACAGTTCAGGAGGCTACTTATGAAAAAGATCGTTATCGCAAGCGCTTGCCGTACTGCCATCGGCAAGTTCGGCGGCACGCTGTCCAACGTTCCCGCGGCGGACCTGGGCGCCCTCGTCATCAAGGAGGCGCTGGACCGCGCCGGCGTCAAGCCTGAGCAGGTCGACCACGTCTACATGGGCTGCGTCATCCAGGCGGGCCTGGGCCAGAACGTCGCCCGCCAGGCCAGCATCAAGGCCGGCCTGCCCGTCACCTGCCCTGCCGTCACCGTCAACGTCGTCTGCGGTTCCGGCCTGAACTGCGTCAATATGGCCGCCCAGATGATCGAGGCCGGCGACGCCGACATCGTGGTCGCCGGCGGCACCGAGAACATGGACATGGCCCCCTTCGCCATGATGAAGGGCCGCTACGGCTACCGCATGGGCACCCCCATGGGCAAGAGCGAGCTCGTCGACACCATGGTCAACGACGCGCTGTGGGACGCTTTCAACAACTACCACATGGGCATCACGGCCGAGAACGTCGCCGACCAGTGGAACCTGACCCGCGAGGACCTCGACGAGTTCGCGTTCCAGAGCCAGACCAAGGCCGACGCCGCCATCAAGAGCGGTGCGTTCAAGGACGAGATCGTGCCTGTCGTCATCAAGAACAAGAAGGGCGACATCGTCTTTGACACCGACGAAGGCCCCCGCCTCAGCCCGCCGGAAGTGCTGGCCAAGCTGAAACCCGCCTTCAAGAAGGACGGCAAAGTCACCGCCGGCAACGCTTCCGCCATCAACGACGGCGCGGCCGCACTCGTCATCATGAGCGAGGACAAAGCCAAAGAGCTGGGCATCACCCCCATGGCGACCTGGGTCGCCGGCGCGCTGGGCGGCGTCGATCCCTCCATCATGGGCGTCGGCCCCGTGGCCGCCACCCGCAAGGTCATGGAAAAGACCGGCCTGACCGTCGCCGATATGGACCTCATCGAGGCCAACGAAGCCTTCGCCGCGCAGAGCCTGGCCGTCGCGCATGACCTCGAGTTCGATATGAGCAAGGTCAACGTCAACGGCGGCGCCATTGCGCTGGGCCACCCGGTCGGCGCTTCCGGCGCGCGCATCCTGGTCACGCTGCTCTACGCCATGAAACACCGCGGCGCCCACAAGGGCCTGGCCACGCTGTGCATCGGCGGCGGCATGGGCTGCGCCACCATCGTGGAAATGGACTGACGCTTCGCTGCAAAGAGGGCAACAGTCGCGCACGGCGATGCCTGACGCTCCTGTTTCCCCCTTTGGAGAGGCCAGGTTGCGGTGCCCGCATCGCACAGCGCACCAAGTATGGCGCTTGCGCTCTGCGACCGCTGCCCCTGCTCCGCCTCGCTGCATCCGCCACAGGCGGCGCTCGGCTCTGCAGCCTTCGACAAAATTTCAGCCAAAATCGCGCACTCGTCGCGGGCTCCTCGCACACAGTTTTGACTGAAATTTCCCTGTCTGTGTCCCCATCGCCGGTACATGCCCGTCGATGGTGACAGATTTCAAATTTGGAGGAAACATCCCATGTCCTTTGTAAAAACCGAAGTCCAGGGCGCGGTGGCCATCGTCACCATCGACCGCCCGCAGGCGCTCAACGCGCTCAACCCCGAAGTGCTGGCCGACCTCAAAGCCGCTTTTGCGGGCATCGACCAGAACACCGTGCGCTGCGTCGTGCTGACCGGCGCGGGCGACAAGAGCTTCGTCGCCGGCGCCGACATCGGCTCGATGTCCACCATGACCAAGGCCGAGGGCGAAGCCTTCGGCAAGCTGGGCAACGATATCTTCCTCATGATCGAAAGCTTCCCTTTGCCCGTCATCGCGGCCGTCAACGGCTTTGCGCTGGGCGGCGGCAACGAGCTGGCCATGAGCTGCGACATCCGCCTGTGCTCCGACAACGCCGTCTTCGGCCAGCCGGAAGTGGGCCTTGGCATCACGCCGGGCTTTGGCGGCACCCAGCGCCTGGCGCGCCTCGTCGGCATGGGCATGGCCAAGCAGCTGGTCTACTCGGCCCTCAACATCAAGGCTGACGAAGCGCTGCGCATCGGCCTCGTCAATGCGGTCTACCCGCAGGCCGAGCTGATGGAAAACGCCCTCAAGCTCGCCGGCAAGATCGCCAAAAACGCCCCCATCGCCGTGCGCAACTGCAAAAAGGCGATGAACGACGGCATCGCGCTGCCCATCGAGCAGGCGGTCGCCGTCGAAGAGAAGCTCTTCGGCGACTGCTTCGAGACCCACGACCAGCGCGAGGGCATGGCCTGCTTCCTCTCCAAAGAGAAACCCAAGCCCAAGGCTGTGTTCACCAACAATTAAGCGCGCTGCGCTTCAAAGAGGACAACGCTCCGACTGGCTGCGCCAGTTCTTCCGCGTTTTCCCCTTTGGATTCCCTTTCGACAAAATTTCAGCCAAAATCGCGCACTCGTCGCGAGCTCCTCGCACACAATTTTGACTGAAATTTCCCTGCTGGTGTCTGTGCCGTCGGCACATGTCCGCCGGCACAGACAATTTTAAATCTTACACTACTAGGAGGTTACAACTATGAAAGTAGGCGTTATCGGCGCTGGCACCATGGGCCAGGGCATCGCGAAGGCTTTTGCGCAGGTCGAGGGCTACACCGTCGCCCTGTGCGACATCAAGCAGGAGTGGGCTGACGGCGGCAAGGACAAGATCGCCAAGGGCTACGCCAAACTGGTCGCCAAAGGCAAGCTGGACCAGGCGGAAGTCGACCGCCGCATGGCCGCCATCACCGCCGGCCTCAAAGAGGACATCTGCGCCGACTGCGACCTCATCGTCGAGGCTGCGTTCGAGGACATGAAAGTCAAGCAGGACACCTTTGCCGCGCTGGACAAGATCTGCAAGCCGGAGTGCGTCTTTGCCTCCAACACCTCCAGCCTGTCCATCACCGAGATCGGCAAGGGCCTGTCCCGTCCGCTGGTCGGCATGCACTTCTTCAACCCCGCCGACCGCATGAAACTCATCGAGGTCATCGCCGGCGTCAACACCCCGGCCGAGACCGTCGAGACCATCAAGAAAATCAGCGTCGAGATCGGCAAGACCCCCGTGCAGGTCAACGAGGCCGCCGGCTTTGTCGTCAACCGCATCCTGATCCCCATGATCAACGAGGCCGCCTTCATCAAGATGGAGGGCGTCTCTGACATCGCCGGCATCGACACCGCCATGAAACTGGGCGCCAACCACCCCATGGGCCCCCTGGAGCTGGGCGACTTCGTCGGCCTGGACATCTGCCTGGCCATCATGGACGTGCTCTACAAAGAGACCGGCGACAGCAAATACCGCGCCTGCCCGCTGATCCGCAAGATGGTCCGCGGCGGCAACCTGGGCTGCAAGACCGGCAAGGGCTTCTACGTCTACAACGCCGACCGCACCAAGACCCCGGTGGACGCGCTGTAATTCTGTAACGACTTTCGCGCCTGGCGCGGGCAATACCGCGCCAGGGCGTTTGTTTGAGTATAGGGAGGATAAACAAATGGATTTTACTCTGTCCAAACAGCAGCAAATGGTACAGAAAATGTACAAGGAGTTTGCTGAGAATGAAGTCAAGCCTCTCGCCAAGCAGGTCGACGCCGAGGAATACTTCCCCGTCGAGACCGTCAAAAAGATGGCGAAACTGGGCATGATGGGCATCTATTTCCCCAAAGAGGTGGGCGGCGCCGGCGGCGACGTGCTCTCTTACGTCATGGCTGTCGAAGAGATGAGCAAAGTCTGCGGCACCACCGGCGTCATCATCTCGGCGCATACGTCGCTGTGCGCCGCGCCGATCTATGAGAACGGCACCCCCGAGCAGAAGGCCAAGTACCTGCCCAAGCTGTGCAGCGGCGAGTGGCTGGGCGCTTTCGGCCTGACCGAGCCCGGCGCCGGCACCGACGCCCAGGGCCAGCAGACCTTCGCCGTCGACGAGGGCGACCACTGGAAGCTCAACGGCTCCAAGATCTTCATCACCAACGCCGGCTATGCCGATGTGTTCATCATCATCGCCGTCACCGGCTTTGTCACCGACAAGCGCGGCCGCAAGCAGAAGGAAATTTCCGCCTTCATCGTCGAGCGCACCGACCCCGGTTTCAAGGTCGGCAAGCCCGAGGATAAGATGGGCATCCGCGGTTCTTCCACCTGCGAGCTCATCATGGAAGACTGCATCATCCCCAAAGACCGCCTGCTGGGCGTCAAGGGCAAGGGCTTCCAGCTGGCCATGGCCACGCTGGACGGCGGCCGTATCGGCATCGCCGCCCAGGCGCTGGGCCTGGCAGAAGGCGCCATCGACGAGACCGTCGCCTACGTCAAAGAGCGCAAGCAGTTCGGCCGCGCCATCGCCGCGTTCCAGAACACCCAGTTCGAGCTGGCCGAGATGAAGGCCCGCGTCGACGCCGCCAAGTACCTGGTCTACGCCGCGGCGCAGAAAAAGCAGGCCGCCATGGACGGCGCCAAGGTGCGCTACAGCGTCGAGGCCGCCGAGGCCAAGCTGATCGCGTCCCGCACCGCCAGCGACGTCACCCGCCGCTGCGTGCAGCTGTTCGGCGGTTACGGCTACACCCGTGACTACCCCATCGAGCGGATGATGCGCGATGCCAAGATCACCGAGATCTACGAGGGCACCAGCGAAGTCCAGATGATGGTCATCTCCGGCGCGCTGCTGAAGTAAGGAGGCAAGACGTACAATGAAAGCTATCGTTTGTGTCAAACAGGTCCCTGATACCCAGGGCAAAGTGGCCGTCAAGCCGGACGGCACGATGGACCGCGCCGCCATGGCCACCATCACCAACCCCGACGACCTCAACGCCGTCGAGGCCGCCCTGCAGCTCAAGGACGCCACCGGCTGCGAAGTCGTCATCATCACCATGGGCCCGCCCCCGGCCGAGGGCATGCTGCGCGAGCTGATCGCCCGCGGCGCGGACCGCGGCGTGCTGGTCTCCGGCCGTGAGTTCGGCGGCTCCGACACCTTCGCTACCTCCCAGATCCTGGCCGCCGCCGTCAACAAGGTCGGCGTCGGGCCCGAGGACATCGTCTTCTGCGGCCGCCAGGCCATCGACGGCGACACCGCCCAGGTCGGCCCCCAGATCGCCGAAAAACTGCACCTGCCCCAGGTCACCTATGTCACCGACATCCAGAAAAACGGCAACGACCTCATCGTCAAGCGCCAGCTGGAGGACGGCTACATGGAGATCAAGGTCCACACCCCCTGCCTGCTGACCTGCATCAAAGAGCTCAACGAGCCCCGCTACATGAGCGTGCCCGGCATCTTCGAGTGCTACGACAAGCCCATCGACGTGTTCGACTACAACGCCCTCAAGGACGACCCGCTCATCGAGACCGACACCATCGGCCTCAAGGGCTCGCCGACGAACGTCTACAAGTCTTTTGCTCCCCCGGTCAAGGGCGCCGGCATGATGGTCGAGGATGCGGCCCAGCTCGTCGGCATCCTGAACGACAAGCACCTGATCTGAGAGAGGAGAGGATCACAAATGACTGAATTCAATGCGATGGACACCGCCGCCTTCAAGGGCGTGTGGGTCTTCTGCGAGCAGCGCGAGGGCCAGATCCAGACCATCAGCTACCAGCTGCTCAGCGAGGGCCGCAAGCTGGCCAACGACCTCGGCGTCGAGCTGTGCGGCGTCGTCATGGGCAGCGCCCTGAACGAGGATTACATCAAGGCCCTGGGCGGCTACGGCGCCGACCGCGTCTACTACATCGACAGCCCGCTGCTGAAGGACTACACCACCGACGGCTACGCCAAGGCGCTGTGCGACCTCATCATGGACAAAAAGCCCGAGATCATGCTCATTGGCGCCACCAACCTGGGCCGTGACCTCGGCCCGCGCTGCGCGGCCCGCCTGCACACCGGCCTGACCGCCGACTGCACCCACCTGGACGTCGACGTCGAGAAGTACAAGGACTTCCTGCGCTCGACCTCCAACATCGACGTGGACAACACCAAGTTTGAGGAGAACACCAACCTCAAGATGACCCGTCCCGCTTTCGGCGGCCACCTGATGGCCACCATCATCTGCCCGCGCTTCCGCCCGCAGATGTCCACCGTCCGCCCCGGCGTCATGCAGACCCAGCCGTTTGACGAGGCCGCCGCGGCCAAGGTCGTCGTCGAGAAGGTCACCCCCGAACTGACCGCCGACGACATCCATGTCGAGATCCTCGACATCAAGAAGAGCGCCAAGAAGCTCGTCGACCTGATCGGCGCCGACGTCGTTGTTTCCGTCGGCCGCGGCATCAGCTCCGACGTCGAGAAGGGCATCGCCCTGGCCGAGGAACTGGCCGGCGTGCTGGGCGGCGTCGTGGGCGCTTCCCGCGCCGTCACCGACGAGGGCTGGCTGTCCAGCGACCACCAGGTCGGCCAGACCGGCAAGACTGTCCACCCGCGCATCTACGTCGCGCTGGGCATCTCGGGCGCCATCCAGCATGTCGCCGGCATGCAGGACTCCGAGACCATCATCGCGGTCAACAAGAACGAGAGCGCGCCCATCTTCGACGTTGCCTCCTACGGCATCGTCGGCGACCTGTACAAGGTCGTGCCGGAGCTCATCAAAGAGATCCGCGCCGCCAAGGCCGCGCAGTAAGCGTTTGTAACGCCCCCTGAACCAAACCACCCCCGCCGCCGGGCTTAGGCCCGGCGGCGGGGGTGCTTTACGTTTGGCGTGTCCTGCAGGGGCGGGGGAGAGCGGTTAGCTGCCTGTTTCCACCGCTCTGTAGGGCGGGGTTCGGCTTCCTGTTCCCTCCGGTTTGTAGGGCGGGGTCTTGACCCCGCCGTGCTCGTTTGCGGCAGGCAGGTACTTTGCCTGTTTGCCTGCCGTTTTCGGACGGTTCGTAGGGGCCGCATATATGCGGCCCGGCAGGGGTACGCCTTACGCGGGGTTCACGGGGAAATCGCCCGCTTCCGCCACCCACCAGCTCAGCGCATACAGCAGGTAGATGTGCGCGGGGTAAACGGCGTAAAACAGCGCCTTGCAGCCGCGGCCGCGCTGGCCGTTGTACAGCAGCATCGGTACCACGGCAAACACGGCCATCCACTGGAAAGCGGAGGTAAACAGCACCGCCGGCGCAAAAAGGCCCGCCTGCACCAGCCGGTACACCGGCCAGGCCAGGCCAAACAGCAGCTCCAGCGCCACAAAGGCGGCGGCCTGCGCGCCGCGGCGCCCCCGCAGCAGGTAGAGCGCCAACCCCAGCAAAATGTAATAAATCCCACCGTCGGTAAACAGTATCCAGCAGGGCAGCACCGTATACCCCGCCAGCAAAAACAGCGCCTGCGGCCAGGGGGACGCAGCAGGGAAGGCGGCCCCCAGCGCGATAAACAGCACCGCAAACGCCGCCGGCCAACCCACCAGCGGCAGCAGCAACGCCGTCAACCCGCGCGCAAAGCGCCGCTGGCGCAGCCAGTCGACGCCCTGCCAAAGCGGGAGCAAAACGACAAAGTTCAAAAAAATGCCGTTTTCCGGTACAAACCCATCGGGCCGCCACCACAGCCCGGCGTACTGCATGCAAAACTGCACCAGCCCCATGCCGGCCGCAACGGCCCAGATGCGCCCAAAATACCGCCGCCGGTCGCGGGTGTGGGCAAAGCCCTCGACCGTGCAGAACAAAAACAGCGGGGCCGAAAGCCGCCCCAGCTGGGTGAACCACAGCGGCACCGCGCCGGTGAACGCGAAAAAGTAGTGGATATGGTCCAGCAGCATCAGCGCCAGCGCCAACAGTTTGAGCTGCGTCCCGCTCAAGCCCCGGCGCGCGCCCAGGCTGCGCGGCGCACAGGGGAACATCCGGTCAGCCATGCCAACCCCCTCTTGCGTTTTTTACCAGCATAGCACCGGCCCCCAACGCCCGTCAAGCGGGCGCAAAAAAGTGCCCGCCCGGGCAAATTCCCGGGCGGGCTGTAACACGCACGCAAGCCCTGTCAACCTTGGCCGCTGTGCGGGGTCTCCAGCCGGATGCACTCGGCCAGGTAGGCGAACTGCCCCAGCGCCCAGGGCACCATGACGGCGGCGATGGGCAGCGGCCCGATGGGCACCAGCACGTTGACCAGTACCAGCGCCAGCCAGACGAACAGGCATGCATAGCTGGTGACGGCATAGCTGCGGTAGGCCGCCTGCCCGATGCGCTGGCGCTCGGCCTCGTCGCAGCTGGCAAGCCACTTTTTGCGGAATTGGAAGTCGTAGACGCTGCCCTGCTTCTCGGGGTTGATGCGCCGGGTCAGGTCGACGATGCGCCGCTGCACGGCGATGACGGCGAACATCAGCGCGATCATCCCGGCGGCGGGCAGCAGCATGCTCTCCGCGCCGATATAGCCCAGCGGCAGCAGCGACGCCGTGATGCCGAACAGCAAAAAGCCAAGCAGCTGCGCGGCGGACGTCCACACCATGCCCCAGCTCAGTGTGCGTTCGGCGCGCTCGGGCGTGTCCTCATCCTCGCCGTCCCAGGCGTCGAACTGCCGCTGCGCCTGCCGCCAGCAGGCCACGGCCGCCAGCAAAAAGGGCACGGTCAGCAGCAGCGCAAACGGCGCGCAGGCCCCGGCAAAGCGCCCGGCCGCCTGGCCCAGCGCGTCGAAAGAGAAGCTGTCCGCCGCCCAGGCAGCGCCGTAGCCCAGCACGGCCCCGCCCGCCGTGCACAGCAGCGTCAGCAGCAGAAATTTCAGCCAGTGCTTGCGGTTGTCGCGGCTGGCCGGGTCGGGTGTGTTACGGGTCATCATGGTCAGGTCCCTCCTCATAGGTAAAGATATCCTCCACGGTCACGCCGCAGAGCTTGGCCAGTTTCAGCGCCAGCGTCACCGAGGGCGAATAGTCCCCCCGCTCGATCTGGCTGATGGTCTGGCGCGAGACCCCGGCCAGTGCGCCCATCTGCTGCTGGTTGACCCCCAGCCGGGCACGGTGTTCCTTCAGGCGGTTGTACAGCGGCATGCGTCCCCCTCCTTTGCTATGGGTTTGACGTGGATGCTTGTCATAATGACAAGTTTTCTTGTCAACTGCAGTATATCATTGACAAGGAAAGTTGTCAATAGAAAACAACAAAAAAACAGGCCGCCCGGGAATTTGCCCGGGCGGCCTGTGTGTGCGGCGGTTTAGTAGGGGATGACAGTCGCGCCGTCGCCGGTGTCGGCGTCCTTGGCGTTCTCGTAGGCAAAGGTCACGCCCAGCGCTTCGGGCGCGGCGTCCATCAGGGCGTCGGCGTCGGTCAGCTCGGTGTTGCTCATCACAAACAGCACCTTGTCGCCAAAGGTGGCCACGCGGGCCTTGTCGGCCATCACGCAGACCCATTTGTTCATCTGGACGTTTTCCAGCACGGCGTCGGCCACGGCCTGGGCGTCGGCCTCGTCCTTGACGCGCAGCAGCACCAGGCTGTAGGCCTGGCTGCCGGTCATCGACTCCGACACGACGGCGGCGTCCACCTTGGCGGCGTCGGCGGCTTCCAGGCCGGTGTGGTAGCGGCACCAGCTCTCATCGCCCAGGTCCACGGCGCTGGTGGTGGGCATCATCAGCTCCACCGGGTGGGCGGCGTACAGCGTGTCCACCAGGGCGCTCAGCTCCTCGTCCACGGGCAGCGGGGCGCTGTCCTCCGGCGTGGCGGCCATGCCGGGGTCGACGGCTTCCTCGCCCTCGGGCGGGGTGGCGGGCTGGTTCATCACATCGTCGGGCAGCGGGGTCGGCGTGGGGGCAGGGTCCTCCCTGGCCGTGCAGGCGGCCAGCGCCAGCGCGGCGGCCAGGGCCAGGCAAAGCAGCAGGTTCTTTTTCATACAAGGGTTCCTTTCTCGGTCAAAATTTCGTGCGGGGCAAAGCGTGCGTCCCAGGTGTCGGCGGGCACGGCGGGCCACACCAGCGCGGCGGGGCACAGCAGCAGCCGGTCCCCTTTATAATGCGCCAAAAACCGGTCATAATACCCGCCGCCGCGGCCCAGGCGCGTGCCGTCGCGCCCGGCGGCCAGGCAGGGGATCAGCGCCAGCGGGGCGGGGCAGGCGTCCGGCAAAACGGCCGGCAGCGCGGCGGGTGGCTCTAAAATGCCATAGGCGCCGGGCTGCAGCTGCGCCAGGTCACAGATCTCCACCCAGTCCATCGCCCCGGCGGCGCGCACGCGCGGCAGCAGCAGGCGCTTGCCTTGCGCCAGCGCGCACTGCAATACAGCAGTGGTGTCCGGCTCGTCGGGCAGGGGGGCAAAGGCCAGCACGGTGCCGGCACGCCGCCAGGCGTCCAGCGCAAACAGCGCCGCCGCCATGCCGCGGCCGGCGGCCTGCCGGTCCAGCGCGGCGCGCTGCGCTTTGGCCCGCGCGCGGGCTTCGGCTTTGGTCATGGGGGACCCCCTCGCTTTCTTCGCAGGTATCATACCACAGCGGCAGGGGGCTGGCAAGTGAAAAAAATGTGCCCGGCACTACGGGCCGGCTTGCCCCGGCCGGCAAAATAGAGTATAATATACCCTGTATGATTGTGTACCGACGCGCGGCCGCCGCGCCGCGCCTGACCGTATAGGAAAACACAAGGATAAAGGAGCAGAAACGACATGGGCAAGTTCCAGTTTATCAAGACCGACATCCCCGAGGTGCAGGTCATCGAGCCGACGGTGTTCGGCGACGACCGCGGCTATTTTATGGAGACCTACCAGATCGACGACTTTGCCGCCGCCGGCATCGGCAAACCCTTTGTGCAGGACAACCAGAGCCGTTCCACCAAGGGCGTGCTGCGCGGGCTGCATTTCCAGAAAAACCACACCCAGGGCAAGCTGGTGCGCGTGACGCTGGGCGAAGTGTTCGACGTCGCCGTCGACTGCCGCCCCCACAGCGCCACCTTCGGCAAATGGGTGGGGGTGACCCTCTCGGCCGAGAACAAGCGTATGCTCTATATCCCCGAGGGGTTCGCCCACGGCTTTCTGGTCCTCTCGGACGTGGCGGAGTTCACCTACAAGTGCACCGACGTCTACGACCCGACGTCGGAGGGCGGCATCCCCTACGACGACCCCACGGTGAACGTGCAGTGGCCGGACTGCGGCTGCGAACACAAGACCAGCGCCAAGGACAAGGAGCACACCCCCTTTGCCCGGCAGAAGTTCGAGTTTTTTGAGAAATACTAAGGAGTTACCGTGCACAACCTGCAAGCGCATTTTGCCAACTTTTGGAAGTACCGCTACCTGCTGCAGAACCTCATCACGCGGGACTTCAAACTCAAATACCGCCGCAGCGTGCTGGGCGTGGCGTGGAGCGTGCTCAACCCGCTGCTGACCTGCCTGGTCATGTTCCTGGTGTTCGACTCCATCATGAAAGGCCTGCGGGGCGAGGGCATCCCCAACTTTGCGGGCTTCCTCATCATCGGCCAGCTGCTGTTCAACTTCTTCCGCGAAGCGACGACGATGGCGATGGAGAGCGTGCTCAAAAACGCGCCGCTGCTGCGCAAGGTGTACATCCCCAAATACATCTTCCCCATGGAAAAATGCTGTTTCGCGCTCGTCAACTGCGCGTTCAGCTTCATCGCGCTGGTCATCGTCTTTGTCATCACCTGGACGTCGGTCACCTGGGAAACAGCCTGGATGGCCGTCTACCCGCTGCTGATGCTGTTCTTCTTCAGCCTCGGCATCGGTCTGCTGCTGTCGGCGCTGTACGTCTTTGTGCGCGACATCATGCACATCTGGGAAGTGTTCTGCACGCTGCTGGTCTACGCCAGCGCCATCTTCTATGACCCCGAGACGCTCTCCGGCATCATGCAGCGGCTCATCCACATCAACCCGATGTACTGGTACATCACGGCGTTCCGCCGCTGCGTGCTCTGGGGCGAGGGGCTGGACGCCACCATGATGACGGTGTGCTTCCTCTGCGCGCTGGTCAGCATGACGCTGGGCATCGTCGTGTTCAAGAAAAACCAGGACAAATTCGTCCTGTACATGTAAGGGGGCGCAGCTATGGCGGACCAAAAGCCGATCATCTCCATCGACCACGTCTCGATGCGCTTCAACCTCGCCAAAGAAAAGCACGAGAGCCTGAAAGAATACTTTGTGGCGCTGCTGCACGGCGGCGTGCGCTTTGACGAGTTCTTCGCCCTCGACGACGTCAGCTTCGACATCATGCCCGGCGATTTCTACGGCCTCATCGGCCTCAATGGCAGCGGTAAAAGTACGCTGCTCAAGATCATCTCGGGCGTATACAAGCCCTCGGCCGGCAAAGTCACCGTCAACGGCACCATCGCCCCGCTCATTGAGCTGGGCGCCGGCTTCGACATGGACCTTACCGCGCGCGAGAATATCTATTTGAACGGCACCGTGCTGGGCTACACGCCCAAATACATCGACTCTAAATTCGACGACATCGTCGAGTTCAGCGAGCTGCAGGATTTCCTCGATGTGCCGCTGAAAAACTACTCTTCCGGCATGGTGGCGCGCCTGGCGTTCGCCGTGGCCACCATGACCAAGCCCGACATCCTCATCGCTGACGAGATCCTCTCGGTAGGCGACTTCCTCTTCCAGGAAAAATGCGAAAAACGCATGGCTGAGCTGATGAGCGGCGGCACGACGGTCATCCTTGTCAGCCATTCCATCGACCAGATCGAGCGCATGTGCAACAAGGTGGCCTGGCTGGACCACGGCCACCTGCGCCGCAACGGCCCCACGGCCGACATCACGGCCGAGTACCGCCGCTTTGAAAAAGCCGATGCCCTGCCCGCCAAACGCACCGAGGACTGAAACGCTATGAAACAACGACCCGATCAGGACCGCCCCGCCGACCTTGCCGTACAGGACAGCGTCGGCGGCATGGCGCGCCGCCTGCTTGACCCCGCCCACCTGCGCGACCTGGCGCGCCGCTCGGCCGCCACGCTGCGCGAGCAGGGCGCCGAACAGCTGTGGCGGGACGTGACCTTCCGCGTGGGGCTGGCCTTCCACCACGACGGCTGGCGCCACCGCGCCGACATCCCGCTGCGCCGCACGCTCAAAGCGCAGCGCGCCGCTCATTTACAGGGACCCTGCGTCAGCATCGTGGTGCCGGTGTACAACACGCCGCTGCCGTTTTTTAAGCAGATGGTGCAAAGCGTGCGCCGTCAGACCTACACAAACTGGCAGCTGGTGCTGGTGGACGCCAGCGACGCCGCCCACCCCGCGCCCGGCGCGCTGGCCCAAAAGCTGGCCGCGCAGGACGGGCGCATCCTGTACCAGAAAATCGAAAACGGCGGCATCGCCGCCAACACCACGGCGGGCTTTGCCGCCGCCACCGGGGCCTACCTGGCGCTGCTGGACCACGACGACGTGCTGTACCCCAATGCCCTGTTTGCCTGTGTGCAGACCATCCAAACCACGGGGGCGGATTTTGTCTACAGCGACGAGATCGTGCTCTCGGCTGACCTCAAACAGCTCGGCGGTTACCACTTCAAGCCGGATTTTGCGCCCGACTACCTGCGCGGGGTCAACTTTATCACCCACCTGGCGGTGTTCAGCCGCCCGCTGCTGGACGCCGCCGGCGCGTACGAGAGTAGCGAGTACGACGGCGCGCAGGACCACGACCTGTTTTTGCGCCTGACCGAAAAAGCGCGCAAAATCGAGCATATCAAACAGGTGCTCTACATCTGGCGCGGGCACGCGGGTTCCACCGCCGCCGGTATGGAGGCCAAACCCTACGCGGTCGAAGCCGGCGTGCGCGCCATCGACGCGCAGCTGGCGCGGCTGGGCCTGCCCGGCAAGGCGATGCCGGTGCCCGGCGCGCCGGGGGCGTTCCAGGTGCGGTATGAGCTGACGGGCCGCCCGCTCGTCAGCGTATTGATCCCCAACAAGGACCACACCGCGGACCTTGACCGCTGCCTGACGAGCCTTTACCAAAACGCCGGGTACGACAATTTCGAGGTCCTCGTCATCGAGAACAACTCCACCGACCCCGCCACCGAAGCCTACTACCAGACGCTGCCCCGGCGCTTTGCGCGCTGCCGCGTCGTGCGGTACCAGGGGCCGTTCAACTTCTCGGCCATCAACAATTTCGGCGCGCAGTTTGCCAAAGGCGAGCACCTGCTGCTGCTCAACAACGACATCGAGATTTTGTCCGGCGATTTCCTGCGCGAGCTGCTCAGCTACAGCCAGCGGCCCGACGTCGGCGCGGTGGGGGCCAAGCTCTACTACCCCGACGATACCATCCAGCACGCGGGCGTGCTCATGGGCATCAACGGCTCGGCCGGGCACAGCCACAAAAGCTACCCGCGCACGGCGGTGGGGGACCTTTACCGCCTGGTCACGACGCAGAACTACATGGCCGTCACCGGCGCCTGCCTGATGACCAAGGCCAGCCTCTACCATGCGGCTGGGGGCCTCGATGAAGAACAGTTCGCCGTCGCCTACAACGACGTCGACTACTGCCTCAAGCTGTGGGGGCAGGGGCTGCTCAACGTCTACACCCCGCGCGCCGAGGCCTACCATTACGAGAGCAAGAGCCGCGGGCTGGACACCCTCTCGGAAAACGCGCAGCGCTACGAGCGCGAAAAAGCCAACTTCTACGCCAAATACAAGCCGTATATCGACAACTACGACCCCTACTACAACCCGCATTTCAACAACCTGTTTGAAAACTTCGGCCTGAAATAAAAGGGGGACCACCCATGCAAAACCGTTTCGACACCCAGCTGCTCATCGAGGGGCACGACCTCGACGAGGACGCCATCCACGACGGCATCCTGAACTGCGCCGCGGGCGACTGCCTGCTCGTCGTCGGGGATGAGGACCTCATCAAGGTCCACTACCACACCGACACGCCGTGGAAGGTTCTGGAATACGCCGCTACCTTAGGCGATATCCACACCATCATCATCGAAAATATGGAGCGTCAGGCCAACGGCCTGCACGGGTGACGCCATGAGCCAGCAGACCAAGCGCATCAAAGAGCTGTTCGGCTACGCCCGCACGCTGACGAAAGAGCAGGGCGTGGGCGTTATGGCCGCGCGGGCGGCGGGGTTCTTCAAGCGGCGGTTCTTCGGCAAGCGGGCGCGCTACCTGCCCGCCAAAAAAACGCTGGAAGCCCAGCGCGCCGCGGCCGCCGCGCAAAGTGCAGACTGGCCGGTCATCAGCATCCTGACACCGCTGTACAACACGCCGCCGCGCTTTTTGCAGCACTTTTTGGACAGCGTGCAGGCGCAGACCGCGCCCAACTGGCAGCTGGTGCTGGTGGACGCCAGCGACGCCGCCCACGCCGATGTGGGCGAAACGGTGCAAAGCCGCGCCGCGCAGGACCAGCGCATCGTTTACCAGAAAATCGAAAACGGCGGCATTGCGGCCAACACCAACGCCGCCGCGGCCCTGGCCACGGGGGACTACCTGGCCCTGGCCGACCACGACGACATGCTGGCCCCGCACGCAATCTTTTGCATGAGCCGGGCCCTGGCCGAAACGGGGGCCGATTTTGCCTACAGCGACGAAGCGCTGTTTGAAAAAACGCCCCAGCGCCCGCGCGTGGGGCATTTCAAGCCCGACTACGCGCCGGAATACCTGATGGCCTGCAACTACATCTGCCACCTGGCGGTGTTCCGGCGGGAACTGTTCATAGCCGTGGGCGGCGAGCGCCCGGTCTGCGACGGCGCGCAGGACCACGACCTGTTTTTGCGCATGATCGACGAAATGCAGCGCCGCGACCCGGCGGCAAAGCCCCTGCACGTGCCGCAGGTGCTCTACTACTGGCGGGTGCACGCGGCGTCCACCAGCGGCGGCACGGCGGCCAAGCCCTATGTGGAAGCCGCCGCCCAAAAGGCCGTGGCCGACCACCTGGCCGCCACCGGCCGCCGCGGCACGGTGGAAGCCGGCAAATTCCCCGGCACCTGCCATGTCGTGTGGGAAATTCCCGACCCGCCGCCGCTCGTCTCCATCCTGATCCCCAACAAGGACCACGTCGACGACCTCGAGACCTGCCTGCACAGCATCTACGCCAAGACGACTTACGAAAATTTCGAGGTCATCGTCATCGAGAACAACTCCACCGACCCCGCCACCGTCGACTACTACAAAAAGCTGCCCCAGCGCTACGACCGCGCGCGGGTGGTGGGGTACAACGGCGGGTTCAATTTCAGCCGCATCAACAACTTTGGCCGCAAGTACGCGCAGGGGGCTTACCTGCTGCTGCTCAACAACGACATCGAGGTCATTAACGGCGACTGGCTGACCCAGATGGTGGGGGAGTGCAGCCAGCCCGGTGTCGGCATCTGCGGCGCCATGCTCTACTACCCCGACGACACCATCCAGCACGCCGGCATCATCACGGGGCTGGGCGGCTACGCCGGGCACAGCCACAAATACCACAAGCGCGGCGGCAGCGGGTACATGTTCCGCCTGGCTACCGTGCAGGACTTTTCGGCCGTGACGGCGGCCTGCCTGCTGGTGCGCACGGCGGTGTTCGACGCCGTGCACGGCCTGGACGAAACGCTCACCGTCGCCTACAACGACGTCGATTTCTGCCTGCGCGTGCGCGACGCGGGCTGGCGCATCGTCTGGACGCCCTACGCCGAACTCTACCACCACGAGAGCAAGTCCCGCGGGTCGGACGAAAAAGACCCCGCCAAAAAGGCGCGCTTTGACGCCGAGCACGACCGCCTGTATGCGGTGCATGGCAGAGAGAATATCCTGCACGACCCCTACTACAACCCCTCGCTCTCGCTCGACTACGAGGATTTCCGCGAAAGCGGCGATTTGCGCCACCTCAAATAACGACCCCGCAAAACGGCCCCGGCCCGGGCGTGCCATGCACGCCCGGGCCGGGGCTTATTTTGTATAGGGCGCAAAATTCATTCCACCGCGCGCAGGCGTTCCACCAGCGTGTGGCGGGCGGCGGCGCGGCCGGTCAGCAGCGGGATGCCCGCGCCCAGCAGCGCAAACAGCGGCGTCACCCACAAAAACGGCGTCAGGTCCAGCCGGTAGGTAAAGAACCAGAACAAACTTTCCAGCGCGTGGAAGGCCACCGGCCCCAGCGCCACGGCCAGCGCCAGCGCCAGTGCGGCCGCGCCCAGGGCGTACAGCAGCCCCTCCCACACCAGCATGGCGCGCAGCTGGCGGCCGGTCATGCCCACGGCCTGCAGCACGGCCAGTTCCCGCCGGCGCGCAATGATGCCGGTGAGCACGGCGTTAAAGAAGTTCAGCACGCCGACCAGCCCCACAATGAAGCTTAACGCCCCGCCCAGCAGCAGGAACATCGACCGCATGCTGTCAAATTCCCCGGCGTAGGTGGCCTTGCTCTCGTAGTCCAGCGCCGGGTCCACATTCTCTGTATAGTTCGCCAAAAACGCTTCCATGGCGGCGTTGGCTTCGCCGGTGGTGTCAAAGGCGTAATACATGACGCTGTCGGTGCCGGTGTCCTGCACAAAGGTTTTGTCGTTCAAAATAAACTCGTCGTTGCCGTAGTAACGGTAACTGAGGGCGGAGGGCACCGACACCAGCGCCGTCACGGTATAGTCCACGTCCCGGTACTGCGTCGGGCGCTCTATATAGTTGGCGCCGTCGGGGATGTCCTCGTACGCGGCCCAGACCTCGCCGGTGTCGGGGTCGTAGAACTCGCTCTGCTCGACATAGCGCAGGGTCACGGTGTCGCCCAAGCGCGCCCAGTGGGAGTTTTGGTCCGTGCTGCCGTATTCGTCCGCGGCATACACGGCGGCGATGGCCCGGCTGCCCGGCTCATACAGCGGCGCAAGGTCGCCCGCCAGCACCGTCAGGTGCTCCAGCGCAAAGGCGCTCATGCCGTAAAGCTGCGCGCCGGCGGCAAGGTCCCCTGCTTCGTTTCTGCCGGTCAGGCGGATCAGATCGTCCAGCTGTTCCGGGCTGGCCCAAAAACCGTTGCTCTGGCGGAACCAGTCCTCGGTCACGTATTCCAGCACGCTGCCGGTGTGGCCGTACACCACGCCGCCGGCCGTGACGCCGCCTTGCGCGTCGATGTCGTCGATGGCCTGCTGCGGCAGGCCCATATCGTCGGTAAAGCCCACGTTCCCGCTTTGCAGCTTGCCGGCGTTCGCCACGATGAAGTCGCTGGCCGTAAAGTTGGCCACGTATTTATCCATATCAAAGCCGCCGGCAAAGTTGACGGTCACCGTCAGCAGCACGACCGCCAGCGAAAGCGAGAGCACCGTCACCGCCGTCTTGCCCTTGCTGCGGCCGAGGTTCGCCCAGGCCATCGTGAACGGGGTCACGCGGCGGGCCTTGCGGGCTTTGGCGCGCCCCTTCCCGCCGCCCTCGGCATAGCGCACGGCTTCCACCGGCGAGACTTTGCCCGCCATGCGCCCCGGCCGCCGGCAGGACAGCAGCACCGTGCACAGCGCAAACAGAGCGGCGGCGGCAAAGATCCACGGGCTGACCGAGGTGACGGCCCGCACGCCGTTGAGCCGCGCCGCGACCACCGGCGTCAGCTGCCCGCCCAGCAGCCAGCCGAGCGCGAGCCCGGCGGGGATGCCGGCGGCGGACAGCGCCAGCGCCTGCAGGCGGATGATGCGCCGCAGCTGCCGGGGCGTCGTGCCGATGGTTTTGAGCAGGCCGTAGAACCGGATGTCCCCGGCCACCGAGATCTGGAACACGTTGTAGATGATGAGGTACCCGGTAAACACGATGAGCAGCGCCACCGCGGCGATGGCGATCGCCGTCATGGGGTCGAGGTTCTCCGAAAGCTGCGCCCCGGTGTAGCCCCAGTTGACGCCGGTGGCGATGTAGTTGTCTCCGGCGGTCTCGCTCTGGTAGCCGTGGTCGGCCAAAATCTGCTCGATATCCCGCTCGATGTGCCGCGCCCCGCTTTTGAGCATCACGTCGAGGTTCCAGCAACCGGTCATGCCGTCGGCCGGGGCTTCGGGGTCCACCCCCACCTCGGCAAGCACGGCGTCCACCCGGCTCTCGGGGATCAGCACATGGTTGGCTACGATGGCTTCGTCGTACTCCCACCAGCCGCAGAGCGTAAAGGTCTGGGTCGTCTCCTGCCCGTCTACCGCAAAGGTAAGGGTGAACTGCGCGCCAAGTTCCGGTTCGACGCCCAGCAGTTCCAGCACGTGGGTGTCGGTGGCGGCTTCGTCGGTGCCCTCCTGCGGCAGGCGGCCCTGCACCGGGTCGCAGTACATCCAGTGGGCTTCGTTTTCGTCGCACCAGCTTATCTCCACATGGGCTTTGGTAAAGGGCACGTCCCGGGGCATGCCCAGGAAGCGCCGCACGCCCCACTGGGCGATGCGGGGGTCGTCCTGCAATGCCTCAAACTGCTGTTGGGTCAGGTACTTGAACCCGCCGTGGGAAAACCCGCCCGCCTGGCGGAAGTTGTTTTGCTGGAACCCCTCGTTGATGGAAAGCGCAAGGGTGAACAGCGCGGTGAACAGCAGCGTCGTCAGCGCGATGGCCGCGATGGCGATCAGGTTGCGGGTGCGGCTGGCCAGCAGAGTTTTCCAGGCCAGGCGGCGGATGCAGGCGCTATTTTTGACGTTCATGCCTTCGCCCCCCTTACCGTGTAACGATGCGCCCGTCCTCGATGCGGACGATGCGGTCGGCCAGCTGGGCGATCTCCTCATTGTGGGTGATCATCACCATCGTCTGGGCAAAGGTGCGCCCGGTCACCTTCATCAGCCCCAGCACATCCTGGCTGGTGCGGCTGTCCAGGTTGCCGGTGGGCTCGTCGGCCAGCAAAATGGCCGGTTTGGCAGCCAGCGCGCGGGCGATGGCCACGCGCTGCTGCTGCCCGCCCGAAAGCTGCCCCGGCAGCCGGTCGAGCTTGTTTTCCAGCCCCAGCGCGGCGATGACATCGCGCAGGTAGGGGGTATCCACCGCGCCGCCGTCCAGCTGGATGGGCAGCACGATGTTCTCATAGACGTTCAGCACCGGTACGAGGTTGTAGCTTTGGAACACGAACCCGATCTTGCGCCGGCGGAAGATCGTCAGCGCTTCCTCTTTCAGCGCAAAGATCTCCTTGCCGTCCACCGTCACGCTGCCAAACGTCGGCCGGTCCAGCCCGCCCAGCATATGCAGCAGCGTGCTTTTGCCGCTGCCCGACGTCCCCACAATGGCGACGAACTCGCCGTCCTCCACCGTCAGGTCCACGCCGTCCAAGGCTTTGACGAGCGTATCGCCGCTGCCGTAATATTTTTTCAAATCCCTTGTCTGCAAGATCGTCATACTGCGTTCTCCTTTGCGGTAAAACAAACTGGGTATTGCAGAAAAGCCGCAGCTTTCTGCAATACCCAGTATAGCAGGGCAATCTGTCACGGCGCTTTCGGCAAAGTGACAGTTTGGTAAGATTGTACGGCCTGCCGCGGCAGATACAGCGAAAACACGCTGCCCCGGCCCGGCGCGCTGCGCACCCGCAAAAAGCCGCCCTGCCCGGCCGCGATCTGCCGTGCCAGGTACAGCCCGATGCCCAGCCCCTCGGTGTCGCGGGCGGCGGCGCCGCGGGCAAACCGGGCAAAAATGGCCGCCTGCTCCGCTTCGGGGATGCCGGGGCCGGTGTCGGCCACGTCGATGCGGCAAAAACTTTCGGTCAGCGCCGCCTCCACCGTGACCCGGCCGCCCGGCGGCGTGTACTTGACGGCGTTGTCCACCAGGTTGTACAGCGCTTCGGGCGTCCATTTGGCGTCAAAGCAGGCTTCGGCGTCGCAGGGGGCTGCTGTCAGCGCCACGCCCTTGGCCCGGGCGGCGGCCTGCGCCTGCCCGGCGGCCTGCCGCAGCAGGGGCGCCACGGGGCCGGGGGCAGGGGCCAGCTGCAGCAGCCCGGTCTCCAGGCGGGAAGCGCGGATCAGGTTTTCCAGCAAAAAGTGCAGTTTTTCGGCCTGCGCCCGCAGCGGGGCCAGCCGGGCACGCTGGGCGTCGGTCAGGCCGGTCTCCTCCAGCAAAGCGGCGTACAGCAGCACGTTGGCCATCGGCGTGCGCGCCTGGTGCGATATGTCCGAGATCAGCGTCTTGACCGCCGCCTGCTCCTGCGCCAGGGCGCGGTTGGCGGCCGCACTGCCCTGCAGCAGCCGCGCCATGCGCCCTTCCAGCGCCGAAAGCGCTGTCTCGTCGTACAGTTCCTCAACAAAGCCGCCGTCGATCGCCGCCGCCAGCATGCGGTCCAGCCGGCGCACCGTGCGCCGGGCGCGCCACAGCGCCCAGCCGCCCGCGCCCAGCGCAGCCAGCCCGGCGGCGCACAGCAGCCACACGGCGGGCGTCACGGGGCGGCCTCCTGCAGTTCCCACACATAGCCCACGCCGTATACCGTGCGCACCGACAGGCCGGGCAGCTTGGCGCGCAGCCGCCGCATCGCGACCGAAAGCGCGTTCTCATCCACAAACTCGCCGCCGTCCCACACGGCGTCCAGCAGCTGCGCGCGGGTCAGCACATGGCCGCGGTTTTGCACCAGCAGGCGCAGCAGGCGCTGCTCGGTGCGTGAAAGCTCGACCGGCTGCCCGGCGCACAAAAATTCCAGCCGGGCAAAGTCAAAGGCGAACGGCCCCTGGCGGTACGCCTCGCCGGGGGCGGCCCGGCGGCGCAGCAGCGCCTTGACGCGGGCGCGCAGCACCGCCAGCGAGAACGGCTTGGTCACATAGTCGTCGGCGCCCAGTTCCAGCCCGCGCACCTCGTCCAGCTCCATATCGTTGGCCGTCAAGATCAACACCGGCGGTCCGCCCGCCTGCCGCGCGCAGGGCAGCAGGTCCAGCCCGCTGCCGTCCGGCAGGTTGAGGTCCAGCACCACCAGGTCAAAGCGCTGCCGCTGCAGGCAGGCGCGCCCTTCGGCCAGGGTGGCGGCCAGCGTGCAGTCGTACGGTTCCAGCGTCAGGCGCAGCCCTTCGCCCAGGGCGGCGTCGTCCTCCACGACCAAAATGCGTTGCGCCATGCGGGCATCTCCTCCTTAACAAAAACGGTGCGGCGCTGGCTGCGCCGCACCGCGGTTTGGGGTAATGGGTCACTGCACCGCCGTCTGCAGCTGCGGCGCGCCGCCGGCCAGGTCTTCGGCCGTCAGCGGCGCGGGCGCGGCGTCGGGGTGGTCCAGTTTTTCGCGCGCCACGGCCAGCATCAGCTTGATGCGGTTCTCCTGGTTGACGCGGGTGGCGCTGGGGTCGTAGTCGACGGGGGTGATGTTGGCGTCGGGGTGCAGCGCGCGGATCTTGTTGATCATGCCTTTGCCCACGATGTGGTTGGGCAGGCAGCCGAACGGCTGCGCGCAGACGATGTTGCCGTAGCCGCCCTCGACCAGTTCCAGCATCTCGGCCGTCAGCAGCCAGCCCTCGCCCATCTTGGCCCCCAGCGAGATGATGCCCTCGGGCTTTTTCATCAACTCGCGGAAGGACCCCGGCGCGTAGAAACCGTACCGGCGCATCGCGTCATAGCTGGCCACGCCGATGGAATCGAGCCAGCCCAAAAACGCGTCGGCGCCGCCGGCCAGCAGTTTGCTGCCGCCGTACAGGTCCACGTCGATGCGCTGGTTGGCCACGCAGTACTGCACAAAGCCCATCAGGCCGGGCAGGTTGACCTCGCAGTCCTGGCTCTCCAAAAACTTTTCCAGGTCGTTGTTGCCCAGGGGCGAGTATTTGACGTAAATTTCGCCCACGACGCCGACCTTGACCTTGGGCACCCTCGTCAGCGGGATGGTGGCGTAGTCGGCCGCGATCTCAGGGAAGCGCTTTTTCATGTCATGGCCCGAGTAGTTGCGGTCGGTGCGGATCCACTCCTGGATGCGGGCGATCCATTTCTCGGTCATGGCGTCGGCGTCGCCCTTGTGCGTCTCGTAAGCGTGGGTCTGGCTGCGCAGCGCGGCCAGCATATCGCCGTAAAAGATGGCCGCCAGCACCTTGCGCAGCAGCGGCACCGTCAGCGGCAGGCCGCTGCCTTTTTCCAGGCCGGAAAAGTTCAGCGACGCCACCGGGATGTTGCCGTACCCGGCCTTGACCAGCGCCTTGCGCAGCAGCTTGATGTAGTTGGAGGCGCGGCATCCGCCGCCCGTCTGGGTGATCAGCAGCGCCGTGTGTTCCAGGTCGTATTTGCCGCTGTTCAGCGCGTCCAAAAACTGGCCGATGACCAGCAGGGCGGGGTAGCAGGTGTCGTTGTGCACATACTTTAAGCCCAGCTGCGCCACCTCGCTGCCGCAGTTGCCCAGCACCTCGGTCTGGTACCCCTCGCTGGCCAGGGCGGCCTGCATCAGGCGGAACTGGATCACCGCCATGTTGGGGATCAAAATTTTGTGGGTCTTTACCATCTCTTTGGTAAAGTTGGGGGTCATGTATTCCATACGCTATGCCTCGTTTGTGGGTGCGTTACGCTTTTTCGGCGGCGGCTTCGCGGCGCTCTTCCAGCGCGGCGAACAGGCTGCGCAGCCGGATGTTGACCGCGCCCAGGTTGGTGATCTCGTCGATCTTGAGCTGGGTGTACAGCTTGCCGCCGGCCTGCAAAATTTCCCGCGTTTCGTCGGTGGTGATGGCGTCCAGCCCGCAGCCGAAGGACACCAGCTGCACCAGGTCCATATCGGGCTGGGCCGTGCAGTATTTGGCGGCGGCGTACAGGCGGCTGTGGTAGGTCCACTGGTTCAGCACCGAGGTGTCGAACTTTTCCTCAAAACAGCTGACGGCGTCCTCGGTCACGACGGCCGCGCCCTGCCGGATGATCAGCTGGTCGATGCCGTGGTTGACCTCGGGGTCCACGTGGTAGGGCCGCCCCGCCAGCACGATGATATGCTTGCCCTGGGCGCGCGCGGCGTCGATGATGGCGGCGCCTTTCTCGCGCACCTGCTGCATATGGCGGGCGTACTCGGCATAGGCGGCGTCGATGGCGGCGCGCACGGCGGCCTTGTCCAGCCCGGGCCAGGTCTTGGTGAGCGACTGGTAGAAGCGCTTGGTAAAGTCCTTGCGGCGCTCAAGGTTGAAGTAGTCGTACAGCAGCGGGATGTTTTCCAGCTCGGGGCAGTTGCCGGCCAGCACTTCGGGGTAGTAGGCGACGACGGGGCAGTTGTAGTGGTTGTCGCCCAGGTGCTCGTCCAGGTTGTAACTCATGCAGGGGTAGAACACGGCGTCGACGCCCTGCTGCGCCAGCCAGTGGATGTGCCCGTGGCTGAGCTTGGCCGGGAAACAGGCCGTGTCGCTGGGGATGGTCGCCTGCCCGGCCTGGTACAGCGCCCGGCTCGAGAAGGGGCTCACCACGACCGCAAAGCCCAGCCTGGTAAACAGCGTATGCCAGAACGGCAGCAGCTCATACATATTCAGGCACAGCGGGATGCCGATGCGCGCTTTGGGGTGTTCCGGCGCGGGGGCGCTGCGGTAGCCTTCCAGCAGTTTCAGCTTGTAGGCATACAGGTTCAAGTCCTCGTCGTTGGCCTTGCCGGTCACCGGCTTGTCGCAGCGGTTGCCGGAGATATAGCGCTGGCCGTCGGCAAAAATATTGATGGTCAGCTGGCAGTGGTTGCCGCATCCCTGGCACTGCACGGTGTTGACTTTCTGGCTGAAATGTTCCAGCTCCTGCTCGGTCAGCACGGTGCTGTGCGCGTTTTCGCCGGCGCGGCGCAGCCCGTACAACGCGGCGCCGTAGGCGCCCATCAAGCCGGCAATGTCGGGGCGGATGACCTCGACGCCCATCTCTTTTTCAAACGCGCGCAGCACGGCCTCGTTGTAGAAGGTGCCGCCCTGCACGACGATGTTGCGGCCCAGTTCCTCGGGGCTGGACGCGCGGATGACCTTGTACAGCGCGTTCTTGACGACCGAGATCGAAAGCCCGGCGCTGATGTTCTCGATCGACGCGCCGTCCTTCTGCGCCTGCTTGACCGAGGAGTTCATGAACACCGTGCAGCGGCTGCCCAGGTCGACGGGGCGGTCGGCAAACAGGCCCAGCGCCGCAAACTCCTTGACGTCGTAGCCCAGCGCCTGGGCAAACGTCTGCAAAAAGCTGCCGCAGCCCGAGGAACACGCTTCGTTCAAAAAGATGTTGCTGATGGCCCCGTCCTCGATCTTAAAGCACTTCATATCCTGCCCGCCGATGTCGATGATAAAGTCGACGTCGGGCATAAAGTGCTTGGCGGCCGTAAAGTGGGCCACCGTCTCCACCAGGCCGCGGTCGCAGTGGAAAGCGTTTTTCACCAGTTCCTCGCCGTAGCCGGTCGTCGTCACGCTGGCGATCTGCAGCCCGGGGTGGTCCTTGTACAGTTTCAGCAGCGTCTCGCGCACCAGCGGGATGGGGTTGCCCAGGTTGGGGCGGTAGCTTTCAAACAAAATGTTGGCGTTTTCATCAATGACCACCAGCTTGATGGTGGTGGAACCCGAGTCGATGCCGATGTGCACCGGCCCGCACTGCGCGCCAAACGGCAGGCAGGGCACCGACGCTTTAAGGTGCCGCGCGTGGAAGGCCTCGTACTCGTCCTGGTTGGCAAACAGGGGCGGCAGGCTCACATAGGTGGCGGTGGCGCTGTAGTCGTCCAGGCGGCGGGCGACTTCGTGCAGGTCGCACATTTCGTCGGCGTAGTACGCCGCGCCCAGCGCCACAAACAGCAGGCTGTTGTGCGGGCAAAGGCCGTGCACGCCCAGCGTTTTGTCAAAACTCTCGCGCAATGTCTTGCTGAAAGTCAGCGGCCCGCCCAGGTACAGCACGTTGCCCTGGATGGGCCGGCCCTGGGCCAGGCCCGCGATGGTCTGGTTGACGACGGCCTGGTAGATGGACGCCGCAATGTCGCCGGCCTGCGCGCCCTGGTTGATCAGCGGCTGGATGTCGCTTTTGGCAAACACGCCGCAGCGCGACGCAATGGTGTAGGTGCGCGTGGCGGTCTGGGCGGCGGCGTCCATCTCGTCGGCGCCCATCTTCAGCAGCGTCGCCATCTGGTCAATGAACGCGCCGGTGCCGCCGGCGCAGCTGCCGTTCATGCGCACCTCGGTGCCGTTGGTCAAAAACAGGATCTTGGCGTCCTCGCCGCCCAGCTCAATGATGCAGTCGGTGCCGGGGGCCAGGCGGTTGGCCGCCACGCGGGTGGCGAACACCTCCTGCACAAAGGGCACCTTGCTGCTGTCGGCCAGGCCCATGCCGGCCGAGCCGGAGATCGCCAGGTAGGCGCGGCCGTCGGGCAGGCAGTCGCGGGCTACTTTTTCCAGCAGCTCTTTGCCTTTTTCCAAAATATGGCTGTAATGGCGCTCATAGGTCGAAAAAACGATCTCGCCGGCGTCGTCCAGTACGACGCATTTAATGGTGGTGGAACCGATGTCCAGGCCAACTCTCATATAGGAATACCTCCTGCCAGGCGCAAAGCACGCCGTCCGGGCGCTGCGCGTCAAAAAAACGGGGGAAATACGGGGTCACGGTTCCGCGTCAGGGCCAAAAGGCCAACTTTCAGCGATACCATAATACTTTATTCTACCTTTTTTTGCGTGTTTTTGCAAGCCTGCGGGGGCCAAAAATCACCTCCGCAACACCAAAGCGGCACAGGCGAAAAGCCCGTGCCGCTTTGGCGTCAAAAGAAAAGAGGAGTATGGATGAAAAAACTTGGGGTCCCTGCTCTCAGGTCGGGTCCCTGCTCCCTTCCTGAGCGCACTTACAGTATACGGGACGTTTGTGACAAAGACGTGAAAGAACTTTCAACAAATTGCAAAAGAAATCCGAACAAAGTTTGAAACCGCCCGCCGCGCGGCCACAAAAAATTAACACCCAAAACCCCGGCGCAGCGCGTGCAAAACCCGGCGCTATATGGTATGATAAAGGCGGGCGGCCCCGGCCGCCCGGGTACCATACCGCAAACACAGGGGAGGGGGGCGCGCCATGCCCAACCGCATCAACTACCAACAGCAGATGGAAGGGGTCCTGCGCGCCCTGGACGAAGCCGGGCAGCGCCCGCGCCTTTTGCTGCACGCGTGCTGCGCGCCGTGTTCCAGCGCCACGCTGGAGCGCCTGGCCGCCCATTTTGATTTGACCATCCTGTACTATAACCCCAACATCTACCCGCCGGAGGAATACCGCCGCCGCGAAGCTGAGCTGGAACGCTTTGTGCGCGACGCCGGGTACCGGTTCCCGGTGGTGGAACTGCCCTACGACCCGCAGGCGTTTTATGCGGCCGTGCAGGGCCTCGAACAGGAGCCCGAAAAAGGCGCGCGCTGCACGGTGTGCTACCGCCTGCGGCTGGAACAGACCGCGCGCTACGCCGCGCAAAACGGGTTCGCGTGGTTTTGCACGACGCTGTCCATCTCGCCGCTCAAAGACCCGGTGCGCATCAACGCGCTGGGGCAGGAACTGGGCGCGCAGTACGGCGTGCGCTTTTTACCCAGCGAGTTCCGCAAAAAGGACGGCTACAAGCGCAGCCTGCAGCTCAGCGCCGAATACGGGCTGTACCGGCAGGACTACTGCGGCTGCGTGTTCAGCAAACAGGCCCGCGGCCTGTAAGCCCGCCGCCCCCAAAACCTGCCCCGCAGGGAAAGGAGCCTTCTATGACCGACCCGCAACGGCATATCCTGGTAGCGCTGCCGCTGACCGCCGCCCAGCGCGAGGCGCTGCGCGCCGCCGCGCCGGGCTTTGCCTACCGCTTTACTACGCAGGAAACAGCCGCCCTGGCCGACGTGCTGTGGGCGGACGCCATCCTGGGCAACGTGCCGGTGGAGTTCATCCGCCAAAACAGGCACCTGGCGTGGTTCCAATCGAACTTTGCCGGGCCGGACCCCTACCTTGCGCCCGGCGTGCTGCCGCCGGACTGCATCATCACCAACGCCACCGGCGCCTACGGCCTTGCCATCAGCGAGTGGATGCTGGGCATGTGGCTGGCGCTGGCCAAAGACCTGCTGCTCTACCGTGACCGCCAGCGCCGCCAGGCGTGGGATCCCATCGACCGCCCGGTGCGTTCGGTGGCCGGTGCACGGGTGCTCTGCGTCGGCATGGGGGACATCGGTTCCAGCTTTGCCCGCCGCGCCCACGCGCTGGGCGCGCAGGTCGTCGGCGTGCGCCGCCGCCCCGCGCCGGCGCCGGCGTACTGCCTGCGCGTCGTCGGCGTCGACCGCCTGGACGAGGAACTGCCCGCCGCCGACGTTGTGGCGCTCAGCCTGCCCGGCACGCCGCAGACCGAAGGGCTGTTTGACGCCGCGCGCCTGGCGCGCTGCAAGCGCGGGGCCATTTTGCTCAACGTCGGGCGCGGGTCCGCCGTCGACAACGATGCCCTGGCCGCCGCCGTGCAAAGCGGCGCGCTGTTCGGCGCGGCGCTCGATGTCACCGACCCCGAGCCGCTGCCGCCCGGCCACCCGCTGTGGGGGTTGGACAACGTCCTCATCACACCGCATATCTCGGGGCGGTTCAGCCTGCCGCAGACGCTGGAAAACATCGTCGGCATCTTTGCGCACAACCTGCGCCTGTACGCCGCCGGCCAGCCGCTGGACAACCAGATGAGCCGCACACAGCGCTATGTCAGCGCCGACACCCCCGGCCGCCGCCTTACCAATGAATGACAGGAGGGCTCTATGAGCTTTTACCAGGCCGTATTTCTGTTTTTTGCCTACTCGTTCCTGGGCTGGGTGGGCGAAGTCTCCGTCACCGCCGCGCGCAGCCGCCGCTACCAGGACCGCGGCGTGCTCAACGGCCCGCTGTGCATTTTGTACGGCATCGGCGGGCTCATCATCACCTTTGCCCTGCGCGAACTGCGCGGCGGCTGGTTCTTTCTGTTTCTGCTCAGCGCCGTCTACGCCACCGTGTTGGAATGGGTCGCCGGCCATATTTTGGAGCGCACCAGCCACACCCGCTGGTGGGACTACAGCGACCGCCCGCTGAACCTGGACGGCTACATCTGCCTGGGGGCCTCGCTGCTGTGGGGCGTGCTGGGCGTTGTGCTCCTCCACTGGGGCAACCCGCTGCTGCTGGCGCTGTTCGGGCTCATCCCGGCCACGGTGCGCACCGCCGTGCTGTGGGTGCTGCTGGCGCTGCTGGCCGTCGACGCCGTCGGCACCGTGCTTACGATGCTGGGCCTGCGCTACCGCTGGCCGCCGGCCGCCGCCGTGCAAAGCGGCCTGGCCGGCCTGACGCTGCGCGGCGGGCTGTGGATCCTCGACCGGGTCGAGCGCCGTATGGCCAAAGCCCACCCGGCCCTTACGTTCCAGCGGCCCAAGCGCGCGCGCACCACGGCCTTTGCCGTGGGGTGCAGCTTCAGCAAGATCTTTCTGCTGTTCGTCATCGGCGCGTTTTTGGGTGATATTACCGAGACGATCTACTGCCGCATCACCGCCGGCTACTGGATGAGCCGTTCCAGCGTCGTGTGGGGGCCGTTCTCCATCGTGTGGGGGCTGGCGCTGGCGCTCGTCACGGTGCTGCTGTACCGCTATAAAGACAAATCCGCCAGCTGGCTGTTCGTGGCCGGCACGCTGCTGGGCGGCGCGTACGAGTACCTGTGCAGCGTCTTTACCGAGGTCGTGTTCGGCGCAGTCTTTTGGGACTACAGCGCCATCCCCTTCAACCTCGGCGGGCGCATCAACCTGCTGTACTGCTTTTTCTGGGGCTTTGCGGCCATCGCCTGGTTCAAGGTGTGCTACCCGCCGCTCTCCCGCGCCATCGAGCGCATCCCCCGGCGGTTCGGCCTGGTGCTGACGGCGGGGCTGTGCGTCTTCATGGCGGCCAACATTACGGTCAGCTCGCTGGCGCTGGCGCGCTACAACACCCGCACCGAGGGCTTGCCCGCGCAAAGCGCCCTGGATACCTACCTGGACGAACACTACGGCGACGCGCGCATGCAGAAGATCTACCCCAAGGCCGTGCACACCGGGTAAGCGCCCGCACGGCAAAGAATTGTAACTTGCAGCGCATTGTGTTATAATCACTTTGCACGAAGCAGAAGATGTGAATTTGTATAAACTGCCACAGGAGGACTTTGCCATGACGCACGCAGAGGCATTGGAATACTACCTGAAAGCGCAAAAACTGGCCCAGCGGGACTACCGCGAAAAGACCGCGGCCGGTCAGTCGCCGTTTTTGCCGGTGCTGGACGATATCTTGCAAAACGTCCAGGTCGAAAACCAGCTGCCGCTGGGCCTCATCGAGATGCCGCTGGACCTGCTGGTGGGCACCAAGACGGCGGGGCGCACGGCGGCGTTTGCCAGCAACTTTATGCCGCTGCTGGGCAGCCGCACCGAGTTTGCCGCCAAGTGGACCAACCTCTGCGCCGCCCACCTGGACGAAGGCATCCGCGAGCCGCTGAAATGCTTTGAGTACATGGGCAGCTTTTATGTGCAGGAGGGCAACAAGCGCGCCAGCGTGCTCAAGTTCTTTGGCGCCAGCAGCGTGCCGGCCAACGTCACCCGCGTCGTGCCCAGCTACAATGACTCGCCCGAAGTGCGCCTGTACTACGAGTTCATGCACTACTACCCGCTCATCAACACCTACGCGCTGCGCTTCTCCAAGCCGGGCAGCTTTGCGCGCCTGCAAAAGGCCATGGGCAAAGGCCCCGAAGAAGCGTGGAGCGATGAGGACCGCGCCGACGCGCTCTCGCTGTACAACTGGGTCGGCAAGGCGTTCAAGGCCCGCGGCGGCGACGCGCTGCGCTGCACGGCCGGCGACGTCATGCTGCTGCTGCTGCGCCTGTACCCCCGGCAGGAGCTGGCCGCCTGCTCGCCCGCCGAGCTGGACAAAAAGCTCGACGCCCTGTGGGACGACGTGCTGGCCCTGCAGGCCGAGGACCCCGTCACCGTCAGCGCCAAACCGGCCGAACCGGCCAAACCCAAGGCGGCCGATACGCTCATCGAGCGCATCCTGCCCGGCATCCGCCCGGCGCCGCCCACCCACCTCAAAGTGGCGTTCGTGCACGAGAACTCGCCTGAGGTCAGCGCCTGGACCAGCCAGCATGAGTTCGGCCGCACCCAGCTGGACACAGCCTTTGCCGGCAAGGTCGAGACGGTGCCCTACTTTGACGCCACGCCCGGCAAAAATGCCGACGAACTCGTCGAAAAAGCCATTGCCGAGGGCGCCAACATCGTGTTTACCACCAGCCCCAAGCTGGTGGGCGCTTCGCTGCGCGCCGCCGTCAAACACCCCGAGGTGCGCATCCTCAACTGCTCGATGGAGATGCCCTACGCCAGCATCCGCACCTACTACACCCGCGTGTATGAGGCCAAGTTCATCACCGGCGCCATCGCCGGGGCCATGGCCCACGGCGACCGCATCGGCTATGTGGCCGACTACCCCAGCTACGGCGTGCCCGCCAGCATCAACGCCTTTGCGCTGGGCGCGCGCATGACCAACCCCTGCGTCAAGGTCGAGCTGTTCTGGACCTGCCTGCCGCAGGAGGAAGAACCCCTGACCGTCTTCACCCGCAAGGGCATCGAGGTCATCTCGGGCCGCGACGCGCCGGTGCCGGGGCGCCCCCACCGCGAGTTCGGCACCTTTTTGATCCGCCCGGGCGGCGTGCTGCAGGACCTGGCCACGCCGTTCTGGCACTGGGGCCAGCTGTATGAAAACGTTGTGCGCAGCGTGCTGGACGGCAGCTGGACGCGCGACAAATCCGGCACCGACGGCCGCGCCGTCAACTACTGGTGGGGCATGAACAGCGGCGTCATGGACGTATTGCTCAGCCGCGAGCTGCCGCCCGACGTGCAGCACCTGGCGCATATCTTGCGCGACGGCGTCATCTCCGGCCTGGTGGACCCGTTCGCCTGCCGCATCACCGCGCAGGACGGCACGCTGCAAAACCTCGGCCATCACGGCTTTGACCTTGAGCAGATCGTGCACATGGACTGGCTGTGCGACGCCGTCGACGGGCATATCCCCGAATATGACGAACTGGCCGAGGCTTCGCGCGCGATGTACCGCATGCAGGGCATCCACCGCGACCGCCTGCCGGCCGAGAAAGAGGCCGACCTATGAGGCTGCTGGCCGTGGCGGATGTTGAGAGCAAGGCCCTGTGGGACTATTTCAGCCCCGAGCGGCGCGGCGGCGCCGAGCTCATCATCGCCTGCGGCGACCTCGACCGCCGGTACCTCGAATATCTGGCCACCATGATGCCGGTGCCGGTGTTTTATGTGCACGGCAACCATGACGAAAGCTACGACGACCACCCGCCCGAGGGCGTGCGCTGCATCGACGACGACCTTGTGGTCTACCACGGGCTGCGCATCGCGGGGCTGGGCGGGTCCTGCCGGTACCGCACCGGCCCCTGGCAGTTCACCGAGGCTGAGATGCGCAAACGCATCCGCCGCCTGCGCGCCAAGATCGAGCGCCACCACGGCCTGGACGTGCTGGTGACCCACGCCCCGCTGCACGGCTACGGCGATATGAGCGACCTGGCCCACCGCGGGTTCACGGTGTTCCACGAACTGCTGGACCGCTACCAGCCCCAGCTGATGCTGCATGGCCATGTGCACATGAACTATGGCGCCAATTTGCAGCGCGAGTATCAGTACGGCGCAACCCGCATCGTCAACTGTTACGAGCGCACCTACCTGGACGCCGAGCCCGGGCCCGTGCAGCCGCGCGTGCCGTTCTGGCAGGCGCGCGCCGCCCGCCAGACTGAAAAGTAAGGAGTATACGAACCAATGCTGAAGATCGCCGTTTTTGGCGCAGGCACCTGGGGCATCGCCCTGGCGCGCCTGCTGGCCGCCCACGGGCGGGACGTCACGGTGTGGAGCGCTATCCCCGCAGAGCTCAAGGCCCTGGCCACCACCCGCCGCCACCCCAACCTGCCCGGCATGGAACTGCCGGCCGCCATGCACTATACCGCCGATATCGCCGAGGCCTGCACCGGCCGGGACATCCTGGTCTTTGCGGTGCCCTCGCCCTTTGTGCGCGCCACCGCCAAAAAGGCCGCGCCGCATATCCCGCAGGGCCAGCTCATCGTCGACGTCGCCAAAGGCGTCGAGGACAAGACCCTTTTTACGATGAGCGAAGTCATTGAGGATGAGCTCGCCAAACAAAAGCGCACCGCGCGCGTCGTGGCGCTCTCCGGCCCCACCCATGCCGAGGAAGTCGCCCGCGACATGCCCACGCTCATCGTGGCCGCCAGCGCGCAGGAGGACGCCGCCAAAGCCGTGCAGAAAGCCTTCTCGACCCCGACGTTCCGCGTCTACACCAACGACGACCGCCGCGGCACCGAGCTGGGCGGCGCGGTCAAAAACGTCATTGCGCTGGCCGTGGGCATCGCGCTGGGCCTGGGCTACGGCGACAACGCCAAGGCCGCCCTCATCACCCGCGGCAACGCCGAGCTCGCCCGCCTGGGCCTGGCCATGGGCTGCAAGCCCGAGACGTTCGCCGGGCTTTCGGGCATGGGCGATCTGATCGTGACCTGCACCAGCATGCACAGCCGCAACCTGCACGCCGGCATGCTGCTGGGCCGCGGCAAAACGGCCGAGGAAGCCAAGGCCGAGGTCGGCCAGGTCGTCGAGGGCATCAACGCGCTGCCCGCGGCCTGCCGCCTGGCCAAAAAATACAAGGTGGACATGCCCATCGTGCAAAGCGTCGACGCCATCCTGCACGGGCGGCTGGCGGCCGGCAACGCCCTGGCCGCGCTGATGGGCCGCGACCTCAAGCGGGAGTAAGCCCCGCCGCTTGTCCCCGTTTGCCGCGCCGCTGCATAGCTTTCTTTCCCCCTGCGTACACTGTACGCGGGGGGATGTTTTGTATGGCGACAAAACTGCGGGCGCTGCGCGCGCGGCTGGCCGTGCTGCCGGCGCTGGACGTGCCGTTTTTGGCGGTGCTGCTGGCGCTTTTGTGTTACGGGCTGCTCATGCTGTTTTCGGCCGGGTACGCTGTGGCGCTCTACCGCCGCGGCGATGCCTACACCTACATCCGGCCGCAGCTGCTGTTTGCGGTGCTGGGGCTTATGGCCATGTACGCGGCCAGCCTCATCGACTACCATATCTGGCACAAGCTGGCGTGGCCCGTTTTGGGCGTTTCGCTGGCGCTGCTCGTCGTCGTGCTCTTCATGCCGGAGTATAACGGCTGCAAACGGTGGATCGTGCTGCCGGGCCTGGGCACGCTGCAGCCCAGCGAGATCGCCAAGTTTGCCGTGGTGGTGGCGTTCGCGCACATCATCTCGCTCAACCATGACCGCATGCGCACGTTTTCGGCCGGGGTGCTACCCTTTGCGCTGATCCTGGGTGCGGTGGCGGTGCTCATGCTGTTGGAGCCGCATCTCTCGGGCACGGTGCTGATCCTGGCCATCGGCGCGGTGCTCATGTTCGTGGGCGGCACGGGGCTGCAGTGGTTCGCGCTGGCCGGGGGCCTCGGCGTCGGGGCCATTGCGGCGGCGGTCCTTGCGCTGCCGCAGCTGGTGCCCTATGCGGCGGGGCGGCTGGCCTCCTGGCAGGACCCCTTCGCCGACCCTTTGGGCGAGGGGCACCAGACCATCCAAAGCCTGTACGCCATCGCCTCGGGCGGCATGGCGGGGCTGGGCCTTGGCAACAGCCGGCAGAAATACCTCTACGTGCCGGAACCGCAAAACGACTTTATCTTTTCGATTTTATGCGAGGAACTCGGCTTTGCCGGCGCGGCGCTGGCCGTGGGGCTGTTTTTGCTGCTGTTGCTGCGCGGGGTCTCCATCGCCGTGCGCGCGCGGGATAAATTCGGCGCGCTGCTCGTCGTGGGGTTCGTCGTGCAGGTCGTGCTGCAGGCCGTGCTCAACATTGCGGTCGTCACCAACACCATCCCCAACACCGGCATCAGCCTGCCGTTTTTTTCCTCCGGCGGCACCAGCCTGCTCATGCTCCTGGGCGAGATGGGCGTCGTGCTCTCGGTCTCGCGCCAGGCCGACCCCGGGTAAAATATCCAGGAAATTTCACAGGGCCGCGGTTGAAAGCCGCGGCCTTTTGCCGTATAATAAATCCATATTTGTGCAAAGAAAGCGGGGGGATCGTATGGCGCAGCCGCAAAAAGCCAGGCTGCCGTTCGCGCTGCGCGCGCTGGCGGTGTTTGGCGTCACGCTGGCGCTGCTGTTCGCGCTGCTGCTGGGCGCGTATGCGCTGCCCGGCGGCCCTGTGCGCGCGCACCTGGTCCCCTCGGCCGCAACGATCGTGGACGAGGGGCTGTACCCGGCGTTTTTCGGCTTCAAGCTGTTCCAGATGGACAACTACACCGACACCCTGATGCTGATGGAAGCCGCCACCGCCGACGAGACCGGCCCCCTGGCCGCCATGATGACCAACACCGCCTACAACGTCGATAATTTTGAGACGCTGGGCGAGGACCTGGCCGCCTACCTGGCCGCGCGGCAAAGCGGCGGCCCCGACGCCGCGGCACACACCGGGCTGGAGCCGTTCTCCTACGCGCGGTATTGGCATGGGTACCTGATCTGGCTGCGGCCGCTGCTGTGCCTGATGCCCTACACCGGCGTGCGTGTGGTGCAGTACCTCGCGCTCGCCGCGCTGCTGGCCGCCGTGCTGGCGCTGCTGCGCCGTCGCTGCGGCGGGCGGGCCGCCGTGTGGTTCGCTGTCAGCCAGGCGCTGGTCACGGTGTTCTTTGTGCCGCATCAGATCCAGTATTTCACCTGCTTTGCCATCGCCTACGCCGGCTGCGTGTGGGTTCTGGCCCGGCCCCGCCGCAGCGACGTGCTCTGCCTGGGGCTGGTGGCGCTGGGCGCGGCGACGGCCTTTTGCGATTTGCTCGTCACGCCGGTGCTTACGCTGGGGCTGCCGCTGGCCTGCTGGCTGCTGCAGCCGCAGCAGCGGCTGCACGCCGGGGGCCGCCAGTGCGCGCTGTGCGTGGGCGGCTGCCTGTGCTGGGGCGTCGGCTACGGGCTGTGCTGGGCGTCCAAGTGGGTGCTGGCGGGCCTCATCACCGGGCAGGATGTGCTGGGCGACGCGCTGCGCCAGGTGGGCGTGCGCACCACGGCCGATACCTGGCACGGCATGGCGCTGACCTGGGGCAACATTTTTACCTTTGTCTATACCACGCTGCAAAGCCGCGGGCTGTTCTGGCCGCTGGCGGTGCTGGCGGTGGCGGCGCTGGCGCTGTTTGCGTGCAGCGTGCGCAGCCGGGCGGCGCTGGCCAAGGCCGCGCCGCTGGCCCTGGCCGCCGCGCTGCCGCTGGCCTGGTATGCCGCGCTGCGCACCCACAGCATCCAGCACGGCTGGTTCACCTGGCGCGCGCTGGGGCTGACGCTGTTTGCCGGCCCGGCGTTTTTGTACTTTGCCTGCGACGCACGCCTGGCGCTGCGCCGCCTGGCCCCCAAAAGGAAAACAAAATGAACCAAACGGAAGAAAAAATCAAAACCGAAGAAACCGAGACCCCGCAAACGCAGGGGGCCGAACAAGCGCAGCCAGCGCCCCAAAGCGGCGCCGCCGCCCGCAAGGCGCTGCCGCGCTGGGCCAAAGCGCTGCTGGGCATAGCCGCCGCGCTGGCGGTGCTGCTGGGGGCCGCGGCGCTGTACGTCAACGGCAAGCTGGACCTGCTGCGCTATGACGACGGCGCCCTGGCCGCCGTCGGCGACGTCGACGCCAGCGAGGACCAGGACCTCGACGCGTCGGGCCTGGTACATAACACCGGCGAGATGGAGATGCCCGAGGGCAGCCCCTTTGCCGACGAGGACGTGCTCAACATCCTGCTCATCGGCACCGACGAGCGCACCGAGGCCGTCAACGACGCCGACGCCTTCACCCACCTCAACCAGCTCGACGGCACCGAGGGTACGACCGAATTCAGCGACGATGCGCGCGCCGACGCGATGATCCTCGTCTCGCTGGACCTGCGCGACCACACCATCCGCCTTGTCTCCATCGAGCGCGCCACCGGCGTGCCCATCCTGCTCGACGGGTTCGAGGGTCAGTACGACTGGATCACCCACACCTTCCGCTACGGCGGGCCCAAGCTGACGATGGACACCGTTGAGGACTGCTTCAACGTCGAGGTCGACCACTACGTCCGCGTCAACTTCAACTCCTTCGTGCAGATCGTCGACGCCGTCGGCGGTGTCGATATCGAGATCACCGACCTCGAGGCCAAGGCCCTCAACTGGGAGGTCCCCTCCAACTCGATGCTCATCGTCGACAAAGTCGAGCCCGGCCTCAACCACTTCGACGGCTACACAGCGCTGCAGTATGCCCGCCTGCGCCAGATCGACAGCGACTGGAAACGCATCGAGCGCCAGCGCACCGTCATCACCGCCGTGCTGGACAGCGTCAAAAACGCCAGCGTCGCGGAACTCGACGACCTGCTCAACACCGTGCTGCCGCTGGTGCAGACCAACTTTACCAAGACCGAGATCGCCGCGCTGCTCATCCAGCTGCCGGGCTTTTTGGGCGCCGAGGTCGAGCAGCTCTCGATGCCGCTGCAGGGCACCTACGGCGTGCGCACCGGCATGGACGACCGCCTGATGTACGACCCCGACTGGGCCGTCAACATTGAGGCGATGCAGAACTTCCTCTACCACGGCCACACGGCCGAGGAGGTCATCGCCGCCACGCCGGAGTCTGCCGCCACGGCCGAGACCGCGCAAGACGCCACTGCCGAGACGGCCAGCGACGCCTGGGACCGTGAGATCGACCCCGACGAGCGGTACATCCGCCGCAGCCTGCACATGGTGGACCTGGCTTACCCGCTTTCTGACACCGATTTCGGCCGCGCCGGCTACCGCCTCTACCTGGCGGGGTCGGGCGGTGCGCGCGACGCCGAGGTGCAGCCCGCCCTGGCCGACTACCTGGCCGGGCAGGGCGTGCGGGTGGTGGCGGTGCCCGGCGGCGCCGCGGCCGGCATTTTGCTGGACCGCTACCTGCAAACGGGCGATACGGCGGCGCTGACGCAGTACCTGGCCACATTGCCGCAGGCGCAGCGCGCCGCGGCCCGCGCCGCCTGGCAAAACGTCTACCTGCGCTGGCCCGGCGTGCTGCATGCCGCCGGCCTGGGGGAGGAAACGAGCCTTTCCGCCGCCGGGTATGCCGCCGCGGCACTGGCCCGCAGCGCCGTAAACTGGCCGGAAGAAGCGATCCAGCCCGTCGCGCAGGCGCTGCAGGGCGGCAGCGACCCGCGCACGATGGCCTACTGGTTCTGTAAAGGCATGCGCACCGCCCCGCGCGAGATGGAGCGCTGGCTGGGCGACGCCTACCAGACGGCGCTGCGGCTGTACCAGGGGGTGCAGGGCACCGTCTACACCGGCGGCGTCACCCTGACCGAGCGCGACCTGCGCACTGTGCTGGATGCCTGGCCCGATGGCGCGGTGCTGGCCTTTGTGCCGGGGGACGACGCCCTGCAGACCGGCGAGAGCCTGGGCAGCGCGATGCAGCGCTGCCTGCGGGAGGCCGACGGCACGGTGTGCTCCATCGGCGTGCTGTACGGCGTCTGGGGCAACGACGCGACCTTTACCGCCGATGCGGCCGATACGCTGTGGGACGCCGAAGCGCTGGGCCGCTGGCTGGGCGAGTATGTTACCCCCGGCCACGACGCCCTGCTGGCGCTGGACGGCGACGACTGCCCCTTTGACGAAGGCGACGCGCTGCTGCGCGGACTTGACGCCGACGTGACCGACGCGGTGCAGAAACTGCTGGTGCTGGACCCCGGCAACGCCTGGCAGCCCCCTGCCACGCCGGAGACCGCCGCCTGGGGCTGGTAAAAAAATTTTGTGCGGGGCGTTGACAAACGCGCCCCGGTGTGGTATAAATGCTTTAAACCAGTGAAGCGAAAGTAAAACTGCAAGCGCAGCCACAGAGAGCCCCCTAGGCTGGGAACGGGGCGCAAAGCGGTGCAGCACAATGGTTCGCTGAGGGCACGGGGAAATGGCAACGGCCAGAGTATCCGCTGACGGCAGCCCCCGTTACCGGGCAGGGGAATGTCAGTTCCCTGCAGAGCGGCCGCGCTGTACCGGCGCGGCAAGCAAGGTGGCACCACAGATCGATCCGTATCTGCCCTTGCACAGAGGCATCTCTGTGCAAGGGCAGTTTTTCTACCATACAAACCGGGGGAGGGGACCTGTATGAAAACGATCCTGCTGCAAGAGCGATGGCGCCGCGTTTGACCTGCCCGCCGGGCCGCGCCGCGGCCCGCCCCACAGCCTACGCTTGTAAAGGAGAAACCTTATGAAAAAGTTCATCGCCATGCTGTCCGCCGCCGCTATGCTCGCCAGCCTTTCGGCCTGCGGCGCTTCCGTAGACGTCAACATCTCTTCCGACGCGGCGTCCGACGCCGGCACCGGCGAAGCGGCCGCCGCCGGCTACAAGATCGCCATCGTCCAGCAGATGGACCACGCCAGCCTCGACGAGATCCGCACCGCCATTGAGGCGGAGCTCGACGCCAAAGCCGCCGAACTCGGCGTGAGCATCGAGTACAAGGACTTCAACGGCCAGAACGATGCCACCACCCTCAACCAGATCGGCACCCAGGTCGTCTCGGACGGGTACGACGCCGTCATCCCCATCGCGTCGCTGGCCGCCCAGTGCATGGCCGCCGCCTGCGAGCCCACCGGCACGCCGGTTATTTACGCCGCCATCTCGGACCCCGAAGCCGCCGACCTCACCGGCATCGACTACGTCACCGGCACCTCCGACGCGCTCAACACGTCGTTCATCCTCGATATGATGCTGGCCGTCCAGCCCGATGTCAAGACCGTCGGCCTGCTGTACTCCAACTCCGAGGCAAACTCCCAGACGCCCATCGCCGAGGCCAAGGCCTACCTTGAGGGCAAGGGCATCGAGTATATCGAAAAGACCGGCAACACCAACGACGAAGTCCTCACCGCCGCGGCCAGCATGGTCGGCCAGGTCGACGCCGTCTTTACCCCCACCGACAACGTCGTCATGGCGGCGGCCGCCGCTGTGTCCGAGACGCTGACCGACGCCGGCATCCCGTTCTACACCGGGGCCGACAGCTTCGTCACGGCCGGCGCGTTCACCACCTGCGGCGTCAACTACACCGACCTCGGCACCACCACCGCCGACATGGCGCTGGAGATCCTGCAAAGCGGCGAAGTGCCGGAATACCACGTGATGGACGGCGGCATCATCACCGTCAATACCGAGACCGCCGCCGCCCTCGGCATCGACTACAGCCCCTTTGCCGAGATGGCCGGCCAAGTCGTCGAAGTGACCACCGCCGCCGAATGATCGGAACTGCCCCGCGCATGGCAAGAGAGACGCGCCCCGCCCCGGCGGGCCGTCTCTCTTGGCGCGCGGCACACCCTGCACAACAAAGGAGAGTCTGCCCCGTATGTTCACCGTCGCTACCGTGCTCAGCGCATTGGAACTGGGCTTGATCTACGCGCTGGTGGCCATGGCGCTGTTTTTGAGCTTCCGCGTGCTCAACATCGCCGATATGACCACCGACGGCGCGTTCACGCTGGGCTGCGCCGTCTCGGCCACCGCCGCCGTGGCCGGCCACCCGTTTTTGGGCCTGCCGCTGGCCATGCTGGCCGGCGCGGCGGCCGGGTTCATCACGGCCTTTTTGCAGACGCGGCTGGCGGTGCCGTCCATCCTGGCCGGCATCATCACCAACACCGGGCTGTACACCGTCAACCTGGCCGTCATGGGCTTTTCCTCCAACGTGCCCATGCTCAAGACAAAGACGGTGTTCACGGCGGCCGAAGCCCTGCTGGGCGAAGCCGCGCCCTATAAGCTGCTGGTAGCGGCGCTTATCACGCTGGCGGTGTGCGCGGCGCTCATCCTCTTCCTCGGCACGCGGCTGGGGCTTTCCATCCGCGCCACCGGCGACAACCCCGATATGGTGCGCGCCTCCTCCATCAACACCACCTTCACCATCACCATCGGGCTGTGCATCGCCAACGCCATGACCTCGCTGTCCGGCGCGGTGCTGGCGCAGTACCAGCGCTCGGCCGACATCAACCTCGGCACCGGCATGGTCGTCATCGGGCTGGCGTCGCTCATCATCGGCGAAACGCTGTTCGGCCGCGGCGGCATGTGGGCCAAGGCGGTGGCGGCGGTCGCCGGCAGCGTCATCTACCGCTTCATCATCGCGCTGGCGCTGCGCGCCAACGTCCCGTCGGAGTGCCTCAAGCTCATCTCCGCCGTCATCGTGGCGCTGGCCATCGCCGCGCCCGCCCTGCGTGAGCGCGCGGCTTTCCGCCGCCGCCGCGCCCAGGCCGAAAAAGGGGGTGCCGCCCATGCTTGAGTTACGCCGCGTCGGCAAGACCTTCAACCCCGGCACCGTCAACGAAAAAGTCGCCCTGCAAGCCGTCGACCTCCACCTCGATGAGGGCGATTTCGCCACCATCGTCGGCTCCAACGGCGCGGGCAAGTCGACGCTGTTCAACGCCATCGCCGGCGCGTTCGTGCCCGATACCGGCACCATCACGCTGGACGGGCAGGACATCACCTTCCAGCCGGACTACCGCCGCTCCAAGGTCATCGGCCGCATGTTCCAGGACCCGCTCAAGGGCACCGCGCCCCACATGACCATTGAGGAAAACCTCGCCCTCGCTTTCCTGCGCGCGTCGGGGCACACCTCGCCGTTTTCCCGCATCACGCGGGCCGACCGCGCCCTGTTTGCCGAGAAGCTCTCGGCCCTCGGCCTTGGGCTGGAGGACCGCATGAAACAGCCGGTGGGGCTGCTCTCGGGCGGGCAGCGCCAGGCGCTGACGCTGCTGATGGCGACGCTGGTGCCCCCCAAGCTGCTGCTGCTGGACGAACACACGGCCGCGCTGGACCCCGCCACGGCGGATAAGGTGCTGGCGCTGACGCGGCAGATCGTGGCCGAGCACCACATCACCTGCCTGATGATCACCCACAACATGCACGACGCGCTGACGCTGGGCAACCGCACGCTGATGATGGACGGCGGGCGCATCGTGCTGGACATCGGCGGCGAGGAGCGCCGCCACATGACGGTGCCCGATCTGCTGGAACGGTTCGCCCAAAACGCCGGCCACGCGCTGGACAACGACCGCATCCTGCTCAGCGCCGAAGAATAAGCGCAACAACAGGGGCTGCCCGGATGGGCAGCCCCTGTTGTTTGCGTTATGCTATCGGGTGGAGAAAATCAAAAATTGTCGCCGTCGGCGGACATGTGCCGACGACGGCGACACATACAGGGAAATTTTGCCCAAAATTGTGTGCGAGGAGCCCGCGACGAGTGCGCGGTTTTGGACAAAATTTTGTCGAAGGGGATTTCAAAGAGGGGAAACAGGAGCGTTAGGCACCGCCGTGCGCGACTGTTGCCCCTTTTGAGGGTTGCCCCGGCCAGTTTTCGGTCTGGGCCGTCGTGCCGTCGGGGTACATCCACAGCGCCGCAAAGCCGTCCTGCGCGTCCAGCAGGGCGCGGCCGTCGGCTTCCGGCAGGCAGAACAGCGCCGTCGAAAACGCGTCGCCGCTGCCGCCGCGGCGCGGCGGCGTCAGCACGGCCACACTGGTGCAGTACCGCGCCGGCCAGCCCGTCGTCAGGTCGATCAGGTGGGAGTACCGCTGCCCTTCGTAGGTGAAATACCGCTGATAATCGCCGCTGATGACCAGGCTGCACCCGTCGGGCAGTTCCACGGCCTGGATGTAGGCCGGGTCGCCGCCCCAGGGGTTGGTGACGCCGGCCGTCCACGCCCCCTCGCCGTTGGCTTTTTCGCCAATGGCCCGCACGTTGCCGCCAATGTTCAGCAGCGCGCTTTGCAGGCCGCGCGCCTCGGCGGCCGCGGCGGCCGCTTCCACCGCGTAGCCTTTGGCCACGGCCCCCACGTCCAGCGTCATGGCCGGGTCGGCAAAAGCCACCGTCTGTGCGGCGTCGTCCAGCAGCAGGTCGGCGGGGTCGCAGTGGGTCAGCGCCTCGCGGATCGCCTCTTCCTCCGGCGGGGCGGGGGCGTCGCTCTCCCGCGCGTCATGCCACAGGCCCAGCACTGCCCCGGCGGCAATGTTCACTGCGCCGCCGGTCTCAGGCGCGGCCTGCGCCGTGTACCAGCGCAAAAAGCCGAACAGATCGTCCTCCACTTCCACCGGCGCGCCGGCCGCCCGGGCGTTGACGTCGTGCAAGTTGGTCACGCCGTCGTACGCGTGGTAGATGTCGAACAGCTGGTGGTAGTGTACAAGGTCGTCGTGCAGCGCGTCCATCTGCGCGTCCCACTCCTCCTGGCTGCGGGCGTACCCCTGCACGATAGAGACGGTATCAAATACATCAAACCAGGTCGTCGTGTACAGCGTTTGGCGGTGCAGCGCGCTGTAGGCGGCCAGCAACAGCAGCGCCGCGGCCGCGGCGGCCGCCGCCAGCGCGCGGCGGGCGGCGGGCTTCATGCGCCGCCCCCGCCCACGGCCTCGTGCTCGCTGTTCAACTCCATCAGCAGCTGGGCCAGTGTCCACTGTTTGCTGGTGGGCGTCACCATGGCGCGCAGCGGTATGTCGGCCCCGGCCTCTTTGGCCAGGTCCAAAAAGCGGCCCAGTTCGCCGGTCTGGTGGTCCAGCCCGCTCACGATCAGCGCCGGGCGGCCGGGCACGGCGATCAGCGGCGCAAAGGCGGGGGCCGGTTTGCCGGCGCACAGGTCGCCGACGGTGGCGCCCAGCTCGCCGTTGCCCACGGCGCGCAGCGTCACGCGGCAGGCGCGCGCGGCGCGTTCCAGCGCCGCATACGCGGGGGACCCGGCCTCGATGTGCCACAGCAGCGCGCAGCGCGGTTCCCGGACGATGTGTGCTTTCATAGGCGTTCCCTCAATGTTGTTGCAAAAAGGCGCACCGTCGCAGAGCGGTGCGCCGAGTGATGCGTTGTTTACAGGTCGGGGTGGTACTCTTTGCAGGTGCACTTCTTCCACTTCAGGCCGCTGCCGCAGGGGCAGGGGTCGTTGCGGCCGATCTTGGTCACGCGCACGGGGGCCGCACCCTTGGCGCCGGGGCGGGCGGGCGCGCCCTCACCGGTGGGCTGGGCGACCTGCTCGCGCTTGGGCTGGGCGTTCTGCTGGCGCACCTCAATGGTCAGCAGCATGTGCACGGCGTCCTCGCGGATGGAAGCGACCATCTCGTCAAACATCGCAAAGCCCTCGATGCGGTACTCCACCACGGGGTCGTGCTGGCCGTACCCGCGCAGGCCCATGCCCTGCTTGAGCTGGTCCATGTTGTCGATGTGCTCCATCCACTTGCTGTCAACGTTGCGCAGCAGGCAGATGCGCTCCAGTTCGCGCATCGTGGGCGCGCCGTACTTGGCTTCCTTTGCGGTCAGGATCTCCATGCCGCGGTTGTACAACTCGTCGGCAATGCCCTCGCGCGTTACGCCGGCCAGCTGCTCGGTGGTGTAGTTGAAGTCGGTGGGCAGGCACAGCCAGTTCATAAAGTGGCGGCGCAGGCCGGCGAAATCCCAGTCGTCGGCGGTGTCGCCGTTGAGGTAGTTGGCGCAGGCGTCGTCGATGCTCTGGCGCATCATCTCGTGCAGCTTGCCGGAAATATCCTCGCCATTGAGCACCATCTGGCGCTGCTTGTAGATGATCTCGCGCTGCTGGTTCATGACGTCGTCATACTGCAGCACCTGTTTGCGGATGCCGAAGTTGGAGGCTTCCAGCTTTTTCTGCGCGCTCTCGATGGTGCTGGTGATGAGCTTGTTCTCAATGGGCATGTCGTCTTCCAGGCCCAGCGTCGTCATCAGGTTCTGCACGCGCTCGCCGCCAAAAATGCGCATCAGGTCGTCTTCCAAACTCAGGAAGAACCGCGACGCGCCGGGGTCGCCCTGGCGGCCTGCGCGGCCGCGCAGCTGGTTGTCGATGCGGCGGCTCTCGTGCCGCTCGGTGCCGATGATGAACA
>LHCFC04200__coassemble_248_pt1 | contig 50041 bp, 42 predicted proteins | sample LHCFC04200__metabat2_high_PE_045 | metagenome-assembled genome bin LHCFC04200
TAACCTCCTTTCTTGAGGGTGCGCGCTCCCTTTATCCTTATTGTAAATTACCATTCGGATCGGTGACCACATACGAAGAATGGCACTGGAGCAGGTTGGGCTTGACAAAGAACCTTGTTTTGCCTGAGCCGGAACCGCCGCAGACCAGGATATTTTTATTTCTTGCGTACTTGGGCTCCTTGGGGCGGCTCGACATGGTGATCCGCTCCGTCTGGGTGAGCAGGACGTTTTGGGAAAAGTCCTTGTCCATGTAGGGAGCAATGTCGGCCGGGGTGCCCCAGCGGGCGCTCCCGTACTCGATACCCCGGCGGTATTTCTTCGCGTTCTTGCCCTTGGAGTAGACCACCAGCCGGATCAGCACCGCGCCGGCGGCGCCCACGCACAGGTCCACCAGATGGAAGCTGGGCGCCAGACTGGCAAAGGCCGCCGAAAAGCCCTGCCCGATGTGGAGCAGCTTCTCCGAGGCGTCCGCCCCAGGCGCCAGCCGCACCCCCTGACAGAGCTTGTCAAAGAGATACACGAAGATGAGATACGGGAGGTTGAGCAGCACCAGCTTTTTCACCTTGCCGGTCATCGCGCCACCTCCCGGTCCTTGGCCTTGACCTTCTCCCGTTCCCGGTGCTTGGTCTTGGTCTGTTCCTGGGCCTGGGCCAGCCGCTCCCGGATGGTGGGGCGCTTCTCCCGGTCCAGGGTCATGGCGGTGAACTCCTTGAAAGCCGGTTGGAGCTGGTCCTTGTCCTTTGCCTTGAAAAACACATAGTAGTGCGGGGGGTCTGTATGGGGGTCCTTCTTCAGGGCGTAGTCGATGTCGTACTTCTTCGCCACCGCCGAAAACGCCTTGATGTTCTGCTCCGTGATCTCAATGTTGGTCAGGGAGGCCCCATGCTGTTTGAGCTGATGTAGAGTCTGTTTTCCCTGACGGAGAGTGCGCTGGGAGGGCTTTTTCTGCATCTCCTCCAGCACTTTCTTCAGGGCCTTTTGGAGTAGGTCTGCGGTCATCTTGCCCGCCTCCACCGAGAGGGACACGGCGCCTTGGGTGATTTCTTCCTGCACTCACATCACCTCCGATCTCCGCTGCCGTACATATCGTGGCTCACCAGGGAGGTGTAGTAGCTGCCGATGGTGGCCGGGGCGTTATATAAAGCGGCCAGCAGGTATTTCTTGATATTGCGGACATAGGTGGTGTTCTCCCGCATCCGGTCCAGCACATACTCGATGTGGGAGCTGTCCAGCTTCAGGAACCGGGACTTGACCACCTCCGCCGGGTAGTCGTCCCCGGCAATACGGATCATCTCCCGGTTGGAGCAGACCGTGTCCACCATGAGCTCCACCAGCTCGTCCAGGCGGTTCCGGTCAAGGTGGTGGTTCTGGATGAGGCAGTCATACTCGATGTTCTCCAAAATCAATTCCCGATAGCTCTCCCGCTCCCGCATCCGGTCCCGTCCTTTCCGGTCCGAGCCCCTGGGGGTTTGGGGGATTGATTGGACAGGATTTGATCCTTCCGTACTTGATAGATCTTTTTTTGATTTTTCTTTACTTGATCTATTAGTATTTAATTGTGCGGGGTTTTCCTGTTCAGGTTCTTCCAAGACAGGGGAAGCCTGTTCAGGATTATCCAAGACTGGATTTTCCCGTTCAGGTTTTCCCGGTTCAGGTGGGCGGGGCTGCTCCAGGATGGTGTACTCGATGGCGCCGAGCTGGCCGTTGGGGTTGCGGACCCGCTGGCGGATCACATACCCGTGTTCCTCCAGCTCCCGCACCCCAGCGCAGATACTGTCAACGCCATCCTTGCAGATCCGGGCCAGCCCCTTGGTGGTATAGTCCCACTCCTCCGGCAGGGAGAGCATGAGGGAGAGAAGGCCCTTCGCTTTCAGCGAGAGCGACTTGTCCCGCAGGTGATGGTTGGACATCACCGTGTAATCGCGAGTTTTCTCAATGCGGAATACCGCCATGTTGGATACCTCCTTCCGTTAGTTTTGAAAAGTGCTCGTTTCGGTGGTTTTGCGCCCCTGTATCACCGCCTGACCTCCCATGAGGGAAAGGATATGGGCGGCCTCGTTTGCGCCGCCCACAGGCGAAAAATATGGGGATTTCCCACCCTAAAACGCACACTTGATTTGGGGATAGAAAAAGGGCGGCTGTCATCAAAACAGCCGCCCGATAGGGGGTCTAATACAAGTTATTTGCCATCCGGCAAGCCCGGAAACCATTGATATTACGGGATTTATTGAAAAGTTCTGTATCGCCATTCGTACCAACAAAGAGCGTTGAAACTTTGCGTTTCAACGCTCTTTTCCTTTTGCCCGTTGCTCTTTTTATGCACTGCACACAGTAAGGCAGAACGTCGCGCCGCCGCCCGGTGTGTCGTGCACGGTCAACGAACCTTGCTGCAAGCGGGCCAGTTCCGCTGCTACCGACAACCCCAAGCCATAATGCCCGGCTTTGTTTGCTGCCTGTTGTTGCTGCGCCTGCCTGCGATAAAAATAGTGGAAAACCGCTTGCTTTTCCCCGTCCGGGATGCCCGGCCCGTGGTCCGCCACCCAAAACCTTACGGTTCCGTCCCCGCACCGATCGACCCGCAACTGGACAGAACTTCCCTGCGGCGCATAGCGGATCGAAGCCAAGCGCAAGAAGAAACGATGCAAAGCGGCGTTATCGAAGTTTGCCGTGCAATTCAAACAGGCTCCTTAAAGGAAAGCGATTTAGCTGGCAAAGAAGGAATGCTGATGCTTAAAAGAGCTTTCAAAGCTGAATTAAAAAAAGAAAAGAAACCATAACCTTCTTGGTCGCCCGGTCCATTTTCAGCCAGAATCGTTTTCTCTTCGATTTTGGAATGCACAAAATGACACTTTTTGAAAAATCAGAGATTCAGCAGGCTTGAACGCCCGCCCTTCAAAACAGGGAGAACCCCACACCCAACCGTCACCCCTCTGCTCCGCAAACGCCCGCGGGCGGATATGGAATCCGCCCCTACGTTGGTTTCCTCGCGTTGGAAACACGCGGTTTCCTTTTCAACAAGCAAAACAGACCGCCGCCCCATCCAAACCATGGGCGGCGGTCTGTTTGATGTATGCCGTAGATTGTGCCGGAATTACGCCAGCGCAGCTTCCGTGGGCCCCGTGCTTGCGCTGGTAGTGTTTGTCCTGCAGGGCCTGCGGGGCCGGGGCGGCCTGTTCCCTGCATTGCGCCTTGCTTTTGCCAGGATACCGCAAAAGGCGTCACACGCCCTGCACGGCCCGGCGCAGGGCCTGGACCGAGCGGTCGACCGCGCCGGTAAACACCGCGCTGCCGGACACAAAGCTGCGCGCCCCGGCGGCATAGGCCGCGGGCAGCGTGCGCAGCGTGACCCCGCCGTCGATCTGGACCGTTACGGGGTGCGGCGCGTTTTGCAGCAGCGCCCGCGCGGCGGCAATGCGCGCATTGCTGCCGGGCAGGTAGGGCTGCCCGCCGCGCCCCGGGCGCACCGTCATCAACAGCAGGCGGTCGATCTGCGCCAGGCAGGGTCGGGCGGCCTCGACCGGGGTCTCGGGGTCCAGCACCAGCCCGGCGCTGCACCCCGCGGCGCGGATGGCCCCCAGCGCAGCACCGGGGCCGCCGGGAGCCTCCCAGTGGACCGAGATGCGCTGCGCCCCCAGCGCGGCCAGTTCCGGCACAAAGGCCAGCGGGTCCTCCACCATCAGGTGGACGTCCAGCGGTTTGGCGGTCAGCCGGCGCATCACGCGCACCATGTCGGCGCCAAACGAGATCGCCGGCACAAAGTGGCCGTCCATGATGTCGATGTGGAACGCGTCCACGCCGGCTGCGTCGGCCGCATGCACCTGCTGCGCCAGGCAGGAAAGATTGGCCGCCAGGATCGAAGCGCAAAGTTCAAACATCAGCCTTCCTCCAGTTGGGCGATGCGGCGGCGGTGGCGTTCCGCCCCCGAAAACGGTGTGCTGAGGAAGATATCGACGATCTCCAGCGCCAGGCCGGCGCCGGTGACCAGCGCGCCCAGCGCCAGCACATTGGCGTCGTTGTGCTGGCGGGTCGCGCGGGCGGAGAAGGTGTCCCCGCACAGGGCGCAGCGCACGCCGGGCACCTTGTTGGCGGCGATGGAGATGCCGATGCCGGTGGAGCAGATCACGATGCCTTTTTCGCAGATGCCCTGCGCCACGGCCCGGCCTACGGCTTTGCCGTAGAGCGGGTAATCGGCAGCCTCGGCAGAATCGCAGCCGAGGTCCCAATACTCCAGCCCATGCTCTTTGAGGTAGGCCAAAACGGCCAGCTTGAGCGGGTAGCCGCCGTGGTCGCAGCCGACGGCGATCATGGCATAAGCTCCTTGGCTGCGGCCGCGATGGCGTCGGCCCGCAGGCCGAACTGCGCGAGCAGGTCCCACGCGGGGCCGGAGTGGCCGAACACATCCCGGACGCCGACACGGCGCATCGGGGTGGGGCAGCGCTCGCCCAGGACGGCGGCAACGGCCTCGCCCAGGCCGCCGAGGATGGAGTGTTCCTCGCAGGTGACGACGCGGCCGCATTCGCGCGCCGCCTTCACGACAATTTCTTCGTCGAGCGGCTTGACCGTGCACAGGTTGATGACGCGGGCCCGGATGCCGTCGTTTTTCAGCAGTTCGGCGGCCAACAGGGCTTCGTTCACCTCCAGGCCGGTGGCAATAAGTGCTACATCGCCGCCTTCGGTAAGCTGTTCGCCTTTGCCGATCTGGAAGGTAAAGCTGGCTTCGTCATGGAACACCGGCAGCGCCAGGCGGCCAAACCGCAGGTAGACCGGCCCCTTGTGCGCATAGGCGGCCTTGACGGCGGCGCGCGCCTCGACATCGTCGGCGGGGCACAGCACCGTCATGCCGGGGATGGAACGCATGAGGGCAAAGTCCTCGCAGCATTGGTGGGACGCGCCGTCCTCCCCCACCGAAATGCCGCCGTGGGTGGCGCCGATCTTGACATTGAGGCCGGGGTAGCCGATGGAGTTGCGCACCTGCTCAAACGCACGGCCGGCGGCAAACATCGCAAAGCTGGAGGCAAACGGCACCAGCCCCATGGCGGCCATGCCGGCGGCTGCGGCCATCATGTTGCATTCGGCGATGCCGCAGTCAAAGTGGCGGTCAGGGTAGGCTTTTTGGAACACACCGGTCTTGGTGGCGGCGGCCAGGTCGGCGTCCAGCACGACCACATCGGGGTGATCTTTCGCCAGCTCCACCAGTGCGGCGCCGTAGCTGTCGCGGGTGGCGATCTTTTTCACTTCACTCATGCCTGGCCCTCCAGTTCCCAAAGTTGTGCCAGCAGTTCGCCCATGGCAGCCTTGTACTCCGCATCGTTGGGGGCTTTGCCGTGCCAGCCGACCTGGTTTTCCATATAGCTGACGCCCTTGCCCTTGGTGGTGTGCATCAGGATGGCGGTGGGCGCGCCGGTCTGGGTGTGGAAATAGTGGAACGCGTCCTCGATCTGGGCAAAGTCGTGCCCGTCGATGGAGACGGTGCGGAACCCGAAGTCCCGCAGTTTGGCATCCACAGGGTCGGTGTTCATGACCTGCCGGGTGGGGCCGTCGATCTGCAGGCCGTTGAGGTCGATGATGACGCAGAGGTTGTCCAGCTTATAGTGGGCGGCAAACAGGAACGCCTCCCACACTTCGCCCTCCTCGATCTCGCCGTCGCCGAGCAGCGTGTAGACGCGCACCTGGTCTTTGTGCAGGTACTTGGCGGCTTTGGCCATGCCGGCCGCCGCGCTGACGCCCTGCCCCAGGCTGCCGGTGGACATATCGACGCCGGGCACCGTGTTCATGTTGGGGTGGCCCTGCAGGTAGCTGCCGATGTGGCGCAGCGTGGGCAGGTCCTCGACCGGGAAAAACCCGCGGTAGGCCAGCGCGCTGTACAGCCCCGGCGCCGTATGCCCCTTGGAGAGCACGAACCGGTCGCGGTCGTCCCACCGGGGGTGGTCGGGGTCGATGCGCAGCTCTTTGTTGTACAGGTAGGCGAACAGGTCAGCCGCCGAAAGGCTGCCGCCGGGGTGGCCGGCTTTGGCGCCGTGGGTGGACTCGATAATGCCCATGCGCACCTGGCAGGCCGCGATCTGCAGCGCCCGTTTTTCTTGCTTTGTCATCTTATTCACCAAACACTTTGCAGTAGTCGGCCTTGAACTTCTCGATGCCCTGGTCGGTCAGCGGGTGATGCAGCATCTGCTCGATGACTTTATAGGGCACGGTGGCGATGTCGGCCCCGGCCAGCGCGCAGTCGGTCACGTGGATGGGGTTGCGCACGCTGGCCGCGATGATCTGCGTCTTGATGTCGGGGTAGTTGAGGAAGATATCGTGGATATTCTGGATCAGCTCGATGCCGGGCTGCGAGATATCGTCCAGGCGCCCCAGGAAGGGGCTGACATAGGCCGCGCCGGCGCGCGCCGCCAGCAGCGCCTGGTTGGCGCTGAAGATCAGCGTGCAGTTGGTGGGGATGTCTTTGGCGGACAGGGCTTTGATGGCCTTGAGGCCCTCGCCGGTCATGGGGATCTTGACGACCATGTGTTTGGGGTCCAGCGCATAGATGGCTTCGCCCTCCCGGATCATGCCCTCGGCGTCGGTGGTGGTGGCCTTGACCTCGCCGCTGATGGGCCCGTCCACGATGGTGGCGATCTCAGCCAGCGTCTCGGCATAGTCGCGGCCCTCTTTGGCGATGAGGCTGGGGTTGGTGGTGACGCCGGCGATGACGCCCATATCATTGGCCTTGCGGATCTCCTCCACATTGGCGGTATCAATAAAGAATTTCATAACAAAGGGCCTTCCTTTCGTATCGGCGCGTTACAGCTGGGCTGCCAGGTCGATGTTTTCGCCCCTCAGCCCCACATAGGCGCCCTGCGCCGCCTCCGGCGCGTCGGGGTGGGCCAGCAGCCATTTGCCCCGGGCCCACAGCAGCCTGCCGTCGCCGCGCGCGGGCGGCGGGGCGTCCAGCGCGGTGTTGGCGCCGTCCGGCATGATGGCGATGACACGGAACCCCTGCTGCACGCTGGCCTGGCAGGGCGCATAGTGCAGCGTGTCGGGGTAAATTTCCACCAGGGCGCCCGCCGGGACAAAGAACGCCTTGACCCTGGCGGTATCCAGCGTGCCGTTTTCGATCTGCCGCTGCTTGGCCAGCAGCAGGATAAAGTCGGTCACGCCCAGGTTGTACTCGCTGGCGCGGTGGTATTCCAGGCAGTTCAGGCGGGTGTTGTGGCCGCTGCACCAGCCAAACTGGCAGGGCATGCCGCCAAACAGCGCCCGGCCCAGCACGTCGGCCTCGGGCAGCTCCTGCAGGGCCGGCTCGCGCGGCACATAGCCCAGCTGCGCGGGCAGCGGGGTGTGTTCCAGCAGCGCGCGGGCCAGGGCGGCGCACTCCGGCGCAAAGTCCGGCACAAGGCGCCCGTAGGCGGCAAATTCCGGCGCGGTCACAGGCAAGATGTTCATTGCGGCTGCCCTCCTTCCGGCGTGGCGGCGCACAGGCAGACGCGCTGCGGTGCGGCCGGGCCCTGCGCGGCCAGCGTCACCTGGCCCTGCGCGCGGTCCAGCTGCAAGCGGTACAAGCCGCGGAAGCCTTCCAGCACGGCGATGCCGTTTTCGTCGGTGTGCAGCACCCCGTGGGAGGTCCATTCCTCGTGGATAAGGCGGTACAGCTCCCAGTAGCTGGGTTTGGGGGTATTGTCGGCCCGCAGCAGGCCGCTGGGCGCGTTGAGCCAGGCGCCGTCGGCAAAGTCCCAGCCGGTGACGGCCTGGACCAGCGGGTGGTCGAACAGGATCTCGTACATTTCCCGCCATTCCCGCCGCTGGCGCTCCTCCCCCTCGGGGGTGGTGGGCCACGAGTCGACCTGGTAGTCGTTGAGGTCCACGATCTCCCCCGGCATCAGGTGGCCGGACAGCAGCGTGTTCTCGGTAAAATGCAGGGGCAGGCCAAAGACAGAAAAGCGCTCCAAAATTTCCTGCAGGCGCGCTTTGCCCATGTAGCCCTGGTGCTGGTGGGTCTGCAGGCCGATGGCGGAGATCGGCACGCCGGCGTCAAGGCAGGCGGTGATCAGCTCGCGGTATTTGTCGGAGAGGTTGAAGTCGTTGATGAGCAGTACCGCCTGCGGGTTGGCCTGCTTGGCCGCCGCAAAGACCTGCTTGACCAGTTCTACCCGGCCCAGCTCACGGCAGATGCGGCTGACGGCGTTGTCGCTGCGGTATACGGGCATGATGACCACTTCGTTGATGACGTCCCACATATCGACGACGCCCCGGAAATCGCTGACTTCCCGCTGGATGCGTTCCAGCTGCTTTTGCAGGATGGTGCGGTTGTCGTACTGCATCAGCCAGTCGGCGCACACGGTGTGCCAGCACAGAGGGTGGCCTTTGACCCGCACGCCGCGTGCCTGCAGAAAGCGCGCGGCCCGCATGCGGCTTTGGGTCTGGGGGTGGCCCTCCTGCGGTTCAAAGCCGCCCCAGTAAAACGGCAGCGTGCCGTAGTTGAACACGCGCAGCCATTTTTCGACGCGGTCCTGGTAGAAGGCGCGCTCGGGGGCGATGTGGCTTTGGTAAAAATCGATCGTGCCCGGCTCGCCCGGGTCGGTGGCGGGCAGCGCGTCGAACGCGCCGCAGCCAAACAGAAATTCGTGGTTTTGCAGCGTATAGCGCACGTCGGCGCAGGCGGCCGGTTCGCCGGCCGCGTTACAGACCTGTACCGCCATGCGGCCGCGCCGGTTTTGATAAGCGGGCACCCTGCCCTCCTCCCTTCTTGCCTACCACGGGTAGGGTTTGCCGGTGTAGTCCAGGAACACCGGCGCGGATTTGTCGGTATGGTATTGGGCAAACAGTTCCAGCAGCGTCTGCGCATGGTCATAGGGCAGCAGCGGTGCCTGCGCGTTGCCGGCGTTGGTGCGCATCCAGCCCGGGTGCAGGCACAGGATGTTCAGCGCCGGTTCGCCGGCAAAGGCGTTGTGCAGCGTCATGGTGGCCATGTTCAGCGCGGCTTTGGCCATGGCGTAGTCCAGCATATTGGTGCGGTAGCACGCCCCGATGCTGCCGGCCTCGGAGGAGATGTTCACCACCAGGGCCGCCTTGCTGCTGCGCAGCAGCGGCATCCAGGCCTGGATGACCCGCAGCGGGCCGACGGCGTCCACATCAAAGGTACCGGCCAGATAGTCCAGGTCGGTGTCCATAAATTCTTTGCTGCAGTCCGGCGAGGTGGTGACCGCGTTGTTGACCAGCAGGTCCACGCAGGGCACCAGCCCCGCCGCGCGCGCCGCTGCGGCGCGCACCGAATCCGTGCTGGCGATGTCCATCGTCAGCACATGCAGCCGCCCGAGCCGGTTTTGCGCCAGTTCCTCCAGCGCGGGGCTGGGGCGGCGCACCGTGGCCAGCACGGTATCGCCCCGTTCCAGGCAGCGGCGCACCAGGTTAAAGCCCAGCGCTTCGGGCCGGCCGGCGCCGGTGATCAGTACATAGCCCATATCCGTGCTCCTTTGGCGTGCGGGTGCTCAGTACTGTTCTTTGACCTCCACCAGGACGCCCATGTCGCTGGCGGCGTCAAAGTACTCATACGCTTCGTACCCTTTTTCCTGCTTGAAGATCGAGGGGTAGCCCGCCCGGGCCATGGTCTGTTCGTCCGCTTCCAGCGGGCCGTCGCTGAGCAGGCAGACCGAGCATACCGAGGTGCCGTGTTTTTCCAGCCAGGCTGCCCAGGGGTCGTTGTGGCCCAGGGGCTGTATGATCTCGAACCAGAAATTGTCGGTAAAGACACTTTCCACCTTCATGGGCATATCGGTCACATCCTGGCCCAGGTACTTGGTAAAGGGGGTGCGCACCATCTTGTGTTCGCCCTCCGGCGCGGGGGGCGTACCGGTGCCCAGCAGCGCACGGTAGGCGGCGACGGTTTTGTCCAGGTCGTCGGTCACGACGATGACCTTGACGATACGGGTAGACGATAAAGCCATACAAACATTCTCCTTCCCAGGCGGTTCAGCGGTTGGTGAAGCCGCCGTCGGTGATGACTTCGGCGCCAGTCACGTAGGAGGACTGGTCGCTTGCCAGGAACAGCGCGACGGCGGCGATCTCGGCCGGGCGGCCGATGTGGCCGACCGGGATCTGCGAGACGATGCCGTGGCGCACGTCGTCATCGTTGTTGACAAATTCGCCGAACGCTTTGGTGTCGGTGGGGCCCGGGCTGATGGCGTTGGCGCGGATGCCGCGCTCGGCCAGTTCGCCGGTGAAGGAACGCGCCATCGAGCGCACGGCGGCCTTGGCCGCGTTGTAGACGATGGCGTTTTTGCCGCCCTGGAACCCGGCGATTGAAGAGATCAGCACGATGGCCGATTTGTCCGACATATACGGCAGGACCTTTTGGACCGTGAAAAACGCAGAAAACACGTTGAGGTCCATGGTCAGGTGGAACTCTTGGGGGGTGATGGCCTCGATGGGGTTCTGGGGGCCGTTGCCCACGATGGGCAGCACGGCCTTGACCTTGCGCCCGGTCCGGGCCACGGCCGCACCCAGTTTTTCCAGGTCCTCGATGCGGGTGGCGTCGATCTGCACGATGTCCAGCACGTGGGGGTTTTCGCCGTACAGGGCGCGGGCGGTCTTTTCGTCGTAGTCCGCGACGACGAGGTCGGCCCCTTCTGCCAGAAAGCGCTCGGCGATGGCGCGGCCGATGCCGTTGGCGGCGCCAGTGATCACACAGAGTTCATGTTCCAGAAGTTTTTCCATAAACGGATGCACCTTTCTTTTGCCTGGCGGGCGGATACGCGCCCTCAGGCCTGATACTCAAAGAAGTCGAACGCGGCGGTGGACCCATAGCCGGAGTAATCCACGGCCGCCAGCCCCACAAACGCGCCGGTAAAGAACCCGCCGTAGTGGGAACACACATAATCGTCAGAGAGCACCTTGGCGTCCAGCGTGACCGGCACGCGCTGCCAGCGGCTGCCGTCGAAAGAATACTCGTAGTAATACGCCAGGTGGTCCACCACCGTGCGCAGCCACACTTTTTCGGCGTCCTGCGGCACTTTGACGGCGTTGTCCTGCAAGATCGAACGGTAGGCGCGGTGGTCGCACTCGGCCACTTCCAGCACTTTCTCGCCGGCATCGTTGCAGGTCAGGAAGATCCAGGACCAATGCTCGGCGTTATAGTAGTTGGCCAGCCCGGCCATAGCCTGGTAGCTGTACGGCGTAAAGTGCAGGCAGGTGGTGGCAGTGAACGCAAAGTGCCGCCAGCGGCGCGCCACCAGCGTGGTGTCCAGCCGGTTGGAAAGCGACCCGCGGCCGATCAGCTGCAATTTGCCGCCGCCCACACAGCCCATGTGGGGGCCAAACGGCACGCGCAGGGTGTTCCACTCGCCGTCCAGGCGGTCGGCGGTAAAGTCGTCGCGCACGTGGCGCAGGTCCGGCGCGGGGGTCGGCTGCGCGTCGCGGGGGGCGTCCACCTCCTGCAGGCCGCCGTGGCCGCCCACAACGCGGGGCCAGCCGTCCTCGTCCCAGTACACTTTCTGGATGCTGGTCTCGCGGCCCAGCGGGCACCAGCCGCGCGGGTCGTAGATGTTCTCGGTCTCATGGTGCAGCGGCCGGCCGCACAGCGAGGCATAGTACCACTCGCCGCCGGGGGTCTGCACCAGCGCGCCGTGGCCCTGCTTTTGCAGGTAGTGGTCCGGCGTATCAAAGTTGGTGATAAAGGGGTCGCCGGGCTCCGTCTCATAGGGGCCCCACAGATCGCGGGAACGGGCCACGACCTCCTGGTGGGTGTAGGTGGTGCCGCCCTGCGCGGCAAAGATGTAATACCAGCCGTTGATCTTGTACAGGTGCGGGCCTTCCACCGTCTTGACCGGGGTGCCGCGGTAGACGATGCGCGCGGTCTCGGGTTTCAGGCGGCGGTTTTCGGCGTCGTACTCGGTCAATGTCAGGCCGTTGAAGGCGTTGTGGTATTCGCGGTGGTCCCAGGTCTGCTGGATCAGGTACTTGCGGCCGTCGTCGTCGTGGAACAGCGAAGCGTCGAACCCGACCCCGTTCAGCGGGATGGGCGCGCACCACGGGCCGTGGATGTCGTCGGCGATGGTCAGGTAGTTGCGCATATCTTTGAACGCGCCTTCCACCACCTGGACGTCGGTGTAGACCAGCCAGAACTTGCCGTCCGCGTAGGAAAGGTCCGGCGCCCAGATCCCGCCGGAGCAGGGGTCGCCTTTCATGTCCAGCAGCTCCACCCGGTCCAGGATGGAGGTGGTGTATTTCCAGTGGACCATATCGCGGGACTCATGCACACGCACGCCGGGGAACCACTCAAACGTGGAGTTGGCGATGTAGTAGGTATCCCCCACGCGGATCATCGACGGGTCGGCATGGAAACCGGTCAAAACAGGGTTTTGGATCTTCATGGTTGTTGCCTCTCTTATTTCAGTGCGCCGGCGCTCATGCCTTTTTCAAAGTTCTTCTGCATCAGCAGGTAGGCCAGGATCTCAGGCACGGCGGTCATAACAGCGGCCGCCAGGATCTTGGTCTGGTCGTTGGTGAACTCGCCCTGGAAGTACTGGGGCAGCAGCGTGACGACCTGCAGGTCTGGCGTCTGCAAAAAGACCAGCGGCATCAGGTAGGAGTTCCACGCGCTGATGAGCGTGAGCACCAGGATGGCCGAAGCGATGGGTTTGGTCAGCGGCAGTACGATGCGGATAAAGGTCTGCCAGATGTTGGCGCCGTCGATGCGGGCGGCCTCCATCAACTCGTTGGGGATGCCGTCGTCAAAGTTGCGGGTCAGCAAAATGGTAAAGGGCAGCTGCAGCGCCGCAATGGGCAGGATGACCGCAAACAGCGTGTTGTACATGTGCAGGCGCTGGAAGGTGACGAACAGCGGGGTGAGCAGGATGACTTCCGGCAGGGTCAGCGCGACAAGGATGGCCCAGAAGAAGAACTCTTTGCCGCGGATGTGCAGCTTGGAGAAGCCGAACCCCGCCACCATGCACAGCACCTCGACCAGGGCGATGACGCTGACCGCCACGATCAGCGAGTTGCGGAAGTAGGTGGGCACGACGCCGGTCTCCCACACGGCGACATAGTTGGCCAGGCCGGTGCCGCCCAGCGACCCGATGACCATCTGCACCAGCGGCAGCAGGTAGGGCAGCGTCATCAACAGCAGGACGATCTGCAGAATGATTTTGCTTTTTTGGGTACGGATCTCAAACATGATCGTCACTCTCCTTTACTGGCACGGCGGGTAAGCAGCGCGCCGATGACGGCGAGCACCAGCAGCACGACCGAAAGCGCCGCTGCGTAGCCCAGGTGAGACTGGCGGATGCCCTGGCGGTAGATGTAGGTGCCCAGGAACTCCGTGGCATGGTTGGGGCCGCCGGTGGTGATCAGGTAGGGGATGTCGAAGGTCTTGAGCGCGCCGATCACGCCCAGCATGCCCAGCGAAACGGTGGTGCCGCGGCAATGCGGGAAGACGATGCTCCACAGCACGCGCAGGTTGCTGGCGCCGTCGATGCGGGCGGCCTCCAGGATCTCGCGATCGATCTGGCTCATGGCGGCGTAGTACAGGATAAAGCTCATGCCGGTGTTCTGCCAGATGCAGATGATCATCAGGATGATGAGCGCCGTGCTGGGCATGGACAGCCAGTTGACCGAGATGTCCAGCCCCAGCGCGTCAAACGCCGACTGCAGGATGCCCTGCGGGGAGAACATCAGCCGGAAGACCGGCGCCATGGTGGAGGTGGCCAGCACCGAGGGGATGAACACGATGCACTTGTGCACCGTGGGCAGTTTGACGTTGGAGTGCAGGATGGCGGCGAACATAAAGCCCAGGAACTGCTGGATGACAAAGGTAAAGACAAAATAGATCACCGTGTGCCACAGGCACATCCAGAACACGTGGTCGGTAAACAGGTCCACAAAGTTCCCAAGGCCGACCTGGTCGGGGTTGGGGCTCAGGCCGTCCCAGTCCAGCGTCGAGAGGTAGAAGGTGTAAAAGATGGAGTAGTAGATGATGATGATCAAAAACAGCAGCGCCGGCAAGATCCAGGGCAGGCCGTTGATCTGGTTGGGGTTCTTTTTGCGTATCTGTTTCATAAGCTATCACCTCAACGAAGCAGAAGTTTTGGGATATAAAGTGTTAGGAGCACGCTGGCGGTGCTCCTAACACAAATCATACCCTAACAGGCAGCGTCATGCTGCTGTGTTTTACTGGCTGTCGGCCTGGACTTCGGCCAGGTAGGCAGCGCCGTCGGCAGAGGTCATCGTGCCGCTGGCGACACCGGCCAGGACGTCCATCATGGCGGTGTTCATATCGGCGTTGATGGCGGCAAAGCGCGGGTTGTCACCGCTGGCAACGGCCTCGGCGAGGTAGCTCTGGACCGCTTCGTTCTGGGCTTCGGGGTCAACGAGGGTGACGTTGTCCCAGTCGGGGCTGATGTCCTTGCGGATGGGCACGACGTTGAGGCTGTCGGCGATCATCTGCTGGCCTTCGTCGGAGGTGCCCAGCCACAGCGCAAAGGTCTTGGAGGCTTCGACGTTGGCGCCGGAGGCGGCGACGGCGGTCGCGTAGTCCAGGTCACCGAACATCGAGCCAACGTTGCCGGTGCCGGCAATGTCGGGGAAGTCGATGGGGATCATGGTGAAGGGCTCCGCCGTGGAGGACGCGGCCTCGATGGCAGCCTTCATGGTGTCGGGCAGGCAGTTGGAGGTGTACCAGGAGCCCATCATGACCATGGCGGCCTGCTGGGACATGAACAGGTTGTTCGCCTCGGGGAACTGCATGATGCCCAGCGCGCCTTCCTGCATGATGCCTTCGTCAAACAGGCTCTTCCACAGATCGAGGGCCTGCACAAAGACGTCGTCCGTCCAGGGGCGCTCGCCGCGGCTGGCCGCCGTGAACGCGCCGGGCTCGACGTTGTCGCAGATGGCGTGCCAGGTGTCCATGTTGAACGCGCCCTGGCCGGCGCCCTGCACAAAGCCGATGATGCCGTTGGCCTCAAAGGTCTCGCAGGCGGCTTTCCAGCTTTCCATATCGGTGGGGATCTCGACGTTGTACTTGTCGAACAGATCCTTGTTGATCCACAGGTTGCCGGCGTAGACGGTGCCGACGCCGATGGCCTTGAGCTCGCCGTCCACCGTCATGGTGCTGATGGCGGACTCGCTGATCTTGTCGGCGTAGTCCTCGCCCAGGACGCCCTTGATGTCCTCGGTCAGGTCGATGGCCTGGCCGCCGAACACTTCGATGCCGCCGTTGGCCGAACCGGCCGAGACTTCGAACACGTCCACGCCCTCGCTGTTGGCCAGCGCCGGACGGATGGCGGCGTCATAGTCGTCGATGGTGGTCTGTTTCCAGGTGACGTTGATATCGGGGTATACCTTGTTGAACTCCGCGATATACTGCTCGTTGGTGGGGGAACCGGGCGTCCAGCCCCACCAGACGATATCGCCGGAGGTGGCAGAGCCGGTCGTTTCGGCCGTGCTGGTGGCGGTGTCGCCGCCGGTGGATGCGGTGCTGTCGGTCGTCTCGGTGGTACCGCCACCGCAAGCGTTCAGCGACAGCGTCAGTGCCATAGCCGCTGCAAGCGTAAGAGCTATCTTCTTTTTCATGGTCGGTCTCCTTTTTTGTAGGTGTAAGTGGTTGCGTTGGGTCGTTTGCAAACGTTCTTTATTTTGCGAGCGCCTGGACATAGGCAACGCTCTGCAGATAGGCCTCATCGCTGTCCAGATGCTCAATGATAAAGGGCATGTCCGGGTCGTACCGCTGCGCCGTATCCAGCAGGTGGCGCAGGTTTACGCCGCCGCCGCCGGGGCAGGTCTCGGTAAAATGCAGGATGTACGCCTCCCCAAGCCGGACGTCCTTGAGGTGGCAGCTTTTGGTGTAGCGCCCCAGTTTTTCGAAGCATTCGTCGACAAATTCTTCGTTGTAAAAATACCGGCGCGCGCTCGTCATCCAGTTGAACACGTCCAGATGCACCGCAAAGCAGTCCCGGTCCACATCCTCCAGCAGGCGGAGGTACTCGTCGGGGCCCGTGGGGAACATCCAGGGCATGGACTCGATGGCAAAGCAGGTATGCTTGGGCTGCACCGCGTCGATGATCTGGCGGATGGTCGCAACGCCCAGCTGCCAGGTCTCGCGGGTGAAGTTCTCTTTGTAGGCGCCGTCCCAGCGGGGACCGCGGGCGCCCAGGATGTTGACACAGCAGGCCGCGCCGATGCGTTCCGCCAGCGCCAGCTGGCCGATGGTGTAGCGGATCGCCGCCTGGCGCCTGTCCTCGTCGGGGTCCAGCATGTTGCGCCAGACGCCCACCTCGGCCAGGTATAACCCCTGCGCGCGGGCCGCGGCCGCGTAGGCGTCGGCAAGGGCGGGGTCGTCCTCGCACGTCAGCGGGAAATTGATGGCCCGCAGCCCCAGCTGGCGGTGGCGCAGCGCCCAATCCTGCGGCGAAGTATGTGCAAGCGCAGAGGAAGTTCCCAGCAGCATAACGCGGTGCCTGCCTTTCTGTGTCGGTTCGGTACGGGAAGGATGCGATCAGCGGTTGTAGCTTTCCAGCAGCTCCACAACGCATTTGAGCTCCGGCGCGTCGAGGTAGTTGTACTCGCCGCTGCCGTCGCCGTAGACGCCGCGCTGCACCAGTTTGAGGCCCGCCGCCTCGGCGTTGGCCACACAGGCTTTAGAGTCCTTGATCTGGAACGCCACATGGTGGATGCCCTCGCCGTGCTCGTCCAGGAAGTTGCGCCAGGTCGACGGTTTGTCGTTGGGCTGGATCAGCTCCAGCTGCAGGCCGGGGCCGACGTCAAAAAAGGCCATCCAGCAGTAGGCTTCGGGCGCGGGTTCGCCCTGGAACTCGGTATGGGTGATGGCGTAATCGCCGATGGGCTGGGTCTCGGGGACTTCCATGCCCAAAAACTCGGCCCACTTCTTTTTGGTGGCCTCGACGTCCTTGACGATAAAGCCGACTTGCGCGACGAGGTTGGTTCCTACGATTCCTTGCATGGGTAACGATCTCCTTGCGTAATGGTGTAGTAGTTTATAAAGCCCCTCTCCAAGGGCCGGGTTCAAACTTGGTCCGGCGCGCCGCCCGGCGTCAGCGGGCGCGGGCGCTCGCAGGTCGTCGTCATGGTGTACAGGCCGCCGCGCTGCGCCGCCAGCAGCAGGCCTTCCAGCGCTTCGGTGATGTGCAGCACCATGTCGCCGCCGGTGCGGCTCTGGCCGCCGGTCTCAATGGCGTGCGCCAGGTCCAGCACGCCGATCCCGCGGGAGTACGCCTTGACCTGGGTAAAGACCTCCGGCAGCTCGTAAAAGCGGTTGGCGTCGGCCTCGGCGTCCTTGCGGTAGATGGTGTTCAAGAACTGCTCTTTGCGGTAGACTTTGGGCGTCCCGCCGCCGAAATTGGGGTCGGGGTAGCACAGGGTGCCGTTTTCGCCGTACAGCTCCAGCATAGGCAGGTGGGAGCGGTAGATGTCAAAACTGAGGTTGAGGTTGACCACCGCCCCGCTGCGCAGCCGCAGGATCGCGGTATAGTGCGTCGGCGTTTCCACCGGCACGGTGCTGCCGGCCTGGGGGCCTGTGTAAACCGGGCGCTCGCTGCGCGGCTGCGCGCTGAACGCGGCAATGCTCTCGATGGGGCCCAGCAGGCAGACGATGGCGGACAGGTAATAGGGGGCCATGTCCATGACGGGGCCGGCGCCCGCCCGGTAAAATGCGCCCGGGTTGGGGTGCCAGCTCTCGACGCCGGCGCTGGTCATGTTGGCGGTGACAAAAAACGGTTTGCCGATGAGGCCGTTGTCCAGGTAATAGCGGACGCTTTGCAGCCCGGAGCCCAAAAAGGTATCCGGCGCACAGCCGACCTGCACGCCTTTTTCAGCGGCCAGCTGCAGAAGCTCTTTCGCTTCGGCCAGCGTGGGGGCAAAGGGTTTTTCGCTGAACAGGTGCTTGCCGGCCCCCAGGATCTGGCGGTCCACCGCGACGTGCATCTGCGGCGGCGTCAGATTGATGATGATGTCCACCTCGTCGTCCGCCAGCAGCTGTTCCACCGTGTATGCATGGGGGACGCCGAACTCCTGTGCGAGGGCGGACGCGCGCTCCACATAGAGGTCCGCACAGGCCGTCACGTCCAGCGCGTGGTAAAACGCCTGGATGTCCGCCAGATAGGTGCGGCTGATCACCCCGGAGCCCAAAATGCCCACTTTGTAGCGACGCATAGCGTTTACGCCTCCTCCCGATTGGCGGGTCGTACATCTTTTGCACAATTTATTTCTACAATCTTTTCTTTTTTTATCTATTATAGCGCTTTCCTGGCGCTTATCTTCCTTAAAAAGCGAATAACCCGTGCCAGTTTTTTCGTTTTTGCCAAACCAGGGCCGGCGGCGCCTGCGGCGCAGCCCGCTCATTTTTATCGTTTTACCGCATATATTCCCTGTTTTGTATACAAAGTAAAAAATGTACTTGCCATATATTGCACTTTTTATGGTCTTGTACTAGAATAAATACATGGCTTTGTGCATTTTGTTTGGCGCTTTTTGCCGCCGCAGCAGAAAGGAGCGGTCCCCGCATGCCGGTCAACGAATATTATGAGTCCGTCAGTTTCACCCAGGGCACGCAGTTCAATGTCTCGCGGCGCATCGACGTCGACTACCTCAACCGGCTGCACTGGCACCCCTTTTTGGAAATATTGGTCAGCCTGGCCAACGGCAACCGGGTCAGCGTCAACTTTACCCATTACGAGATGCAGGTCAACGACATCCTGCTGATCTACCCCGGCGACCTGCACAACATTGAGGCCGGCCTTGCCAGCGCCGCCGACTCCTACCTGATTTTGCAGCTGCCCAACGCGCTGTTTACCTCGGTGAACGCGCTGCACGACAATTTCAACCTCTTTACGCAGTACCCGTTTATCCGGTACGACCCGGCCAGCACCCGGTCCGAGGACCTGGTGCTGCTGCTGAAAACCTTTGCCGAGGAGTCTTACGCGCAGGACCCGTTCAAGGAGGTGCGGATGTACGCGCTGCTGCTGCGCTTTTTTGAAAAGCTGGGCGCCCTGTGCCTGGAAAAGCAGAAATCTGCCCCTGCGCCGGAGTCCACACCGGCGCAAAAGCTCGTAAAGCGGATGGCGGAGGCCTGCCTGTACATCTCGCAAAACTGCACCAAACCGCTGACGCTGGAGGAAGTCGCCGCGCAGATGGGCATCAGCAAGTCCTATTTTGCCAACCTGTTCAAGCGCTATACCAACACCACCTTTGTGGCGTTTTTGACTGCCGAGCGCATCAAGCACGCCCAGATGCTGTTCCGCAACCAGGATACCCACATCATCGACATCGCGTTTGAATCCGGCTTTACGAGCCTGTCGGCCTTCAACCGGGCGTTCAAAAAGCTCACCGGCATGTCGCCCAGCCAGTTCCGTGAGACGATGACCAGCGACATGGTGTGACCCCCTGCGAAAGCCCAGCTCGCTATTGGCCGGCGCTGCGCACAATGGTTTTCCTGGCGCTGGCAAAAAGCGACGCCCCCGGGAATGGCCGGACGCCGCCGGGTCGTCCAGGTTGGGCAGGGCATACATTGACGGCCAGGCGTTTTTCGCCTATACTGAAAGGCAGACAAGGCAAAAGGGGGGGGGCGCGGCCGGTGCGCATACCGTATATCGTCGGGATGGGGGCGGCCTACACCGCCGCCCTGTGGCTGCTGGTGCGGCGGGTGCGCCGGCCGGGCCGGGGGTACCTGCCCGAAAAAGCGCTGTGCAGCCTCTGCTTTGTGGCCGCGGCGGCGGTGTGCGCCGCCATGGGCAGCCGCCCCGAAGCGTTTTGGCGGTTGCTGCCGGCGCTGCTGTGCTGTGTGGCGGGGGATGTGGTGCTGGCGCTCTACAACCGCCTGCGCCGTCCGGGCCTGTTTTTGGCCGGGCTGGCCGCCTTTCTGGCTGGGCACGCCCTGTTTGTGTGGGGGCTGTGCCGGCTGCAGCCCATGGGCTGGCCGGTGCCGCTGGCCGCGGCGCTGGGGGCTGGCGGCGCGGCGGCGCTGTCGGGCCGGCCGGGGATGCACACCGGGCGGATGCGCCCCTGGGTGGTGCTGTATGCGGCCTTTGTCTCGGCACTGCTGGGCAAGGGGCTGCAGCTGGCTTTTGGCATAGCCCAGCCCTGGTGTTTTCTGGTGCTGGCGGGGGCTGCGCTGTTTTGGGTCTCGGATCTGCTGATCCTGTTTTTGTATTTTTACCCCGGCAAGCATCCAGCCGTGCACGCTGCCAACCTTTTGACCTACTACTATGCCATGTTTCTGATCGCAGCCAGCCTCGCGTTCTGAGAGCAGGCACACGCGATACCCTAATGTTTTGGGCCCCTGCCCCCACAACAGCCACGCCGGCCAACCTTTCGGTTGGCCGGCTTTTCTCTATGTATTCTCTAACAGGCGGGCAGGCCTGCAAAAGGCCCGCCTTATGGCTGCCCGTAATAGGCGTGGGGGCCGTGCTTGCGCTGGTAGTGTTTGTCCTGCAGGGCCTGCGGGGCCGGGGCGGCGTTGGGGTCCACCTGGCGGGTCAGCAGCGCCATTTTGGCGACTTCTTCCAGCACGACGGCATGGTAGACCGCCTGCGCGGCGTCGCTGCCCCAGGTAAAGGGGCCGTGGCTGTGGCAGATGACGCCCGGCACCGCCGCCGGGTCGATGCCGCGGCCGGCAAAGGTCTGCACAATGACCTTGCCGGTGTTTTTCTCGTAATCCTCGTCCAGTTCCTCGCGGGTCAGGTGGCGGGCACAGGGCACCGCGCCGTAAAAGTAATCGGCGTGGGTGGTGCCGTAACAGGGGATGTCCTGCCCGGCCTGGGCCCAGGCCACCGCATAGGGGCTGTGGGTGTGCACGATGCCCCCCACCGCCGGAAACGCTTTGTACAACTCGAGGTGGGTCTTGGCGTCGCTGGAGGGGTTGAGTTCCCCCTCGACACGGTGGCCGTCCAGGTCCAGCACCACCAGGCTCTCCGGCGTCAGCGCGCTGTATGCTACGCCCGACGGCTTGATGACCACCAGCCCGCGCTGCCGGTCGATGCCCGACACGTTGCCCCAGGTATAGGTCACCAGGCCGCGGCGCGGCAGCTCTAAATTGGCTTCATAGACTTGTTTGCGCAGTTGTTCCAGCATCCGGGTCTCCTTTCCGGCCTGTGGCGGGCGGCGGCCCGCCGGCCCCAGCGGGGTGCGTTTTCAAAAATGTTCCACGGCGGCGCGCTCGGCATACAGCGCGGCCTTGTAGCGCGCCAGAAAGGCGTCGAACCCGGCCACGTCGGCCGCATCAGGGGCCAGCGTGCTGCCGGCGGCCCCGGCAAACACCTGCTGCAGGTGGTCGGCCAGGCCCAGGGTGCCGCCCTGCAGCACCGCCAGGCGGTACCCGGCCAGCAGTGCCATGCCGTAGGGGCCGCCCTCGCCGGCGGTCTGCATCACGGTCACCGGGGCCTGCGCGGCCGCGGCCAGGTAGCGCTGGGCGACGCCGGGGGTCTTGAACAGCCCGCCGTGCCCCAGCAGCCGGTCCACGGCCACCTGCTCGCCGCGCAGGATGTCCAGCCCGATCTTGAGCGTCGCCATGGCGGAATAGATATGCCCGCGCATGAGGTTCGCCAGCGTAAACTCGCTTTGCGGCCCGCGCAGCAGCAGCGGGCGGCCGGCGTCAAAGTGGGTGACCCCCTCGCCGGAATAGTAGTTCACCGGCACCACGCCGCCGCAGTCCGGCGTGCCGTCCAGCGACGCGGCAAACAGCCGCGGGAACAGCTCGGCCGCGCTGCAGGGGGCCCCGCACAGCGCCGCCGCCTGGCGGAACAGCTCCACCCAGGCGTTCAGGTCGCTGGTGCAGTTGTTGCAGTGCACCATGGCCACCGGCGCGCCGTCCGGCGTCGTGACCAGGTCGATCTCCGGGTAGACGTGCTGCAGCGGTTTTTCCAACACGACCATCGCAAAAATCGAGGTCCCCGCGCTGACGTTGCCGGTGCGCGGCGCCACCGTGTTGGTGGCGGTCATGCCGGTGCCGGCGTCGCCCTCGGGCGGGCAGACCGGCGCGCCGGGGGCCAGCGTGCCGGTGGGGTCCAGCAGGCGGGCGCCCGCCGGCGTCAGGGTACCGGCGTCCTGCCCGGCGCAAAGCACCCGGGGCAGGATGTCCTGCAGGCGGTAGGGCATGCCGGCCGCCGCCAGCAGTTCGTCAAAGGACGCTGCCATGGCGGCGTCATAGCGGCCGGTGCGGCTGTCGATGGGGAAGATGCCCGACGCATCGCCGATGCCCAGCACCTTTTGCCCGGTCAGCTGCCAGTGCACATAGCCCGCCAGCGTCGTCAGGAACGCGACCTGCCGGACGTGGGGTTCCCCGTTGAGGATGGCCTGGTAGAGGTGCGCGGCGCTCCACCGCTGGGGGATGTTGAAGTGCAGCCGCGCCGTCAGCGCCTCGGCGGCCTGGCGGGTGTTGGTGTTGCGCCAGGTGCGGAACGGCACCAGCAGCGCCCCCGCCCCGTCAAAGGCGAGGTAGCCGTGCATCATGGCCGAAACGCCCAGCGCCCCCACCCGGGTCAGTTCCCGGCCAAAGCGGGCCTTGTAGTCCGCCGCCAGGGCGGCGTAGGCAGCCTGGATGCCGGCCCATACCTCCTCCAGGTGGTAGGTCCAGTAACCGCCCTCCCACCGGTTTTCCCAGTCGAACGCGCCGGTGGCCAGCACCGCGCCGTCGGGGGCCGCCAGCACCGCCTTGATGCGGGTGGAACCCAGTTCCAGCCCCAGTGCCGTGGAGGTTTGCTCGATCTTTTTCATACGTTCACCGCCCTGTGTTTTCTAATGCCCGCTGCGCGCGCTGGCGTTTGTGCAGCGGTCACGAAAGTTCAAACATGCCGTTGTACAGCTGGTAATACTCGCCCTTTTGGGCCAGCAGTTCGGCGTGGGTGCCGCGCTCGACGATGCGGCCGTGTTCCAGCACGATGATGGCGTCGGCGTTGCGCACGGTGGACAAGCGGTGCGCGATGACGAACACCGTGCGGCCTTCCATCAGGCGGTCCATGCCTTTTTCGATCAGCGCCTCGGTGCGGGTGTCGATGCTGGAGGTCGCCTCGTCCAGGATCAGCACCGGCGGGTCGGCCACGGCCGCGCGGGCGATGGCCAGCAGCTGCCGCTGCCCCTGGCTGAGGTTGGCGCCGTCGGCGGTGACCATCGTGTCGTACCCCTGCGGCAGGCGGCGGATGAAGGAGTCGGCGTTGGCGATGACCGCCGCGCGCTCGATCTCGGCCCGGGTGGCGTCCAGCTTGCCGAAGCGGATGTTGTCGGCCACCGTGCCGGTAAAGAGGTGGGTGTCCTGCAGCACGATGCCTAAAGACCGGCGCAGCGCATCCTTGCGGATGAGGCGCACGTCGATGCCGTCGTAGGTGATGGAACCCGCCGTGACGTCGTAAAAGCGGTTGATGAGGTTGGTGATCGTCGTTTTGCCCGCGCCGGTGGAGCCGACGAAGGCGATCTTCTGCCCGGGTTTGGCGTACAGCGAAAGCCCCTGCAAAATCAGATGCCCCGGCGTATAGCCGAAGTCGACGTTGTGAAAGCGCACGTCGCCGTCCAGCGGCACAAAGGGCACGGCGGGGCGGCTGCGGTCGCACCAGGCCCAGCGGCCGGTGTTCGCGCCGTCGGGGCAGGCGGTCAGCGTGCCGTCGGGCTGCTGGCGCACCGGCACCATGTCGACGGTGCCCTCGTCCACCTCGGGCGGTTCGTCCATCGCCATAAAGATGCGCTCGGCGCCGGCGAGCGCCGCCAGCAGGAAGTTGCCCTGCTGGGTGAACTGGTTGATGGGCATCGTGGTCTGGCGCACGAACACAAGGTAGCTGGCCAGGCTGCCGAGGTCGGTCCAGCCCTGCATGACCATGACGCCGCCCAGCACCGCGATGACTGCATAGTTGATGTACCCGATGCTGACGACCGCCGGGATCATGGTGGCGGCGTAGCTCTGCGCGCCGGTGCCGGCCTGGCGCAATGCCTCGTTGCGGGCGGCAAAACCGGCCAGGTCGGCGCGCTGGTGGTTGAACACCTTGATGACCTTTTGCCCGGCGATCATCTCCTCGACATAGGCGTCGAGCTCACCCAGGCTGCCCTGCTGGCGGGCGTAGAACGCGCGGCTGTGCCGCGTGCTGAACTGGATGTACCAGAACATCGCCGCGTAGCCCACCAGGATCAGCAGCGAGAGCCGCCAGTTGAGCACGAACAGCAGCACCAGCGTGCCCACGACCTGCACAAAGGTCTGGATCAGCATGGCAAAGCTGTTGTTGAGCGCGTCGGAGACGGTGTCCACGTCGTTGGTGAACAGGCTCATCAGGTCGCCTTTGCGGTGGGTGTCAAAAAATTGCAGCGGCAGCGTTTGCAGGTGGGCAAACAGGTCGCCGCGGATCTCGCGCAGGATCTTTTGCGCGGTGCGCACCATCAGCTGGCTGTAGCCCAGCGTGCACAGCGCGCCCGTAACGTAGATGCCCGCCGTGAGGGCAACGCTGCCGGCCAGATAGGTCGGGCTGCCGTTTTGCAGCAGGCCGTTGACGATGGGGCGGATCATGTAGGTGCCCAACAGCGACGCCAGCGCACTGACCGAGGCCATGACCCCCACCAGCGCCAGCAGGACGCGGTGGCGGCCCAGGTAGCGGCCCAGGCAGCCCACGGTATAGCCGAGGTTTTGCGGGCGGCGGCCGCCGGTGACGTGTTTCATTCGGCGTCGCCCCCTTTCCGCTGCGAGGCGTAAATTTCCTGGTAGATGGGGTCGCGGGCCAGCAGCTCGGCATGGGTGCCGGCGGCGTGCAGGCGGCCGTCGTCCAAAATGACGATGAGGTCGGCGCTTTGCACCGAGCTGATGCGCTGCGCGATGATGAGCTTGGTCACATCGGGCAGCTGTGCCAGCGCCTGGCGGATGCCGGCCTCGGTGGCGGTGTCGACGGCGCTGGTGGAGTCGTCAAAGATCAGCACCTTGGGGTGTTTGAGCAGCGTGCGCGCGATGCACAACCGCTGTTTCTGCCCGCCCGACACATTGACGCCGCCCTGGCCGAGGTCGGTGTCCAGCCCGTCGGGCATGCGGCGCAGAAACTCCTCGGCCTGCGCGGCGCGGCAGGCGGCCCACAGCTGTTCGTCGGTGGCGTCAGGGTCGCCCCAGCGCAGGTTTTCCCGGATGGTGCCCGAGAACAGCAGGTTCTTTTGCAGCACGATGCCGACGGCGTCGCGCAGCGCGGCCAGGTCGTAGTCGCGCACATCGCGCCCGCCGACGCGCACGACACCCGCCGTGGCGTCGTACAGGCGCGGGATCAGCTGCACCAGCGTCGTTTTGGCCGCGCCGGTGCCGCCGATGACGCCCACCGTGGCGCCCGCCGGGATGTGCAGCGTGATGTCCGACAGGGCGTTTTTGCCCGCGTCGGCGTGGTACTTGAAGCTGACGTTCTCAAAGTCGATGGAACCGTCGGGGATGACCGTGACCGGCTGCGCGGCGTTGGCCAGGTCGGGCTGTTCGGTCAGCACCTCGCGGATGCGGCGGGCGCTGGCCAGCGAGCGGGTCATCTGCAAAAAGACGCCGGAGAACATCATGACCGAGTTGAGCACCTGCAGCACATAGCTCAAAAAGCCGGTCAGCTCGCCGACGGTCATGCTGCCCTCAAGGATGAAGCTGCCGCCGAACCACAGCAGGCAGACGATGCAGGTGTACATGACGGCCTGGAACGCCGGTGTGTTGAGCACGGCATAGCGGAAGGTATCGGTGCTGGCGTCGCTGAGCTCGGCGTTGACGGCGTCGAACTGTTCATTCTCCCAGCGGCCGCGCACGAACGCCTTGATGGCGCGGATGCCGGTGAGGGCTTCCTGGATGCGGCTGTTGAGGTGGTCGACGGCGCTTTGCTGCCGGCCGTAGAGCGGCGCGACCTTGCTGACGATCCACGCCAGCAGCAGCGCCAGCACCGGCGCCGTGACCAGGAACACGACGGTGAGCCGCGGGCTGAGCAAAAACGCCATGCACAGCCCCATCGTGAGCATGACCGGGCTGCGCACCAGCGGCCGCAGGCCGGTGTTGACGGCGTTGAGCAATACGGTGGCGTCGGTCGTCATGCGGGTGACCAGCGACGCGGCCGAAAACCGGTCGAGGTTGGCAAAATCGAATTTCTGCACGGCGGCGTACTCGGCCTGGCGCAGTTCGGCCGCAAAGCCGTTGGCAAAGCGCGCGGCATAGCGCGCGTACAAAAGCCCGGTGATGAGCGCCAGCACGGCGCAGACCACCATCAGCCCGCCCTGGCGCAGCATGACGCCCATATCGCGCGCCGGCACGCCGTCGTCGATGAGCGTCGTCATCAGGACGGGGATGACCATCTCAAACCCGCACTCGATGACGATCAGCGCCACCGCCGCGGCCAGGTCGCGGCGGTACGGTCTGCCGTAGCCAAAGATCAGACGCAGGTCCTGCATAGCGGCCCCCCTTGTTTGTTCGGTCACGCGCGCGGCGACGCGGCGCGTGGTTTGTCCGGCAGCTGGCTGGCCACGATGGCCGCGAACATCAGCGCGCAGCCCGCCAGTTCCGGCGCAGAGAGCGTCTGCCCCAGGATGACCCAGCCCGCCAGCGCGCTGAATACGCTTTCGAGGCACATGGCCAGGCTGGCGATGGTGGGGTCCAGCGCTTTTTGGCCGACGATCTGCAGCGTGTAGGCCACGCCGCTGGACATGATGCCGCAGTACAGCACCGACACCGCCGCGCCCTGGAACTGCGCGACGGTGGGCTGCTCAAACACAAACATGCAGACGGTGGACAGCACCGACACCGTCAAAAACTGCACAAAGCTGAGCTGGATGCCGTCCAGCCGCGGGCTGAACCGGTTGACGAGCAGGATCTGCAGCGTGAACAAAAACGCGCAGACCAGCAGCTGCCATTCGCCGCCGGTCAGGGCCAGGGTATCGCGCCCGGCCAGGCACAGCAGGTACAGCCCCACAACGCTGGCCGCCACGCACGCCCACAGTTTGGGGCCGGGGCGGCTGCCCAGCAATGCGCCGCACACCGGCACCAGCACGACGTACAGCGCCGTCATGAACCCGGCCTTGGCCGTGCTGGTGGTGCCGATGCCCATCTGCTGCGCGGCCGACGCCGCAAACAGCGCCGTGCCGCACAAAACGCCGCCCACCGCCAGCGTTTTGCCGTGGATCCACCACGGCAGGCGCTGGCCGCGCCGGTGCTGGGCGGCGCGGCGCACGGCCAGCAGCCCCAGCAAAAACGCGCAGGCCAGCCAGCTGCGGCCGGCCAAAAAGGTGTAGGGGCCCATGTAGCCGCTGCCAACGCTTTGCGCCACAAACGCCGTGCCCCAGATCAGCGCGCAGCCCACGAGCATGAGCGTGTTGCGCAGCTGTGTTTTGTTTTGTGTTTCCATATACCCCGCCCCTGGCGGCACAAAACCAACCGCCCGCGCCGCCCCGGCTGGGGCGGCGCGGGCAGGGCCGTTTGTGCACGCTTATGTTTTTTTACGCAGCCGCTTCGCCTTCGACGGCGGTCAGCTCCTCGCTGCCCAGGCCGACGACCTTGAGCCCGCCGGTGACATAGTAGGAGACAGAGTCGTAGCTGATGGTGGCTTTATACTGCCTGCCCGGCGTCAGGCCGGTGATGGTATAGCTGTAGCAGGTGCCGTCGGCGGTATAGTACACCGTGGACCCGGTGACGTAGCTGGTCTTGACCTGGTCGTCGTTCAGCTCCCACAGCGCGACCTTGAAGGTCTGGTAGTTCTCGTTGGGGGATTCGGTCGTGGCATAGCCGGTGATGGTAAGGCTGTCGCTGCCGGCGATAAAATAGTCGGTGTTGCCGGTGCGGTTGATGTTGATGCTGTTGAACGCCACATACAGCGTATCGCCCTCGACCCGGGTGACCAGGCGGCTCTCGGTGGGGTCCATCCCTTCGGGGAAGGTGACGTCGCCGCCGGCCTCGGCCAGGATCTCGGTCGCTTCGTCCTCGTCGGAACCTTCCTCAATAAAGCCAAGCGCCGTGACGGCGCCGACGATCATGTTTTTCATCGTCTCTTTGGGCGAGCAGGCGGTCAGCGGCAGCGCCAGGCAGAGCGCCAGCGCCAGCGCGATCCAGGAGCGGGTGCGTTTCATATCGGTAAAACCTCCATAGGTACAACAGTTGGCTGACATATGAAAGTATTATACCGCATTTGCCTGCCCGGCACAAGGTTTTTGCAAAAAAACCACAAAAAGGCACCGCCGGGCTGCCGGCAGCAAAAAGCACACCGGCACGGGCGTTTGCCCGTGCCGGTGCGTTTTATTTGTCCCTCAAAGGGGAATTATTTACCGGAGCGCTTCTTGCGGCAGACCGCCATCGCTACCAGGGCCATGGCGGAAAGCCCCATCAGAACCGCCCACATCATGGGCTGGCTTTCATCTCCGGTCTGGGGGATCACCGCAGAAGCCGCTGTGGAAGTCGGTTGTGCTGCCGGAGCCGCAGTCGGCACAGGTGTCGTTTTGGGTTCACTCGGCGTGTCGGTCGTAATCGGCGAGGCAACATATCGGTTCTCGACCAACACGGAGGACAACGTATAGGCTGTATTCCCTTTCCAGACACTCTGCGTGACGCCGGAAACGGCGCGGGACGCAGAATCCATCAGGAAACTGTCTGTGTTTTCGGCGGATGCGGCAAAGGCTGCAGCTGAGCCGGCATCCGTTTCAACGATATGGAAAATTGCTCCTGCCGGGAGCCCGCTGATCTGCAGAGTATCTTCAGCCTTCAGCTGCACCTGCACCGATCCATCGGCGTCAAAAGTCAGATACTGCTGGCCGTCGGACAGCTGCCCCACAGCGGTGTTAGACACCGAGGAGGTAAGCACAGCAGGGTACCGTTCTCCTACAACCGTTACATCCGGCAGATTTTCCACCGTAATGCGGAACGTGTAGGTTTCACCGGGCACAACGGATTCCCCGGCAGCCTGCTTTTTCAGCAGCAGACTGGTCGTGCGATCCAGAATCAGTGCCCGCCGTCCCCGGTCATCCGACTGAGGCGTATAAACCATGCGGTCCAGCGTTTTGCTGGACATATACCGTCCGGTATGGCGTCCAGTCTGCCATGTGTCGGGGTCCGCCTTGCCAAATTCGGCGTCCAGATCGCTGTAATCATCATACCAGCTTGTGAACCAGACACTGCGGTCCTTTTCCGGCACATAAGTATTGCCGCTGTCCTGCAGATACGCCGTGATGTCCTCTGCCGAAGGCACAGTAAACCGGCTCCGGGTGCCTTCGGCATACAACTCCGCCCCGGCATCCGCTGCACCGGTGCTGGTGTTCCCGTTTTCACCGGCCACGTTAAAGTACAGCGCACCGCCCGTCATGATAAACCGGCCTGCGTTCTCAGCGCTGTCAAGGGACGGATCGTTTTCCAGGTACACACCGCCGCCCATATCCTTGGCGGTATTGGCGGTGATCACACCGCCGGTCATACTGCAGATGCCGCCACGGAATTGCGTGAATTTGCCGGAGGAATCGATAGTGGTGCTTTCACCGGCAATATAAAGACCGCCGCCGTTCTTCTCTGCCACGTTGCCCGCGATGCGGCCATTCCGCAGCCGCATCAGGGAACCGGCACCGTCACTGTCCTCATCATAGGCATGCGTGTACCCTTCGTACGTGCCGGTACCATCCAGATAGACACCGCCGCCATCCTGGGCCGTATCGTTGTTTTCGATGTATCCCTGGTCCATCTCGATCACGGAGCCAAAGCAACCGTATACACCGCCGCCGTTTCCGTAGTTCAGCGCGTGGTTGCCCTGAATGTAGGCTTCCCCTTTGATATACAGCCGGTTGTTACCGTGCAGGTAAATACCGCCGCCGCCCGGCGCAAAGGGGTCATCCTGATGTTCCGCGTCCGACCAAAGAGAGGACGCGGTGTTGTTTTGGATGGCACCACCGTAGAGATACAGGGAAGAGCCTGTATTGCTTGAATCCGAGAAAGAGGACGCCACACAGATGGCACCGCCATGGGCATTGGCGGTATTGTTTTCGATGACACCGCCGTACATCTCCATCGTACATTCATCGAACAGCTGGATGGCACCGCCGGAAAGGTCCGAGAAGTTGCCTTTAACGACGCCATCGTTCATGATAACCTGTGCATGTTGATGTGCGGTAATGGCACCGCCGCCTTCTCCGGACTTCTCTCCCTCGACGATGGCCTCATTGCCGCTGATCTCGCCTCCATTGATTTCCAGCTGGCACTTTCCTTCATATTTTTTGTAATTAAGGCTTCCCCCAACAGAGATGGCACCTCCGCCGCCGGCCCGGTTGCCGGATATGGTTCCGTCATTGATGGTGATAGTTGTAAAGCCGGTGTAAGGAGAGTCCACGCCGGAATTGGAAATTGCTGCCGAGATGGCACCTCCATAGCCGCCCAGGTTGCTGTTACCGGTAATACTGCCGCCATTCATGACAAAATGCGACGGGAAACGCCTGTCCTCCTCCAGGGAGGAGGCCATATTGGAACTGACCGCAATGATTCCTGCCGTACCGATACGGGAAAATACATAGCTTCCTCTTATGGCGTTTTCCTTGATTTCCCCGCTATTCATGAGAAAATCGGAGTTATAGATATATATAATCGCACACAACCCAAAATCGTCAGCTGTACCGTCGTTTTCAGAGATTTCCCCGCCATTCATGATCAGCTTGCTGCCGTAAGCTACCCGAACCACTGCAGCAGATCCTGAGGCATAGCAGCAGCTGTTCGTGATTTTGCTGCCCTCATTGATCGTGACCTGGGAGCCAAATTCTGCGTCGATGGCTGTACTTTCAAAAGATGTTGTAGGATCAACACTGTTGCAGTCCAGAACAATATTGGAAAGGGTGAGTGAACTGCCATCCAGATAAAACATGATCACATCTTTCGTTGTGGAAAGAAATCCATCACCCAATTTGAGAGTATAGACTTGCCCCTCCGCACTGGTCAGATGCACATCCGCGCCATTTTGCAGTTTGAAATATTCTTTGGCGGTTTTGGTGTTCGTCAAAGAGATATCCCCGGTCAGGACGATCTTTACCGATTCTCCCTGTGACGCGACGTCATTGGCCTGCCGAATGGCATCGGACAACCCTGTCTCATCGCTCACTTCCACCTCGATCACGTTTTCTTCCCTCAGCGCCGACACTTCTGCTGGCTGTCCCGGGGTATCGTCCGGATCTTCCGGCTCCGCGGCCTTGCCCGCGCACTGGGTCAGGTCCGCAGTGCACACTGGGCAGGCGTCATTTACGGTACCCTCGGTGCACTGCTCCGTGCAGGTGCACGCCGGCGCCTGAGGTGCCTCCGGCTCTTTCTCCGGCTCCGCCGCCTTGCCCGTGCACTGGGTCAGGTCCGCAGTGCACACCGGGCAGGCGTCGTTCACGGCACCCTCGGTGCACTGCTCCGTGCAGGTGCACGCCGGCGCCTGCGGGGCCTCCGGCTTTTTCTCCGGCTCCGCCGCCTTGCCCGCGCACTGGGTCAGGTCCGCAGCACACACCGGGCAGGCGTCATTCACGGCACCCTCGGTGCACTGCTCCGTGCAGATGCACGCCGGCGCCTGCGGGGCCTCCGGCTTTTTCTCCGGCTCCGCCGCCTTGCCCGCGCACTGGGTCAGATCCTCAGCACACACCGGGCAGGCGTCATTCACGGTCCCCTTGGTGCACTGCTCCGTGCAGATGCAAACCGGCGTTTCGTCCGGCTCGCCCTCCGCATAGACGGGCGGTGCACTCATACAGAGCGAAACCGCCATGGCCAATGCCATGATTGTGGAAAACAAGCGTTTCATACGTCCATACGTCCTCCTTTTTCACCTGTTGAGACTTTTCCACGAGCGAAAAAGCAGACAATATCGTTCTTATGTCGTATAATGTTTATCGATTCCAAAATATTTGGTTTTGGCTTTACTGCGCGTGATTGATGCCGGAAAATGACACGGGATATGTAGTTTTGTGTTGAACGGAATTGCCTAGTTTTTCCATGCGAAAATTCGACTCACTTCCCTTTTGCCCATCGCAGAAAGGTGTCCTGGGCGATTCCCAGACTTCGCGCAGCCTGCCGGGAAGTGACCACCTTTTGCTCCCATTTTTTTCGGATTTCCTCAAATTCGGGCGGCACCGGCTTGCGGGGCCGCCCGAACCGCACCCCGCGCAGCCGCGCCGCCGCAATGCCCTCCCGCTGGCGCTGGCGGATGTTCTCCCGCTCGGTCTGCGCAACATAGGACAGGATCTGCAAAACCAGGTCCGCCACGAAAGTGCCCGTCAGGTCCCGTCCAGTCTGCCGGGTATCCAGCAGCGGCATATCCAGCACCACAATGTCCGCCCGCTTGCCCTTGGTGATCAGCCGCCATTGTTCGAGGATCTCGTCGTAGTTGCGGCCCAGCCGGTCGATGGATTTCACCACCAGAATGTCGTGGGGTCGCAGCCGCCGCAGCAGCTTCTGATACTGGGGACGGTTGAAGTCCTTGCCGCTGAGCTTGTCCATGAAGATATCGCCCGCCGCTACCGGAAACCTTTCGAGCGCCAGCAGCTGCCGGTCCTCACACTGTTCCTTCGTCGAGACCCGCACATAGCCGTAAGTCTTTTTCTGCATACAAAACCTCCTGTACAATCCTGCATGATCGTTCCTGCTTATGATTGTATAGGAGGTTACCTTTTCCGCCACTCCTTTTCTTTCCTGCTGCCCGGAAACCATAAAAAGGCCCCGCCGGGCTGCCGGCGGGGCCGCATCCAAGCGTTTACCGCTTGATGTCGTAGTTCATGTTCATCAGGTTGCGGATGGACTCGGCGTCGTCGGTGATGTTGGCGTCGCCGTGAATGGTGTGCTTGATGGCGCTGGAGGCCACGGCAAAGTTGATCATATCCATAGGGCGGTAGCCGTGCATCATGGCGTAGATCAAACCGCTGGCAAAGGCGTCGCCGCCGCCCACGCGGTCGAGGATGTTAAAGGTGTAGAGCTTGCTCTCAAACGTATGCCCCTCGTACCACATAAAGGCTTTGAGGCTGTTCTCGCTGCCGGAGTGGACGTACCGCACATGGCGGGCGATGCATTTCATGTTGGGGTAGCGCGCGATAAAGTGCTGGAACACCTCGTCCTGCTCCTCATAGCTGGGCTGCAGGGGCACGCCGTCCTTCCAGTCGCCTTTGCTGTGGTCGTCCTCGTCCTTCCACAGGTGGTAGGGCTCGATGCCGAACAGCACGTCGACGTAGGGCAGGCAGAGCGTGCAGTAGTCGCGCGCCTGCTCCCAGGTCCACAGCCGGCTGCGGAAGTTGCCGTCAAAGCTGACGGTGAGGCCTTTGTCCTTGGCGGTCTTGAGGCAGCGCAGGATGAAATCGGCGCAGTTCTGGTTGAGCGCCGGCGTGATGCCCGAAAGATGCAGCCAGTCGAAACCGTCCAGCAGCGCGTCAAGGTCGACTTTGGTCAGGTCATACTCGGTCAGGGCGCTGTGCTTGCGGTCGTAGATGACCTTGCTGGGGCGGATGCCGTAGCCGGCCTCGAGGTAGTAGGTGCCCAGGCGGTGGGTGGGCGTTTCCTCGGGCGAGGAAAGGATCATCGGCGTGCAGTGCACGTCGTTGGAGCGCAGCCACCGCACGGCGCTTTTGCCCAGGGAGTTGTTGGGCACGACGCTGAAAAACGTCGAATCTACGCCAAGGTTCGCCAGCGCCAGGGCGATGTTGGCCTCGCTGCCGCCGTAGCTGGCCTCAAAGCTGGAGGCCATGCGGATCTTTTCGTAGTTGGGCGGGGTCAGGCGCAGCATGACCTCGCCGATGGTGATGAATTTCTGCGGGCTGTCCTGGCCCTGCAGCAGCGGGTTGAAATGTTCCATAAACCAAAGCACCTCCTGGTAAGTCGGGGGCCGCCGCGCCGGCGGCGCCGTGCGGTATCATTGGTTTTATTGTACGGCATTTTGGCCAGGATTGCAAGGCAAAACGCCGCAAAAAACAGGCATTTTGCACGTAAAACGCCGCCGGCAGCTCTGCCGGCGGCGGGTTTGCGCAAACGGTATGGGGGCCGGGGGGTCATTCCGGCAGCATGTCCTGTTCAAAGCGGTCGATCTTATCGTTCTGGCCCACGACGGCGATGGTGTCGCCCTCGACAAAGCGGTAGTCGGCGCTGAACTCCACATCGGTGTGGCCGCCGCGCTCGACGGCGATGATGTTGACGCCATAGGCGCGGCGCACGTCCAGTTCCTGGATGGTGCGGCCCAGCATCTTGCCGCCGATGGAGATGCGGCGCACCTCGACGCCGTCGGCCAGGGCGACGTAGTCCAGCAGGTTGCCGTAGATCAGCCGGCGGCCGATGCGCACGGCCATGTCGGCCTCGGGGTAGACGACGGTGGCGCCCATGCGCTTGAGCACCTCGCCGTGGACTTCGCTGGTGGCCTTGGACAGGACGTTGGGCACGCCGAGCTTGATGACCAGCATCGTGGTCAGGATGCTCATGTCGACCTGCTCGCCGATGCAGACGACGACGGTGGCGCAGTTCTGCATGCCGGTCTCTTTCAGGGCCGTCTCGCTGAGGTTATCCACCACAAAGGCGTAGTCGGTGTAGGCGCGCACCTCGCGCACGCGCTCCTCATTTTTGTCGATGGCGATGACTTCCTCGCCGGCTTCGGCCAGCGTCTTGACCAGCGCCGTGCCAAAGCGGCCCAGGCCGATGACACCGTACATCGCGGAAGAATCGTTCTTTTTCAGTTTCATGGTACAACTGCCTCCAGTTTGGTATCAGCCGATGGTGATGGCTTCCTCGGTATAGCGGGCGGAAGGTTCGGGGCGCTCGACCCAGATCGACAGCAGCGTGAACGCGCCGACGCGCCCGGTGTACATCGTTAAGATCAGGATCAGTTTGCTGGCGTCCAGCAGGTCCGGCGTGATGCCGGTGGAAAGGCCGACGGTGCCGAAGGCCGAGACATCCTCAAACAGCAGCTGCATCAGCGTCAGGTCGGGTTCCAGCACGCAGAGCAGGAAGGTGCCGGTGCACACGACGATCATGCCCAGCAGCGCGATGGTGGCCGCTTTGCGCATGGCGCCGTCGGGCAGGCGGCGGTGGAAGGCCCCGGGACGGCGCTTGCTGAAGATGCAGGCGACCTCCTGCATGAGCACAAAGAAGGTCGTCGTCTTGATACCGCCGCCGGTGGACCCGGGCGAAGCGCCGATGAACATCAAAATCGTGAGCACGAACAGGCCCGCGTTGCTGAGCTCGCCCAGCGGCATCGTCGAGAAGCCCGCGGTACGCGCCGACGTGCTGTGGAAAAACGCCGCCAGCCAGCCGATGCCGTCGGTGAGCTGCAGCAGCACCGTGCCGGCAGCCAGCAGCACCGCCGTGGTGGTAAGCACCACCTTGGTGTGCAGCGTGAACTTGCGGAAGCGGAACCGGCACTTGATGACGTCGAGCACGACGAGGAAGCCGATACCGCCAAAGATGATAAGGCCGCAGGTGACAAGGTTGAGCCAGACGTTATCGTGGTAGGGGATCATGTTGCGCAGCCCGCCCAGGATGTCAAAGCCCGAGTTGTTGAACGCCGCGATGGAGTGGAAGATGCTGATCCACAACGCGTGCAGCGGCGGGAAATCCTGGATGAACACCGGGAAACTGCAGACAACGCCCGCCAGCTCAAAGCACAGCGTCATAAACAGCACCGCGCGCACCAGGCGGACCATGCCCTCAAACGTGTCAACGTTGAGCGCCTCGCGCACAAGGGAGCGCCCTTTGAAGTTGATGCGCCGGCCGGCGGCCAGCGCCAGGCCCATGCCGATGGAGGTCACGCCCAGGCCGCCGACCTGGATGAGCCCCGCCACCACGGCCTGGCCGAAGGGGGTGAAGGTGTCGGCGGTGTCGACGGCGATGAGGCCGGTGACGCACACCGCGCTGGTGGAGGTGAACAGCGCGTCCACCCAGGTGACCGCCATGCCCTCCCGGATGGAGACCGGCAGTTTGAGCATCGCCGCGCCCAGCAGAATGACGAGCGCGAAGCCCAGCGCAATGATGCGCGCCGGCGGCTGCTTTTGCAGGTAATTTGAGATCGCTTTCATACTCTTTCCTTTGCTGTGTACAAAAAAGGCGGGACTTCCCATTTCTGGTGGAAGCCCCGCCGGACGGGCGCGCCGTTGCGCCCGTGCAAGGCCCGGATAAATAGGGCGGCAACGCGCCCTATGACAGACTCCACCACTTATCCCGGCTGTACAACGCCTGTACTATAGCACAAAGGCATGCCCCCGTCAAGGCAAAAACGCACATTTCCCCGCAAAAGGCAAAATCTTGCTACACCGCCCCGCGCGCCGGGGTTTTGGGGGCGGTTTCCTGTGCGGTTTTGCCCTTGCGCCGGGGGGCGAAATCATGTATAATGTATTGATGCGTATACTTCTATAATAAGAGAAGCGGCGACCCCAAACGGAAAGGAGATGCGGCGGTGAGCCTGCAAAGTTTTGGCTTTTTTGGGTTTTTGCTGGTGACGGCCGCCGTCTACCTGCACCTGCCGCAGCGCTGGCAGAGCCCGTTTCTGCTGGCGGCCAGCTGGCTGTTCTACTGGCTGGCGATGCCCGCGATGCTGCCGGCGACCATCGCGATCGCAGCGCTGACCTACCTGTGCGGCCGCGCGCTGGAAGGCCGCCACAAGACCGCCGCGCTGCGCACAGGGGTTGCGGGGCTGCTGGCAATTTTAGCCTTTTTCAAATACAACGGCGCGTTCGCCGGCCTGGCGGGCTGGCGGGCCGTCGCCATGCCGCTGGGCATCAGCTTTTACAGCTTTGCGGCCATCGCCTACCTGATCGACGCGGCGCGCGGCGACTGCGAGGTGGAGAAAAACCCCCTCCACTGCGCGCTGTTCTTGAACTTCTTCGCCACCGTCACCCAGGGGCCCATCTGCCGCGCCGGGGCGCTGATGCCCCAGTTCCGCGAGGAACACCGCTTTGACGCCGCGCGCACCGTGCGCGGCCTGCGGCTGCTGGCGCTGGGGCTGTTCAAGCTGGTGGCCGTCAGCGACGTGCTGGGCGTGCTGGTGGACGAGGTGTTCCCCCATTACCGCAGCTACGGCGGGCCGATGCTGGTGTTGGCGGCGGTGGCTTACACCTTGCAGCTGTACTTCAACTTTTCGGGCTATTCCGAGGTCGCGCGCGCCGCGGGGCTGCTGCTGGGCCTGGATTTGCCGGAAAACTTTAAGACGCCGTTTTTTGCCACCAACTTTTCCGGTTTTTGGAGCCGGTGGCACATCAGCTTTTCTTCCTGGCTGCAGGACTACCTGTTCCTGCCGCTGGCCTGGGCCGACCTTTCGGGCCTTACGCGCGGCAAACTTTCGCGCCTGCCGGCTGAGGTCTGCGTGTTCACGGTGTTTTTCCTCTCGGGGTTCTGGCACGGCAACACGCTGCCGTTTGTGGTGTGGGGCCTTTTGCAGGCCTGCTACCGCTTGGGCGAGGAACTGCTGCACCGCCGCCTGGGCAAGCCCAAAAAGAAAGCCCCGGCCCGGGTGCTGTGGGCCAAGCGCGCCGGCGTGTTTGCGCTGTGGTGCGTGAGCATGGTGTTTTTCCGCGTGGGGTCGGCGCCGGCGTCGGCCCCGATGACGGTGGGCGATGCGTTCGGCTACCTGGCCGGGTGCCTGCGCGGCTGGGCCCCGGCGCGCTTTGCCGGCGAGCTGTACAGCGCGGTGTTTACCGGGTTTTACGCCAACGCCATCATGGTGGCAGCCTATTACGGCTTTGTGCTGGCGGCGCTGGCGCTAGCCTTTTGGCTGGACGCCCGCCGGGCGTTCCAATATAAAAACAAACCGGCCGAGCTCGCGCTGGCGGGCGAAAAGCACCGCTGGGCGGTGTATTACCTTCTGGTGGCCTTTTTGCTGGGCGGGTACATTTTGCAAAGCGGCGGGTTTGGCAACGCCGGGTTTGGCATGTACGCAGGGTTTTGACAAATGAAAAATGAATGTGCGGCGGGCGTGAACGCCCGCCCTACAGGGTAGCGTAAACGGTCGATTTACCCGGGAACCCCGCGTGACCGTTCACCCCTGCCGGGCGGCATATATGCCGCCCCTACGCATAAACCAAGCGCGTGCACGAACCAAATACGTTTCCATAGGGCGAACGCCCACGGGCCGCATGCATGCGGCCCCTACAAACCCGCCGGGGACGGCAGGTAAACGGGCAAGGTAAACGTTTGCCGCAGACCGGCCCGCCTGCGAACGCGGGCGGGGTTTCAGAACGGGAGCCCGGATGAGCCTTTCCGGCAGGAAAGAAACGGTATTGTAACAGAGAGCCTTTGCCTTGTGAGAAACGTAAACCGTCTCGGGCGACCCCATCAGACCTCCGGGGTTTCCAAAGGGGCCCGCAGGCCCCTTTGGCCGTGCCCCGCGCCTCGGAATTAGCGGCGGCTTTTTCGCTTCCTTTTTGGCCGGTCAAAAAGGAAGGGGAAATGACAAGCGAGAAAACCAAATCTTGTAGAGCCGGGCCGGGTTTTCCGCGTCCCCCAAGAGTCAAAAATACCCTGCACGCCTACCGCACACAGAAAGGAGGGGCTGGCCGTGAAACATATCTTCAAAAGTCTGGCGCTGCTGGCCATCCCGGTGGCGGTGTGGCTGGCGGTGTTCATCGCGTTTGAGCCCAACAACTACTTCGGCCTCAAAGCCGCGGCGTCCTCCACCCAGCCGGTGGCCCGCGTGCGGGAATACCAGGCCGACGCCGGCCGCTGCCTGCTGCTGGGCGACAGCCGCCTGGCGCATATCGACATGCAGCAGGCGGCCGAAGTTTCGGGCAAGGCGTGGCAGAACCTCGCGTTCGGCGGGGCGTCGCTCAAAGAAACGCTGGATCTGGCGGACTATATCCTCGACTCCGGCAATGAGGTGGACGAGCTGGTAGTCGCGGTATCGTTTTACACGCTCAACGCGCACTACAACACCGACCGCTTTGAACAGCTGGAGGAGACGCTGCAAAACCCGCTGGCCTACTGCCTGAACCTGGAATACAACGTCAACGCCCTGACCGTGCTGCTGGACACGGTGCGCGGCACGCCCGACGCCGTCGAGACCGGCGAGTGGGGCCCGGCGGATTACATTGGCGACGACGGCGAGACGCTGCCGCTGCACTATAAACTCTACGTCTACCCGCAGAACCTGATCCCCCGGTGCGAGAACTGGGCGCTGAGCGAGGAGTTTGCCCGCCTGGAAACGCTGGCCGCGCGCTGCCGCGACGCCGGCGTGCGCCTGACGCTGGTGCTGCCGCCGATGGCCGACAACGTGCGCACCGAGGTGTGCGTGCCGTTTGGCATCGACACCGCGATGCAGCAGGACGTGCTGCCCCGGCTGCACGCCTGGGCGGCGGAGTACGGCTTTGCCGTGCTGGACTATGAGTGGGAAAACCGCCCTGACTTTGACGACGACACCCAGTTTTTTGACGGCTTCCACCTGGACGAAGTCCACGGGCTGCCGCAGTGGGTGGATATGCTGTTTATCGAGCTGACATAAGACCGGGAGGCGCCCCTTGGCACTGGATTTTTTGATTTTGTACGAGCACACCGTGCGCGAATATGAGAGCGACCTTTTGCTGAAACTGGAACTGGAACGCCGCGGCTATACCGCCGAGATCCGCCAGCTGCTGGACCCCAAACACCTGCGGCTGTTCGGGCGCGACAAGCCGGAAGTGCTGGTGGCCAGCTGCATGTATGACAACGAGGCCATCAACAGCCACGTGTACAACAACATCGGCCGCTGCGACAAGATCGTCAACCTGCATTGGGAGCAGATGCTCTCCGACACGCAGGAGGAAGGCGACTGGTTCAACATGAACGGCAACGCCAAGCGCTGCGTGCAGACCTGCTGGGGCCAGCGCACCGCCCGGCGGCTGCAGGCCCACGGCATGGACGCCAAAAACACCCCCGTGACCGGCGCCGTGATGATGGATTTTCTGCGCCCGGAGTTCCGGGGTTACTTTAAAGACAAAGAAACCCTTTGCCGCGAATTCGGCCTGGATCCCGCCAAGCACCTGCACCTGTATATCTCGAGCTTTGGCTACGCGAGCATGTCGGACGCCGAGGTGGCCGAACTTTCCCGGATGGCCGGCACCGATTTCACCGGCTTTGCGCGCACCAACCGTGTCTCGATGGAAAAGACGCTCAGCTGGTTTGACCAGTACCTTGCCGCCCACCCCGAGGTGGAACTCGTCTACCGCCGCCACCCCAGCGAGTGGAACAGCCCCGCGCTGGAAGCGCTGGCCCAAAAGCGGCCCAACTTCCACGTCATTTTTGCCGATTCCGTCAAACAGTGGATCGTCGCGGCGGATTCCATCTCGATCTGGATGAGCACCGCCATCGCCGAGGTATACATGGCGGGCAAAAGCTGCCATATCCTGCGGCCGGTGCCCATCGAGCACGAGTACGACCCCGTCATCTACAAAGGCGCGCGGTATGTCACCAACTATGACGAATTTGCCGCCGCCATGGCCGAGGCGGACCCGCCCTTCCCCATTGCGCGGGACGTCATCGAGGGGTACTTTGACCCCAGCCCGCGCGCAGCCTACCTGCGCATGGCCGATTTGCTGGAGGAAGTCTACCAGAACCCGCCGCGCGACCACCCGATGGGCGAGGGCTTTACGCCGCATTTCAACCTGCTGAAATTTCTGGCGCTGGCCGGGGTGCATTTCCTCTACCGCCGCCGGTGGCAGCCGCGCAAGGTCTTTGCCTTCTGCCCGCCGCTGGCAGACTTTGCCCAGCGCATCTACGGCTATGTGGACAAAGCCTACATCCCGCCCGTTGAGATCGCCCGCATGACCGCGCGCATCCGCCCGTATGTACAAGGAGGCCCCCATGCCGCAAACTGACGAACACCGCAGCGCCGGGCAGAGTTTTGCCGGCAACGTGATGAAATACTCGGTGGCGACCTACCTGGGGTTCGTCATCACGGGCGCGGCGCTCATCGTCAAGGGGCTGCTGCCCAGCGAGGTGCTGGGCGCGCCGGTGACCTTTATGACCTACACGGCCACCTTTATGAACATCGGCATTTTGGGGCTGGACCAGGCGCTGCTGCGCTTTTACCATGAGCCGCCCGCCGGGGCTGCGCCGCGGCAGCTGTTTGCGGTGTGTACGCGGCTTTCGACGGTGTTTATGCTGGCACTGGGCGTCCTGTGCAGCGCAGCGGCCGCCGGGCCGCTGGCCGCCGCGCTGGGGCTTTCCACCGCGGGGCCGGGCATTGTGCCGCTGCTGTTTATCAACGCCGCGCTGTATATGCTGGTGCGCTACCTCAACGTGCTGCTGCGGCTGGAAAACGACCTGCGCGCCTACACGGCCGAAACGCTGTGGATGCAGGGCTGCTATAACCTGCTCTACCTGCTGCCGGGCTTTTTTACCTCCAGCACCACGCTGCTGGCGCTGGCCGCCATCTTGAGCTTTGGCGTGGTGGCGCTGGCGTTTGGCTTTAAATACCGCGCCGCCGTGCTGGGCGCGGTACCGGCCCCCACCGCCGCCGGGGTGGCGCGCACCGTGCTGCCCTACGGCATCGCGCTGGCGCCGGCGCAGATCCTGTTCAGCCTTTCCAGCGGCGTCTGCCTGTCCTTTGTCAGCAACTGGTGCGGCGGCACGGCGCAGGGGCTGTTTGCGTTCGGCTACAGCCTGGCGCAGCTCGTCACCGCCGTGCAGGCCGGGTTTTCGACCTACTGGGGCCCCTACGTCTACGCGCATTACCGCGACGAGCAGGACCGCATCGGCCGCGTGCACGACATCCTGAACTTTATGATCTTTGCGTTTTTCTGCGTGCTGGTCATGTTCGAGGACGTCGTGTTCTGGATCTTCCCCAACAAGCGGGATGCCCTGGCGATTTTCCCGCTGCTGATGCTGGCCGTCGTGTTCAACATTTTGTGCGAGGGCACGGTCTACGGCAACTCCATCGCGCGCAAGCCCTGGCACGATACCATCGGCATCGCGGTGGGCGCGGCGTCCAACTTTTTGCTGTGCACGCTGCTGGTGCCGGGCCTGGGGCTGCCGGGCGCGGCGCTGGCGCTGGCCGCCAGCAACGGGCTGGCGTTTTTGTACCGCAGCGTGACCGGGCAGATGTACTACCGCACCATCCCCAGTTTTGCCAAGACGGCTTCCGGCTTTTTGCTGGCGTTCGCCGTCACGGCGGCCGGCACGCTGTTGTGGCAGCATTTCTGGCTCAAGTTCGCGCTGTGCGCGGCGATCTTGTTTATCTACTGCACGCTGTACCGCGCCCAGCTGCTGCGGCTGTGGCAGCTGGCGCTGGGCTTTGTGCGGCGTTACCTTTTGCGGAAGTGAGGGAGATACCATGAAACATTGCGGCACCCAGGAACTGGAGACCGGCCGCCTGCTGCTGCGGCGGCTGAGCATCGACGACAGCGAGATGATGTACAACAACTGGGCCAGCGACCCGCAGGTGGCGCGGTTTGTGCGCTGGGACGCCCACCGCAGCTGGGCCACAACGGCCGAACTGCTGAACGAGTGGGAAAAACACTACCCCGAACCGGACTTTTACCAGTGGGGCATCGAGAACAAGCACAGCGGCGTGCTGTTTGGCACCATCAGCCTGTTCCCCTGCCATGACCTGAAAACCGGCTGGCACCTGAACACCGAGCGCCTGGGCGACGCCTGGGAGGTCGGCTATGCCATCGGCCGCAAGTGGTGGAACCAGGGCTACGCCACCGAGGCTTTGTGCGCCGTGCGGGATTACTGGTTCGGCACCGTGGGCGGGCAATGGCTGGCGGCGTTCCATGCCAATGAAAACATCGCCAGCAGCGCCGTGCTGCAAAAGGCCGGTTTTGTGTACGACCACGACGCGACCTGCCGCCGCTTTGACGGCACGCCGATGCCCTGCCGCGCCTACCACCTGCTGAAAGAGGACCTATGAACGACATTACCTTAGATTTTGGCGCTACCGCCCAAAAACAGGCCGAGGGCGATACCCCCGTGGTGCTGCTGGCGCTGGACCAGGGCCGCTACGACATGGACCGCAGCCTGGCGGAGCTGACCGCCCTGGCCGAAGCCAACGGCATGCGCGCCGTGGCCGAGGTCGTGCAAAAGCGCGCCGTGCCCGAAGCCGCGACGATGCTGGGCGAGGGCAAAGTGGCCGAAGCGCGGCTGGTGTGCGCCAACACCGGCGCGGCGGCCGCCATTTTTGACGGCGAGCTGACCGGCAGCCAGCTGCGCAACCTTTCGGCCGCGCTGCAGGTGGAAGTGCTGGACCGCACGATGCTGATCTTGGAGATCTTCCGCGCGCGGGCCACCACCAACGAGGGCAAACTGCAGACCGAACTGGCCACGCTGCGCTACCAGCTGCCGCGCCTGCAGGGCCTGGGCGAAAGCCTGAGCCGCCAGGGCGGCGGCGGGGCCGGCGGGGGCGGCGCGCGCCGCGGCGCGGGCGAAACCAAGCTGGAGCTGGACCGCCGCCACCTGCACCACCGCATCGAGCACCTGGAAGGCAAATTGCAGGAGCTGGAAAAACGCCGCGGCGAGACACGCCGCGCCCGCCGCAAAAACAACGTGCCGGTGGTGGCGCTGGTGGGCTACACCAACGTGGGCAAGTCCAGCCTGCTGAACGCGCTGTGCGGCGAAGAAATTTTTGAGGCCGACATGCTGTTTGCCACGCTGGACCCCACGGCCCGCAAGCTGACGCTGCCGAGCGGCTTACAGGTCATTCTGGTGGATACCGTCGGTTTTGTGAGCCGCCTGCCCCACCACCTGGTCGAGGCGTTCAAGAGCACGCTGGAGGAAGCCGCCTACGCCGACGTCATCGTCAAGGTGGCCGACGCCGCCGACCCCGAAGCCGCCGAGCAGCTGGCCGTGACCGACGAAGTGCTGGCCCAGCTGGACTGCGCGGAGATCCCGCAGCTGGTGGTGTACAACAAATGCGACGCCGCCAACCTGACGCCCTTTGCCCCCGGCATGCTGCTGACGAGCGCCAAGACCGGCCGCGGCCTGCCGGAGCTGCTGGCCCGCCTGGACGAAGTGCTGGCCCACCGCGTGCGCGGCATTGAGGTGTTGCTGCCCTACGACAAGCTGGCGCTGGCCGATATTTTGCGCAGCCGCGGCAGCGTCGCGGCCGAGGAATACCGCGACGACGGCGTGTACTACCGCGCCACCGTCAAGATCGACGACCTGCACCGCTTTGCGCCGTATTTTGTAGAAAGTTGACACGCCCGGCCGGTTCCGGCACAACACACCTTGACAAAGAGAAAAGATCAGCGATAATAAATACGGTAGATTTCGGGCTTTTGGCCCGTTCAGGCCGCCGAGAAATTTTAAAACCGTCACCGTCGGCGGACACTGCGCCCGCAGGCGCGTTTCGGAGGCCAACCGGGCCGCAGGCCCGGCTCTTAGGCCGGAGATTGCGCCGACGGCGGTGACACATACAGGGAAATTTTGCGGCAAATTGTGTGCGAGGAGCTCGCGACGAGTGCGCGGTTTGCCGCAAAATTTTGTCGAAGGGGATTCCAAAGAGGGGAAACACGAGCGTCAGGCACCGCCGTGCGCGAGTGTTGCCCCTTTTGAAAAAACAGAAGAAGAGGTTTTGCTATGGCTTCCAACGTCCGCACCCGTTTTGCGCCCTCCCCCACCGGTTACATGCACGTGGGCAACCTGCGCACTGCATTGTACACCTACCTGCAGGCCCGCCACAACGGCGGCACCTTCATCCTGCGTATTGAGGATACCGACCAGGGCCGCCTGGTCGAGGGCGCGACCGATATCATCTACGGCACGCTGCGCGCCACCGGCCTGACCTGGGACGAAGGCCCCGACATCGGCGGGCCCGTCGGCCCCTATGTGCAGAGCGAGCGCATGGGCATGTTCAAACAGTATGCCGAGCAGCTCGTCCAGGCCGGCAAGGCGTACTATTGTTTCTGCACCGAGGAGCGCCTGAACGAGATGCACGAGGCCCAGCGCGCCGCCGGCGAGATGACCCACTACGACGGGCATTGCCGCAACCTTTCCCCCGAGGAAGTGGCCGCCAAGCTGGCCGCGGGCGAGCCCTATGTCATCCGCCAGAAGATCCCCGAAAGCGGCGTGGCGGCGTTTGACGACGTCGTCTACGGCCACATTGAGGTGAACGTCAGCGAGCTGGACGACCAGATCCTCATCAAGACCGACGGCATGCCGACCTACAACTTTGCCAACGTCGTGGACGACCACCTGATGGGCATCACCCACGTGATCCGCGGTAGCGAGTATCTTTCCAGCACGCCCAAGTACAACCTGTTGTACGACGCCTTCGGGTGGGAGAAGCCGGTCTACATCCACTGTCCGCCGGTGATGAAGGACGCGCAGAACAAGCTGTCCAAGCGCAACGGCGACGCCAGCTACCAGGACCTGGTGGCGAAAGGCTACCTGCCCGCAGCGGTGCTGAACTACCTGCTGCTGCTGGGCTGGGCGCCCGAGGGCGAACAGGAAATTTTCACGCTGGATGAGATGATCCGCATTTGGGACCCGGCGCGCATCTCGAAGTCCCCGGCGATCTTTGACCCGCTCAAGCTGCGGGCCATCAACGCGGCGTATATCCGCGCGCTGCCGCCCGCCGAGTTCCGCCGCCTGGCCGACCCGTTTATTGACAGCGCGGTGCACCGCGACATTGACCGCGACCTGCTGTGCGCCAACCTGCAGCCCCGCTGCGAAGTGTTGGAGGATATCCCCCCGCAGCTGGATTTCTTTGACGCCGTGCTGCCCTATGACGCGGAACTCTACCGCAACAAAAAGCAGAAAACGACGCCGGAGAGCGCCAAAGAAGCGCTGGAAGCCCTGCTGCCGCTGCTGGAAGCCCAGACCGATTGGAGCCGCGACGCCATTTTTGAGGCGTGCAAGGCCAAGGCCGAAGCGCTGGAGAAAAAGAACGGCTGGCTGCTGTACCCGCTGGGCATCGCGCTTTCGGGCAAGGCGCGCACGCCGGGCGGCGGCACCGACCTGGCCGCCATGCTGGGCCGGGAAGAGACCCTGGCCCGCGTGCGTACTGCGCTGGCGGCGCTGTAAGCATCCGTCCTTTCTTTGCAAAGGCGGACCAAAGAAATTCTAAACAAAAACGGATAGAGGGGTACGCCCTCTATCCGTTTTTTCTTGAAAGTTCTTTTCCCGCCCTTTTCTTGCAGGAAAGGGGCCACAAACGCTTTAGTGCTTATTGCCTTTTTAATCTCTTTATGATACGATGAAAAAAGATAATTTTCCCTACGTAGGAAGCTATTTATAAAATATGAATAATGAGGGAAGCCGAATGGCCAAGAACGCTGGACTGTCCAAAGCAAAAAGTGCCAAACAGGATGAATTCTATACACAATATGAAGATATACAAAGCGAACTAAATCACTACGAAAAACACTTTAAGGGGAAAACCGTTTTTTGTAACTGTGACGATCCTTTTGAAAGTAACTTTTGCAAATTTTTCCTCCGCAATTTCAATTATCTTGGCTTAAAAAGGTTAATCTGCACTTCCTATAGCAACTCTCCTGTCATTGGCCAGCAACTCACCCTCTTTGACTGGATGGATGAACCTGTCGTTGCTGGCAATGGCTATGTAATGGATATTAGAGAAGTTCCAATGGCAAATGGTCGCGGCGTTTCCGATGATGATATTGATGTTCTACTAAAGTCTAGGAACCGCGGCGTCAAAAAGTTAAAGGGCGACGGAGATTTTCGCTCCGAAGAATGCATTGAATATCTGAAGCAGTCTGACATTGTGGTTACAAATCCGCCTTTTAGTCTATTTCGAGAATATATCTCTCAACTAATGACCTATAATAAAAAATTTATTATTATAGGTAATAAAAATGCTATTACTTATAAAGAAATTTTCCCTCTAATTAAAGAAAATAAGCTCTGGACAGGTTACAGAGGTTTTTCTGGTGGTATGTGGTTTTTTTCCGATTATGAAGGGAAAACCGAGAAAATTGTTAACGGCAAAAAGCTAATTAACGTCCCGAGTATTTGGTTTACAAATCTTGACCATGCCAAACGCCACGAAAAATTGGTTCTATACAAAAAGTATTATGGTAACGAAGAAGATTATCCCAAATATGACAATTACGACGCCATTAACGTAGACAAAACTTCTGACATTCCCTGTGACTACTTTGAAGATATGGGCGTTCCCATCACCTATCTTGACAAGCACAATCCCGACCAATTTGAAATAGTTGGTTCCAGCCGCAATTTAGGTCGCCCAATGTCTGAAATCGCGCCAAAGGGAAGTTACGAATCTGGCGGGCCAAGGTTCTACCTCTCTAACCAGAATTCACAATCTGTTAATGTAGAGAGAGAGAGAGAGAGAGAGAGAGAGAGAGAGAGAGAAGAGAGAGAGCAAGTTCTTGTATCGCCGACTCTACGACAGAATTGTTATCCGCCGCAAGGTGTAACGGAATCATGGGCGTCCCCATCACTTTCCTCGATAAATACAGCCCAGACCAGTTTGAAATCATTGGCCTTGCCGCTGGAAACATCCGTGGACTTGCCGGCATCCCTTCAAACACCGGAAAGGACGGCCCCTATATCGGCGGAACGCTGCGCTATGGAAGAATTTTCATCAAGCGTAAGATGTAACGGCGTAATGGGTGTTCCCATCACATTTTTGGATAAGTACAACCCTGAGCAATTCGAGATCGTCGGACGGGCTGATGCAAATATTGCAAATGAAAATTGCATTTACCATATCGACGGATTCAAGGACAAAGGCGGCGCCCCGCTTGTTAATGGCAAATTTGTATATAAACGCATCTTAATTAGACGGAGAGTATGCCATGGACATTATACCGAAACAAATTAAAGTGAAAGACGTTTTTAATGGTTACGCTGATAATGGCGACGACGGCGTTTTTGCCTATAGCGGTAAACTTGCAATCCGTCCCCCTTATCAGAGAGAATTTGTCTATGATGACAATCAGGCTGAAGCTGTTATCCAGACCGTACTAAAAGGCTTTCCGCTGAACGTTATGTATTGGGTAAAGACCGGAACTGATACTTATGAAGTTTTAGACGGGCAACAGAGAACGTTGTCAATTATGCAGTATCTAAGCCATAAGTTTTCCATTTCTATCGACAACAAAAAGTACTATTGGGACGCCCTTCCCGACGATAAATATAATGCGATCATGGATTATGATTTTATGATTTATATTTGCGAAGGTGAAGAATCCGAAAAGCTGGAGTGGTTCAAGGTAGTTAATATTGCCGGGGAAAAACTGTCTGACCAGGAATTGCGGAATTCCGTATACACAGGCACTTGGCTCTCGGACGCAAAACGTTATTTTTCCAAACGAAACTGCGCGGCAAAACGTTTATCCGACAGGTATATTACCGGCGATCCTAACCGGCAGGAACTTCTTGAAAAAGCGTTGAAAGGTATTTGTGAACTGCACGGCATCAAAGAAATCACAGAATATATGGCCCAACACAAATCAGACGCAGATGCGGACGAGTTATGGCAGTATTTTCAAGATGTATTTAATTGGGTCGGAAAAATCTTCCCAAAATATTACGCAGATATGAAAGGGTTAGATTGGTGCCATCTTTACAACAAATACCATACTATCCCCTACAATTCTGCGGTAATGAACTCCGAAGTCAAGCGCCTGCACGAAGATGAAGAAGTGCAAAAAACGAAAGGTATCTATGAATTCCTTCTTTGCCGCGAAACAGATCCCTATGCCGGTAGGTTGCTGAATCTACGCGCCTTTGACAAACGCGATAAAATAGCTGCATACAGCAAGCAAAACGGCGTTTGCCCCATTTGTAAAAAGCATTTTGAATTTGACGAAATGGAAGGTGACCACATAATCCCTTGGAGCAAGGGCGGGCAGACAGTGCCCGATAACTGCCAGATGCTTTGCAAATCCTGTAACTCCAAAAAAACGGACAAATACTAACGTTTCTTCTTTCTCATGTCGAATCCTCATATAAAGGAGATTGTAGGAGATTGTAAAAAGTGTTGTTGCGTGAATACCGCCCCGGCGACTGCCGGGAGATGGCGGCGCTGTTTTATGACACCGTGCACACGGTCAACGCCCGGGACTATACCCCCGCCCAGCTCGACGCCTGGGCCGGCGGGCCGGTGGACCTGGATGCCTGGGACCGGTCGTTCCGCGCGCACACAACGCTGGTGGCGGTGGCGGACGGGCACATCGTGGGCTTTGGCGACATTGCCGGGGACGGCTACCTCGACCGGCTGTACGTCCACAAAGACTGGCAGGGCCGCGGCGTCGCCACTGCCCTGTGCAACCGGCTGGAAGCCGCCGTGCCGGGGCCGGTCACGACCCACGCGTCCATCACGGCGCGGCCTTTCTTGGAACGGCGCGGTTACCGCGTGGTGCGCCCCCAGCAGGTGGAGCGCCGCGGCGTGCTGCTGACGAATTATGTGATGGTGCTTCCCTTGCCGGAAAAGCAACCAAAATACACAGACCCGGCCCGGGCCGGACAGGAGGACCATAGTATGCAGCTTGTCCCGATCCCCCAAAATGACCGCACGCCGGAATTGCTCCGGCAGCTGCTGGACGTGTGGGAACGCTCGGTAAAAGCCACCCACCTGTTTTTGTCCGGCGATGAGATCCGGCAGATCCAAGAATATGTCCCGCAGGCGCTGCAGGGGGTGGCTCATCTGGTGGTCGCGCAGGACGGCGCGGGCCGCCCGGCCGCCTTTATGGGGGTCGAGGACGGCACGCTGGAAATGCTGTTTCTTGCCCCGGAGGAACGCGGCAAAGGCCTGGGCAGACGCCTGCTGCAATACGGCATCGAACACTATGCCGTGCAGCGGCTGACGGTGAACGAGCAGAACCCGCAGGCCAAAGGCTTTTATGAACACATGGGCTTTTGCGTGTACAAGCGGACCGACCGCGACGAACAGGGCGGCCCCTACCCGCTTTTGTATATGCGCCTTGCCGGCGGGCGCTGAGCCGGTTTTCGTACTTTCTTTGCAAAGAAAGTACCAAAGAAACTCCCAACAAAAACCGGGGGTATGGCCTACGCCATACCCCCGGTTTTTCATGGAAAGTTCTTTGGGTCCTTTTCTTACAAGAAAAGGACAAGCGCTCACTCTTCCTCGGCAAAGTTGCCCAGCGCCTTGGCCTGCTCGATGACCTTGGCTTCCAGCATCTGGGGCAGCGTCTCGTACCGGACAAAATCGAAGGTGAACCAGCCGCGGCCCTGGGTCAGCTGCCGCAGGAAGGTCGTGAAATCCTGCATTTCGGCCAT
>LHCFC04200__coassemble_394_pt1 | contig 30776 bp, 25 predicted proteins | sample LHCFC04200__metabat2_high_PE_045 | metagenome-assembled genome bin LHCFC04200
CTCGTCCGCCCATCCTTCGCCGCCAAAAAATGACCCCCACCGGGGTACGGTGGGGCGGCGGTCTGCTGTAGATGGGGGACTCTCCCGCGGGCTAAGCAACAGCCCGCAGGGCTGTTGCTTGCGCGCTGCGGCGCGCCGCCCTGTTCTCGTCCGCCCATCCTTCGCCGCCAAAAAATGACCCCCACCGGGGTACGGTGGGGGTCATTTTTGGTGGAGGATGGGGGACTCGAACCCTCGACCTCTGCGATGTGAACGCAGCGCTCTAACCAGCTGAGCTAATCATCCATAATGGGGTCAACAACAGATATTATACGGTATCTGGGCCGGTTTGTCAACCCCATTTTGGGAGTTTTTATGCGGTGCCTTAGCCCTGCAGGGCGGCGGCCAGCGCTTTGAGCTGCGCCTCGCTGGCGGCGTCCAGCGCGCTCTTGATCGTCACGGTGGGCGCGGCAAAGGTCAGGTTCTTGCAGCCTTCCAGCATCTTGGTCATGACGCGGGCAGCCGTGGGGGCCCAGGTGCCGTTTTCGATCAGGGCAACGGTGCGGTTCTGGTAGTTGCGCTCGGTCAGGTGCTCGATAAAGGCGCGGGTGAACGGGAACACGTCGCCGTTGTAGGTCGGCGTGGCCAGCACCAGCTTGCTGTAGCGGAATGCCTGGGCTACGGCCTCGGGCAGGTCGCAGCGGGCCAGGTCCAGCACCGTCACGTCGGTGCCGGCGGCGCGCAGGGCCTCGCCCAGCTGCTCGGCCGCCGCTTTGGTATGGCCGTAGATGGAGCTGTAGGCCACCAGCACGCCCTCGGTCTCGGGGCGGTAGGCGCTCCAGGCGTCGTAGGCAGCCAGCACGTCGGGCAGCTGCTCTTTGTGCAGCACGGGGCCGTGCAGCGAGCAGACGGTCTCGATGTCCAGCCCGGCGGCCTTTTTGAGCACCGCCTGCACCTGCGCGCCGTACTTGCCCACGATGCCGATGTAGTAGCGGCGGGCTTCGGGCAGCCATTCTTCCTCGACGTCCAGCGCGCCGAACTTGCCGAACGCATCGGCGCTGAACAGCACCTTGTCGGCGTCGTCATAGCTCAGGATGACTTCCGGCCAGTGGACCATCGGCGCGGTGACGAAGTGCAGCGTATGGCGGCCCAGCGGCAGCGTGTCGCCCTCTTTGACGGGCAGGCTGCGGGCCGTATAATCAACGCCGAAGAACTGCTGCATCATGGCGATGGCCTTAGCCGAGGCGACGATCTGCGCGCCGGGGTAGGCCTGCGCGAACGCCGCCACCGAGCCGGAATGGTCGGGCTCCATGTGCTGCACGACGAGGTAGTCGGGCGCGCGGCCGCCGAGTTCGGCGGCGATGTTGGTGAGCCAGGCGTCGGTGAAGTGCGCGTCGACGCTGTCCATGACCGCGACCTTTTCGTCGCAGATCAGGTAGGAATTGTACGCCATGCCGTTGGGCACCTTGTACTGCCCCTCAAACAGGTCGATGTCGTGGTCATTGACGCCCACATACAAAATATCGTTGGTGATGTTCATCTATATCCCCTCCTGGTATGGTCGAGTTGTTTCCGTCCCCCAGTATAGCACAACGGCGGCGCGCTGTCGCGCCTTTTTACAAAAAAGTTGCAAAAAAGTCCGGCTGCTCTGCCAAACCACGCAGAACAGCCGGACAAAGGCGTAAAGATTCAGCGCACTTCGTGCTCAGGCACCGGCGCGTCGACGGGACGCGGCGCGCCCTCGACCCACTGGATGGCCTTTTTGGGACACTTGGCCACACAGGTACCGCAGCCATTGCACTTGGTGTAGTCGATGACGGCGACGTTATCCTTGAGGAAGATGGCCTGCTGCGGGCAGCTGCGCACGCACAGGCCGCAGGCGATGCAGCCGACTTTGCAGGTCTTGTTGACGGCCGCGCCTTTGTCGTGGTTGGAGCACTTGACGGCCGGCTGCGGCGCGATGGGTTTCATCTGGATGACGCCGCGCGGGCAGACCGCCGTGCAGGCCGTGCAGCCGGTGCACTTGCTGCGGTCGACGACCGCGACGCCGTTGACGACGTGGATGGCGTCGAACTTGCAGGCGCGGGTGCAGTCGCCCAGGCCCAGGCAGCCGTAGGCGCAGGCGCTGGGGCCGCCGGCCACCGCCGCCGCGGCGGCGCAGGTCTGGACGCCCTGGTAGTCAAAGCGGGTGCCGCAGTTTTCGCCGCCGGCGCACAGCACCGTCGCGCGCAGGCTGGGGCGGTCGGATTCCTCGGCCCCCATGATGCGGTTGATGGCGTCGGCCGCTTTGTCGCCGCCGGGGGCGCACTTGTAGGTGGGGGCGCCGTCCTCGACGATGGCCTTGGCGTAGTCGGCACAGCCGGCATAGCCGCAGCCGCCGCAGTTGGCGCCGGCCAGGCAGTCGGTGATCTGCGCGATGCGCGGGTCCTCATACACGGCCATAAACTTGGATGCCAGCACCAGGATGAAGCCGCCGGCCAGGCCCAGCACCACCAGCACCACGATAGCCAATACGATCGGGTTCATTTGTTCCTTCCCCTTTCTTACAGGATCGCGTTGATGATGTTTTCCACCAGGCCGCCAAAGCCCATAAAGCTCAGCGAGGTGATGGCCGCCGCGACCAGCGTGATGGGCAGACCCTTGAAGCTCTCGGGCGGGTCAGCGTTCTCGACGCGCTGGCGCACGCCGCAGAACAGCAGCATGGCGACCAGGAAGCCCACGCCCGCGCCGGCCGCGCAGACCAGCGCCTGGGCGAACGCCAGGCCGAAGCCGGACTCCTGCACGATGGCCGAATAGTCCTGCACAGCCAAGATGGTGACGCCCAGCACACAGCAGTTGGTGGTGATGAGCGGCAGGTAGACGCCCAGCGACTGGTACAGCGCCGGGATGTAGCGCTTGAGGGCGATCTCGATAAGCTGCACGAGCACCGCAATGACGAGGATGAAGATGATCGTCTGCATATAGCCCAGGTCAAAGGCGTCGAGCAGGAAGATCTGCAGCGGGAAGGTCACCGCCGTAGCAATGACCATGACCGCGATGACGGCCATGCCCATGCCAAAGGAGGAGTCCAGCTTTTTGGAGACGCCCAAAAACGGGCAGATGCCCAAAAACTGCACAAGGACGTAGTTGTTGACCAGGATCATGCTGAAAAAGATCGTGGCAAACGTTGCGATCTGTTCGCTCATGCCGGCTCGCCCCCTTCCTGCTGTTTGGCGGCGTCGATCTGCTCGAGCATGACGTCGCCGCAGGTCTTGCGCTCAATCGGTTTGTTGAGTTTGCGTTCCAGCCAGATGCAGCCGGCCATCAGGCAGCCAAAGACGAAGAAACCGCCGGGGGCCGAGTTCATGACCGTCATGCGGTCGATGTTTTCGGGCACGATCTGGATGCCCAGCCAGCTGCCGCTGCCGATGACCTCGCGGATGGAGGACATCAGCGCCATGGTCAGGATATAGCCCAGGCCCATGCCCAGGCCGTCGAGCGCCGAGTCCACGACGGTGTTTTTGCAGGCGAACATCTCGGCGCGGCCGAGGATGATGCAGTTGACGACGATGAGCGCCAAAAACACGCCCAGCGACTTATACAGATCGGGCACAAAGGCCTGCAGCACCATCTGCACCACCGTGACGAAGGTGGCGATGATGACGATGTAGCACGGCAGGTGTACCTTGGCGGGGATGACTTTGCGCAGCGCCGAGATGACGATGTTGGAGCATACCAGCACAAAGGTCATCGACAGGCCCATGCCCACCGCGCCGGAGACCGTGGTGGTGATGGCCAGCGCAGAGCAGCAGCCCAGCACCAGGCGCAGCACGGGGTTTTCGCGGATAATGCCCGCGGTAAAGACTTTCCATTTGCTCGGTTTTTCGGCCATCGTCACACACCTCCCTGCAATTCATTGGTATAGCAGTCGATGGCCGCGTTGACGGCGGCAAAGACCGCTTCGCTGGAATAGGTCGCGCTGGCGATGGTATCGACCGGCGCGCCGCTGGCGACCTGCCCGCCGGACCAGCCCAGGAAGCCGGCGGTGAAACTTTCCTCGGCCACTTTGGAGCCGATGCCGGTGGTCTGGGTGGATGCGTCGACGCTGAGGGCGCTGATCGCGCCATTGGCGTCAAACGCCACATACACGGTCACATCGTTGCCGGAGTAACCGGCTGCCGCCGCTTTGACGGCCGCCGCACCGCCGGCGGTGGTGACGGCGCCCTCCACCCCGGGGGTGGCCAGGTCAGTATATTCGGTCATGTCGGCCTCGGTCGTGCCTTCGGGCAGCACCGAGAGGTAGGATGCCAGCGTTTCGGCCCGCGTGTTCTCCACGATGATGGGGGCGGTGATGTCGTTGAGCACCGCCAGCAGCGCGCTGCACACCAGGCAGATGGCAACCAGCACGATGACCGGCAGCACCAGTTCTTTAAAAGCGCTCTGCTTTTCCGGGGTCTGGTTGTTTGCCATCAGGCAGCGCCCCCTTTCTGTTTGGCCTTTTTGGCCTTTTTGTAGCCCAGCGGCACCTGGCGGCCCCATACGTTGAACCACGGCACCATCAGGTTGCCCAGCAGGATGGCGAAGCTCATGCCTTCGTTCATGCTGGCAAAATGCCGGATGAGGAAGGTCAGCAGGCCGATGAAGATACCGTAAAACAGCTTGCCTTTGGTGGTAAAGGGGCTGGTGACGTAGTCGGTGGCCATAAACACCGCACCAAACAGCAGGCCGCCGCCCATGCACTCCAGCAGGGCCACGTAGGGGTCGCCGGTGTACAGCGCCGTCAGGATGTACGCCGTGGCCACGATGCTGACCGGGATGGTGGCCTGGATGGTGCCGGACGCCAGCAGAATGGCGAAACCGGCCAGGATGGCGAGGATGCAGGTCTCGCCCAGCATGCCGCCGTGCAGGCCCAGGAACATATCCATAAAGCTGACGGCGGACAGATCGACGTTGGGGTTGAGCGGCGTGGCCGAGGCCAGCGCGTCGACGGCCATATCGGGGTAGACGTAGGCCGTCATGCGGGTGGTAAAGCCGAGGAACAGCACGATGCGCCCGACGAGCGCCGGGTTGGCGAAGTTGTACCCCAGGCCGCCAAACAGCTGCTTGGTGATGACGATGGCCACGAACGCGCCGACCACCGCGATCCACAGCGGCATATTGACCGGCATGTTGAGCGCCAGGATGATGCCGGTGACGACGGCGGAAAGGTCGCCCGCCGTGTTGGGTTTGTGCAGCAGCACCTCGTACAGATACTCAAACGCCACGCAGGCAAAGGCCGTTACCGCCACCAGCAGCAGCGCGCGCAAGCCGAAGATCAGCGCCGAGGCCAGCACGCAGGGCAGCAGGGCGATGACGACATAGCCCATCAGGCCGCGGGTGGTGGAATGGTCGCGGATATGCGGCGAGGCGGTCACGAGCAAACGTTCTTCCATAGTTTATCTGCCCCCTTTCCGCAGTTCGCCCAGGTACCACGCTTTGGCCAGCGCCATCGTCTGGCTGACCGGGCGTTTGGCCGGGCAGGCATAGCTGCAGCTGCCGCAGGCCACGCACAGGTCGACGCAGTGGACTTTCAGGGCGTCAAAGTCTTTGTTGTTGAACGCTTCCACCGCCACGACGGGTTCCAGGCCCATGGGGCAGGCGTCGATGCAGCGGCCGCAGCGGATGCAGGCCGAAGGTTCCGGCAGCGTGGCGGCCTGTTTGCTGAACAGCAGCAGGCCGTTGTTCTGCTTGAGCACCGGGAAATCAGCGCTGGGCGCGGCGCCGCCCATCATGGGGCCGCCAAAGATGATCTTGCCCAGTTCCACGCCCGGCTTGATGCCGCCGCACGCCTCGATGAGGTCACGGTACAGCGTGCCGATGGGCGCTTCGACGTTCTGCGGTTTGGCGATGGCGTCGCCCTCGACGGTGACACGCTTGGTCGTCAGCGGCAGGCCGGTCTTGAGGTATTTGCCCAGCGTCGAGACCGTCGTCACGTTCATGATGACGCAGCCGACGTCGGCCGGCAGGCCCGGCTTGCCGGCGGGGCCGGTCTGCGGCACCTCGCGGCCGGTGCAGGTCTCCACCAGCGTCTTTTCGGCGCCCTGCGGGTAGCGCATGGGCAGCGGCTTGACGCTGACGCCTTTCATGCCGCGCACCAGCGAGCACATCAGGTCGATGCACTCGGGCTTGTTGCGCTCAATGCCGATGATGCACTTGGGGATCTCGCAATACCGCATCACGGCCTGGATGCCGGAGATGATGGTGTCGCTGCACTCCAGCATTTCGCGGCAGTCGGTGGTCAGGTAGGGTTCGCACTCGGCCGCGTTGATGAGCAGCGTGTCGATGGTGTCGGCCGCGAGCTTGACATGCGTCGGGAACCCCGCGCCGCCGACGCCCACCAGGCCGCAGGCCTGGATGGCGGCCAGCAGGCTGGCTTTGTCGGTGACGGTGGGCGGCACGCAGGACGGGTCGACGGTCTGGCTGCCGTCCGTCTTGATGGCGACGGCCGTCGTCATCACGCCGTTGACCATGCGCATCGGCGCGACGTCAAGCACGGTGCCCGACACGCTGGAATGTACGTTGGCGCTGACAAAGCCTTTGGCCTGCCCGATGAGCGTGCCGACCAGCACTGCGTCGCCTTTTTTTACAACAGGCTCCGCCGGGGCGCCGATGTGCATCGACATGGGTATGACGACGTGTTCGGGCACCGGCATCTGTACCGTGGGCTGCCCGGCCGTCGCTTTGCCATGCGGCACGTCTGCGCCTTTGGCGGAACGTTTCAGGGACTTGAACAAGCGATCTCCCCCATTTCTTCTTTCGCAGAAAGCGCCGTCCTGCGGCCGTTTGCCGGCAGGCTATACACTTTCCATAATACTGTACATTTTACCATTTCCCGCCCACAAGTCAAGGCTTTTCTTGCTGACACTTCTTGCTTTTGGACGGTTTGGGGCAAAGGGCGGCGAAATCTGCACGCATGTGCAAATGTTGCACAGCCTGAACAATACTTGCATTCCCCTTGGGTTTGTGGTATCGTATTTATAAATAGGTACATCGTTTTTCCGCGGCCGGTCCGGCTGCGGCCGCAAAAGGAGGCTGGCATGAAACGTTTTTGCGAATTTTTGGCTGTTGCAGCCGTCTGTTGCAGCGTGGCCGCTGCCGTGGTCTTGCTGCTGCGCCGCGCAAGGCGGCGCCGGCCGGCCCCCTACCTGACGCTGTACAACTACGACTGAACCGCAAACGCACCGCCGCCCCGGCGCAAAGCACCGGGGCGGCGGGTTTTGTTTTGTGGGCAGCAGATCAGAAGTCGATCTCCTGCAGGCGCAGCAGCGCCAGGATGTAGATCTTGAGCGCTTCGATCATCTTGTCAAACGGCGCGCCCTCGTTGGCGCCGTGCATGGGGCCGGCAAAGTCCGGCAGGGGCAGGTCGGTGTGCTCCGGCCCAAAGCTGACCGCATACGGGAAGTGGCGCGCATAGGTGCCGCCGCCCATCGTAAAGGGGGTCTTGTGCTCGCCCGTGACCTCGTTGTAGGTGCCGATCAGCGTCTGGATGGCCGGGCTTTCGGCGTCGATGTAAAACGGCACCCGGCTGCTGAGGTTTTCCAGCGTTGCCGCCGTGCCGCAGACGGCCTGCAAGGCGGCGGTCATCTTTTCGGGGTCTGTGTTGGTGGGGTAACGGCAGTCAAAGCTCTGGCGCAGCACGCCGCCGCGCAGTTCGATCGTACCGCCGATGATGGTCAGCGGGTCAAACAGGCCGTCGTCGGCCGCAATGCCCACGCCGCTGCCGTCGGTGGCGGCGTGCAGCGCATGCAGCACGCGCAGGTAGGCTTTTTCCTGCTCGGTGCCGATGTCGTTTTGCAGCAGGCAGTCCACCAGCAGGCCGATGGCGTTGACGGTGCCCTGCGGCATCGCGGCGTGGCCGCTCTTACCCCAGCCGTGCAGCACGGCGGTGCCGTTGGGGCCGGCTTCCACCGTCACGCCGTCGATGGGGCGGATGGCGTCCGCCGGCACGCGCACGGTGCAGCTGGCGCGGTCGGGCACGGCGTTGTGCGCCACGCCGCCCGCAAAGTCGATGATGACGCCGTTTTCCAGCTTGGGGCTGACGATCTCACCGTTGAAGCCGCCTTTTTCGCCGTTGCACACCGGGAACTCGGCGTCCGGCGTGAAGCAGAACGCAGGCATGGCGAAATGCTCGGCGTAATAGTCGACATCCAGCATGCCGGTCTCCTCATTGGTGCCCAGCAGCGCGCGCACGGGGTAGCGCAGCGCCACGCCGCTGTCTTTGAGGTACTTGAGCGCGTACAGGCACAGGATGCTGGGGCCTTTGTCGTCGGCCACGCCGCGGCCCAGCAGCCAGCCGTCGCGCACGCGCACAGTGTAGGGGTCGGCGTCCCAGCCGTTGCCCTCGGGCACGACGTCGGTGTGGGTGATGGTGGCCAGGTACTTCTGCCCTTCGGCCACGGGGCCGGTCTGCGCCCAGCCGATGTACCCCTCGGCGTTATGAGTGGCAAGGCCCAGCTCGGCGGCGATCTCCAGCGCTTTGTCCAGCGCGGCTTTGGGGCCGGCGCCAAACGGCGCCCCCGGCTCCGGCACACCCTCAACGCTGGGCACCGCCACCAGACGGGAGATATCCCGCAGGATGTTGTCGCGGTTTTGTTCGGCAAAGGCGTCGATGGACGCCCAACGCGGATCGTTCATGGTAAAAACCTCCTCATTCTGCGCGGGCAGCGCTTGCGGGCAGCCACGTCGCAGGATACGCTCATTCTTTTTTAGTATAGCACAGCGCAACCAAAAGTAAAGCGGTGTTGTGCCACTTGACGCCGCTTTTAATTTGTGATATATAATACTTAGTAAAGCAAAGTATAGAAGGGAGGCCGCGCCATGCCCGGGGAGGAACGCTTTGCCCGCCAGCTGAAAAAAGGCGTGCTGGAGATGCTGGTGCTGCGCCTGCTGGCCGCGCAGCCCGCCCACGGGTATGCGCTGATCGTGCGGCTGCGGGCGGCCAGCGGCGGGCAGCTGGACCTGAAAGAGGGCACGCTGTACCCCATTTTGTACCGGCTGGAGGAGGAAGGCTGCATCACCTCGGCCTGGGACAGCCCCGACGGGCGCGCAGGCGTGGGCAAGGTGCCGCGGCGCGTGTATACGGTGACGGACGCCGGGCGCGCCGCGCTGGCGCAGCAGACGGAAATTTGGCGGCAGTTTGCCGCCTGTGTGGAACAGGTACTGGGGAGGGACGAAGGATGAAGTGGAAGATCGGCCGCACGACGCTGGACGTACTGCCGCCGGTGAAGCGGTATATGAACGCCATCGAGCGGCGGCTGCACGCCGACCGCCAAACGCGCGTGCGCATGATGACGGAGCTGGCCGGGGACTTCCAGAGCCGGCGCGAAGCCGGGCAGCGCGACGAGGAGATCATGGCCGAGCTGGGCACGCCCGAGGAGGTGGCCGCCCAGTTCAACGAGGCGCTGGGCAGCGCGGGCGCGCGGCCCGCCAGCCGCTGGCGGTGGGCGTTTGTGGTGTTGGCCGTGCTGGTTTTTCTGTTGCCGCTGGCCGCGCAGGCCTTTGCCCGCCTGTGGTGGGCCCCGGAGGCTGCCAGCATCGGCATCATTGGCGGCGCGGACGGGCCGACGGCGATCTTTGTGGCGGCATCGACGCCCGCTTTTGTCGAGTTTCTGCCCTGGCTGTTGGCGTGCCTGGCCGGCTTTTTGCTGCTGGGCTGGTGCCGCCGCGGTCCGGCTGCGCGCTGCCGCCTGCCCATCGCGCTGTGCGCCTTGGGGCTGGTGCTGTGGCTGCTGCGGCTGGCCGTTTTGCTGGGTCTGCTGGCCGGGCCGGGCGCGCCCCAGGCCACGGTGCTGCTGCCCCTTTGGACGCTGGTGTTGCAGTACCTGCCCACGCTTTTCAGCAGCGGCGCCTGGCTGTGCCTGGCCGTGCTGGTTTTGGCCGTGCGGGAACACCGCCGCGCCAGACACGCGGCAGACACCCCCGAGGCGAAAAACTAAAAAATGCTGTGCGGCGGGCTTGACAAGCCCGCCGCTTCATGCTAGAATAATACTCGCATTTGGCGGCAGCCACTGTGGAGAGGTGTCCGAGTGGTTTATGGAACTGGTCTTGAAAACCAGCGATCTGCGCGAGCGGACCATGGGTTCGAATCCCATCCTCTCCGCCATTTTATATAAAAAAGTGAATACTCTATCACTTTGACTGTGGAGTAATACTCAAGAGGTCGAAGAGGCGCCCCTGCTAAGGGCGTAGGGTGCGAAAGTGCCGCGAGGGTTCAAATCCCTCTTACTCCGCCAACAAAATCCACGATAAGCCGTTGAGTTTATCGTGGATTTTGATTTTTTATGTCTCGTTACGACTTATTGCGACTTTTTACGGCAGCGCCGCGCCCCTTTGCAGGGGTGCGGCGCTGTCTTTTTGCTTATGAATCTTTATGCATCAGCTCGCAAAGTGCGTGTGCTTGGTTTTCCATTTGCGCAGCGCGATGGCCAGCCAGAAGCTGAAAATGCCCAGCGTTATGATGGTCAGCAGCAGCCACTTGATCCAGTTGCCGAACAGCTGCAGCGCCGTGCCGTCGAAATACAGGCGGCGGCCGTCGATGACCGTGTGCTTGACCTCCCAGTTGTAGACCATGCAAAACGCCCACGGGTAGCAGATGCCAAACGTGCAGACCGTGATGAGGATGCCCAGCAGCCGCCAGCCGATGAGCTGCAGCAGGCCGCCGTCAAAGTACGAGTTTCCCATAACTTCCTCCTTATTTTGCCTTGTTTATGCCTGCGCCGGTTCCTCGGCCGGCAGCAGGATGTCGCTGGCCACCGGCATCAAAAACCGTGCGCGGAACGCCGCGAGGTCGGGGCATTGCGGCAGCAGGTGCATCGTCTTGGTGACGACGGCTTCCAGCGTCATATCATAGGCTTCGATGACGCCGTAGGCCTGCTTGATCTGGTGGCCCACCTGGTAGACGCTCATATCGCTGCCCTCGTAGATGACCTGCGTCGTCATGATAACGACCTTGCCGGCCTCGACCCAGGCGCCGACTTCCTGCGCAAAATCGGCCGTGGCGTAGTACGGCACGCCGCCGACGCCGAAGCCTTCGACAATGAGGGCGCGGTAGGCCGGGCGCAGCAGGCGCAGCACGTCGGGCCGGATGCCGGGGATGAGTTTGAGCACGAACACCGCCGGGTCCAGCGCCAGGCTGGCCTGCGGCACGCCCAGCCCCTGCGGCATGGGCAGCACGGGGTAGACTTTGCCGTCGCGGATATGGGCGACCTCCGGGTAGCCGATGCTGGAAAACGCATGGTAGCTTTTGGTGCGCAGCTTTTTGGCGCGGGTTCCCAGCATGACCTGGCCGTCGAACACGATGGTGACGCCCCACGCGCAGGACGACGCCGCGTAGCGGAAGGCGTCCAGCAGGTTGCGGCGGCCGTCGGTCTCGCGCTCGCCGATGGAGTTCTGCGCGCCGGTGAGCACGATGGGCTTGCGCGAAGCGGGCAGCATATAGCTGAGCGCGGCGGCCGTGTAGGCCATGGTATCGGTGCCGTGGGTGATGACGAAGCCGTCGCAGGCGTCGTAAGCGTCGCGGATGGCGGCCGCGATGGTGCGCCAGTGGTCCGGGTGGACGTTGGTGCTGTCGAGCTGGAACAGCTGCCGCGTCTCGACCTGGCAGACGCCCTCGATCTCGGGCACGGTGCGCAGCAGTTCCTGCGAGGTCAGCTGCGGGACTTTGCCCTCGTCGGTTTTTAGGGTGGCGATGGTGCCGCCGGTGGCCAGCATCAAGATTTTTTTCATCGAGCAGGTTCCTCTCCTCTCCCCTGCTGCGTCCGGGGCTGCCCGGCGCAGGCCATAGGTTTGCCCCGCTGTTGGCGTTGCAGCGGGGCAAGCGTGGGTGTTTGGGGTTTAATAGGTGGTGATGGATGCGCCGGGGTAGTAGTGCAGCAAAATGTCCTGGTAACCCCAGCCGTTTTGCGCATAGCCGATGGCGCCCCACTGGCTCATGCCGCAGCCGTGGCCGTAGCCGTAGACGTCAAAGATAAAGCAGTCGGAGCCGGCGTCGTAGCTGACGGTGAAGCACTGGCTGCGCAGGCTGCGGCCGTCGACGCTCTGGCGCGCAAGCAGGTTTTCGCGGAACCAGCGGCCGCTGACGGTATCGCAGTTGCCGTCCGGCCCGACCTGGATCTTGGCCACCCAGCCGTACTGGTTGGCCGACACGATCTTGAACCAGCTGTTGGGGTCGACACCCGAAAGGTCGATGTCCATTTCGGCCTTGATGCGGTCCTGCAGCGTCTGGCGCGAGAAACGCGCCGTGCCGCTGGTGCTGCCGTTGGTGTTCCAGTTGCTGGCCACCGACTGGTCGTAGGGGCTGTCCACCGCCTGCAGCCAGGGGCGGTCGTTGCCCCAGACGTCGGCCGCCGAGGCTGTGCCGGTGCTGGCCGACGCGAAATACGGCGTAAAGCAGACCTGGCCGTTGTAGGTCAGCAGCACGCGCGCGACCTCCCGCGCGGCGGACAGCGCTGCCTCGCCCGGCGTGGCGCCCGACACCGACGGGTAGCCCGACTGGCTGAGGATCCAGCAATGGGTGGCGACGCACTGCGCCTTGTACGCTTCGGCCGGGGCGTTGGAGCCCAGCTCGTTCTGGGCGACCATCGCCAGGCACTGCACCAGGTCCATCGTCTGGGCGGTGCCGTTCATCGTCACGTTGATGGTCTCGCCTTCCACCGCCGTGCCGCCCTCCTGCGCGGGGGCGCTTTCGGGGGCGCTTTCGCTTGCGGGGGTGCTCTCGCTCTCCGGGGCGCTCTCGCTTTCCGGCGGGGCTTCGGTCGGGGCCGGGGTCTCGGTCGGCGTCGGCGCAGCCGCGACCTGGTCCACCGTGACGGTCTGCTCGGGCAGGGTGCCCTCGGCGCCCTGGTCCAGGTCGGACTCGGTCTCATTGCCGGAGCCCACGACGTCGGTCAGGCCGGCCAGCAGTTTGTCGGCGCCGGCCAGCAGCGCGTCGGTCGTTGCCTGCATGTCGTCGATCGCATCGCCTATGTCGCTGCTGTCGGTACTGCCTCCGGCAGTGTCCTGCGCCTGGCCGCGGTCGGCCGCAGCCGCCGCGCTCTGCTGCGCGTAGCGGTCGACGCTGGCCCCCAGCAGGCCGGCGACGGCCGGCATCGGCTGGTTTTTGCGCTGGTACTGCAGCGCCGTCAACAGCGGCTGCTCGGTCGCCGTGATGGACGCACCGTCCAGCGCCGCGGTCTCTTCCTCCTCGATCAGGCGGCCGGTGATGCACAGCAGCACGCCCTGCTCGTCGGTCGTCGTCGTCAGCGTCAGGAACTGCGAGCGGTCGCCGACCTCGACGCCGGTATCCCACAGGCTGCGCGTCTGGATGCCCGCCACAAAGGCGAGATAGTCGTAATACTGCGAAAGGTCGGTGCTGCCGTAAAGGTCAAACGCGCCCTCGCCTTCCTCGGCCGGGTCCCAATAGTAGACAGCCAGCACCTTAAAGCGGTACGCCGTGCCCGGCAGGTAGAGCGTGAAGCCGCTGTTGTCTTTGATGACTTCCTCCTGCGCGAGGGCGGCGTAGGTATTGCCGGTGCATTCCAGCACCGTGTTGCCGGGCGCAGGCTGCGCCAGCGCGTTGGCGGTGGCAAAGCGCGTAAGCGGGGTGGTGCTGCCGTCCTGCCGCTGCTCCGGCTGGGTGCCGGGGGCGTAGACCAGCGCGCCGTCCAGGCCGGGCCAACCCAGGTAGCCCACCGCGCCAGGACGCTTTTGCAGGGCGTTGTCCAGGTAGGCGGCGGCGGTATCGTCATACAGCGTGGTGCCGTAGCTGCGGGCGGCGGGCCGTGCGCCGAGGTCGTTGCGGAAGAACCACCACAGCGCCCCGGCCCCGGCCAGGATCAACAGCAGCAGCACGGCCAAAACCAACAGCACGCTGCGCCGGCGGCGGCGCTCGCTGCGCTCGATCATCGCCAGGCTGCGGTTGCGCAGGCTCTGGGCCGGGTCGTCGGCCGGCGGCGCGGGCTGCGGTTTGCGGCCGCGCGCCGGGGGTGCGTCCGCCTGCACGGCGGCGGCTTCTTCCTCCGAGAACAGGCGCGTAGCGGCGCGGCTGAAATCCCGCGCGCTGGTGGTGCGCCCGGCTGCCGCGTCGGCGTCGTCGGCTGCCTGGGCGGCGGCCAGCGTCTGCGGGTCCAGCTCTGCCGAGAAGTCGGGGATATCGCCGTCCAAAATGGAGGGGGCCGGCGTTTCGCGCGCGGCCGTGCGGGGCGCGGCGGCAGGCTGCCGTGTGATGCGGCGGCTGCGCGCAGCGGCCGCCGCCTGCGGGCCGGCGGTCTCGATCTGCAGCGGATCGGCAGGCGGGGCGGCGCGGGTCAGGTCGGTCTCGAACTGGATGGTGCCCACCGGCTTGGCCGGTGCGGCCGGCGGCTGTGGCGCAGCCGCGCGGGTGTGGAGCTGACGCCCCTGCGCCGGCGGCTGGGGGGCGGGCTCAGCGGTGTCAAAGTCCAGCATCGGCTCAAAGTCCGCCGTGTGGTCGGGTTCTTTGGTGGCGGGGGTGCGCCGCCGCAGCGAAAACCGCACGGTGTTGCCGCGCGGCTGCCCGGCCTCCGACACGAGCAGCAGCGGGCGCTCTTTGCCGGGGCGGAACGTGATGCAGGAATCGGTCAGGCGCAGCCCCTGCAGGCGGCGGCGCAAAAGGTCCAGGATCTGGTTGGCGATGGCGGCGTCGCTGCGCTCCGGCGGCAGGGCGCAGGCTACGGCCCCATTGCGGTCGCAGATCAGCACGAACGGCCCCTGCCCCACCGTGGCCGGCATGTAGGCGGCGGCGCAGTCTGCACCGGTAGCCTGCAGGGCGGCGGCGGCGCGGCCGGCGGCCGCCTGCACGACATCGCCGGGGAATTTTTTGAGCAGCTGCGCCGGCACCTGGATCTGCTGGCGGCGCTGCGGGTCGGCGTAGCTCTCGGTGCCAAAGTCAAAGACCGCCTCGCTGTGGGGCAGCGGCTGCAGCACGCCGCCCAGCAGGCGGCCGGTGGTCTCGTCCACCGCCACCAGCAGCTTGCGTTTTTTCAGCAGCAGGTCCAGCGTGGCCTGGGCCAGGCTGGTCTCGCCCTCGGCAAAGACATCATCGCCAAACTTGGCGCGCAGTTTCTGGACCCAGCGGTCGCAGTACTGCTCGGCCATGGCGCGGTTGGGCGCGCTGACCTGCACGCAGACGGCAAACTCGCCGTCGCGTTCCAGCAGGCGCAGCCCGGGGCAGCCGTCCGCGCGGGCCTGGCGCAGCACAGCCGATACCTCGGCGGCCGTCGGGCCAAAAACGCGCAGAATTTTGAGTTGTGTGTTGACCATGATGTGCCTTTCTTTCGTAAGTTACAGGTCCATTGGTTCCGGCGGGGTCTGCCGGGTGATCGCCGTTGCATCGGGCACCGGCAGCCCCAGCGCCATGCGGCGCAAAAGGTCCAGCGCGTACATCGCCGCGCGGGTGCGGATGACCTCGCGGTCATGGTAGCCGCCCAGCGCCAGGCGCTGCAGCCAGCCGGCGCCGGTGCGGGCGTCGGCCCCCGCCAGGTAGACGGTGCCGACCGGTTTGCCAGGCAGCGCCCCGCCGGGGCCGGCAATGCCGGTGATACCGACGGCCAGCTCGGCCCCCGAAGCCTGCGCCGCGCCAAAAGCCATGGCTGCGGCCACCGGGCCGGAGACGACGTTCCAGCGCGAAATGAGCGCCGTGTCGACGCCCAGCAGCTTTTGCTTGGCGGCCTCGGAATAGGTGACGAAACCGTAGGCAAACGCCTCGCTGGCGCCGGGGACGTTCGTCAGCCGCTCGGCGACCATGCCGCCGGTGCAGCTTTCGGCCGTGGCGGCGTGCAGGCCGCGCTCGCGCAATACGCGCACGACGGTGTATTCCAGCGCAGGCACGTCGACGTCGTAGGCAGCGTCGCCCAAAATGTCGCGGAACTTTTGCAGGTAGGCTTTGCAGTCGGCCTCGGCCTGCTGCGCCGTGGCGGCGCGGGCCGTGACGCGGATCTCGCTTTCGCCGGTCTTGCAGTAGATGGCCGCCGTGGGGTTGGCGCTGGCAAACAGCGGCGCGACCTTGCTGGCGATGCTGCTTTCGCCCCCCAGCACGCGCAGCGTGTGGGAGTGGATGGTGCAGTTCTGCCGCCGCTGCAAAGCGGGGCGGATCTGCTCGGTCCACATGGCTTTCATCTCGCGCGGGACGCCGGGCATCAATACGGCGCAGCGGCCGGCGTCATCCTCAAACCAGGCGCCGGGGGCCGTGCCGTGGGCGTTGGGGATCTTGTGCCCGCGGGTGGGCACCATGGCCTGTTTGCGGTTGTTGGGGGTGGGCTGGCGGCCGGTGCGGGCAAAAAACGCCGTGATCTTGGCCCATTCCTCGGCATCAAAATGCAGCGTGTCGCCAAAGGCGGCGGCCACCGTCTCTTTGGTCAGGTCATCCTCGGTAGGGCCCAGCCCGCCCGAGAACACCAGCAGTTCGCTGCGGGCGCGCGCCTGGGCGACGAGTTCCCGCAGGCGCGCGGGGTTGTCGCCAATGACGTGCTGGTGCAGCACGCTGACGCCCAGCTCGGCCAGTTCGCGGCTTAAAAACTGCGCGTTGGTGTTGACGATGTCGCCCAGCAGCAGTTCGGTGCCGACGCAGATGATCTCAGCCGTCACAGCAGTTCATCCTCCCCCATGCGGACCGCGATCTTTTCCACCTCGTCCGCAGCCTGTGCTTCCAGCGCCGGCAGCTCCGGCATCGCGGCTTCAGCCGCCAGGATCTCCGCCAGCGTGGGGTTGGTCTTGGGGTGCGGCGGGGTAAAGATCGTGCAGCAATCCTCGTACGGTTCAATGGACGTCTCAAAGGTGCCGATGCGGCGCGAGAGCGCGATGATCTCGGTCTTGTCCATGCCGATGCAGGGGCGCAGCACCGGCAGGTCCTGCGCAGCGTCGGTGCACGCCAGCGCCGCCATCGTCTGGCTGGCCACCTGGGCCAGGCTCTCGCCGGTGATCAGGGCCTGCAGTTCCAGCTTTTTGGCCACGCGGTTGGCGATGCGCAGCATGCTGCGGCGCATCAGCACCGTGAACAGCACGTCGGGCGCGTGGTCGCGGATGTACTCCTGCGGTTTGGTGTAGGGCACGACGAACAGCGTGCAGTTGCCGGTGTACTCGACCAGCTGCTGCGCGAGCTTTTGCACCTTGAGCTTGGCGCGCAGGCTGGTATACGGCGGGCTGGCAAAGTGGATGTGGTGCAGCGCCAGGCCGCGGCGCGCCATGCACCAGGCCGCGACGGGGCTGTCGATACCGCCCGAGAGCAGGTTCAGCGCCCGGCCGCTGGTGCCCACCGGCAGACCGCCGGCGGCGTCCACCTTGGGGCCGTGCACATAGGCGGCGTGGTCGCGGATCTCGACCATGATCTCGAGCTGAGGGTGGTGGACATCGACGCGCAGGTGGTGGTGCTTGTCCAGCAGGTAGGCGCCCAGTTCGCGGCAGATCTCGGGGCTTTTCATCGGGTAGGCTTTGTCGGCGCGCTTGGCCTCCACCTTAAAGGTGCGCAGGCCGCGCAGCGTCGGGCCCAGGTAGGCCTCGGCCGTCTCGCAGATGGCGGCGAAATCCTTGCTGCACTCGACCGCGCGGCTCATCTTGACGATGCCGAACACGCAGGCGACGCGGCGGAACGCTTCGTCGATGTCCAGGCCGTCCTCCATCGGTTCAATAAAAACCGTGCTCTGCGCCTGGTGGATCTTGAACTTGCCCAGCGGTTCCAGCCGCCAGCGGATGATCTTGGCCAGGCGGGCTTCAAATTTGCCGCGGTTGAGGCCTTTCAGGGTCATTTCGCCCTGGTAGGCCAGGATGATCTCTTTCATATAAGGTGCTGCCTTTCTATGGTGTTTCAGATATGCTGTAGCTCCTGCAGCCCGGCGCGCAGCCCCTCCAGCAGGGCGTCGACGTCCTCGGGCGTGTTGTCGGCGCAGAAGCTGACGCGCAGCGCCGTGCGGATGATGCGCTCATCGCAGCCCATGGCCTGCAGGGTGTGGCTGGGTTCGCCTTTGTCGCAGGCGCTGCCGCCCGAGACATAGACCCCCCGCGTGCCGAGGTAGTTGATGAAGGTCTGGCTGTTGACGCAGCCGGTGGAGAAGTTGAGCACTTCCGGCACGGCGTTTTGCGGCGAGTTGACCGTGATGCCGGGCAGCTGCGCCAGCCCGGCGCGCAGGCGGGCGTTGAGGTCCGCCATCTGCCGGGCGCGCACGCGCAGCGTCTGCTGCCCTTTGGCGGCCGCCGCGCCCAGGCCGGCGATGTAGGGCGTGTTCTCGGTACCGGGGCGCAGGCCGCGCTCCTGGTGGCCGCCGCGGTAGGGCGGGCACAGCGTCTGGCGCTGGCTGTCGCGCACGAACAGCGCGCCGACGCCTTTGGGCGCGTGTACTTTATGGCCCGACACGGCCAGCGAGTCCACCCCGGCCCAGGCTTGCAGGTCGATGGGCAGGCGCAGCCAGGCCTGCACGGCATCGACGTGGAAGTGCGCGCGGGCGTTGCGCGCCTTGACGCCGGCGGCCAGCGCGGCGATGTCCTGCACGGCGCCGGTCTCGTTGTTGACGGCCATGCAGGCGGCCAGCACGGTGTTTTTGTCGACCTGGGCGAGGAATTTGGCGGTGTCCAGCGTGCCGTCGGCTTCGGGCGGGACTTCCACAACGGTAAAGCCCTCGCCGCGCAACGCGCGAGCCGCCAGCTGGACGCTGGGGTGCTCGAACCCGGTGACGACGACCTTGCTGCCCCAGGCGCGCCGCGGGATGGCCGCGCCCCACAGGGCCATGTTGTTGCTCTCGGTACCGCAGGCGGTAAAGTAGACTTCGTCGCTGCGGCAGCGCAGCGTTTTGGCTACGCGGGCGCGGGCGGTGTCGATGGCCTGCTGGGCCTCGACCGCCGGGTCGTACAGGCTGCTGGGGTTGGCCCACAGCGTTTGGACGGCGCGGGCGATGACGTTGGCCACCTCCGGGTCCACCATGGTGGTGGCGGCGTTATCCAGATAATGAAGATGCGGGTCGGTACGCATGGTCAAAAGCCTCGGTTTTCTGTTCGTTCTGGGGTGCGGAGGCGGGCAAGGGGGGTTATCTCATCCCCTCCGGTCACCGCATAATAATACAGGATAAATTATAGCACACCCCGGCACCCATGTACAGGCGCCGGGGTGAAAAATTCCTTATTTTGCAGAGGTACAGGACGCGGTCGGATGATGTACGATCAAACTGCTCAGCCTGGCACCGTAAAGCGTCAACCACGAAAATCGGTAATAGCCACCGTCCGGATACCGCACAATAAAGGTATCGCAGTCGTTGCTGGTCGTGCGTGTGATCTCAGCGTCGGGGCCGGCAAGTTCTTCCAGTCGGGCCTTAAACTCCCCGAACCAGCTGTCCAGGCAAATATCGCCAGCCAATTCCACATTCATATCATACGCCGTGTTGCTCTGTATTTCTATCACCACGCCGTCACGGAGAGCTGCTGGCTTGTCTGCCGGGTTGGCGATACGAAGCATCCCGCCTTTTTCGCCGCGTGACAGGTAGATTTCCTGTTCCTCTCCACTCTCCAGCCTCTGGGTTTCCGACGCTGGAAATTGCGCAGCCCATTCACGAAGGGGCTCCATTGCCGGCATTACAGGCGCCGGAGGCTGCTCCAGAACCCAGCCGTTCGCCAGATATTCTGACACCGGCGTGGGCAGCGTGTAGACATCTCCGTCGCAGACATAGACAAACTCGGCCAGGCTGTTCCCCAACGGCGGTGAATCCGCAGTCAGGAAAACGCCCCGCCACGCTGCAACAAAGACAATCAGCGCTGCCGCCAACAAGGCCCCGGCAACGACAGGGCGTTTCAACTGCTTATTCACCAAAATCTTCGGCCGCCTGCCGCATCATCCGGCGGATGGGCAGGTTATAGGGGCAGCGCGTCTCGCACGCGCCGCACTGGATGCAGGCGCCCGCTTTGACCTTGAGCGTGGCGTACCGCTCGCGCCCCCACTCTTGCAGGCCGTACCGGTTGAGGTAGCCCTGGAACAAAAACACGCTGGGGATCTGGATGCCCACCGTGCAGGGCGCGCAGTAGTTGCAGCGGCGGCAGAACTGGGTGCCCAGCGCGTCGCGCACCTTCTGGCAGGCGGCCTGTTCCTCCGCCGTCAGCGGGGCGGTGTCGGCCGCGCCCGCCACGTTGCGTTCCAGCTCCTCCAACGCGGCCATGCCGGGGATGGCCACCGTAACGTTGGGGTCCGACAAAACATACCGCAGCGCCAGGCGGCCGTCCTCGATGGCGCCGCCCGCCAGCGGTTTCATGGCGATGAAGCCCTTGCCGGCCGCATGGCAGCGGGCGATGAGCTCAGCGCCCTGCTGCTCGACGATGTTATAGGGGAACATGACGGTCTCGATCTGCGGCACGTCGAGCGCGGCCTCAAACACAGCGGCCAGGTGCGCCGTGATGCCGATATGCCCCACGACGCCTTGTTCTTTGGCGGCGAGCAGGGCTTCCAGCGCGCCGCCGGGGGCCAGGATCGTTTTGAGGTCGTCGAGGCTGGGGTTGTGGAACTGGTAGAGTTCGATGTGGTCGGTGCGCAGGTCGGCCAGGCTTTGGGCCAGCTGCGCTTCCATCTCGGCGCGGGTCAGCGCGCGGCACTTGGTGGCCAGCACAAATTCGTCGCGCAGGCCCAGCTCCTGCAGCGACTGGCCGATCCACGCTTCGCTGACCGTGTAGGCGCGGGCGGTGTCGATGTAGTTGATGCCGGCCTCGTGCGCGGCTTTGAGCAGCGCCCGGGTGCCGGGCTGGTCGATGCGCTGGATGGGGATGCCGCCGAACCCCAGGCGGGAAATTTGCAGGCCGGTCTGGCCCAGCTGTACAGTTTGCATACTGCATGCCTCGTTTCTTTGCCATAATTTGCTTGGTAGCCTTATTATAGCAAATTTTGCGGGGATTTCCAGCCCCCTGCCCCCTCTTTTGATTGACAAACCCCCGGCCGGTGCGATACCATATACTATATATAACTTGCATCTGCCACAACAGGCAACCACAAAGGAGACCACGATGAAATACGGTTTTATTGGCTGCGGCAACATGGGCGGCGCGGTGGCGCGCGCTGTCTGCAAAGGGGCCGGGGCCGGCGACGTACTGCTGGCCAACCGCACGCCCGCCAAAGCGGAGGCGCTGGCGGCCGAGCTGGGCTGCGCCTGCGGCACCAACGAGCAGGTGGCCGGTATCTGCGACTTTATTTTCCTGGGCGTCAAGCCCCAGATGATGGAAGATATGCTGGATGAGCTGGCCCCCGTGCTGGAAGCCCGCGCCGAGGACCGCCCCTTTGTGCTGGTGACGATGGCCGCCGGGCTGACCATCAACCAGATCCGCCAGATGGCGGGCAGCGGATACCCGGTGATCCGCATGATGCCCAACACGCCGGTGGCGCTGGGCGCGGGCATGATCCAGTACTGCTATGACGACGTCGAGCCCGAGCAGCTGGCCGAATGGCTGAGCGCGATGGCCCCCGCCGGCTGCCTGGACGAAGCGCCCGAGCACCTGATCGACGCAGCGAGCGCGGTGTCCGGCTGCGGGCCGGCCTGGTGCTACCAGTTTATGGAGGCATTGGCCGACGGCGGCGTGGCCGCCGGGCTGCCGCGCGCCAAAGCGCAGGAATACGCCGCCCAGATGGTGCTGGGCAGCGCGCGCATGGTGCTGGAGAGCGGCCTGCACCCCGGCGCGCTGAAAGACGCCGTGTGCAGCCCCGGCGGGTCCACCATCCAGGGTGTGCGCCTGCTGGAAGAGCGCGCCTTCCGCGGTGCCGTGACCGACGCTGTGCTGGCCGCCTACGAAAAGACCAAGGAGCTGGGGAAGTAACGTTATGCGCATCGTCGTCAAAGTCGGCACCAGCACGCTGGCCCACCCGGGCGGGTTGCTGAACATCCGCCATACCGAGGCCCTCGTCAAGGTGTGGAGCGATATCAAAAACGCCGGCCACGAACTGATCGTCGTGTCGTCGGGCGCGACGGGGCTGGGCGTGGGCAAACTGCAGATCGCGCGCCCGCAGGACATCACCACCAAGCAGGCGGCGTCCGCCGTGGGCCAGTGCGAGCTGATGTACACCTACGACCGGCTGTTTGGCCAGTACAACCACACCGTGGCCCAGATGCTGCTGACGTGGGAGGATTTCGACCACGAGACCCGCCTGCGCAACCTGCGCAGCACGCTGGAACGCCTGCTGGAACTGGGGGCCATCCCCATCATCAACGAAAACGACTCCGTCGCATGCGAGGAATACTCGCTGGGCGACAACGACACCCTGGCGGCGCTGGTCGCCCAGTGCATCCATGCCGACCTCGTGGTGCTGCTGTCCGACATCGACGGGCTGTACACCGCCGACCCGCACAGCGATCCCAGCGCGCGGCCCATCCCGGTGGTGGAGGAAGTCACGCCCGAGATCGAGCGCCTGGCCGGCGGGGCGGGTTCCTCGCTGGGGACGGGCGGCATGCTGACCAAAGTGGTGGCCGCCAAACGCGCCAACCAGGCCGGGGTGGACTTGATCATTGCCAACGGCGCCCGCGCCGAGGTGTTGTACGACATCCTGGACGGAAAGCCCGTAGGCACACGGTTTATTGGCAAAAAGGAGGTCCCCTATGACCACGCATGAGATCTTGCAGGCCGCCCAGGCCGCCCGCATGCCGCTGGCCCTGGCCGACGCCCACGCCAAAAACGCCGCGCTGGAAGCGATGGCGGTGGCGCTGATCGCCGCGCAGGACGAGATTTTGGCGGCCAACCGCCGCGACGTCGAAGCCGCCCGCGGCCACACCACCGACGTGATGCTGGACCGCCTGGCGCTGACGCCCGGACGCCTGACCGACATGGCCAAGGGCATGCGCGAGGTAGCCGCCCTGCCCGACCCCGTGGGCGCGGTGCTGCGCAAGATCGTGCGGCCCAACGGGCTGCTGATCGAAAAGACCGCGGTGCCGATGGGCGTGATCGCCATTATCTACGAGAGCCGCCCCAATGTGACGAGCGACGCCGCCGCGCTGGCCTTAAAAGCCGGCAGCGCCTGCGTGCTGCGCTGCGGGCGCGAAGCCTGGGGCAGCTGCCACGCCATTGTGGAAGCGCTGCGCGCCGGGCTGCGCAAAGCCCACCTGCCGGAGTGCGCCATCAGCCTGGTCGAGGACACGACCCACGCCAGCGCCAACGAGCTGATGACCGCCGACGGGCTGGTGGACCTGCTGATCCCCCGCGGCGGGGCGGGGCTGATCCGCGCCTGTGTGGAGAACGCCACCGTGCCCTGCATCCAGACCGGCACCGGCGTCTGCCATGTGTATGTGGACGCCGCGGCCGACCTTGCGATGGCGCTGGACATCGTGGACAACGCCAAGACCAGCCGCCCCAGCGTCTGCAACGCCGAGGAAGCGCTGCTGGTCCACCGCGACGTGGCCGCCGCCTTTTTGCCGATGCTGAAACAGCGCCTGGTCGACGAGCGCACCGCCGCCGGGCTGGCGCCGGTGGAGCTGCACCTGGACGTGCGCGCCGCCGCCATCATCGACGGCGTGCCGGCCGCCCCCGCCGACTTTGACACCGAGTACCTTGACTACAAGCTCAGCGTGGCGGTCGTGCCCTCGCTGCAGGACGCCGTCGAACACATCGCCCGGCACTCGACCCATCACAGCGACGCCATCGTGACCGGCGACAAAGTCGCCGCCGCCCGCTTTGCCGCCTGTGTGGACAGTGCGGCCGTGTATATCAACGCCAGCACCCGCTTTACCGATGGCGGCGAGTTCGGCCTGGGGTGCGAGATGGGCATCAGCACCCAAAAGCTGCATGCCCGCGGCCCCATGGGCCTGGCCGAGCTGTGCACCTACAAGTACATCATCCACGGCAGCGGGCAGGTGCGCGGCGGCGCAGCCGCCAAACTGCAGACGCCCTGCGGGTGAGCGGCTTTTTTCCATAGAACGGAACCAGCCCGGCAGCTTGCGCTGCCGGGCTGGCGTTTTGTTGTCTGTGGGATCAGCCGATGTTCATATCGACGGCGGTCGAAATGCCGTTGACGCGGCCAGAACCGGTGTACTGCCAGATGTTGTAATGGTAGTTAAAGTCCAGCGTGTCGCGGTACTGGGCGATCCAGATATTGTACTTGCTGATGTTGGCAAAGTTGAGGGCGTTGTAGAACCAGCTGGCGTAGGAGTAGACGCCCGCCTGGTAGCCCGCATTGCGGATGGTCTCGCAGAAGGCGACGGCGCAGGCCGTGCGCTCGCTGGCGCTGATGGCGTTGGCGCGGCCGCCGGCGACGGTCTCAGTGTCATAGTAGACGCCCAGCGGCAGCGAATACCCGCTGACGAGGCTGAGGACCATGCTGGCTTCCTCGACGGCTTCAGCCTCGTTGATGGCCTGGCTGTAGAAGTAGACGCCGACGCGCAGGCCCGCGTTGATCGCGCCCTGGATGTTCTGGCGGAAGGTCGCATCCTCGACCAGCGCGCCCGTGCCGTAGCCGCGGTACCCGCAGCGGATGATGGCAAAGGTGATGCCGTCCGCCTTGACGGCGTTCCAGTCGATGCTGCCCTGGAACTTGGAGACGTCGATGCCGCGCGAGGTGCGGTTGATCGCACCGTCGGCCCCAAAGGTGTAGACGTTGCCCTGGATGACCTGGCTGCCGGTGACCGGTTGGTGGGTGGCCGGGTCATAGTAATAGGTCGCGCCGTCGATCTCCTGCCAGCCGGTATATATGTACTCGACCGTCTCGGTGCCGGTCACGGCAAAACCGTACTCGGCCAGCTGGGCGGCCTCGATGGTATCCGGCCAGTCCGCCGTTTTATCCGGCGTGGGGGTGGGCGTCGCCTCCGGCGTCGGGGTCGGCGTGGGCGTCGGTTCCGGCGTCGGGGTGGGCGTCGGTTCCGGGGTCGGCACAGGCGTGGGTTCCGGCGTCGGCACAGGCGTCGGTTCCGGGGTGGGTTCCGGCGTCGGCACAGGCGTCGGTTCCGGGGTGGGTTCCGGCGTTGGCACAGGCGTCGGTTCCGGGGTGGGTTCCGGCGTCGGCGTCACCTCCGGGCTCGGGGAGGGCGAAGTGTTCGGCGCCGCGGAAGGGTCGGGGCTGGGGGTGGTTGCCGCCCCGGTGTCTTCCAACAGGTCGATCTCATTCCCTTCGCCCTGCGGCTCGTCGTTGCGGTGGGCCATCGCCATCGTGCGGCCGTTGCGGCCCAGCGTCACGATGGAATCGGCCGCGCCGGGCAGCCAGACCGACATGGCGTTGGCCGAAGCGCTGGCGTCGCGCTGCGCGCCGATCAGCTCCTGGGTGCCGTCCTTGTAGACGGGCAGGTACGGCGACTCGCTGCCGTCCGCAAACAGCAGATGGCCGCTGCTGCTGAGCTTGGCGGTATAGACCGTCTTGCGGCCGGATTCCTCTTTGCTGCTCTCGGCGTACTGGACGGTGTCCACCACTTCCTCGGCGATGGGCGCCGCGCCGCCGCCGGAGTCCTCGGCGCTCTCGTTGACTTCGCTGGCTTGTTTGATCTTCTCTTTAACGGCCTCGACGTCCGCCTTGTAGATGACTTTTTCCTGCACTTCCACCGTGGAGGCTTCGGGCAGGATGTACCCTTCGATGGGCTGGATGGCCACCGTGTACTCGCCGGGTTCGACGTCCTCGGCCAGGGCGGTGCCGGTCTCGGGGTCGATGGCGTATTCGGTCACAGCGCCCTCGGTATCGGTCAGCGTGATGGCGGCCTCCACGCCCAGCAGCGGGTGTTTGTTAGGCAGCGTCTCGCCCTCGCCCTCTTGCGCCGGCGTGGGCGTGGGGGCGGTTTCGGGCGTTTCTTCGGGCATCGTATACAGCTGCACGCCGACGTCCTGCTGGATGACGGTGATGTCCGCCAGCAGCGGGATGTCCGGCTCCGGCGTGGGCGTGGGGGCGGCCGTTTCCGGGGTGGCCACCGGCGTGGGCGTGGGGGTTGCTTCGGGCGCAGGAGCCGGCACAAAGGAGGCCGCAAACACCCCCAGGCCGACGCTGGCCGTGAGCGCGGCCGCCGTGCCGCCGGCGACCAGCTTGTACAGCGGCAGCCGCGCAAAGGCGCTGCCGGAGAAATATTTCATGGGATTGCGCTTGTTGAACATGCTGACCTCACTGCTGTTAGGGGGAAATATAACACTACGTATAGAATCATAGCATAAAGCGCCCCCGCCCGCAAGAGCCAAAAGCTGCCAGAAACCGTGTTTTTTCTGGTAAAAACTGCCGATTTTTTCGTCGGAGGTTTGTCGGTTTTCCCGGTTTTTTGGGGTTTTACACATTGTATTTTGCCTATGTGGTGGAAGCGCCCGCCCGCCGATACTACAAGTTGTATTGGCACAACTGCTACCGGTTCTCTTTTGGCCCGGGCGGCGGGGTTGCGCCGCGGCGCGTACCCCGGCGCGGCAGCCTGCGCAAAAATGCACCGCCAACCCTTGACAAAACGCCCGCGCTGTGTATACTTGTGGTTGGACATAAAAACAGGGGCGCTGGGGGGCATCCCCGGCTGAGATCGAAGCGAACAGCAGCTTCGGGTCACCTTGAACCTGATCCGGATAATGCCGGCGTAGGGAGTTTGACCCATAAGAAGTCATACTGCGTTTGCGCCTGCGTTTTTGCAGGCGCATTTTCTTGTTTTTATGTACTTTACCTTTTTTGGGAGGACTGACCCATGACCAAGACCTACTCCAAAACGCGCACATTGGTAGAGTGCGCCCTGATGATCGCCCTGGGCACCGTGCTGGCGAACATCAAGATCTACGAGCTGCCCAACGGCGGCTCGGTGACGCTGTTCAGCATGCTGCCGTTTGTGCTGATCTCGTTCCGGCACGGCGTCAAATGGGGGTTGTTCACCGGCTTTGTGAACAGCCTTTTGCAGATGCTGCTGGGCTTTTACGCGCCGCCGGCCCCCGGCCTGCTGCCGCTGGTGGGTATGATCCTGCTGGATTACGTGCTGGCCTTTACGCTGCTGGGCCTGGCCGACGCCTTCGCCAAGCCGTTCGCCAACCGGATGGTGGGCGTCGCCGTGGGCACCGCGGCCGTCTGCCTGATCCGCTACCTGTGCAGCTTCCTGTCCGGCGTGCTGATCTGGGGCAACTTGAGCGAGGGCCTGCCCGCCTGGGTGTACAGCCTGGGTTACAACGGCAGCTACATGATCCCCGAGACCATTTTGACGACCGTTGCCGCTGTGCTGATCTGCAAGGCTGCGCCGCAGCTGTTCCGCGCGCAGGAAGCGTAACGCCCCCTGCCCTGCCTACCCGCGACCTTATATACATATAAAAACGTCCCCGGCCGCTTCCTTTGCTGTTCCGAAAGCGGCCGGGGCGCTTTGTTTTTGCCCGCCGGGACACGGCGGGCAAAAGTTGAATTTTTTACGATTTTGTGTATCGGCATAAAAATATTTTTCAACTTTTCGCAAGGCAAACCGGCCAGGCTTCGCAAAATCGGCCGGTTTTGTTCGCGTTTTGCCCAACTTTTGGTAGATTTTTTCGGCTTTTTGCCAAATCGGCCAAATATGCTTTCTTTTTTATGAAAATTGTGTTAATATGAAACCAACAGGGCGGACCGCTGCGCGAACCAGGGCGGCGGCGCGCCACGTTAAGCAACCCATCACAATTTTGGAGGAATGCTTTTATGATGAAATATCTGCAGAAGCTCGGCAAGGCGCTTATGCTGCCTGTTGCCGCGCTGCCCATCTGCGGCATCCTGATGGGCCTGGGCTACGCCCTGGCTCCCGCCGCCATGGGCGCCGCGGGCTCGACCGAAGGTCTTGCCTACACCGCCGGCTTTATCCTGATCAAAGCCGGCGGCGCGTTGATCGATAATATGTCCTGGCTGTTCGCCGTCGGCGCGGCCGTCGGCCTGTCTGACGACCACGACGGCACGTCCGCCCTGGCGGGCCTGGTCAGCTACCTGATGATGACCCAGCTGCTCTCCACCGGCGTCGTGGGCGCGATCATGACCCTGGAAGAAGGCTCTTCCACCTTCATCGCGTTCCAGAAAACCGCGGGCAACGCCTTCATCGGCATCCTGGCTGCCATCATCGGCTCCACCTGCTACAACAAGTTCAAGAACACCCAGCTGCCTGACTGGCTGGCCTTCTTCAGCGGCAAGCGCTGCGTGGCCATCGTCACCGGCCTGGTCTCCATCGTGGCGTCCGTCATCCTGCTGTTCCTGTGGCCGTTGATCTTCAACGCCCTGGTTGCGCTGGGCGACGGCATCGTGGGCCTGGGCGGCATCGGCGCCGGCCTGTACGCCTTCTTCAACCGCCTGCTGATCCCCACCGGCCTGCACCACGCGCTGAACAACGTGTTCTGGTTCGACACCATCGGCCTGGGCGACCTGACCCACTTCTGGGCCGGTGAGACTTCCGCCGACGTCAGCTGGGATCTCGGCATGTACATGTCCGGCTTCTTCCCCTGCATGATGTTCGGTATCCCCGGTGCGGCGCTGGCGATGGTCCACACCGCCAAGAACAAGAAAGCCGCCATCGGCCTGGTCACCTCCGCCGCCATCTGCGCGTTCGTCTGCGGCGTGACCGAGCCCTTCGAGTTCGGTTTCATGTTCCTGTGCTTCCCGCTGTACGTTGTGTACGCGGTGCTGTACGGCATCTTCACCGTTATTACCTACTACGTTGGTTTCCGCGCGGGCTTCATGTTCTCTGCCGGTGCCACGGACCTGGTCTTCTCCGCTTCCCTGCCCGCCGCCGCTAAGACCTGGATGATCCTGCCTTTGGGCATTGCGGCTTTTGTGGTGTTCTACCTGGTGTTCCGCTTCGCCATCACCAAGTTTGACCTGGTCACCCCGGGCCGCGAGGATGAGGACGCCGAGGCGGCCGAGGCCAACATCACCCTGGCCAACAACGACTTTACCGCCATTGCCAGCGGCGTGCTGGAAGCCATCGGCGGCAAGGCCAACGTGACCAACGTCGACTACTGCGCGACCCGCCTGCGTTTTGAGGTCAAGGATTCCACCGCCGTCAACGAGAAGGCCGTCAAGGCCGCTGGCGCCGCCGGTGTCATCCGCCCGAGCAAGAACGCCTGCCAGGTCGTCATCGGCCCCAAGGTGCAGTTCGTCTACGATGAATTGAAGAAGATGCTGTAAGTTCCCCTTACAGCCCCGGTGGGAAGGTTCTGGTTCCCTTTCCGCCAACTCCGCCGGGGGCGGGCGTCAAGCCTGTCCCCGGCATTCTTTGCAATTTTCCCATTTTTCTGCTGCTTCTTTTTGGTATTTGTGCTATAATAGAAACGATCATACGGGCGGCCCGCCCCGCCCAAGCAGGAGGTTTTTGCCATGAGAATTATCCGCGCCAAAGACTACGACGATATGTCCCGCAAGGCAGCCCACATCATTGCCGCCCAGGTCATCCTGAAGCCGGACTGCGTGCTGGGCCTGGCCACCGGCGGCACGCCGGTAGGCACCTACAAACAGCTGGTGGAATGGTATAACCAGGGCGAGCTGGATTTTTCGGAAGTGACGTCGGTCAACCTGGACGAGTACCGCGGCCTGCCGCGCGAGCATCCCGAGAGTTACTGGAGCTTTATGCACCGCAACCTGTTTGACCATGTCAACATCGACCCCGCCGCCATCAACCTGCCCGACGGCACCAACATGGACGCCGCGGCCGAGTGCGCGCGCTACGACGAAGTGATCCGCCGTGTGGGCGGCGTCGATCTGCAGCTGCTGGGCATCGGCCATGACGGGCACATCGGCTTTAATGAGCCGAGCGACGCCTTTGACCTGGGCACCCACTGCGTCGACCTCAAGCCCGAAACCATCGAAGCCAACAAGCGCTTCTTTGACGGCAACGTCGACCTCGTCCCCAAACAGGCGTACACGATGGGCACCCGCACCATTTTGCAGGCGCGCAAGGTGCTGATGGTCGTCAACGGCAAAGCCAAGGCCGAGATCGTCAAAAAGTCCTTCTTCGGCCCCGTCACGCCGGAGGTACCGGCCAGCATTTTGCAGATGCACCCCGACTTTGTGCTGGTGGGCGACGAGGAAGCGCTGAGCCTGATCTGAGCGCTGCGCAGGAGGGAAACGGCTATGATCGTACGCAATGCCAAAGTATTTACCGACGGCTGCCGCTTTGTGGAAAAAGACCTGGTGATCCGCGACGGGCGCATCGTGTTTGGTGCGGCGCCCCGCGCGGATGAGGAGATCGTCGACGCCGGCGGCGCCTATGCCCTGCCGGGGCTGGTGGATATCCACTTCCACGGCGCGGTGGGCCATGATTTCTGCGACGCCGACGAGGCGGGCCTGCAGGCCATCGCCGATTTTGAGGCCAGCAAAGGCGTGCTGGCCATCTGCCCGGCCACGATGACTTTCAACGAAGAGATCCTGAACGGCATCATGGACGTGGCCGCCGCCCACAAGAACGGCCGCGGCGCCGACCTGGTGGGCATCAACATGGAAGGCCCCTACATCAGCCCCAGCAAGGTGGGCGCGCAGAACCCCAAATACGTCATGGGCGCCGACGCCGGCATGTTCCGCCGGTTGCAGGCGCGCAGCGGCGGGCTGATCAAGCTGGTGGACGTTGCGCCGGAGGAACCCGGCAACCTGGATTTCATCCGCGCCTGCCACGGCGAAGCGCGCATCTCGATCGCGCATACCTGTGCCGACTACGACACCGCCAAGGCCGCGTTTGCCGCGGGCGCGTCGCACATGACGCACCTGTACAACGCCATGCCGGGCATCACCCACCGCGCGCCGGGGCCCATCATCGCCGCGCTGGAGGAGGGCGCCGAGGTCGAGTTGATCACCGACGGCATCCACATCCACCCCGCGATGGTGCGTTTTACCTTCAACACCTTTGGCGACGACCATGTGATCCTGATCGCCGACAGCATGATGGCCTGCGGCCTGCCCGACGGCCAGTACAGCC
>LHCFC04200__coassemble_442_pt1 | contig 28320 bp, 26 predicted proteins | sample LHCFC04200__metabat2_high_PE_045 | metagenome-assembled genome bin LHCFC04200
CCGGCACCGGCGGTACTGACCCCGGCACCGGCGGTACTGACCCCGGCACTGGCGGCACTGACCCCGGCACTGGCGGTGACGGCGGCGAAACCGGCGGTGGCGGCGGTGATACCGGCGACGGCGGCGCTGGCACTACCGATGGCAACGAATCCAGCAGCACTCCGACCGAAGATACAGTCCCCGAACAGCCCGCCGAGCCCCCGGCCGACCCTGCCTGAAAAACGCCCCTGCAACGCTTTGCGCGTACCCGGCTGCCCGCCGCGGCAGCCGGGTACCTTTGCGCCGGGGCCCGCCCCACCATCAGCGGCGCTGTGCGCAAAGCGCCGCCCCATGCAAAACCAAAGAAAAGAGGGTTCCCCCTATGGCATCTGCCGAAAAACAGCAAACCGGCAGCAGCACGCTGCTGCGCCGTTTTGTGCCGTACTTATTCAAATACAAAGGCATTTTGTGCTTTGACCTGTTCTGCGCGGCGCTGACGACGCTGTGCGACATCGTGCTGCCCAAGATCATGGGCACGCTGACCAACGCCGCCTCCGGCCAGGGGGCCGCGCTGACGGTGCAGGCCGTGCTGAAACTGGCGGCGCTGTACTTTGTGCTGCGCATCATCGACGGCGCGGCCAGCTACTTTATGTCCGGCATCGGGCATATCATGGGCGTGCATATCGAGACCGACATGCGCCGCGACGCCTTTGACCACCTGCTGCGGCTGGACCACACCTACTACAACAACACCAAGGTCGGGCAGATCATGGGGCGCATCACCAACGACCTGTTCGACGTGACCGAGTTCGCCCACCACTGCCCCGAGGAATTTTTCATCGCCTTTATCAAGATCGCGGCGTCCTTTGTCATTTTGTGCCAGGCCAGTGTGCCGCTGACGCTGGTGGTGTTTGCCTGCGTGCCGCTGATGGGCGTCGTCTCGGTGCGGCTGAACCTGAAACTGCGCGCCCGGTTCCGCCAGCAGCGGTTCCAGATCGGCGAGCTGAACGCGACGATCGAGGACAGCCTGCTGGGGCAGCGCGTCGTCAAAGCCTTTGCGGCCGAAGCGCAGGAGCGCGAAAAATTTGCCGAGGGCAACCGCGCGTTTGAGAACATCAAGACGCTGACCTACCACGCGATGGCCGCGTTCAACACCTCGACCCGGCTGTTTGACGGGCTGATGTACCTTGTCGTCATTTTGGCCGGCGGCCTGGCGCTGGTGTACGGCGCCATCAACGCGGGCGACCTGGTGGCCTATGTGCTGTATGTGTCGACGCTGATCGCCACCATCCGCCGCATCGTGGAATTTGCCGAGCAGTTCCAGCGCGGCATGACCGGCATCGAGCGGTTTTTGGAGATCATGGACACGCCGGTGGCCATTGCCGACGCGCCCGACGCTAAACCGCTGACCGTGCGCGAGGGCGGCATTGAGTTCCGCGACGTCAGCTTTGAGTACCCCGACGACCACAACATGGTGCTGCACCACGTTGACCTGCGCATCCGCCCCGGTGAGAGCCTGGCGTTGGTCGGGCCTTCGGGCGGCGGCAAGACGACGCTGTGCAACCTGATCCCCCGTTTTTACGACGTGACCGGCGGCCAGATCTTGATCGACGGGCAGGACGTGCGCAGCGTGACGCTGCACAGCCTGCGCGAAGCCATCGGCGTTGTGCAGCAGGACGTCTACCTGTTCAGCGGCACGGTGGCCGAGAACATCGCCTACGGCAAGCCCGGCGCCACGCGCCAGGAGATCGTGGAAGCCGCCAAGCTGGCCGGGGCCGACGCCTTTGTGCGCGCGCTGAAAGACGGCTACGACACCTATGTGGGCGAGCGCGGTGTCAAACTTTCGGGCGGGCAGAAACAGCGCATCGCCATTGCGCGGGTCTTTTTGAAAAACCCGCCCATCCTGCTGCTGGACGAGGCGACGAGCGCGCTGGACAACGAGAGCGAAATTCTGGTGGGCCAGAGCCTGGACAAGTTGGCCAAGGGCCGCACGACGCTGACCATCGCCCACCGGCTGACGACGATCCAGAACGCCGACCGTATCCTGGTATTGGGCAAGGACGGCATTGAGGAAGAAGGCAGCCACGCCGAACTGCTGGCAAAGAAAGGCATCTACTACCGGCTGTGGAACGGGCTGGTCAGCGGCCAGACGCTGTAAGCCGCCGCGGCGGGAACGCCCCGCGCTTACCGCAAATTCAATACAGTTCTTACTCCCCCGCAGGCTGCAACGCCCGCGGGGGTTTTGCGTACAGCACCCGCAGCATGCGCCGCGTGTTGAGCGTAAAGGTGAGCAGGTTGGAGGCGATCATCACACCCAAAAAGCCCGCGATGCCGTACCGCGGCAGCAGCAGCGCGATGGCCGCAATGCGAAAGACGGAGTCCGCCACCGCATAGCGGAAGGTCGCCAGCTGCTCGCCCAGGCCTTTGAGCACGCCGTCCACCATGCTTTCGAGGTACATGAACGGCGCAACGAACCCCAGCACCCGCACATAGCGGCCGACTTCGGCGTCGCGGTAGAGCAGCTGCGCCAGCTGCGGCCCCAGCGCCACGAACCCCGCGCCCGCCGCCAGCGAGAACACGGCAGTCAGCCCCAGTACCCGCGCGACGAGCCGCCGGGTGGCCGCGCCGTCGCCGCGGGTGTGGGTGCGGGTGATCTCCGGCATCATGAGGCCGGACAGCGCCGACAGCACCGAGAACGGGAAAAACAGCAGCGGCAGCGCCATGCCCTTGAGGTTGCCGTACTGCGTCAAGGCGGCCGCGCGGCTGCCGGTGTAGAGCGAGAGCGTCAGCGGGATCAGGCTGCTTTCGGCCGCCTGCAATGCGCTGGCCAGCAGGCGGCTGCCCTGCACCGGCCACAGGATGGCGTTCAGTTCCCGCAGGGTGTAGGGGTGCAGCGGTTCGCCGGGGCGGCGGGCAAACTCCGGCGCGCGGGCCGCAAACAGCACCATCAGCGCACAGGAGACCCCCTCGGCCACGGTATTGCCCAGCAGCACGGCCGCGCAGCCGTAGCCTGCGCCCCACTGCGCCGCCACCTGCAGCCCGGCCAGCGCCACGCCCATGCGCACAAACTGTTCGACCAGCTGCGACCCCACGTTGGGCCCCACGCGGCGCGCCGCCAGAAAGCCCCCGCGCAGCGCGGCGGCCACCGCCATGCACGGCAGGCTGGGCGCCAGCACCCGCAGCGCCCCTTCGGCACGCACATCGTGCAGCAGGCAGCGCGCGGCCGGCCCGGCCAGCAGCGCCAGTGCCGCCATGGCCGCTGTGCCCAGCGCCAGGGCGGTGGCGCACAGCCCGCGCAGTGTGGCCGCCGCGCCCTGGCCGCGCGCCAGGCTGCGCGCCGCCAGCCGGGTGGCCGCCACATAGATGCCCGCCGTGGCAAAGGCGCTGAACACGCCGTACAGCGCCAAAATCAGCTGGTACAGGCCCATGCCCTCGCCGCCGAGGTACCCCGACAATACGACCCGGAACCCCATGCCCAGCACGCGCAGCGCCAGCCCGGACCCCGCCAGCAGCAACGCATTTTGCAGATACAGCCTGTGTTTGCGCAACCCGGCCGCCCCCTTTCGCCCCTTTTGCATGGCTATGCGCGCCGCCGGGCCGGTATACCTTGCGCCGCGGCGCGGCAGGTGTTACAATACCCTAAACACTGTACCTACCAAGGAGGATGCTGCTATGAGAGAAGTCGATACCGCTGCCGCCTACCTGCGCGAGCACCTGCCCTTTGCGCCGGAACTGGCGCTGGTGCTGGGGTCCGGCCTGGGCGGCCTGGCCGAACGCATCGAAAACGCCGTGACCATCCCCTACCGCGAGGTGCCGGGCTTTCCGCTTTCGACCGCGCCAGGGCACGCCGGGCAGTTTGTGGCCGGCATGCTGGGCGGCAAGCGCGTGCTGTGCATGCAGGGGCGGTTCCATTACTACGAGGGCCACGATATGCGCGCCATCGCGCTGCCGGTGCGGGTGTTCAAGGCCCTGGGCTGCCGCGCGCTGATTTTGACCAACGCGGCCGGCGGCGTGAACTGGGACTTTAACGTTGGGGATTTTATGCTGATCACCGACCACATCAACTTTATGGGCGTCAACCCGCTGCGCGGCGAAAATGACGAGCGCATCGGCCCGCGTTTTTGCGATATGACCCAAGTCTACACCCCGCAGCTGCAGCAGCTGGCGCAGGACGTGGCTGCCAAGCAGGGCCTTTTGCTGCAAAAAGGCGTCTACCTGGGCTACATGGGCCCCAGCTTTGAGACGCCGGCCGAGATCCGCGCGTTCCGCACGCTGGGCGCCGACGCTGTGGGCATGAGCACTGTGCCCGAGGCCATTGCCGCCAGCCACTGCGGGCTGCCGGTGCTGGGCTTGAGCCTGATCACCAACATGGCGGCCGGTATGGCGGGCAAGCGGCTTTCGGGCGAGGAAGTCATCGAGATCGCCGACCGGCGCGGGCCGGTGTTCCAGACCTTTGTGCTGGGCATTGTGGAAGCGATGTGACCTTTGGCCAAAAACGCAACAATACTCCTGATCACGCGCGGTTCCATAAGAAAACAAAGCCGCAAAACTCTGCCTGCAAAGCGGCATCTGCTGCGTTATCGGGTCTTGCATTCCACCAAGGAACGCCGGGGTGGCGCAGCCATGCAAGCCCCGGTGGGGCTTGCGACCGGCCAATCCGGTCTGCGCATCGCGCAGATGCCGCCCATCGTTTTTGGGCGGCAAGGATGCGCCCCTCTGCCTTGCATCTGCCGCTTTGCAGCGCTTTTGCGATGCTTCGCAGTTTTTACAAAACCTTTGTTTTCTTATGTCACTCGCGCTTTTTTGAACGGTTTTGCCGGTTCTGTTATCTTGCATTGCGGCGCGCTTTTTGGTATAATACAATTTGCTGCGGGCCTGCACGCAGGCCCGCGCATTTTTCTTGTAAGGAGCAACCTGCCATGAGCGAAGAATGTACCCACGATTGCAGCACATGCAGCGCCAACTGCGACCACCGCGCGCCGCAGCATGAACCGCCGCACCCCAAAAGCCGCATCCGCAAAGTAATCGGCGTCGTGTCCGGCAAGGGCGGCGTCGGCAAAAGCATGACCAGCGCCATGCTGGCCGTGGCGATGCGCCGCCTGGGCTACCAGGCCGGCGTGCTGGACGCCGACATCACCGGCCCGTCCATCCCCAAACTGTTCGGCGTGCACGGCCCGGCCACCGGCGACGGCGAGAGCATCCGCCCCATCGCCAGCCGCACCGGCGTGCAGATCATGAGCATCAACCTGCTGCTGGATGACCCCGAAGCCCCGGTGGTCTGGCGCGGCCCCGTCATTGCGGGGGCGGTCAAGCAGTTCTGGCAGGATGTTGTGTGGGATGTCGACTTTTTGTTCGTCGATATGCCCCCGGGCACCGGCGACGTGCCGCTGACGGTGTTCCAGACGCTGCCGGTGGACGGTATCCTGATCGTGTCCAGCCCGCAGGAGCTGGTGGGCATGATCGTCGGCAAGGCCGTGCAGATGGCCAAGATGATGAACGTGCCGATTTTGGGCCTGGTCGAAAACATGAGCTACGCCGTCTGCCCCGACTGCGGCAAGCATATCGCCGTGTTTGGCGAGAGCCATGTCGATGAGATCGCCGCCAAATACACCCTGCCGGTGCTGGCCAAGATGCCCATTGACCCCGAGCTTTCCAAGGAAGCCGACGCCGGCATGATCGAGATGTACGCCGGCGATTTCCTGGACGACGCTGCCCGGGCCGTGGCCAAGCTGCTGAAAGCGTAACCCGTTTTGCCGTAAGAAAGCGGCAGGCCGCAAAACCCGCCGGTTTCTTAACATAAACCAACCGTAAAAACAGAATAGGAAAAGAGAACGGTGTACTGTATGAAAAACTTCCTCAATGAATTCAAGGCTTTCGCCCTCAAGGGCAACGTCATGGATATGGCGGTCGGTGTGATCATCGGCGCTGCCTTCCAGGGCATCGTCACTTCGCTGACCAACGACATCCTCAACCCCATCCTGGGCATGGCCTTCTCCACCGACTTCAGCAACGTGGTCATCCCCCTGTTCGGCGACGCCTCCATCGGCATCGGCGCCTTCATCTCGGCCGTCATCAACTTCATCATCATGGCGTTCGTGCTGTTCTGCATCGTCAAGGCCATGAACCAGCTGATGGCGCTGGGCCACAAAGAGGAAGAGCCCGCCCCCGAGGCCCCCAAAGCCCCCACGCAGGAAGAGCTGCTGGCCGACATCCTGGCCGAGCTGCGCACCCGCAACGAGAACGAGGCTGCCCTGACGAAGTAAGGCCCCGCCTGCCGCTGTACATAGCACAGCGCCTGTGCATAACTGCAAAGCCGTCCCGCCCCGGGAACCCGGGGCGGGACGGCTTTTTGTTGGCCGAAAGAACGGCCGTTACATTTCTTTCTCAAATTTGACCCGGTAGTAGAGCGCCACCCCGTGGACCAGAAGATACGCGAACACCAGCAGCAACAGCGGCACCAGGTCCACGCCCATCAGCGCAAAAGACACCATAAGCGCGCCCAATACAAACGTCATGCAGTCGTACGCTTTGCCCTTGGCGCGGTTGGCCACCGCGATGTTGCGCTCGTCGTTCTGCTCGATCCTGAGCCGCCGGGCAAGCTCCGGGTCGCTCTGCACTGCGCGGTCGCCGAGCAGGCTGCCCAGGCACCCGCCGAACAGCCCGCAGCCCGCGCCGATGCAGACATAGGGCAGCGCCCGCAGAAAGCCCTGGGGGTCGGCCGCCGTCTTGACCAGATACAGCCCGGCCGCCGCCAGCAGCAGCCCCGCGGCCACGCCGATGCCTTGCATAGCCTTGGGTTTCATTGTGCATCCTCCTCATAGATAAAAATTTCTTCGATGCTCATGTCAAAAAATTTTGCGATTTTGAACGCCAGCAGGATAGACGGATTGTACCGCCCGTTTTCCAGCGAACCGATGGTCTGGCGGGACACTTCCAGCGCGTTGGCCAGGTCCTCCTGCTTGATGCCCCGCTGCTTGCGCAGTTCTTCCAGCCGGTTTTTCATACAAGCCCCCTTTTGTATGGAAAGTTCGCTTTCCATGACTTTAGAATGGCACACCCGCGCAAAGATGTCAAGCACGCTTTCCATTTTTCTATATGGCACAGAAAAACGGCGCAGCCGGGTCCTCCCCCGGCCGCACCGTTCCTTTTGCTGTATCGTTGTTTTCAGCGTTCCATCTTCCAGAACGCGCAGCTGTAGGGCGGCAGTTCGCTGCCGCCGCCGAAATCGTGCGCAGCGCCGGTGATAAGGTCCACCGCCATGCCGCAGCCGGCGTCAAAGTGCGCCGTGTAGGGCGCGCTGTCGGCGTTGATGGCCACCAGCACGCGCTCGCTGTCGGCCTTGCGCTCAAAGATCAGCTGTTTGGGCTGTACCAGCACGTTGCGGTAGCTGCCATAGCACAGCGCCGGGCTGGCGGTGCGCGCGCCGGCCAGCGCCGTGATCCACGCGGTCAGTTCATTTTGCTGCGGGGCCGCAATGGCCGGGCGCAGCGTGGGGTCGCCGTCCTTTTTATCGCCCCGGACGCCCCACTCGCTGCCATAGTAGACGGCGGGCACGCCCGGCATGCCAAACAGCAGGCCGTACAGCGGGCGCAGGCAGTTTTTGTCCGTCAGGATGGTCGCCACGCGGGTCACGTCGTGGTTGTCCACAAAGTTCAGCAGGTGTTTGCCGGTGTACAGGCACCACGGCTCGGCCCTGAACTGGCGGTTGAGGCTGTAGGCGATCTCGTGCATATTGCCGGTGTTGAAGCTGGAATACAGGCCTTTGTAGCACTCGTAGTTGGTCACGCTGTGGCAGCCGTGGTCGTTCATCCAGCGGTTGTAGTCGCCGTGCAAAGTCTCGCCCACCAGCACGAACTCCGGCTTGACGGCGTCGGCCAGCGCGCGCAGCTCGGCCAAAAAGCCGAGGTCCAGGCAGTACGCGACGTCCAGGCGCAGGCCGTCGATGTCATAGTCGCGCACCCAGCCGCGCACGACGTCGAAGAGGTAGTTTTTGACTTCGGGGTTTTGCAGGTTGAGCTCGACAAGGTCGCCGCAGCCCTCCCAGTCTTTGTACCAGAAGCCGTCGCCATAGCGGCTGTCGCCGTCAAAGCTCAGGTGGAACCAGTCTTTATAGGGGCTGTCCCACTTTTTTTCCTGCACGTCGCGGAACGCCCAGAACCCGCGCCCCACATGGTTGAACACGCCGTCCAGCAGCACGCGGATGCCCGCTTTGTGCAGCGCGTCCACGACGGTTTTCAGGTCGCCGTTATCGCCCAGGCGGCTGTCCACACGGGTGTAGTCCCGCGTGTCATAGCCGTGGGCGTCGCTTTCAAACAGCGGGTTGAACAGCACGCAGGTCGCGCCCAGGTCCCGGATGGGATCGACCCAGTCCAGCACGCGCAGCAGGCGGTGTTCCCCGGCCTGCGCCGCGTCGCCGGTGTTTTGCAGCGGCGCGCCGCATAACCCCAGCGGGTAGATCTGATAGACGACAGCTTCCTCATACCACATAAGATATCCTCCTGTTTTGCAAGGGCGGGGGCCGCAGCGCCCGCCCGGGCGTCACAAAAAACGGCGCAGCCGCGGGCGCAGCGCCAGCCGGTAATACCGTGTCAGCACGCCCAGCGCGCGGTCGTACAAAAAGAACGCCGCATTGCCCATGCCCAGCAGCACAAGCAGCATCGGCAGGCCGTCGCCGGCAAGTTCCCGCCAGACGACCGGGCCCAGCAGCGCGGCCAGCAGGGCGTACAGCAGCACCACGGCAGCGTTGAACGCCAAAAACGTAAGCACCCAGCGCACAACCGCCGGGCGCACGGCGCGCAGCGCGCAGCGCAGCACCGGGTAATGGCCGACGGCCAGCGCGTAGAACAGCGCCAGTTCGGTTTCCGGCACCTGCAGCAGCGCCAGCACCGCCGTGGCAAGGTAGAGCAGCAGCGCATAGCGCGGGCCGTATTCCACCTGCACGGGGATGAGCAGGAACGCCGCCAGCATCGGCGCGGCATAGGTGCCCACCTGCAGCGCGCTGCCCGCCAGCAGCAACACGACCGACAGCGCCGCCAGCACACCGCACAGCGCTGCTTTTTGGCTTTTGGACTTGCGCAAAGTTTCACCTTGCTTTTTTAGAATTTGCAGATAATGATTCTGCCGTGCGCAGCCAGCGGCCTGCGCCGGAACGGCGAGCCGCTGCGCAGAAATCGCTCTGCGGCTTATTCTACCATGACGCGCAGCAGCATGGTAGAATCGCGCATCCACGGCTTTGCCGGGCTGGCGTTACGCCAGAACAGCGAGGCGCTGCGCAAAAACGTATAATAGCCGCCTTTGCGGCTATTATACCCTATCCGGCCGCTGTTTGCAATTCCGCCAGTTGGGCCACCGTGCAAAAGGCGTAGCCTTCGGCGCGGAACCAGTCGATAATGGCGGGCAGCGCCTGCGCCGTGTGGGTAGCCGCCTTGGCGTCGTGCAGCAGCACCACGCAGGTGTCGCGCCCTTCGGCGTCCTCTTGAATATTGCGCAAAATAGCGTCGGCGTCGGGGTGGGCGGCAGTCGCATCCTCGCCGCAGACGTTCCAGTCGATCCAGTGCCAGCCTTTTTCCTCGGTCTGGGTTTTGAGCCGCTGCATGATGCCGCTGCCGCCGTAGCGGTGGCTTACGGTGTTGGTGCTGCCGCCGGGGAACCGCAGCCAGGTCAGGTCCGCCAATGTGACGTAGGGTTCCAGCGCCTGGCGCAGCGTTTTGATGTCCTGCCAGAAGGCGTCGGTACTTTGGTAGATTTGCGCGTACTTGTGGCTGGCGCTGTGCATGGCGACCTGGTGCCCCTGCTGCACGATCTTGCGTACCAGCGGCAGGTAGGGTTCGTTGATCTCTTGCGCGCAGACAAAAAAGGTGGCCGGCACCTGCTGCTGCGCCAGGATCTCCAGGATCGGCCCGGTGTGTTCGCTGGGGCCGTCGTCAAAGGTCAGGCAGACATAGCGCGGCAGCGGTTCGCCTGCATCCGCCGCGGCGGCGAAACAGTCGTTGGGCACCGCAGTCTCGGCCCAGGCGCGGTGGTAGAGCCGGTGCAGCGCGCCGGCCAGCAGCGCCAGCGCCGCCCCCAGCGCAAGGCCGGCCCACAGCGCATGGCGGGCGTTTTGCCGTTTGCGGTCGTAACGGATGGCGCACCCCTCCCCTGCCCGGTTTTGGTACAGCGTATGCGCCCATGCCGGCGGTTAGGACCCGACGTGCAAAAAGCCCGCGGCTTGGCAAGGCAAGCCGCGGGCCGTAACGTTTTGGGGGCGATCAGGTATTGGGGGAGCTGTTTTTGAGGATGACGTCGTGGCTGCCGCCCTCAACGATGGAGGTGGAGGACACGACGGTCAGGCGGGCTTTCTCCTGCAGTTCGGGGATGGAGAGCGCGCCGCAGTTGCACATGGTGGAGCGCACTTTGTACAGCGTGGTCTGCACGCCCTCGGCCAGCGGGCCGGCATACGGCACGTAGGAGTCGACGCCTTCCTCAAAGCTGAGCTTCTGCGCGCCGCCCAGGTCGTAGCGCTGCCAGTTGCGGGCGCGGTTGGAACCCTCGCCCCAATACTCTTTGACATAGTTGCCGTTGACGCGCAGGCGGTTGGTGGGGGCTTCGTCAAAGCGGGCGAAGTAGCGGCCCAGCATGACGAAGTCGGCGCCCATGGCCAGTGCCAGCGTGATGTGGTAGTCCTGCACGATGCCGCCGTCGGAGCAGATGGGCACGTAGATGCCGGTCTGCGCATAATACTCATCGCGGGCCTTGGCGACCTCGATGACCGCCGTGGCCTGGCCGCGGCCGATGCCCTTGGTCTCACGCGTGATGCAGATGGAGCCGCCGCCGATACCGACCTTGACAAAGTCCGCGCCCGCCTTGGCCAGGAAGAGGAAACCGTCGCGGTCGACGACGTTGCCGGCGCCGACTTTGACTTTGTCGCCGTAATGCTCGCGCACCCAGGCCAGCGTGCGGGCCTGCCACTCGGAATAGCCTTCGGAAGAGTCGATGCACAGCACGTCGGCGCCGGCCTCGACGAGGGCGGGCACGCGCTCGGCATAATCGCGGGAGTTGATGCCCGCGCCGACGACGTAGCTCTTGTTGGCGTCCAGCAGCTCGTTGACGTTCTCTTTGTGGCTGTCGTAGTCCTTGCGGAACACCATGTACTGCAAACGGCCCTCGTCGTCGATCAGGGGCAGGGTGTTGATCTTGTTGTCCCAGATGATGTCGTTGCAGTCATGCAGGCTGGTGGTGGCGGGGGCGGTGACGAGCTTGTCGATGGGGGTCATGAACTCGGTGACTTTGAGGTCGTTCGTCATGCGGGAGAGGCGGTAGTCGCGCGAAGCGACGATGCCCAGCAGCTTGCCGTGAGCGCTGCCGTCGTCGGTGATGGCGACGGTGGAGTGGCCGGTGCGGGTCTTGAGGTCCAGCACGTCGCCGAGGGTCGCCTCCGGCGGGAGGTTGGAGTCCGAGGTGACGAAGCCTTTTTTGTAGGCTTTGACGCGGCGCACCATGTCGGCTTCCTGCTCAACGGTCTGGGAGCCGTAGATGAAGGACACGCCGCCCTGCTTGGCCAGCGCGATGGCGAGTTTTTCGCCCGAGACCGACTGCATGATGGCCGAGACCATCGGGATGTTCATCTCCAGCGGGCAGGGTTCCTCGCCCTTGCGGTACTTGACCAGCGGCGTTTTGAGGCTGACGGCCGTGGGCACGCACTCGGCCGAAGTGTAGCCGGGGACGAGCAGATACTCGCCAAAAGTGCGGGACGGTTCAGAGAAATAGTATGCCATACATGCACGCTCCTTACTTACTGCAAAGCCAATACGTTTTCTATGATTAGACAGATTGTATCACATCCGCGCACAAAACACAAAAGATTTTGCAGAAAATCTTTCCTGCACGGGCAGCGCAAAAGTTGTGGAATTTGCACCAAGGGCGCCGCAAAAAGTATGACTTTGTGCGTTTTGGGCGGCTTTTGCGGTACCACTGCGCCCCGCGCCGGCCTTTGCGGGTGCGGGCGGGCTGTTCCCTGGCGGGGCAAAGTGTGGTATAATAGCCGCAAACCACAAGAAAGGGACCCTTTCCATGCTGCTGCAACGATGCAAACCGCTGGACCCCGGCGCCGCCAGGCGGCAGGCGCTGGCCCAACAGTGTTTTACCCTGGGGCTGGCGCTGCTGCTGGTGCTTTCGGAGGTGTTCAGCTCCAACATCCAGGCCACACTGCCCACGTTGAGCCACCTGGCCCGCCTGGCGCTGACCGGCGGCGCGGTGCTGCTGCTGGGCGCCAAAATTTTGCTGCTGACCGACTACGAGCGCCGCTGGCAGCCGGTGCTGGCCGCGGCCGTGCTGGGCTACACCGCGTTTGCCGCCTGGTACGGCGACGACGTGTGGTTCTTTTTGGCGGCGCTGGTGGGCCTGGCCGCCAAAGACACCGACCTGCGCGCCGCGCTGCGCGTCTACCTGGCGGTGGCCGCGGCCGGGCTGCTGGCCGTGCAGCTTCTGCACTTTGCCACGCCGCTGATGCCCTACAACTTTTACTGCCGCAACTGGGATTTTGGCTACGGCCACTACAACGGCTTTGGCGCGCGGCTGGCCGGCGTGTTTTTTGCCTGGGCCTGGCTGCGGCACGACGCCATGCGCTGGTTTGACTGGCTGGGCCTGGCGGCGCTGGGGCTGTTCACCTACCTGGTGCCGGGCAGCCGCGGCGCGGCGGGCGCCATGGCCGTGCTGCTGGGGCTGTTTGCCGTGCAGCGGTTTTTGCCCCGTTTGTTCGACAACAAGTTCTGGTACGCGCTGGCGCTGGCGCTGCCCGTGGGGCTGGCGGCGTTCAGCCTGTATGCCGGGTATGTGTACAACCCCGAATGGCCGTACGAGCGCATGGCCCTGCTGCTGCTGAGCATCGCGCTCTCGGGCCGGTTCGAGATCTGGCACAATGTCTTTTGGGGGGCCGACCTCTCGCTGCTGGGCGGGCTGCCCACCGACGGCGACGAGCACCACGCCATCGACAATACGTTTTTGGCGATCCCCATGAACAAAGGCTACCTGGGGGCCGTGCTGGTAGCGGTGTTCTTTTTGCTGCTGCTGTGGCGGCTGGCCAAGCACCGCCACGCCACCGAGGTGCTGTGCCTGGTGGCGCTGACGCTGTATCTGTTTATGGAAAACAAGCCGTTTTTGCTTTCGGCCGACCCGTTTTTGCTGCTGGCCCCCTGCGTGTTTTTTGGCAGCGGCAAAACCGACGCCGCACAGCCTTTGCCGGCCGTATGCCGGCGGGCAAACGACCCGTGACCAACTTTTAATCACAGGACGCTGTACCGCGCGGTGCAGCGTCTTTTTTTGTCAGTTTATTTTGCAACGCCCGGGCGGGTGTGCGCTTTTGTATGCCCCCCCTTGACGGCTGTTTGAGCCGGTGTTACACTCTGTGCGCAATGGGCCGCCCCGCCGGTTGGGGGGCGGCGCACCGCAACGAAGATTCCCCTGCCGCCGGCAGGGGCAGGGGGCGCCTGCCATGGAGATCATCACCGTACAAAACCTGACCAAAGTGTTCACCTACGCCGCCAAGGAAAAGGGGCTGAAGGGTTCGCTGCGCGATCTGTTCGCACGCAAAACGCTGCAAAAGACCGCCGTCGAAAACGTCAGCTTCACCGTGCAAAAGGGCGAAGCCGTCGGCCTGCTGGGCCCCAACGGCGCGGGCAAAACGACGACGCTGAAGATGCTTTCGGGCATTTTGTACCCCACCAGCGGCAGCGCGACGGTGGCGGGCTATGTGCCGTGGCAGCGCCAGCGCGCCTACCAGCGGCGGTTCGCCATCGTGATGGGGCAGAAAAGCCAGCTGTGGCCCGACCTGCCGGCCGTGGACACCTTTGAGCTCAACCGCCGCATCTATGAGGTAGACGTCGACGCTTACCGCCGCACGCTGGACGAGCTGACCGACCTTTTGGACGTGCGCGGCCTGCTGCGGGTGCAGGTGCGGCGGCTTTCGCTGGGCGAGCGGATGAAGATGGAGCTGATCGCCGCGCTGCTGCACCGGCCCGAGATCCTCTACCTGGACGAGCCGACGATCGGGCTGGATATTTTGTCGCAGCGCAGCATACGGGATTTTTTGAAGTATTACAACGAGCAGACCCGCACGACGCTGCTGCTGACGAGCCACTACACCGCCGACATCGAGGCGCTGTGCCCGCGCAGCATCATCATCAACCACGGCAGCGTCGTGTTTGACGGCCCGCTGGCCGAAGTCAGCGAGGTGTTCGGCCACAAAAAGCTCGTGGCGCTCAAAGCGCAGCGCGATCTGACGGCGGCGGAACTCACCGCCTTTGGCACGGTGCGGGCCTGCCAGCACAACACCGCCCTGCTGGAGGTGGAGCGCGACGGCCTGCAGCCCTGCTTGCAGCAGCTGTTCGGCGCACTGCCGGTGGTGGACCTGGATGTCAAGGACATCCCGCTGGAGGAAGGCATCGCCTATTTTTACCAGAAAGCCGGGGTGAGCGCGCCGTGAAAACCTACGGCTATGTGTTTGGCATGGGGCTGCAAAAGGCCCTGGCCTACCGCGCGGTTTTTTTGCTGACGCTGGCCAGCTGCATCTTCCCCATTTTGATGCAGGTCTGCCTGTGGACCGCGCTGTACGCGGCCGGCGCGGCCGATACCGGCGGCTACACCTATGAACAGATGATCCTGTACACGCTGCTGGCGGGCATCACGGCGCGCATCGTGGCCACCGGCTTTGAGAATGACGTCGCGCAGGACATCAAGGACGGCGGGCTGAACAAGTACCTGGTCAAGCCGGTGGATTACGGCGGGTACTATTTCGCGCAGTTTCTGGGCGGTAAGGCCGGGCCCATCGCCTTTTTGCTGGCTGTGACCGCCGCCGTGCTGGCGGGAGCTGCCGCGGTGCTGGGCACGGCGTTTTCGCCGCTGCGGCTGGGGTTGTACGCGCTCTCGCTGGCGGGGGCGGCCGTCTTGAACTTTGTGCTGTTTTACGCCATTGCGCTGCTGGGCTTTTGGCTGACCGAGATCCGCCAGCTGTTCGGCACCATCGCCATCGTCATTCTGGTCGCCAGCGGCGGCGTGTTCCCGCTGGATATTTTCGGCCCGGCGGGGCGGTGGATGGCCGCCGTGCTGCCGTTTGGCTATACGACGCAGTTCTGCGTCAACATCGTGACCGGGCGGCTGGCCCCCGGGCAGATCGCCCTGGGGTTTGCCGCGCAGTGGCTGTGGGCGGGCGCGTTCGCAGCGCTGTGCGCCGTGCTGTGGCGGCAGGGCGCCAAACGCTACACCGCCGTGGGCGGATAAAGGAGGGATGCGCCGATGAAACACCTTGCCAAGCGCCTGCGGTATTACCTGGGCCTGCTGGGGCTGTTTGCCAAATACTCGCTGATGGAGCAGATGGCCTACCGCATCAATTTTATCGCCGGCATCGCGGTGGAATGCGGGTACATGCTGATCAAGCTGATGTACGCGGTGCTGATCCTGCGCGCCGGGGCCGAGATCAACGGCCTGACCGCCCACGAGATGCTGATGTGCATCGGCACCTACATCATGGTGACCGGCGTGTACATGGGCATCTACCCCAACTACTGGGCGCTGCCGCTCTCGGTGCGGGACGGCAGCCTGGACATGCAGCTGACCAAACCGGTGAACACGCAGTTTCTGGTGACGCTGCGCAAGCTCGATTTCGGCATGCCAATCCCCGACGTGGCGTGCGGGCTGGCGCTGATCGTGTACGGCTGGCAGCGCGCGGGGCTGCCCGCAACGCCCGGCGCAGTGGCCGGGTTTGCCGTGTACTGCCTGGCCGGCTGGTTTTTGACCTACTGCCTGTTTTTGATCCCGGAGCTGCTGTCGTTCTGGTTTGTCTCCACCAACGGGGTGCAGGCGCTTTCCAGCGCGGTGTTCGACTTCAACAACACGCCGATGAACCTCTACCCCAAGTGGGTGCAGCGGCTGGGCATCTTGCTTCTGCCGGTGTTTTTGATCACGAACTTCCCCACCCTGTATGTGATGGGCGCGCTCTCGCCCGCCATGCAGGTCTGGGGCCTGGCCGCGCCTCTGGCGGTGTTTGGCATCCAGCGCGTGATCTGGCGGCGCGCCATGCGGCAGTACACCAGCGCCAGCGGGTGAAACCCGCGCGCATTGGCCGGACGCGGCAAAAGAAACGGAAACAGCAAAAAGGCCGAGGCAAAAGCCTCGGCCTTTTGGTGGTGGAGATGAGGGGGATCGAACCCCTTACCTCTTGAATGCCATTCAAGCGCTCTCCCAGGTGAGCTACACCCCCACGCGGCTGCCGTATTGCTGACAGCTCTATTATTATAGCGGCCGCCGCCCGAAATGTCAAGCGGTTTTTGAAAAAAAGCGACGCGTTTTGGCGGCAAGCGGCCTCCGGCAAAAAAATACGATTTGTAGTTTTATACTGTGCGTATTTTCTTTTCGGCAGTTTCCCGTTCTTTTCCCCTTCGGCCGCACAGTTTCTACAAATTGTTATTTTATACGAGCCGTATTTTATGCCCAAAAAACAGCCTGGCATCAACATTTTTCGCAAAATAGTACAGCATGTATTTTATACAAATTGTACTTTCAAGCTGTCTCCTGCCCTGTGGCCTGGCGGCGGTAGGCGTTGGGCGTTTGGCCGGTGCGGCGCTTGAACTGGCGGTTGAAGTAGCTGGGGCTGTCGAACCCGCAGGCCAGGCTGATCTCCAGCACCGAGTCACCGGTGGCACGCAGCAGGGCCTTGGCCTGCTCGATGCGGAAGGCGACAAGGTATTCCACCGGCGTGCTGCCGGAGATTTTGCGGAAAAACCGGCACAGGTACTCGGGGCTGCAGCCGGCGGCCCGGGCCAGCTGCGCCAGGGTGAGTTTTTCCATATAGCGGGCGCGGATGCAGCTGACCACCGCCTTGTAGCGCGCGACGGCCTCGCCGGGCAGCCGCCCCTGCGGCGTGGGGCGCAGCGCGCCGGCCTCGCCCAGTGCGGCCAGCAGTTCCAGCAGCTGCAGCTTGGCGCGGATATACCACCCCGGCCCCTGCGCCGCGTACAGCTGCTGCAAGGCCAGCAGCGCCCCGCGCAGCGGCAGGTAGGCGGGGTCGCCGGGGACGACTTTGCTGCAAAGCCCGGTCTGCCCGGCCAGCAGCGGCGCGACCAGCCGCTGCTGCACCTCGTCCGCGTAGGAGAATGCCAGGATGCGCGGGTCAAACAACAGCGCCAGATGTTCCGACGCGCCGGGCTCGCTTTGGACCTGGTGCAGCGTGCCGGCGTTGACCAGGCAGATCTCCCCCGGGGCAAACGCGGTCTCCTGCAGGTCCAGTTCCACCGTAAAGCGGCCTTGGGTAAAGTAGAGGATCTCCACTTCCTCATGCCAGTGGCGCGGGGCCAGGTAGCGCGCGGGCATGGCGGTGCCCGGCCCGCTGCGGCAGCGCAGCACCGCCATGGGACGGCGGTCGGTGCCGTGGCGGCCTTCCTCGGTAAAAAAGCTGCGGTCCTCCATCCGGCGTGCCCCCTTTTGTATAACGTCGCGCAAAAAGTCAATATCGTGTTAGTATTGTATAGGATACGGCAAGAATTTTCAAGGTTTCGGCAATATAATACAGATAATACACTTACCCGGCAAGGAGGTTCCTGTATGGTACGCAAATACAAGTTTGGCGCCCCGTTTGAGACCGAGGCCGTGACGGCCGACCTGCCCCTTTGCAGCGAGCCCTGCCCCTACGGCACGGTGGATACAGCCAGCGGCTTTTCTTTCACCTGCACGCTGGGGGCCCGCGACGTCGTCTACGGCCTGGGCGAAGCGGTGCGCGGCATCAACAAGCGCGGCTATGAGTATGTCAGCTTTGCCACCGACGACGGCAACCATGTGGAGGACAAGCGCTCGCTGTACGGCGCGCACAACTTTGTGGTGGTGGCCGGCACGCCCTGCTTTGGCGTGTTTGTGGACTGCCCGGCCCGCCTGACGTTCGACATCGGCTACACACGGCAGGACACGCTGCACATTTACAGCGAATGCGCCGACCTGTACCTCTATATCATCGACGGCGGGACGCCGTACGACATCGTGCGGCAGTTCCGTGGCATCATCGGGCGCAGCTACATCCCGCCCAAGTTTGCGTTCGGCTACGGCCAGAGCCGCTGGGGCTACAAGACGCCGGAAGATTTCCGCACGGTATTAAAAGAACACCGCGACGCCCATGTGCCGCTGGACATGCTGTACATGGACATCGACTACATGCAGGACTACAAGGACTTTACGGTCAACGGAGAAAACTTCCCCGATTTCCCGGCGTTTGTGGCCGAGATGCAGCGCCAGCACATCCACCTGGTGCCCATCATCGACGCCGGCGTCAAGGTGGAGGACGGCTACCCCGTGTACGAGGAAGGCGTCGAAAAGGGGTATTTCTGCCACAACGCCGACGGCAGTCTGTTCACGCCCGCCGTGTGGCCGGGGTGGACGCATTTCCCTGACGTGCTCGACCCCGAAGCCCGCGCCTGGTTCGGCGGGCAGTACCGCGTGCTGCTGGACGCCGGCATCGACGGGTTCTGGAACGACATGAACGAGCCGGCGATCTTCTACTCCAAGCAAGGTCTCGCCGACCTGGCCGAGACCTACCGCGAAGCCCTGCCCGAGGGCGAAGACATGGCCCTGCTGCGCGTAGCGCAGCAGGGGGCGTGGCTGGCCGGCAGCGAAAAAGACTACGCGCGGTTCTACCACAACGTCGGCGGGCAGATGGTGCGCCACGACACCGTGCACAACCTGTACGGCTACAACATGACGCGCGCGGCCGCCGAGGCGTTCGCCCGGCTGCGCCCGCAGCAGCGCATTTTGCTGTTCTCGCGCTCGTCCTACATCGGCATGCACCGCTACGGCGGCATCTGGACCGGGGACAACCGTTCCTGGTGGTCGCATATTCTGCTGAACTTGCAGATGCTGCCCTCGCTGAACATGTGCGGCTTTTTGTACGTCGGCGCGGACATCGGCGGCTTTGGCAGCGACACCACGCGCGACCTGCTGCTGCGCTGGCTGGAACTGGCCGTGTTTGTGCCGCTGATGCGCAACCACTCGGGCACCGGCATCCGCCGGCAGGAGTTCTACCAGTTTGAGCAGCCGGAGGATCTCCGCCATGTCATCCGCGTGCGCTACCGGCTGCTGCCCTACCTGTACAGCGAGTACATGAAGGCCGCGCTGGGCGGCGATATGCTGTTTAAGCCGCTGGCCTTCGTTTACCCGGACGACCCGTTCGCCCCGCAGGTGGAGGACCAGCTGATGCTGGGCGGCGAGGTGATGATCGCGCCCGTCTACACGCAGAACGCCGCGGGGCGCTACGTCTACCTGCCGGAGGAGATGGACTTCGTCAAGTTCCTGCCCGACGGGACGATCGCCGAACAGTGGCTGCCGCAGGGCCACCACTATGTCGAGATCGCGCTCAACGAAGTGGCAATGTTCATCCGCAAAGGCAGATGCATCCCCCTCGTCGACGCGGCCGAGTATGTGGACGCCCTCGACCTGGGCACGATGCAGTACCTGGGCGACAAGACGGCCGCCTACGAACTGTACGACGACGACGGCATCACGCCGGTAGCCGAGTAAGCGCACCGCGCCAGAAAACCGCAAAGCACAAGCCCCGGGACGAACCGTCCCGGGGCTGTTTTGGTTTTGGTTTCAAGTGTCGGTGCGGTTGAGCACCAGGTGGTCCCCGGCTTGCAGCACGGTGTCGCCGTTGGGGATCAGATATTCCTCACCGCGGCGCACCATGACGGCCAGCGCGCCGTCGGGCAGCGCCAGGTCGGCCAGGCGGGGGCCGGCTGCCAGGTCCTCGGGTTCGACCACGCGCTCACTCAGCGAGACGCCGGGCGCACCGTCGGCTTCCAGCGCCGCCAAAATCAGGTGGTCGCCCGCTTGCAGGCGGGTCGCGCCGTTGGGGGGCTGGTGGACGCCGCCGCGCTGCAGATCGGCCAAAATGGTGCCCGGCGGCAGCCGCAGGCGGCTGACAGCCTCGCCGCACCAGGCGTGGCCGGCAGGCACCGTGAAGCGGATGAACTGGATGGGTGCTTCCTCCACATAGTCGGTAAAGGTTTTCATGACGTTGCCGCCGGTGTCGATCATCTGCAGGCGGCGCGCCGCAAACGGCAGCAGCGACCCCTGCACCGAGATGGAGAACAGTACGATCAAAAACACGATGTGGAACAGATCACGGTCGGTCGAGATCGGGCTGATGACCGCCATGACGGCGAACACAATGGACGCCGCCCCGCGCAGGCCCGCAAAACTGACGAGCAGCCGCTGGCGCACGCTGCCGCCAAACGGCGTCAGCAGCGCAAACACCGCCGCCGGGCGGGCCACCAGCGTCAAAAACAGCGCAATGGCCGCCGCCTGGCCCAGCACGGCCGGCATCTGCGAGGGGAAGGACAGCAGCCCCAGCAGGAAAAACAGCACCATCTGCATCATGCTGGTGACGCCGTCAAAAAACGGGACCAGCGCTTCTTTGTGGCGGATCTCGCCGTTGCCCAGCAAAATGCCGGTGATGTAGACGCTCAAAAAGCCGTTGCCGCCCAGCAGCGCCGCCGCGGCGTAGCTGAACAGCGCCACACCGACGACGAGCAGCGTATCGAACCCGCCGGAGCCAAACCTGAACCGCCGCAGCAGCCACAGCGCGGCCATGCCCACGCCAAAGCCGAACAGCAGGCCGAAGCCCAGCTGCGCCGCCAGGACGCCCAGCACCGCCCCCGGCGTGATGCCGGATTCCATTGCTGTGATCAACACGGCGGTGAGCATGTAGGCAAACGGATCGTTGGAACCGCTCTCGACTTCCAGCATCGAGTCGGTGTTTTCTTTCAGCGCCAGTTTGCGCGCGCGCAGGATGGAGAACACCGACGCCGCGTCGGTAGAGCCCAGCACCGCGCCGCACAAAAGGCCTTCCAGCAGCGGCATGCCCAGCGCCAGGTGGCAGAACGCGCCGGTCAGCAGCGCGGTGAGCACAGTGCCCGCGCTGGACAGCACGATGGACTGCACCGCCACCGGTTTGGCCGCGCGCCAGTTGGTGCCGAAACCACCGTAAAACATGATGAACAGCAGCGCCACCGTCGAGAGCTGGTCGGCAAAGTCATAATCATCGAACGCAATGCGGGCGATGCCGTCGGAGCCGAACAGCATACCCAAGATCAAAAACGCCAGCAGTGCCGGCACGCCCAGGCGTACCGACAGGCGGTGGAACGCCACACAGACAAGGATGACGACGGCCAAGAACAACAACAGCGACGACAGCACGGGGGACCTCCTGACGGGTTCGGCGCCAAGCGGCGCGGGAAAGGGCGGGATGTCAGCCCGGCAGCCGCGCCGGAGCTTTAGGAATACGTTCTTGCTTTTATTATACCGGAAGCGGCGGCGCGTTGTCTACTGGTTTTGGGTGGGAAACGGCGCGCTGGCGCTCATGTGCCGGAAAGGAACAAAAACAAGAGAACGGACAGCCGCCCCACTGCTGCGCAAAATCCTTTGTTGCTTACGGGTAGAAATATTTCTGTAAGGATGCTAAAATAGGACATTCAAACAGGCGATAAATCGGAAATCTGCAGCGAGGTGTGGCAAGTTGCAATATAAAATATACGGAAAACGAAATCGAGATGTGATCGTTCTTCTGCATGGCGGCGGCTTGTCCTGGTGGAATTACCGGGAAGTATCCGAACGACTTCAAAATGACTTTCAGATCATTATTCCGTTATTGGATGGCCACGCGGGGAGCGATAAAGACTTCACAACGATCGAAGATACTGCCGCCGAAATCATTTCTTTCATTGATACGAACTTTGGCGGTTCTGTACTGTTGATAGGCGGGTTATCTCTCGGCGGCCAAATATTACTTGAAATGTTATCTCAGCGAAAAAATATCTGCCGTTTTGCAATGGTCGAGAGTGCGGCGGTTATTCCATCCAAACCAACTTATTCGTTGATCAAACCAGCGTTTGGAAGCTGCTATGGATTGATTCGGAAAAAATGGTTTTCCAAATTGCAATTTTGTTCACTCCGAATGCGGTCAGAATTGTTCGATGAGTATTATCAAGATACTTGTTGTATTACTAAGCAAAATATGATTTCGTTCTTACAAGAAAGTTCTATGTATCCCATGAAGAAGTCTCTTGGAGAGTGTGTGGCGGAAACGCATCTGTTTGTCGGGGAACGGGAAAACAGACGCATCTTGCTCTCTGCGAGAATGCTCCATGAAACATTGAGAGACAGTAATTTGCATATACTTCCAGCCCTGTACCACGGGGAATTTTCCATTAACCACGCCGATCTCTATGTAAAAGAGTTGCGCGCCATTGTGAAAACGCATTAACTTCCCATGTATCGTGGGCAGCGCAAAACCAACCGGGCCAGCGGGTGGGCAATTGCCGGTTCTCTCCCCCGTACAGTCACAAGCTGCGCTTACAAAAAAAACCGCCAAAGGCGTTAGCCTTTGGCGGTTTTTTGTAGCTTTGCAAGGCGTGGCCCGCCCGCTTATTGCAGCGTCAGGCACTTTTTGGGGCAGGACGCCGCGCAGACGCCGCAGCCGACGCAGGCGTCGGCGTCGAGCCGCCAGGTCTTGGCCGCGCGGTCCACCGCGATGGCCCCCCGCGGGCATTTTTTGGCGCACAGGGTACAGTAGACGCATTTTGCGGCGTCGTTTTCCGGCTTGCCGCCCGCCTTGCCCGCCACCGGGGTGTCGGGCGCTTTGGGGCGGGTGAAAGTCTCGCTGCTTTTTTGGGCGGCGGGAGCGGTGTAGCCGGGCACGATGGCCAGGCACTTTTTGGGGCAGACGTTGACGCAGTTGCCGCACTGGACGCAGTCGAACCGATTGATAGTCCAGGTACCGGCAGCGCGGTCCACTTTGAGCGCGCCGGGCGGGCAGCTGCGCGCGCACAGGCCGCAGCTGATGCAGGCGTCGATCTCGATCTCCACATGGCCGCGCATGCGCTCGGGGTAGTGCGCCGGTTCAAACGGGTAGCCGGTGGTGGCCGGTTTGGAGAAGAGGTTTTTCAGCACGCTGCCCGCGAACGGGAACGCGCGCCAGGGGTAGGTTTTGGGTTCGTGTTTGTGTTCCATCTTCGCTCACCTCTCGGTACAGCTGATGCAGGGGTCGATGGTCAAGATCAGCAGCGCCACATCGGCCAGCTGGCAGCCCTTGAGCAGTTCCAGCATGGGCGGGATGTTGCTGGTTGTGGGGGTGCGCAGGCGGAAGCGGTCGATGAATTTGGTGCCGTTGGCCTTGACATAGTAGACGGCTTCGCCGCGGGGCTGCTCGATGCGCATAAAATGCTCGCCGCTGGGGTTGCCCTTGACCGGCACCGCGATGGGCCCGGCCGGGATCTTGGCGATGGCCTGGCGGATGAGGCTGAAGGACTGGAAAATTTCCTGGATGCGCACCTCGCACCGGGCGAAGGAATCGCCGTCCTTGGCGGTGACGGGCTCAAAGTCGAGGTCGCCGTAGGCGGCGTAGCCCAGCTTGCGGGTGTCCAGCGCCACGCCGGAAGCCCGCAGCATGGGGCCGACGGCGCCCATGCTCTTCGCCTGGCCGGCCGAAAGCACGCCCAGTTCATGCAGGCGGGTGCCGACGGTGTAGTCGCGCAGAAACGCTTCGGCAATGGGGCGCAGCTCCTGCTCCATATCGCTGAGGGTGACGGCGATGCTGTGCAGCATCCCCTCGTCCATATCTTTGAGCACGCCGCCCACGCAGTTGACCGAGAAGATGACCCGGCCGCCGGTGGTGGCGTCGAAGAGATCGAGGATCTTCTCGCGCAGTTTCCAGCTCTGCATAAACAGGCTCTCGAAGCCCAGCGCATCGGCCAGCAGGCCCAGCCACAACAGGTGGCTGTGGACGCGGCTCATCTCCATCCAGATGGTGCGCAGGTAGGCGGCGCGCGGCGGGATCTCGACGTTCATCAGCTTTTCCAGGCACTGGCAGTAGCCCATGCCGTGGCCAAAGCTGCAGATACCGCAGACGCGCTCGGCAATATAGACGTATTCTTTATAGTCCTTGGTCTCGACGAGTTTTTCCAGCCCGCGGTGCACAAACCCGATGCTGGGCACCGCCTGCACGACGACCTCGTCCTCGAGCACGAGGTCGAGGTGTACCGGCTCCGGCAGCACGGGGTGCTGCGGGCCAAAAGGCACGATGCTTTGTTTTGCCATCTTCCCCTCACCCCTTTTTCTTGAACGGCGTTTCGTCCGCAATGCGGTAAAGTTTGCCGTGGTAGTCCTGCGTGATGCCGACGATATGCACGCCGAACAGTTCGGCGGCTTCGTTTTCCTGCAGGAACGCGCCGGGGAACGCCTCGGTGATGCTGGGAATTTCCTCCTCGTCGCCGACGGTCAGGCGCAGCGTGCGCAGGTCGTACTCTTTGCCGAAGGAATAGCTGAGCTCGCAGCCGTCGGGCAGGCGGGCGGCGCAAATTTGCACCACATGCCAGCCCTGCTGTTTGAAACGCAGCACCGCCGGGATAAAATCGGCGATGGCGATGGGTTCGATGGTGTTCATGCTCTGCATGTGTTTAGCCCCCTCTTACGCCCTGCCGCGTTTTTGGGCGGCGTAGGCGTCCCGTTTTTGCTGCAAGATTTCCAGCGCCTGCACGACGCCGTCGATGATGGCCTGCGGCCGGGCCGCGCAGCCCGGCACATAGACGTCGACCGGGATGACGGTGTCGATGCCGCCCTTGATGTTGTAGCAGTCCTTAAAAACGCCGCCGGTGCAGGCGCAGATGCCCACCGCCACGACGACTTTGGGTTCCGGCATTTGGGAATAGATCTGCCGGATGACGCTCTCGCTCTGGTGGTTGACGCCGCCGGTGATGAGCAAAATATCGGCCTGGAACGGGTCGCCGGTGTTGATGATGCCGAAGCGCTCGATGTCATATTTGGGCGTGGTGCAGGCCAGCACCTCGATGTCGCAGCCGTTGCAGCTGCTGCCGTCGTAGTGCAACAGCCACGGCGACTTTGCCAGTTTTGTGTTTGCCATACCAAAGCCCCCTTACCGCATCAGCATCAGGACCAGGCCGTTGAGCCCGCCCGTGAGCAGCGTGACCACCCAGCAGCCGCCCAGCATCGTGTTCCAGCGCACGCGGGCGCTGACGTTATCCCACAAAATCTCCAAAAAGTAGACCAGCAGGCAGGCCAGCACGGCCAGCGGCCAGCTTACGGGGTCGCGGTTGACGAAGAACAGCCCCACCAGGCCCAGCATCAGCGTCATCTCGTAGTATTCGGCAATGTTCATCACCGCCAGCGTGGGGCCGGCCATCTCGGTGGTCAGACCCTTGACGAGTTCCTGGTGGGCGTGGTGGCTGGTGGAAAGGTCAAACGGCGATTTGCGCAGCTTGATGGCCATGATGAACATCAGCCCCAGCAAAAAGCCCGGCATGGTAAAGACGGCGCTGCCAGGCTGGCTGACGATGTCCCCCACCTGGAAGGACCCGGTGGCCAGGTAAAAGCCCACGGCCAGCAGCAGCGTCATCGGCTCATACGCCATGATCTGGATCATCTCGCGCCCGGCGCCCAGCGTCGAGAACGGCGAGGAATCGCTGGACGCGCCCATGACGAGGAACATATCCGCCGTCGAGAGCATGAACAGGCACATCAGCAGGTCCTCGCCGGCAAACAGCAGCGAGCCCGCCACGGCCAGAAAGATCAGATAGCTGAGGTTGAGCAGCATCTGCACGCTGTTGACCGCCAGCATCTGCTTGGAAAACAGCTTGGCTAAATCGTAAAACGGCTGCAGCAGCGGCGGGCCCTGCCGCCCCTGCATGCGGGCCGAGAGCTTGCGGTCGACGCCGTCGAGCAGTGCGCCCACAAAAGGCGCCAGCACCAGATACAAAACTACGCCGAGTGCCTGCATCATACCGCACCTCCCACGATCATGCACAGCATGACGAGGATGACGCCGGCCGAGACCATCTCCGCCGGGCGCATCAGCCGCCGCATGCCAAACTCAAACCGCAGGTACCAGTTGCTGAGGTACAGATGCTGCGGTTCGCCGTAGCTGTTGACGAAATAGGTATTGTCGCCCATATTCGCGCCGCCCATGTAGATGGGCACATAGTCCCGGTGGGTCGCGCGGGTCAGCACAAACATCAGCGCCGGCACAAACAGCACCGACACCAGCATGATGGCCATGGTGGTGAGCACGTTCATCGAGAGCACCGCGTGCGCCGAGCCGAACAGCGTGCGCACGATGGGGTCCACCACGCGGGAGGAGACCAGCGGGAACAGCAAACACAGCCCCAGCGTGGCCGCCGCGTGGACAAACATCGAGAGATACTGGTCGCGGTGGGTCTTGTCGCGCACTTTCTCTTTGGTGTGGTGCAGCGAGACCAGCTTGCTGAGCCACTTGGTCCAGTACAGCATGGTGGTGGCGCTGCCGTAGGCCAAAAAGACGACCAGCAGGTAGTTGTTGGAATCGACAAAGGATCTAAGCGCCACCCACTTGGAGATCAGCATGCCGAACGGCGCCAAATACATGCCCGCAATGCCGATGCCCATGATGTAGGTCAGCCGCGGCAGGCGCAGCAGCAGACCGTGCATGGCCTCGATGTCGCGGGTACCCAAACTGTTTTCGATCGCGCCGACGGCCTGGAACAGCATGCTTTTGGCGATGGCGTGGAACAGCATCAGCAGCACGGCGGCCCAGACCGTCTCCTCTTCGCCAATGCCGGCGCAGGCCACGATGAGGCCGAGGTTGGAGATGGTGGAGAACGCCAGCACCTTTTTGCCGTCGTTTTGGGCAATCGCCATCATGCTGGCAGCCAGGAAGGTAAACCCGCCGATAAAGCTGACCATGACCCCCGCCGTGGTGCCGGCCAGCGCCGGGGCCAGCCGGATGAGCAGGTAGACGCCCGCCTTGACCATGGTGGCGCTGTGCAGCAACGCGCTGGACGGTGTGGGCGCGACCATCGCCCCCAGCAGCCAGGAGGAAAACGGCAGCTGGGCCGATTTGGTCAGCGCCGCAAAGGCCAGCAGCGCCACGGGGATGGCCGCACCGGTAGAGACGACGTCCGCCAGCTGCACCGCGCCGTGCATCATCGCCATATAGACGATGCCGACGGCAAAGCCGAAACCGCCCAGCAGGTTCATCCACAGCGCGCGGAAGCTGTTGTTGACGGCTTCTTCGGTGCGGGTATAGCCGATGAGCAGGAAAGAGACGACGCTGGTGACCTCCCAGAAGAAGTACATCCAGACAAGGTTTTCCGAGAGGACGAGGCCGAACATCGCCGCCAGGAACAAGAACAGCATCGAGAAGAAAAAGCCGCTGCGGTCTTTGTATTCGGTGTGGTGCGCGTGGTAGGCTTTCATGTAGCCGACGGCGTAGATGCAGATAAACCCGCCCACGAACGCCGCGATGATGCACAAAAGCATCGCCAGGCCGTCCAGCCGCATGTGGGTGGACTGTTCCACCGGGTGGGCGATCTCGGACCAGGCGACGAGCAGCGTCTGCCCCGCCGACAGCAGAATGACCGGGTATTTGCGGTGGCGGATGGACAGCGCGATGATGAGCGCCATGAGCACGAACTCGCCGCAGAGCATGGCCAGGTCAACATACTCGGTAGCGGTGCTTTGCGGGTAGAGCGCCACCGTCTGCCCGCCGGCGGCCAGCCAGCCGCCGAACACGGCCAGGGCCAGCGCCATCATGCCGCCGGCCGCCACATAGGCGATGACGCCGCGTGCCTTGCGGTCCGAAACAAGCGGCATCAACACCGCCGCCAGCGCCGGCCAGGCGATCAAAACGGGGATAATTTCCATAAAACCCGACCTTTCCAAAAGAAAAACCGTTCAATATGACAAATCCAGCCTTTATTATAGTCCCCTTTTGGCAAAATAACAAGTGCGCGCCGCCCGCTTTTGTGCATTTTCTTGCCCGGGCGCGGTGTGGCAGGGCGCAAAAAGCACCCGGCCGCCTTGCAAAAGCAAAGCGGCCGGGCATATTGCCGGTCATTCGGCGGGGTTTTCGCCAAACGGACTCTACAAATGCAAGGGAAGTAGCGGAATGGCACACAGACAAAAGATCGTCACGTTATGAAATTCGCAGTTTTTCCGCGTCCAGTACGTCGGCGCAGGCCAGCGCGCACACCACACCAGCGCCCACCGCCACGGCCCGCCACCAGCCCTTGTGCAGGCGCGCGGCCGTTAAAGGTGTCGTGGATATGTATTTTGTAGGCGTCCCCTTCGGTCATGGAAATTCCCTTTCTGATAATAGTGCGGGGCGGCAGCACTTCTTGCCGTCGCCCCTTGATTGCCTGTCTGCAAAGGCGGGCGGGGCTGCGGGCGGCGGCGCATATGCGCCGTTCGTCTTGACCGCCCGCTGGCTCGGCTGGCTTTGCTACTATTCTTACAAACTACCATGTGTTTTCTTTCTCAAAAGAATATAACTTAAAATGC
>LHCFC04200__coassemble_561_pt1 | contig 23549 bp, 22 predicted proteins | sample LHCFC04200__metabat2_high_PE_045 | metagenome-assembled genome bin LHCFC04200
TGCAGACCAACCTGATTCTCAACGGTAACTTCTTTCACGTACATAGTTATTCTCTCCTACTTTTGAAAATAATATGCCCTTGCGTTTCTACCGTGGGCTTGGTATCAGGCGGTCTATTGCGTATGGATACGCCGCCTTGATTGTTTCTATTTTATCCTATCCAGTCGATTTTGTACAGTAGAATTTTGCAAATTTGGCAGGATTCTGTAATTCTGCCAAATCTCAGCTTTTTGCTTTGTGCATCTTTACCAGTTTCTTTTCAACATTGTTGTGGATTGAACACAAAACCCTATAAATTCAGCCCTCGTAGCGCAGGCGCAGTTCCTGGGTGTAGACGGCGGCCGTGGGGTCGCTGGCCGGGTCGTACACGGCGGCCACGCCCGCCGGGCGCCAGCCCATGCGGCGGTACAGCGCCAGCGCGCGGGTGTTGGCGTCCAGTACGGTCAGCGTCGGGTGGGGGTGTTCGGCCAGCTTTTTGCGGGCGAAGTCCAGCATTTTGGCGCCGATGCCTTTGCCGCGCGCCGGCTCCGCCACAAACAGGTGCGCGATCTCCCCCGTTTTGTGGCAGACGCCCACCATGCCGTCGGCCGCGCCGCCGGTGTAATGCAGGTAGAACGCCCAGCCGCCGCGCTTTTCTTCCAGCAGTTCGGCGCGGCAGTTTTCCGGCGTGAGCGTGTCCAGATACAGCGGCGTACACACTTCTTCGCATACTGCGTAGCGGCCTTCGGCAAACAGGCGGGCGGCCTGGTCCCACTGGTCGTCGTTCTTGACAAGGCGGGCGTTTTCGCCGCGCTTCCACTTGGGCAGGTCGGTCAGGGGGTGGGTCTCGCACCAGCGCGCGTAGAGGTCGGGGCGGCGCAGGCGGGTGCGCGTGCGGCTTTGCGCCGCGCGCCAGGCGTCGATCTTCTGGTGGTCGCCGGTCAGCAGCACGGGGGGCACGGCGCGGCCCTCCCACACTTCGGGGCGGGTGTACTGCGGGTATTCCAGCAGGCCGTCCCAGTAGCTTTCGTCCTGGTAGCCTTTTTCCTCGGCCAGCACGCCGGGCTGCAGGCGCAGCACGCTGTCGGCCACCACCAGGCTGGCCAGCTCGCCGCCGGTGAGCACATAGTCCCCGATGGAGATCTCCTCGTCGCCAAACGCTTCGATGACGCGCTCGTCGATGCCCTCATAGTGGCCGCAGACCAGCGTCACGGCGTCGTACTGCGCCAGGCGGCGGGCGTCGGCCTCGGTATAGGGGCGGCCGGCGGCCGTCAAAAAGACGACGTGCGGTTTGGCGCGTCCCTGCGCCGCGCACTGGGCCTGCACGGCGCGCAGGCAGTCGGCGATGGGCTGCGCGTACAGCACCATGCCGCAGCCGCCGCCGTAGGGGTAGTCGTCGGTCTGCTTTTGCTTGTTCTGCGTGTAGTCGCGGATCTGGTGGCAGTGCGCCTCAAACAGGTTTTTGGCGCGCGCGCGGCCCAAAATGCTGGCCGAGAGGAAACTGTCGCACAGTTCCGGGAACAGCGTCACGATGTCGATGCGCATGGCTTACTCCTGGTCGCCGTTGACGGCCTCGGTAAACATGCCGTCGATGGGCGTGATGGTGATGGTGCGGGCGTCGGGGTCGATGTCCCGCACAAACTCCGGCACGGCGGGCAGCATATGCGTGCCGCCCTGCGCGTCGGTGACGGTGTAGATGTCCTGCGCGGCCGGGTGGTCGATGGCCGTCAGCGTGCCGTAGTCCCGCCCGGTGACGGCGTCCACGACGCGGCAGCCCAGCAGGTCGTCGATGAAATAGCGCCCTTTGGGCAGGCGGACGTCGGCCTTGGCAAAGTAGTAGGTGCGGCCCACCCGGGCGCGCGCGGCGTCCATATCGGCGACGCCCTCCAGCTTGATGAGCAGCATATTGCCCTGCGCGCGCACCCCCAGCAGGCGGACTTCGCCGCTGCCGTCGGGCGCAGCGAACAGGCGCTTGCAGCGGCCCAGAAACGCCGGGCCGTCGCACAGCGGCAGGGCTTTCATTTCGCCGCGCACGCCGTGGGTGGTGACGATCTTGCAGGCGGGCAGATAGTTTTGCATAGGGTTTTTTCCAGCCTTTCCTGTTGGGATTTGCGCGCACGGCACCCGGCGCACGGATACAAAAAAGCACCCTGTTATACGGTACATACAACAGGATGCTGGGGGCTTTGTCAGTCGATCTCGACGATGACTTTTTCGCCCTGGCGGACCGCCGCGGCGCGCATGACGACGCGGATCGCCTTGGCGATGCGGCCCTGCTTGCCGATGACGCGGCCCATATCGGCCTCGGCCACCTTGAGGTGGTAGACGACGGTGCCGTCCTCACGCGCGGGGTCAACGGTCACCTGCACGGCGTCCTTATCCTCGACCAGGCCGCGGGCGACGGCTGCTAAGAGTTCCTGCATGGGGCGTTCCCTCCCTGAAAAACGGACGTTGGCTTACAGCACGGAAGCCTTTTTCAGCAGCGCACGGACAGTGTCGGTGGGCTGGGCGCCGTTGGCCAGCCACTGCTTGGCCTTGTCGGCGTCGATCTTAACGATGCTGGGCTCCTTGGTGGGGTCGTAGTAACCGATCTCCTCGATGAAGCGGCCGTCGCGGGCAAAGCGGCTGTCGGCAACAACAACGCGGTAGAAGGGGGCTTTCTTGGCGCCCATGCGGCGCAGACGGATCTTGACCATGGTAAATTCCTCCAAAACATTTGTGTACGGTCCCGGCAAACGCCGGGGACAATTTTTATATCGTATATCCCGCCAGGCGGGTCATACCAAAAGTTCAGCGGCCGAAGCCTTTGAAGCCGCCCATGCCGCCCATACTGCCCAGGCTGCGCATGAACCCCTTGGGGTTGCGGCGGACTTTTTTCATCATTTTCTGGATCATCTCATACTGGCGCAGCAGCTTGTTGACGGCCTCGACGGTCTGGCCGGAGCCCGCCGCGATGCGGCGCTTGCGCTTGGGGTTGATGATCTCGGGCTTGGCGCGTTCTGCCGGCGTCATCGAGTAGATGATCGCCTCGATATGCGGCAGGGCTTTCTCGTCCAGCTGGTCGGCGTCGATCTGGCTGCCGCCGGGCATCATGGCCAGCAGCGCCGACGCGCCGCCCATCTTTTTTACCTGCTGGAACTGCGCGAGCAGGTCGTTCATATCGAACTTGTTCTCCATCATGCGGCGGGCGGCCTGTTCGGCCTCCTTGTCGCTCTGGATGCTCTGCGCTTTTTCGATCAGCGAGAGCACGTCGCCCATGCCCAGGATGCGGCTGGCCATGCGCGCGGGGTAGAACGGCTCAAGGTCGGCGAGCTTTTCGCCGGTGCCCTGGAAATAGATGGGCTTGCCGGTGACCGCCAGCACCGAGAGCGCCGCGCCGCCGCGGGTGTCGCCGTCGGTCTTGGTCAGCACCACGCCGGTGATGCCGATCTTCTCGTTGAAGGTCTTGGCGACGTTGACGGCTTCCTGGCCGGACATTGCATCGACGACGAGCAGCGTCTCGTCCACTTCGACGGCCTGCTTGATGCGCACGAGCTCTTCCATCAGTGCATCGTCGATCTGCAGACGGCCGGCGGTATCGAGGATGACGATGTCGTTGCCGTGGTCCCGCGCGTGGGCCATCGCCTTTTGGGCGATGTGCTCAGGCGCTTCGGTACCCAGGGTAAAGACGGGCACGCCGGCCTGCTCGCCGACGATCTGCAGCTGCTGGATGGCCGCCGGGCGGTAGACGTCGCAGGCGACCAGCAGCGGGCGGCGGCCCTGGCTGCGGTAGAACTGCCCCAGCTTGGCGGCGTGGGTGGTTTTACCGTTGCCCTGCAGGCCGCACATCATCAATACGGTCTGGCCCTTGTTTTTGATGCGCAGCGTCTGCGGTTCCTCGCCGCCCATCAGTTTGGTCAGTTCCTCGTTGACGATCTTGACGACCTGCTGGGCGGGGGTCAGGCTTTCCATGACCTCCTGGCCCATGGCGCGCTCCGAGACCTGGGCGCAGAAATCTTTGGCGACTTTGTAGTTGACGTCGGCTTCCAGCAGCGCCATGCGCACCTCGCGCATCGCCGCTTTGATGTCGGCCTCGTTCAGCTTGCCTTTGCCGCGCAGCTTTTTGAACACGCCGTTGAGGCGTTCTGTCAGGGATTCAAAGGCCATCGGGTTCCTCCTGCGTGTCAAGGCGCGCCACGATCTGCAGCATCTCGTCGGTGTCGGTATGGATGCGCGGCACCGGGGTGAACAGCCCCGAGTTGCAGCAGCGGATCTCCATGATCAGCTGGCGCAGCCGCGTCAGGTCCGCCTGGGCGGCGGTGTGGCGGCGGGCGTTGCCCAGCTTGGCTTCCAGGTCGTCGAGCGCGGCCTCGCCATGTTTGATGGCGTCGCGCACGCCCTGGCGCGTGATGCCGAAATTTTCGGCGATCTCGGCCAGCGAGAGATCCTCGTCGTAATACTCCGTCAGGATCGCGCGCTGTTTTTCGGTCAAGACCGGGCCGTAAAAGTCCAACAGGATGGAGTAGCCCAGGTTTTTTTGCGGTTTGCCCGCCATAGCCCGCGCTCCTTCCGCTGTGTTCGCCGTTGCTTGCGTGTTGTGTAAAGTTTTTTTCTTTACAGCCTAGCCATTATAGCAGGGCTTGGGGCCAAAGTCAAGGCCCGGACGTCATTTTTTTGCACATTGCCCCGCCTTGCGCCCGCCGCACAAAAAAATGCGCCGAAACCGCCCGGGCAGGTGCAAACGACGCAGACTTATGCTATAATAGAGCGTACGACGATTTTACCGGGAAGGAGGGGCTGTGCCGTGGCGATCTTGAAAAGCTATTACCAGGAAGTATACCGCTCGCCCGTGGTGCGGCTGGACGGATATTCCGGCCGGCACGGCCTGCCCGCCAGCATTTTGGCCTACCTGGACTTTGGCGGCGCGACCGGCACCAGCAAGGACGGCCTGGCCGAGACGATGCTGGCCTTTGCCACCGAGCGCGGCGCCCTGAAACCCGGCATGCCGGTGGTGGAAGCCAGTTCCGGCAGTTTTGGCGCGGCGCTGGCGGTCAGCTGCGCCACCACCGGGCACCCCTGCATCCTGGTGGTGCCCAGCAGCCTGCCCATTGCGCGCCGCCAGCGCCTGCAGGAGCTGGGCGCACGCATCGTGGTGTGCAGCAGCGGCGGCCGCCGGGCCATGGACCGCATTGCCGAGGATACCGCCCGCCGCTACGGCGGGTATTTCACCCACTATTTTTCCAACGACGACAACCCCGAGTACCACCGCCGCGTGACAGGCCCGCAGATCTTGAAAGCGGCGGGCGAAACCATCGACGCCATCGTCATCGGCGTGGGCAGCGGCGGCACGGTGACCGGCGTGGCCGAGTACATCAAAGCCTGGAACAGTATGATCCGCATCGTGGCGGTGGAGCCTGCCGAGTGCGCCGCCATCTCGGGCGGGATGATCGGCCAGCACGGCATTGCGGGCATCGGCCCCGGTTTCGTGCCGGAAAACTATAACCCCTACGTGGTGGACACCGTATTGACGGTGACCACCGCCGACGCTGAGCGCGCGGCGCGCGAAGTGCTGTTTTTTGACGGCGTGCCCGCCTGCACCAGCGCCGGGGCCACGCTGGCCGCCGCCGTGCAGCTGGTGGGCGCCGGTAAGGCCAAACGCCCGCTGTGCGTGTTTGCCGGGCGCAAAATGTACGAATAAGCGCGGCTGCGCAGGCGCTTCTTTAGGCGCAGCGCGCCGCACAAGGGCACCGCCCCGTTCCTGCGAACGGGGCGGTTTTGTATGGCATGCCGCCGCCCTTTTTTGCATAGGATTTGGCAGACATCCTATGGGAAGGGGTTGGCGGTATGAAAGGTGACCCGGAAGAGCGGGCCGTGGCGGTAGGCAGGTACATCGTGCGCAGCGGCGCGACGGTGCGCGCGGCGGCCGCCGTGTTTGGGGTGAGCAAAAGCACGATCTGGAAAGACCAGGGCCGGCTGCGGCGCACCCACCCCGGCCTGTGGGCCGAGGTGCAGACCGTGGTGCAGCGCAACAAGGCCGAGCGCCACCTGCGCGGCGGCGAGGCGACGCGCCGCAAATATTTGCGCCGGGCCGCTTGCGCCGGGCCGCGCCGCACAGTATAATAAAGGTAAAATCACCCGGAAAAGGACGGCGAACACGATGAAGCGGACGGATTACATCAGCTGGGACGAATATTTCATGGGCATTGCCCTGCTTTCGGCCATGCGCTCCAAAGACAACAACAGCCAGGTGGGCGCCTGCATCGTAAGCCCCGAGAACAAGATCCTCTCGCTGGGGTACAACGGCATGCCCATCGGCTGCAACGACGACGATATGCCGTGGGAGCGCGAGGGCGACGACCTGGACACGAAGTACATGTACGTCTGCCACTCGGAGCTCAACGCGATCTTGAACAGCCCGCACAACGACCTGCACGGCGCGCGCATGTATGTGACGCTGTTCCCCTGCAATGAGTGCGCCAAGGCCATCATCCAGAGCGGCATCAAGGAACTGATCTATCTTTCGGACAAATACCACGACAGCCATGCCAGCATTGCCAGCCGCCGCATGTTCAACATGACCGGCGTGAAATACCGCGCCTATGAACCGACCGGGCGCGAGATCCGCCTGGATGTGTAACGCGGGAGGGCAAAGCATGGATACCATCATCATTGGCATTGCGGGCGGCACCGGCAGCGGCAAAACGACGCTGACCGAGCGCCTGCGCGAGCATTTTGGCGCCAACGAAGTCAGCGTGCTGAACCACGACAGCTACTACAAACGCCACGACGAACTGCCGTATGAGGAGCGCTGCAAGCTCAACTACGACCACCCCGACAGCTTCGACACCCCGCTGATGGCCGCCCACCTGCGCGAACTGCGCGCCGGGCACGCCGTGCAGGTGCCGGTCTACGACTATACCATCCACAACCGCAGCGACGAGACGGTGCTGGTGAAACCCGCGCCGGTCATCATTGTGGAGGGCATCCTGATTTTTGACGCGCCGGAGCTGTGCGAGCTGATGGACATGAAAGTCTTTGTGGACACCGACGCTGACGTGCGCATTCTGCGGCGCATCGTGCGCGACGTCAAGGAGCGCGGCCGCACGCTGGACAGCGTGGTGACGCAGTACCTGACGACGGTCAAACCGATGCACGAACAGTTTGTGGAACCCAGCAAGCGCAAAGCCGACCTGATCGTGCCCGAGGGCGGGCGCAACCTGGTGGCGCTGGAGCTGCTGATCAAGTGGATCGCAGACCACCTGCGCGCGGCCGAGTGAACGCCGCCGCACAGACGGCCTGCAAAAACGAAAAACCACACAAAAGAAATCCGGCAGGGTCTCCCCTGCCGGATTTTTGCTGCGTTGTGCGGGCGGTTTACCAGAGGTTGACGACCTCGTTGTACAGGCCCTCGTAGCTCTTGGCGGAGTTGGCCCAGCTGAAGTCACACTCCATGGCGCGGCGGACCAGGATCGGCCAGCCATCCTTCTGCCAGTAGCCCTCCTTGGCGCGCCAGCAAGCCTCGTACAGCTCGTGGGCGTTGTAGTTGGCAAAGGTGAAGCCGTTGCCGTAGCCGTCGCCGGAGTCGTGGATGGAGTCGCGCAGACCGCCGGTCTCGCGCACGACGGGGATGGTGCCGTAGCGGCAGGCCACCATCTGGGACAGGCCGCAGGGCTCAGAGCGCGAAGGCATCAGGAAGATGTCGGCGCCGGCGTAGATGCGCTGCGCCAATGCGGCGTTGAAGCCGATGTAGACGCCCACGCGGCCGGGGTTGCGCGCGCAGAGCTCGTTGAAGAAATTCTCGTACTGCGCTTCGCCGGAGCCGAGGATGACCAGCTCGATGCCCTGCTGCAGCAGGCCCTCGGCAATGGCGCGCACGAGGTCCAGGCCTTTGTGGCCGACCAGGCGGGTGACCATGGCCATGACGGGGCTGCCGTCCTTATGCAGGCCGAACTCATCCTGCAGGGCGGCCTTGCAGACCGCCTTGCCGTCCTGGAAGGTGTCGGCGTCGTAGTTTTTGGCGATGTCGGGGTCGGTGGCCGGGTCAAACACATCGACGTCGATGCCGTTGAGGATGCCGCAGGTCTTGTACTGTTTCTGGCGCAGCAGGCCGTCCAGGCCGTGGCTGAACCAGGGGTCCAAAATTTCCTGCGCGTAGGTGGGGCTGACCGTCGTGACCTTGTCGGCAGTCTCGATGGCGCCTTTCATAAAGTTGGCGCAGCCGTCGTACTCGACGATATGGGCGTCGCGCGCACCGATGCCGCAGGTATCCTCGAGGATGTCGAGGCCGTACTTGCCCTGGTAGGCGATGTTGTGGATGGTGAACACCGTCTTGATGCGGTTGAACTTGTCGAGGTGACGGTAGTACAGGTTGAGGTACACCGGCGTGAGCGCGGTCTGCCAGTCGTTGCAGTTGATGATGTCGGGCTCGAAATCGGTGTAGAACAGCATCTCGAGGATGGCGCGCGCAAAGAAAGCGAAGCGCTCGCCGTCGTCGTAGAAGCCGTACAGGCCGCTGCGCTTGAAGTAATACTCGTTGTCGATAAAGTAGTAGGTGACGCCGTCGTGCTCGGCCTTGAACAGGCCGCAGTACTGGCTGCGCCAGCCGACCGGCACGCTGAAGTTGGTGACGTAGGTCAGCGTGTCTTTAAACTTTAAGTCGCCGTACAGCGGCATGACGACGCGGCAGTCGACGCCGTCTTTGACGAGCGCCTTGGGCAGCGCGCCCGCCACGTCGGCCAGGCCGCCGGATTTGGCGTAAGGGGCAGCCTCGCTGGCTGCGTACAGAATTTTCATAAGTGCCTCCATACAGATGGTGGTTGTAAAAAGCAGAAGGACGGGGCGGCCTGCGGTCTCCCCGTCCTTCTCATGTACACCGCCCCGCGGGGAGAAGGCGGGCGGCTACGATGAGCTTGCGTTAGACGCTGTGGCCCTTGGCGATGAACACCGGGAAGGTGTCGGTGCCGGAGAGTTTCTTGCCCTCGGTGATGTGGACGTTCTTATCGGTGACCACATACTCGACCTGGCAGTCCGGCTCGACGACGGTGTCCTGCATGAGCACACAGTTTTTGACGACAGCGCCTTTTTTGACCTGGCAGCCGCGGAACAGCACGCAATTCTCCACCGTGCCTTCGATCACGCAGCCGTCGGCCAGCAGGCTGTTCTTGACAGAGCTGCCCTCCAGATAGCGCGTGGGGTTGTCGTCGCGGATCTTGGTGTAGATCGGCGCGCCGCCAAACAGCGCTTCCATGCTGCCGGGCTCCAGCAGGCGCATGTTCTCGTCGAAGTAGCTCTTCATGTCCGAGATGCGCGCCGCATAGCCCTTGAACTCATACGCCTGCACGTTGAGCAGCTTGAGGTTGCGGGCCAGGATGTCGCGTTCGAAGTAGATCAGGCCGCGCACCGCCGCGTCGTGCACGAGGTGGATGAGGGTCTCGCGCTCGATGACATAGATGTTCATCGAGAGGTTCTGCTCGCCCAGGCGGTAGTCGTTGGAGAGGATCTCGGTCACACGGCCGCTTTCGTCGATGCGGACGGTGTAGTTGTCGCTGCGCGCACCCTCGGGAATGGAGGCGCGGTTGTAGACCATCGTGACGTCGGCGCCGCTGGCGACATGCGCCTCGATCAGCTTGCCGAAGTCAAAGTTGACGGCAATGTAGGAGTCCGAGAGGATGACGTAGCGCTCTTTCTGCGCTTCGAGCCAGGAGAGGATGCTCTCCAGCGCGTCGACGCGGCCGGAGTACATCTTGACGCCGCGCTCCGCAAAGGGCGGCACGATGTTGAGGCCGCCGCGCTTGCGGGTGAGGTCCCATTCACGGCCGGCGCCGAGGTGGTCCATCAGCGAGTGATAGTTGCGGCGCACGATGATGGAGACGTTGTCGATGCCGTTGTTGGCCATGCTGGACAGCATGAAGTCGATCAGGCGGTAGCGGCCGCCGAACGGGATGGAGGCCATCGAGCGCTCCGCCACCAGTTCGGGAACAAGATTATCGTAGGTGTTGGCGAAAATGACGCCGAGAGCGTTGACGTTGCTGTTTACCATTGTTCCTCACCATCCTTTACATTGGTAGAGACCATTGCCTTGGGGCCGACCGTGGCGCCCTTGCCGACGACGACGCCGGAACCGACCGTGGCAACGTCGCCGGGCTCGGCGATGTTGAGCGCGCCTTCCGGCATGGCGCCGACCGTGGCGCCCTCCTCGATCGTGACGTTCTCGGCCACGATGCAGTGCTTGACCGACGCGCCCGCCTTGATGACGGTGCCGCCCATGACGACGGCCGCTTCCACCGTAGCACCCTTTTCGACGGTAACGCCGGGGAACAGGATGGAGTGGGTGACCGTGCCGTCAATGCGGCAGCCCTCGGACACCATCGAGTTGACGATGGTGGCGTCGGAGCCGATCTTCTGGCAGGGCTGGCCGGAGTTGCGGGAGTAGATCTTCCAGTTCTCGTCAAACAGGTTGATGCCGGAGTGTTTGGGGTCCAGCACCTCCATGTTGGCCTGCCACAGGCTGGAGATGGTGCCGACGTCTTTCCAGTAGCCGCTGAAATGGTAGGCGTACATGCGGCGGCCGTCCTTGAGCAGGTTGGGGATGACGTTTTTGCCAAAGTCGTTTTCGGAGTTGGGGTCGGCCTCGTCCTCGGTGAGGTATTTCTTGAGGATGTCCCAGTTGAAGATGTAGATACCCATCGAGGCCAGGTTGCTCTTGGGCTCTTTGGGTTTTTCCTGGAACTCGTTGATGCGGTCGTTTTCGTCGGTGACCATCAGGCCGAAGCGGGACGCCTCGCTCCAGGGCACTTCCATGACGGCGACGCTGAACTCGGCGTCTTTTTCTTTGTGGAAGCGCAGGAAGTCCGAATAATCCTGCTTGCAGATCTGGTCGCCGGAAAGGATGATGACATATTTGGGGTCGTAGCGGTCAATGAAGGAAATGTTCTGGTAGATCGCGTTGGCAGTGCCCTTGTACCAGTCGGACCCGGTGGCCTGCTGGTAGGGCGGCAGCACATGGACGCCGCCGTGCAGGCGGTCAAGGTCCCACGGCTGGCCGTTGCCGATGTACTCGTTGAGGACCAGCGGCTGGTACTGGGTCAGGATGCCGACGGTGTCGATATCCGAGTTGACGCAGTTGGACAGCGGAAAGTCGATGATACGGTACTTTCCGCCAAACGGAACTGCGGGCTTGGCGAGCTTTTGGGTCAGCGCATACAGGCGCGAGCCTTGGCCGCCGGCCAGGATCATTGCGATCATTTCTTTTGCCATAAGATTTCTCCCCTTAATTTACTGGCGTATGCCATTACTAACAAGTGGTCTATCCATCCACGCAGAGGTAAGCGGGCTTACGCCTGCGGTTTGGCGGTGGTGCGGCGCTTGGCCGGTTTTTTGGCAGCCGGCTTTTTGGCTGCGGGTTTTGCCTCGTCCGCCGCGGCTTTGGCGCGCGGTTTGCGGGCGGCCGGCACCTGGAAATACAGCGTCGACAGCGGCGGCAGCGTCAGCGAGACATGCTGGGCAAAGCCGTGCATCTCGCCCTTTTTGCTGCGCACGGTGCCGTTGGTCACGCCCGCGCCGCCATACTTGGGATCGTCCGAGTTGAGGATCTCTTTGTAGCTGCCGGGGTTGGGCACGCCCATCTCGTAATTCTCGCGCAGAACGGGGTTGAAGTTGCACACGACCAGCAGCATCTTGCCGGCGGCGTCGCGCCGCAGGAAGGCGATGACGCTCTGCTGGTTGTCGTCGGGCACGATCCACTGGAAGCCCTCCCAGCTGTAGTCGACCTGCCAGAGGGCCGGCGTGTCGCGGTACAGGCGGTTGAGGTCCTTGACGTAGCTTTGCAGCTGGCGGTGTTTGTCGTAGCCCAGCAGCATCCAGTCCAGCTGCTTTTTCTCGTCCCACTCGATAAACTGGCCGAACTCCTGCCCCATGAACAGCAGCTTTTTGCCGGGGTGGGCCATCATGTAGCCGTAGAAGGTGCGCAGGTTGGCGAACTTTTCCTCATAGTCGCCGGGCATCTTGTTGATAAGGCTGCACTTGCCGTGCACGACCTCGTCGTGGCTGATGGGCAGCACGAAATTCTCGCTGAACGCATAGAAGAAGCTGAAGGTGACCTTGCCATGGTTGCCGGAGCGGAACAGCGGATCGGTCTTCATGTAGCTGAGCATGTCGTTCATCCAGCCCATGTTCCACTTGAAGTTGAAGCCCAGGCCGCCGTCCGACGCCGGTTTGGTGACCAGCGGCCAGGCGGTGGACTCCTCGGCGATCATCATCTTGTGCGGGTAACGGCCCAGAATGGCCGAGTTGAGCTTTTGCAGGAAGGCGATGGCCTCGAGGTTCTCTTTGCCGCCCTTGCTGTTCTGCTCCCACTCGCCGTCGCGGCGGTTGTAGTCGAGGTAGAGCATGCTGGCCACGGCGTCGACGCGCAAGCCGTCGATGTGGTACTTCTCGATCCAGAACATCGCGCTGGAGATCAGGAAGCTGGCGACCTCGTTCATGCCATAGTTAAAAACCATGGTCCCCCACTCTTTGTGCTCGCCGCGGCGGGGGTTGGGGTCCTCATAGCAGGGGGCGCCGTCGAACATGTACAGCCCGTAGCCGTCCTTGGGGAAGTGCGCGGGCACCCAGTCCAGAATGACGCCGATGCCGGCCTGGTGCAGCTTGTCCACAAAGGCCATAAAGTCCTTGGGGGTACCGTAGCGGCTGGTGGGCGCAAAGTACCCGGTGACCTGGTAGCCCCAGCTGCCGTCAAACGGGTATTCGGTCACGGGCAGCAGCTCCACATGGGTGTAGCCCATCTCTTTTATGTAGGGGATCAGCTCGTCGGCCAGCTCCGAGTAGTTGTAGGGCACGCCGTTCTCGGGGTCCTTCATCTTCCAGCTGCCGGCATGCATCTCGTAGATGGACATGGGGCTGTTGATGATGTCGCGGCTCTGCTCAGCCTTGTTCCAGGCGTCGTCGCCCCAGGGGTAGCCCTCAATGTCATAGACCTTGCTGCCGTTGGAGGGGCGGGTCTCGGTATGGAAGGCGTAGGGGTCGGCTTTGTAGATGCGCTCGTCTGCGGCCGTGGTGATGCAGTATTTATAGACGTCATACTCCCGGATGCCGGGGATGAACAACTCCCAGATGCCTTCGGCCACCTTCTGCATGGGGTGGTCCTCCGGCGCCCAGTTGTTGAAATCGCCGACGACGGTCACGGCGCGTGCGTGGGGGGCCCACACGCGGAACATCGCGCCGGGCTGGCCGTCCTGCTCACACAGGTGCGCGCCGAAATAGCTGTACGCCTCCTGATTGTTGCCCTGGTGGAAGAGGTAAAGGGGCAGATCAGAACTTTTGGGCGTCTGGTTGCCTTGCTTCAAAACGATCTCTCCTTTGGGGGGCCGGCGCAGGGTCGGCCCGGTGTATTTGGCTATTTCTATATTACCCGTTTCGCACAGGAATTTCAAGGTTTTTCTGTAATAATCCGCTAAAATTTTGGGGGCATCTTTTTGCGATTTGTGCAACTTTTACACAAAGTGCGTCGCATTGTTGTATTCTTATACAAAAAAGCCCCGCACAAGGTTTTTACACCTTATGCGGGGTTGTACAATTTTTATGCGCCGTAGATATAGTAGGGGTTCTGCCCGCTGTACAGGCTGCGGCGGTTCCACACCGTGTGGGTGGCCAGATACTCGGCCCAGGCGCGGTAGCCGGAGGGGGTAAAATGCACGCCGTCGGTCTCGTACTCGTCGATCTGGCTGCCGTCCGAGGGGTAGGTCAGCACCTCGCGGATGTTGACAAAGTAGCAGCCCTTGCGCAGCGCCAGGTTGGCCAGCAGGTCGTTGACGGTATAGATGCGCGCATTGTCCAGCCCGGGTTTGGACTCGATGACCGTCTCCTGCACGCCGGGGATCGCCTGGATGTAGAAGATGACGCCGGGGTTGAGCTGCTCGCGCAACATGTCGATCATGCGCTCATAATACGCCAGGAAGCTGTCCTCATTGCCCTGGGTGACCAGATTGTTGGTGCCCACCAGGATGTAGACGTAGTCCGGCTGGCTGGCCACGATGGCCTCCATCGGCGTCTCGCTGGCGCCGGTGACGGCGTTGTTCATCGTCGTATTGTTGACGAAGCTGTTGACGCCGGCACTGATATAGGTGGCGTAATGCGCGTTGGGGTAGCCGGTCTCATAGATGCCCAGGCCCGAGGCGATGCTGTCGCCCACAAAGGTGACGGTGTCGAAATACTGGCTGGTGACGGTGCCCAGCATCGGCACGCCGATCATGCGGTGGTCGGTGTTGAGGTATTCGGTGTCGATGGTCTGCGCCGCCGGGGTCGAGGTGTTCCACGCCGCCGTGTCCACCGCCTGCACGATGCGCTGCGGTTCTTCGCCCGCAGCGGGCGTCGGGGTGGGGGTGGGCGCGGCGCTCGCTTCGGGCGTCGGCGTGGGTTCCGCCGTAGCTTCCGGCGCGGCCTGCGGCGCCTTGCCGCTGTGCTGCCAGTACAGCCCTGCGGCGACGCAGACCGCGGCCAGCAGCACCAGCACGACCACGACCAGGCGGCGGCGACGGCGGCTTTTTGCGTATTCGTTGCGGTAGGTATAAAAATCAGCCATAGAAGATCTCCTGACAGGGTTCGATTTGCAATACACAGTTATTATACCGCGTTTGGCGGGCAGTGGCAAGGGGCGGCGGCATCTTTTACAACCGCGCTTTGCCGCGCGCCGGGATTTTCACTTGACGCAGCCGCCCCCGCCCCCTATAATAATGGTAAGAAACCGGTAAAAACCGGATACAAGGAGGCACTGCCCTATGTCTTGGATGATCGTATGCGATACTTCCTGCGAGATCCGGGCTTTGGAACACCCCGCACCGGGGGTGCAGTTTGCCCTGGCCCCGTTCAAGATCCGCATCGGCACGCGCGAATATGTAGACCTGCCGACGCTGAACGTGCCGCAGATGCTGCAGGCCATGACCGATTACAACGGCGCCAGCACCAGCGCCTGCCCCAGCCCCGAAGAATGGGCCGAATACTTTTTGCAGGCCGACCAGGTCATTGCGATCACGATCAGCAGCAATCTTTCGGGCAGCTACAACGCGGCGCTCTCGGCCCGGCAGATGGTGCTGGAAGAACACCCCGAAAAGAAGATCTTTATTTTGGACACGCTGAGCTGCGGCGGCGCGCTGGGCGATGCCGCCGAGCTGGCCAACAAGCTGATCGGCGAAGGGCTCGACTTTGACGACGTCTGCTTTGCGCTGCAAAAATTTGCCGAGACGACGCATATCCTGTTTGCGCTGGCCAGCTTTGACAACCTGGCCAAAAACGGCCGCGTGAGCAAGGTCGTAGGCTTTATTGCCGGGCGGCTGAACATGCGCGTGCTGGGCCGCCGCACCCACGACGGGCGTATCGACTTTTTCTACAAGACGCGCGGCGAGACCCGCGTGCTGGCCAAAATTCTGGAACAGATGGACGCCGACAAGTACGACGGCGTGCACCCGGTGTTCATCAGCGAGTGCAACAACCAGAACGCCGCCAGCCTGCTGGAGCACGGCATCCACGCCAAATGGCCGGAGGCCAAGGTGCGCATTTTGCCCTGCGCCGGGCTGTGCAGCTTTTACGCGCAGGACCAGGGCATCATCATCACCTACTGAGAGTTCGCTGCCCCATGCCCCGCATACGCAGCGCCCCGCAGCCGTTTGGCTGCGGGGCGTTTTTGTTATGCTTCGTCTGCGGGTCCCTGGGCGTCGCGCGCCTGCCGGCGGCGCAGGCGCTCCACAAAGGCGGCGCGCTGCTTTTTCCAGCGGGCGTCGGCTTCCGGCGTGGGCGGGCAGGTGCAGCGGGCAAAGCTCCAGTGCAGCCCGTCCCGCCGGCTGAGTTTGAACCGCACGTACCAGTGCCCGCAATACGGGCAGGTGCTGCGGGTATAGTAGCCGGTGTTGCCGCGCTTGAGCCAGACTTCGTCATGCGTCAGGCGCGCGCCGCACTCGGGGCAGAAAACCGCGTTGAGTTCCTCGGCATTGCGGTAGTCGTCGTGGTCCAGGCGGTCCATGAACACCCGGACGTCCCGCGCCGCGGCGTCGGCGTCCAGCAGCGCTTCGCGCAGCTGTTCTTCCTCCGTCGGGTAGGCGGCCAGGCCCTCGGCCAGCGGCAGTTTGCGGCAGATCTTTGCGGTGTACAGCGCGTCGTCCAGCGCGTGGTGGAACGGTTCCTCCTTGGGGATGCCCAGGCGGTCGACGACGCTTTCCAGCGTCATGCCCTCGCCCTCTTTGCGCGGGTAGGTCTGCAAAAAAAGCCGCTGCAGGTCATACCAGTGCGCGGGCCAGCGCTCGTCCAGGCCGACGAGGAACAGGTTCTGTTTGAGCACCGGCACGTCGTCGAGGCCCCACTCGGCCAGTTCGGCGTCAGGGCCGGCCCAGTCGATGAATTTTTGCAGCCCCTCGCGCATCGGCAGGCCGCTGTCCAGGTCGCCCTGCGACAGGCCGGTGACCTTGGCAATGTGGTGCTGCAATTTGCGGAAGATGCGCGGGCGCAGGTTGACTTCAAAGGTATCCAGCACGTCGCCGCGCGCGTTGATGCGCACCGCGCCGATCTGGATGATCTCGCCGCGCAGCGTCAGTTCGGCGCCGTGGTAGGTAAAGGTCTTGGGCTTATAGCCGATGTTCCATTCCAGGTCAAATACGATCAGGTTCACGGGTTCAGCGCTCCTCCTGCAAAATATAGCGTTCCACGGCCAGGCCGACGCCGTCGTGGTCGTTGTCGGCGGTCACGAACGCCGCGGCCGCTTTCACCGGCGGCTGGGCGTTGCCCATCGCCACACCCAGGCCCGCATAGCGGATCATCGGCAAGTCGTTCCAGCCGTCGCCGCAGGCCATCAGGTTTTGCGCCGTCAGGCCCTTGCGGCGCAGCAGCAGTTCCAGCGCGGCGGCCTTCTCCACATGCAGGGGCATCGTCTCGATAAAAAACGGCTGCGAGCGGTAGATGGAAAGCCGGCCGGCAAATTCCTGCTGCATCAGTTCCTCCACGTGCGGCATATCCACCGGGTCGCCGGTCAGCAGCAGTTTGTGGATGGGCCAGCGGATCTCGCCCGGCAGGTCGGGGACTTCGCGCACCGGGATCTTGTTGATGCGCGCTTCCTCCTGCACATAGGGGCTGGCGGCGTGCTCGGTCACGATGCCTCCGGCGTCGTAGGTCAGCGCCACGGTGTTCCAGTAACGGCTGAAGGTACATACCGGTTCGATGAGTTCGGGCGGGAACGCCCGGCTGACCAGCGTCTCGCCGGTGCGGCAGTCGATGACTTTGCCGCCGTTGTAGCTTAAAATGCAGCCGCCGGTCTTTTCCAGTTCCAGCTCGCGCGCCAGCGGCCAGATGCCCACCGTCGGCCGGCCGCTGGCCAGCACGATGCAGACGCCGCGACGCGCCGCCTGCTGCAGCGCCGCTTTGGTGCGCGGCGTGATGATCTTGTCGCGGTTGGTCAGCGTGCCGTCCAGGTCCAGTGCCAGCACTTGGTATTGCATACAGTCGCCCCCCGGGTGCATAGTTTGCCTTTATTGTACCGTAAACGCGCCGAATGTGCAAGATGCGCGCTTGACAACGCCGCGCCCCCATGGTAAGATACCCCCAGAGTAAGGGAGTAGTCGGCGCCGCGTGGAGCAGACACGGCGCAGTTCTGCCAACACATTGGGCCGCACGGCCCTGGCTCGACTTGAAATGACGAGACTTACCTGTTCCGCCAACTGCGGGGCAGGTAGGTCTTTTTTGTTTCGGGCCGCGCCGTCACACAAAACGGAGGAATTTTCTATGTCGTTGCTCGATCTTATCCTGATCGCGGTCAGCCTCTCGATGGATGCGTTCGCGGTCTCCATCTGCAAAGGGCTTTCGGTGCGCAGCGTCAGCGCCCGCCACGCGCTGGCCTGCGGGCTGTGGTTCGGCGGGTTTCAGGCGTTGATGCCGGCGCTGGGGTACTTCCTCGGCGGGCAGTTCTCGGCCTGGCTGACCCGGTTTGGCCCATGGGTGGCGTTTTTGCTGCTGAGCATCATCGGCGCGAACATGGTCAAGGAGAGCTTTGGCGCGGACGAAGCGCTCAACGACGACTTCTCGCCCGCCGCGATGCTGCCGCTGGCCATCGCCACCAGCATCGACGCGTTTGCCATCGGCGTCAGCTTTGCCGCCATGCAGGTGCGCATCGTACCGGCCGTGGCGCTCATCGGCTGCATCACCTGCGCGCTGTCGGCGCTGGGCGTCAAGGTGGGCGCAGTGTTCGGCGCCAAATACCGCGCCCTGGCCGAGCGTGTGGGCGGCGCGGTGCTGATCGCCATCGGCCTGAAAACGCTGATGAGCGGTATGGGCATGCTGTAAAATGCAAAGGGGCCGGGGCGTGCAGACTTGCGCGCCCCCGGCTTTTTTGGCGGCACACCGCCTGTAAACGGAACGTCGGTTGCCATTTTGTGCATTCGTGCTATACTGTGGGCAAGGAGGTGGCCCATGATGGATGCCCCTACGTTTGGCGCCTTTTTGGCCGAGACCCGCCGCGCCCGCGGCCTGACCCAGCGCGACCTGGCCGAACGGCTGCATGTGACCGACAAGGCCGTCAGCCGCTGGGAGCGCGGCGTCGGCCTGCCCGACATCAACACACTGGAACCGCTGGCCGACGCGCTGGGCCTGACGCTGAGCCAGCTCATGCACGCCGACCACGGCGGCGCCGCCGCACAGCCCGCGCAGACGCTGGCCGAGTTTTTTGCCCTGATGACGCCCGCGCAGATCGCCTGGGCCGATGTGCGCCGGGCGATCTTTTGGCTGACGATCGGGTTGGCGGTGTGGGCGCAGTGCACGCTGCCGTGGCAGGTCGCCATCCACTGGCATTGGGCAGACGGGGCCTGGCACCCCGACGGCGCCGCCCCCGGCTTGTTGGCGTACCTGGGCTGTATTGCCCTGTGCGCCATGCTGCTGTGGTTTTGGCAGGGGTGGCAGCGCAATGTCATGGGCGCGGCGGCCCTGGTGTGGCTGCGGGCTTTCCACCCGCGGCTGGGCGCGGCCGTGCAGCTTGCCTTGCAGATGTTTTGGATGGGCTGGGCGCTGGCCCCGGCGCTGTGTGTGGCGATGATCTTGCTGTTGAACTAAGGCATGGGGTTTGGCCCAAATGCGTTTGTGAATATCCCCGCATACAAACAGCCCCGGCACTGAAAACAGTGCCGGGGCTGTTTATGCCATCATGAGTTCCTGCTGCCATTTTGCATCGGCTTGCCCAACGCTTGTTATCGAAAGAAGAGAATCTCACCCCAATGTGAAAACTGATAAAAGAGTTCGCCATCTTGTTGAAAGGCACAATTCGGGCCGTACCAATCCGTAGCCTGAAAGATGTGAGTTTCCAATTCGGGTGCGCCATCGCCGTCATCAATAATAGTTGCCGCCCCAAGCACAGTGGCTCCCATACTCCAATCGAGAGGACCGGAAAACAGAACCTGCAAGCCCTCGTCCTCTTTCCAAACAAACGCATTGTAGGTCGTGTACTTAGCCCCGCCAATTTTAGGCAGCGTGTAGCAGTGAACATCCACCAACTTTCCGTTCTCTGTGTCCAGCGACATTGTCATAAGCCGATGTTGAGGTTTATCTTTATGGCGCAACAAGGCATATCCACGGTCGCCAACCATATAAGTCTCCGTCACGCTATAGTCTTTATCCAAAGGATAGCTGTCCAGCAAATCGCCTTGTTCATTGCTCAAGATAAGGTACTTTTCCACATCAAGAGACTCTTCTTGGAAATCCCCTCCGTAGTCACGCCAAAACCCCAGATATTGCCCGTTGCCCAGGGGGGTTGGAGAAAAAGAACTCATACACACTTCCGCGGGCTCTGTAGCCGTCCGCTGCCGCGTGGCGCTGTCATAATGGTTTATGTAGGCGGAGTTTTCCCCCTGCCAACTGAGCAAGATTTGGCCGTCGCTTGATTCCAGAAACACGGGTGCTCCTGCGGCTTCCATCCTGTCTACGGTAGTCATGGTCCCGTCTGTACAATCCAGCCAAAGCAGTTCATACCAATCCAGAATATCTGCATGCCGGTAAACTACATCATCCCGTTCCTGGAGGAGGAGATAGTATCCGCCGTCTTTTTCAAGGTGGTCACAGTAGAGAGCATCGCCCACAAAAAAGCTCTGCATCTCATCAAAGTTTGGCTGCAGACCATCCATGGGAACCGCGATAAAGGACATTCCGTAGGTGCCCGGCAGTTTTACTGTGCCCACCAGCCTATGGTTCGGGGTAACATAGAGCGTTCCGTCTGGGGGGCTTTCGTAATCACCGACCTGCGTGAGCGGCGTTCCTGTGCTGACTTTGAGCATTTGGGGCTGAAACAGCGCCAAGATGCCCACCAAGATGCCGGGGATGAGCACGAATACCACAAGCACAATAAGCGCCGGAACAGCCAGTATCGTCCGTATAGTCCTGTACGCAGTGTACACAGTGTCCACAGTATCCATAGTCTGTATAGTCTTTGCCACAGTATCACCGCCTTTCTTTGGACGTTTCGGCATTTCGCCGCCGCGGCAGATCCCTGCAGGGTAGAATCGGCAGCAGCACCCCCAAGCCGTCTCATGACCCGTCTATCTGGCCAAGTTACGTTCCCCAAACGTGCGTTTACAACTTGTTCAGGGCGCCGTTGGTTGCGGTGTACTTGATACCGCTGTTCGTACCTGCCTGTATTGTACCATCCGATCGCTCTGTTGGATACCATATCCCGATATATCCGTCGACCGAATGAAACTTGAACTTGTCCAACTCGTCCGATGTATTTTGCGCGACAGCTTTGTCAATATCTTCCTGGTTCCAAATCTCGAGCATAAGGATCCCGGTGTCCTGATGTTCCCCTGTTGCCGCCGCTCTGAACAGTACACGTACGCTATAAGTGGCGATATCTGTATCGAAACTATAGGTGGCGCAGATTTCTTTTTGATAGCCGCCTGCTTTTACTGAATCCGTCACATAATAGTTTTTCATGGATCGAGAGGAAATGCTGCCCGAGAAGTATTCCATGATATGGTGGATATCTTCCTCCAAAGCGCCCTCCTGATTTGTTTGCTCTATGACGAACGGCGCAAATGCATTTTTTAACCCGTCACTGTCTTGCCCCTCAAACAGCAGCGCCAAATTTTCCATGGTATCAAGCGCTGCGCTTTCTTCCCGCGCCGAACTGGTACAGGAACATAAAAGCAAAGAAATCATCCCTGCCAGTATGCAGCGAACCCAAAAAGTCAAAAGAAATATTTGAAGGAAGCGACCAAAGGGGTCGGCATCTGTGTCAGCCGACGTCAGGCCTTTCCGCTGTATCCTGCACAAACCTGTCCTTTCTTCACACATGGGTTTTCTCCTGACGATTTGCCAATCATTCCGCGTGCATTGTCCAATATTTCTTGGCGCCATATCCTTTGGCGCTGATTTCATCAAGCAGTTTCCCTGGCTGGCCAGGCGCCAGTCTCCATTGTCTATTTATGATTTGACCGGCAAATGCAGCCCATTTGTTTCCAGTATTTGAAGTACGTTGGCTGGAACCCCGCACGCCTGCATTTGACCATTCGCGCCCAGGCAAAATCCTGCCGCGCCCTCAGATGTGCCCGTACATACAGTTGCCTCTACCCATGCTGCATCCATATCCATCGACGTACCCCACAACGCCAAAAACTCTTTTGTTTCCATAAACCGCGTCTCAACTGCGGTTTCCTCCAGCGGCGTGTCCGGCTGGATATAAAGGATTTGCCGCCGGGATTGCGCATCTTGAAGTTTATCTGCCAGCGGAAGATTCGATATGTCCGGCAAGGGCGTTTTAGAAAGCCGCGTTGATTCAAGCCGAAGCCATACTTTACACGGGCCCCATATTTTGTATAGGGCATCCGCCCAATTTTGGACGATTTCTTTTGCCATACATGCAAGCAAGTAGGTGTCCTGAATCACTTCCTTTCCTTGCAGAACAACCAAAAACGTGGGTTCTTCTGCATCGTTCAAACGAACGGCATAGGTCTGCGTATCGTCGGGCAAATAGCCGCCGACATAAACCATGCTGCATGTTTGGGCATAAGGCTTGTGGGCCACTTATGCTTACACTAGTGTACTCCGTCATGGTTATTCCATCCGCCGTCTGCACTGTTGTCCCGAATTCGTAGCCAACCGAAAGTTTCGATATATTAGCTCCTACCCTCCTGTAATTGCAAATCACTTTGTTCGACCAAAGAAACCATCTCATCATATGACAAAGAAGATTTAACAAATATAAATATGCAAGTCGACCATATGGTGTCTGCCGCTTGTATATGAAATACTTGAATTTGCTGACACTCTATCCCATCAGGAAAATTTAACTGCTCTGCACTTATTACACTTATTAAAAGATTCTGCACTTGCTCATCATTGAATTTTTCGGCTTTTTGACTGTGCCCTTAATTGTGGCGTTCTGACAATTTGAGCCACTGATAAACGTATATGCTCCCTCCCGTATCTCTTCTAAACGCGTTGCTGTGAGGTTAGGAAGCGTCCGGTTCCGGAGCCGAAGCCTGCTTGTCCGATACGCCGAAGGGATCGGGCCAGAAATCTGACAGGTCAAACCAGGTGATCTTCTTTTTGGGCGGATCTTCCACATATATCTCCATTCCCAGTTCCAATAATTTACCTGGTTCAAAATCCGCTTTGAGATTTTCTTCTTCATCCCACGGAAGCAATGGAAGCAGTTCTTCCTGTGTGCAATCATATCGCACAAATGTCAGCGGCAGGTCTTCATCGGAAAGGAGGGGATATTTTCTTCCGCTGTCAAATGTTTTTTCCAGCGTAAACTCTTTCCTGCCATAATCGATATAACCTCGCCATAGGTATTTATCGGCCTCGATTTCGGGTGTAAAAATCGTTTCATAAGAATACGCTTTACTGAAATCAAGAAGTGCGCCCTGGAGCCCGTTAAAGTAAACCATCGTGATCGGAGCAGTTTTTCCATCGCGTTCGATTTCCCCATAAGAGTAGGCCTGAGATTCCCGCTCTGTTACAGCTATACAAGCATGTGCTTCTTCACACACCCAAACACTATTCAGAAAATTATAGGGCTTATTCCGATCTGGATTGCACCCGCTGAGCAACAACATAACCGCAACGCCAAGAACAATTGACCATAACAAGTGATACTTCTTATTTGACAATGATCCCATATACAAATTCTGCCCCTCCTACTGTTCCAATCAAATCGGTTGCGTTATCCGGTGCGTTGTGGTTCTATGTAACGTACTGATTTCTTTTTTCTGCGTAAGAAACTGTTATCGTTAGGGCGAATCAATTCAGAGCGCCGGGGCTCACACTACTCATAGTCTACACTTCTGTTCTTGACAGTTTCAAGTACCAAATTGCCCAAAGAATCGTAGGGATAATTGGTCAGTTCTTTGGCCTGCCAGCGGGCAAGTATGGCGAATCATCCTTGCTTCTGCAAACAAAAAGCGCCCGCTCCTTTACAGAGCAGGCGTTTTTTGTTTGGTGACCCGTGCGGGAATCGAACCCACGTTAACGGCGTGAGAGGCCGCTGTCTTAACCGCTTGACCAACGGGCCATATAAAAGAGAAGCCGGCATCTACCTATTTTCACAGGCCGTCTCCAGCCAACTATCTTCG
>LHCFC04200__coassemble_743_pt1 | contig 19179 bp, 14 predicted proteins | sample LHCFC04200__metabat2_high_PE_045 | metagenome-assembled genome bin LHCFC04200
TCACTTCATGAGTGTTTAATCTTGTAAATCACTCAGACACAATCGCTTGCGTCCTCTCGGCGTCTCTGATAAATCTTGGCCGCGTCTGTTTCTACTAAAACCACCGGCTGCTGCGTTGCTCGGTCTCGCAATACATCCAGTATTGTTTCGGCCTCGCGCCTTGCATCCGTCGCTTTTAGCGAACCATCCTGCGTCCTCGCTTCATCCTCAACGCCTGTTGAATTACTTGTAATTTGGAATTGATTATCGTGGGTTTCCAAACCCACGTTAAAGGTTCCACAAGTTTCAGTTTTGTTCAATTTTCAAGGTCCTGCGCGCTGCCGCGTCTTCGTGACAGCCTATTTATTATATCTCAACGAGCGCCTTTTGTCAAGCACTTTTTTGAGATTTTTTTCGGCGGCCCTGCCGGCTTTTTGTAAAGCCGCGCCGCCGCCCCCAGGCTGCCCGAAACTCTGCCGGGCCGCGCTGCTGCCCTGCGTCCCCGCCGGACAGCTTAGCTATATTACCACCGCGAAAACCCTTTTGTCAAGCGCTTTTTTCGCTTTTTTCTACAAATTTTTACCATTGCTTTTGGGCACTCTGTATCTTGTTGCAGGCCGCCAAACCGCACACAATTTGTGGGCCGGGCGGGGCTTGCAATTTGCCTACCTTTATAATAGTATAAAGGCATCCCACACGAAAAGAGGAGACCCGCCATGATCCTGGCATTGAACATCGGCAACTCGCACATCACGTTCGGCAGTTACACCGTCGACGGCAAACTGGTGTTTTCGTCCCGCCTGTTTGCCGACCCGGCGCTGAGCAGCGACGAGCTGGTATATAAAATGGTAAACATGCTGGCGCTGTACGGCGCCGAACCGCAGGAGATCACGGGGGTGATCTTTTCCAGCGTGGTGCCGGCGCTGACGCCGCGCATGCGCGAGGCGCTGCGCAAAATGTGCGAGGCCCCGCTGCTGGAGGTCGGCCCCGGGCTGAAAAGCGGGGTGCGCATCCGCATGGACAACCCCGCCCAGCTGGGCGGCGAGCTCCTGTGCGCCGTGGTGGGCGCCTTGCGGCGGCACACACCGCCGCTGGTGGTGGCCAACTTTGACACCGCGCTGACGCTGCTGGCCGTGGACGCCGCCGGCGCGCTGGTGGGCGGGGCCATTTTGCCGGGGCCGCAGATGTCGCTGGCGGCGCTGGTCAAAAACACCGCCCAGCTGCCCCAGGTGGAGCTGGACGCCACGCCCAAAAAGATGCTGGGCGCCAACACGACGGACTGCCTGCACAGCGGCATCGTACACGGCACGGCCGCGATGCTGGACGGCATGGTGGCGCAGTTCCGCGCGGCGCTGGCAGCGCCCGACGCGCCGGTGATCGCCACCGGCACGCTGCCGCCCAGCGTGCGCGCGGCGTGCGGATGCGGCATCGACTACCGCGAGACGCTGATCCTGGACGGTCTGTACGAGATCTGGCAGCGTAACACCCGCCGCTGACGCCGCGCAGCGCCAACAACCTCCGAACAAAACCACCGCGCCCCCGGGCATGCCCGGGGGCGCGGTTTTGGGTTTCCCTTATGCGGGGCGGGGTGTTTTGCGCCGCCGGGGCAAAGGCAGGGGGTGCATACCGGGGCACGTTATACCAGCACGTAGGTCTGCAGCGCCCAGATGCCCAGCACCACCAGGCCCAGCGCGATGCGGTACCAGCCAAAGGCCGTAAAGGTGTGCTTTTTGACGTAGCCCATCAGGAAGCGGATGGCTGCCATCGAGACGAGGAACGCCACCACGCAGCCCACAACGAGGGCCAGCACTTCGGCCAGCGTAAAGACGCTGCCCTCGGCCAGGTATTTGACGACCTTGAGGCCCGACGCGCCGGCCATGACCGGGATGGCCAGAAAGAAGGTGAACTGCGACGCGCAGGGGCGGCTCATGCCGCACAGCAGGCCGCCGACGATGGTGGCGCCGCTGCGCGAGGTGCCGGGGATCATGGCCAGTACCTGCCATGCGCCGACGAGCAGCGCCTGCTTATAGGTGATGCGGTTGAGTTTGGTAGTGGCGGGCACGCGGGGGCGCCGCTCGATCAAAATGAACGCCGCACCGTAGACGATGAGCATGATGGCCACCACGACGCTGTTGTACAGGTGGGCGTCCAGCCAGTCGTCCAGCAAAAAGCCCAGCACGGCCGCCGGCACGCAGGCCACCACGATCTTGCACCACAGGCGCACCACCGGCCAGCGCAGATGTTTGGCAAAGCCGGTGTCCCGCCCGTTGTCGGCGCAGAACGGCCACAGCTTTTTCCAGTACAAAACCAGCACCGCCAAAATCGCGCCCAGCTGGATGACGACGCGGAACATCGACATGAACGCCTCGTCAAAGCTGAATTTCAGCACCTGTTCGGCCAGGATCATATGCCCGGTGCTGGAGATGGGCAGCCACTCGGTAATGCCTTCGATCACGCCGTATACGACGGAGCGCAGCAGGTCCAACAACAATTCCATGCAGGCAAGCCTCCTTATTCCATTTTTCTATCATACCACAAAACCGGCGCGGCGGGGTAGGGGTTTTCAAGAATTTACAACTGTTTTTTTGCGCGGTGCGCGCGGCGGCAAAAAGCCCTTGCCGTTTTGCGGCGCACACACTATAATAAAAAGGCCACAAACAAACAGCGAAAGGGAGGCGCCGGGATGTACAAAACGGTATTGTTTGATTTGGACGGCACGCTGCTGAACACCATCGACGACCTGGCCAACTCGGCCAACCGCGTCTGCGCAGCGCACGGGTGGCCGCAGTTCACGCCGGCGCAGTACTGCTATTTTGTGGGCAACGGCATCCCCAAACTGGTCGAGCGGTTCAGCCCCGAGGCCGCGCGCACCCCTGCCCAGCTGGCGGCCACCCTGCGCGAGTTTGACGCGCAGTACGGCGCGCATATGTTTGACAAGACCGCGCCCTACCCCGGCATGCCGCAGCTGCTGGCGCGGCTGCACGCGCGCGGCGTGCGCATGGCCGTCTACTCCAACAAAGCGGACGAGTTTGCCGGCGAGGTCGTCGCGCGGTATTTTGACCCCGCGCTGTTTGCCCTTGTACGCGGCGCGCGCCCCGGTGTGCCCACCAAGCCCGCGCCCGAGGGCACCTGCGCGCTGCTGGCGGCCCTGGGCGCCGACCCGGCGGCGGGGGACGTGCTGTATGTGGGCGACAGCAACGTCGACGTCGCCACCGCCCACAACGTCGGGCTGCCCTGCTGCGGCGTGCTGTGGGGGTTCCGCACAAAGCAGGAGTTGCAGGACGCCGGGGCCGAGTACCTGGCCGCCGACGCCGCCGCGCTGGAGCGGGTGATCCTGGGAAAATTTGAGAAAATTAAAAATTAAGAATGAAAAATGAAAAATTGTGGTGTTCCGCGGCCTGCGGCCGCTCAAAAAATTGGGGCCGCGGCGTGATAGAACGCAGCGGCTGCCCGGGTAGGGGTTGTATGACGGTTGCCTTGCGTTGTAGGGTGGGGTCAAGACCCCGCCGCCAACTGTGCGGCGTTGACCCTGCATGGGGCGTTTGTTGAGAATCTCGGTCTGTAGGGGCCGCATGTATGCGGTCCGCAAACATTGCGGGATTACCTGTTCACGGTTTGTATGGCGTTTGCCTTGCCTTGTAGGGCGGGCGATTTCGCCCGCCGAACCGATGACTTTTTAAAATTTTATAATGTGCGGCGGGGTCAAGACCCCGCCCTACAAACCGGCGGGAACGGTCGGTTTTTCCGCGAACCCCACGTGACCGCGTACCCCTGCCGGGCGGCATGTATGCCGCCCCTACAAACACCCGGCATCGCGTACACAAACCAAAAAACGTTATTATAAGGCAAACGGGTTCGGCGGGCGTGAACGCCCGCCCTACCATGCAAAATAAACATCACACGACCCCGGCAACGGGCAATATCACACAGTTTGCATGCCGCATGCATACGGCCCCTACAAACCACCCCAAAACGGCAGGGTATCTGTTTTTTGCGCGGCGCAGCCGCGCTTCCTCTCCGCGCTAAGAGCCGCCTTCGGCGGTTGCGCATCTCCGCGCTAAGAGCCGCCTTCGGCGGTTGCGCTCCGAAACGGCGCTGCGGCGCCAGTCCGAGACGCGCCTGCGGGCGCAGCACCATAATTTTTATTTTTTCATTTTTCATTCCATTTTGCTCCCCGCCGTTTCCGCCAAAATTTGCAAAGGAGTGTTGGTACTATGATCGCACAGGCTTACAAAGAGATGCTGGGCGCCAAATCGGTCATCCGCGAAATATCCGAGTGGAGCACCGCCCGCGGGGCCGAGATCGGCTACGACAACGTGTTCGACTACTCGCTGGGCAACCCGTCGGTGGCCTGCCCGGCGTCCTTTACGGCGGCCTGCTGCGACCTGCTGGAACATACCGACCCCGTAGCGCTGCACGGCTACACCCCCACGCTGACGCTGCCCGAGGTGCGCGCCGCCGTGGCCGAAAGCCTCAACCGCCGCTTTGGCATGGACTACACCGCTGCGCACATCTTTATGACGTCGGGCGCGGCGGGGGCGCTGGCCCATGCGCTGCGCTGCGTCGGCGTGCCGGGGCAGAACGTCGTGACCTTTGCGCCGTTTTTCCCCGAGTATAAGCCCTATGCCGAGGGCGCGGGCCTTTCCCTGCGCGTTGCGCCGCCGCGCACGGCGGATTTCCAGCCCGACCTCGACGCGCTGGACGCGCTGCTGGATGAAGACACCGCCGCCGTGCTCATCAATTCGCCCAACAACCCCAGCGGCGTGGCCTACAGCGCCGAGACGCTGGCCCGCCTGGCCCAAAAGCTGACGGACGCCAGCCGGGCGTACGGCCACCATATCTTCCTGATCTCGGACGAGCCTTACCGCGAGATCGCGTTCGGCGGCGCGGCGGTGCCCTACCCCGCCAAATTTTATGACGACACGCTGACCTGCTATTCCTTCTCGAAAAGTTTGAGCGTCCCCGGCGAGCGCATCGGTTACCTGGCCGCCAACCCCCGGTGCGAGGACGCTGACCTCATCGTGCCGATGTGCGGGCAGATCTCGCGCGGGACCGGCCACAACTGCCCGTCGGGGCTGTTCCAGCGCGCCGTGGCCCGCTGCCTCGACGATACCAGCGACCTTTCGGTGTACGAGACCAACATGGAACTGCTCTACACCGAGCTCAAACGCCTGGGCTTTACCGTGCAAAAGCCCGACGGCACGTTCTATATCTTCCCCAAAGCGCTGGAAGCCGACGCCAACGCCTTCTGCCGCAAGGCGATGCGCTACGACCTGGCGCTGGTGCCCGGCGATACCTTCGGCTGCCCGGGGTATTTCCGCATGGCCTACTGCATCGAGACCGAGAAAGTCCGCCGCAGCTTTGCCGCGCTGGAACGCTTTGTGCGGGAAGAATACGGCGTGGAAAAATAAAAACCCTGAGAAAATTAAAAATTTCCCCAGCTTTTTATTTTTTCATTCTTCATTTTTCATTTTCAAAAAGGAAGGCTCCCCATGCAACTGTTTCGCCGTTTTCTGCCGCTGCTGGCGGCCGCTTTGCTGGCCGGGTGCGCGGTGCTGACGCCCGCGCCGCAGCCCACGCCGACACCGTCGCCCACCCCGGCGCCGACGCCCAGCCCGACGCCCGCGCCCACCGCCACGCCCGAGAGCGCGCTGGTGCTGGCCACGGCGTCCACCAACGCCACCAAGGACCCCCCGCAGGTCACCGACCCGTCGACCTGGGACGAAGCCGGCAAAGCGCTGATGGAACGGCTGGAACAGCAGTTTGCCAGCGCCGGCATGACGCTGACCGCGCAGCAGGGCTACCCCTACCTGCTGGCCGTCAACCGCGCGGCGTCCACCGTGACGGTGTACACCACCGACGCCGACGGCCGCTACACCGTGCCGTTTATGGCCATGGTGTGCAGCGGCGGGCCCGACACCCCCACCGGTTACTGGACAACGCCCGTCAGCTACGACTGGCGGCTGCTGCTGGGCCCCAGCTACGGGCAGTACGCCACGCGCATCTATGGCGGGTACCTGTTCCACAGCGTGCCCTACTACAGCCAGCACAAGGACGATGTCGAGTACGACCAGTTCAACGAACTGGGCACCCCGGCCAGCCTGGGCTGCATCCGGCTGGCGGTGGTGGACGTCAAGTGGATCTACGACAACTGCCCCCTCGGCACGCCGGTCGTGATCTATGACGACGAGACCGACCCCGGCCCCATGGGCAAGCCCGGCACCATCTACACCGACCCGGCCGACGAGACCAAGCGCGGCTGGGACCCCACCGACCCCGACCCCGCCAACCCCTGGGACGACGCCTACCTGACCGGCACGGCCATCCGCAGCCAGGAAGCCTGGGACCAGTGGGAGGCCGAGCACGAAAACTGGCAGGCCAGCCTGACCCCCACCGACCTGCAGGGATGGAGCACCGATTCCCGCATTGCAGGCACCCGCGGCTGAGCCGCCCCCGCAAACAACACACCGCCCCCGCCGCATACTGCGGCAGGGGCGATTTTGCGCGGCGCGCCGGGCTACTGCGGCGCGCTGTAGAGCGTCTGGTCGATGGTATCGAGCTGCTGCGGCACGCCGGCCAGGTCCAACGCCGTAAAGTCGGTGGTCACGCCGGCGGTGTCCAGCAGGTCCTGCTGGGCGGCGGGGTCGGCGCAAAGTTCCTGCGCGCAGCGGTAGACGCCGGGCCAGTTGGCGTCCAGCGTCTGCTGTTCGGCGGCGGTCAGCTCCTGCTGCCAGGCCTGCGTCTCGCCGGGCAGGTCGGCGGGGGGCGTTTCGGCCAGAAACACCACCAGGCCGGACGCCGCCACCGCCGTCTTTAAGCTGCCGCCGGCACTGTCCGCCTCAAAGGCGATGCAGCCGTCCAGCACGACGGCCAGCGTCTGCGGGGCCGCCGTCGGGGCCGGGGTTTGGGCCGCGCCCGGGGCAGCGGCCGTGCAGCCCGCCAGCAGCAGGCACAGCGGCAGGGTCATCCAGTTGCGCATCGTGCGTTCCCCCCTTTTAGTCTATGGTATGTGCGGCGTCGGCCGCCTGCCACCACGATACCACCAAACGCGCGATTTTGCAACTTGCCCGCCGCCGCCGTTTGCGGTACAATACAACCAGAACGATACCAACAGAGAGGGCAGGAAACGATGATCGACGACGTATTTGAATTTTTGCAGGAGGGGGTCACCCCCTACCACGCGGCGGCCACGGCGGCCGCCTGGCTGGACGCCGCCGGCTTTGCCCGGCTGGAGGAAGCCGATTACTGGAACCTGGAACCGTCGCACGGGTACTACCTCATCCGCGGCGGGTCGGCTGTCGTGGCCTGGCGCATGCCGGACCACGCCATCGGCGGCTGGCGCATCACGGCCAGCCACAGCGACGCCCCGGGGTGGAAGGTCAAAACCGACACCGTCGAGGCCGACGGCTGCCGCCGCCTGAGCGTCGAGGGCTACGGCGGCATGAACATGGCCACCTGGCTGGACCGCCCGCTGACGGTGGCCGGGCGGGTGCTGCTGCGCACCGACGACGGCGTCGAGACGCGGCTGGTACACCTGGACCGCGACCTGCTGGTGATCCCGTCGCTGGCCATCCACATGCAGCGCGACGTCAACAAAGGGCACGAGTACAACCCCCAGCTGGACATGCAGCCGCTGTGGGGCCCGGCGGGCAGCCGCACGCTGACCGACCTGCTGTGCGAGGAGCTCGGCGTGCAGCCCGGCGATATTTTGGACCGCGACCTGCAGCTTGTCGTGCGGCAGGCCCCGGCACAGATGGGCCCCGACGGCGAATACTACCTGGCGCCGCGCATCGACGACCTGGGCTGCGCCGCCACGACGCTGCTGGGCTTTTTGGACGCCGCGGCCGAGGCCGACAGCGCCTGCGCCCCCGTATGGGCGATGCTGGACCATGAGGAGGTCGGTTCCTCGAGCCGGCAGGGCGCACAGAGCAGCTTTTTGCGCGACGTGCTGGACCGCATCCTGGCGTCGGTGCCGCACAGTGCGCAGATGGAATACCGCGCGCTGGCCAACAGCTTTTTGCTCAGCGCCGACAACGGCCACGCCACCCACCCCAACTTTGCCCAAAAAAGCGACCCGGCCGCCCCCGTGCGGCTGGGCGGCGGCGTCGTGCTCAAGTACAACGCCAGCCAGAAATACACCACCAACGCGCTCAGCGGCGGCATTTTCCGCGCCATCTGCCGGCAGGCCGGCGTGCCGGTGCAGGTGTTCACCAACCGCGCCGACGAGCCGGGCGGCAGCACGCTGGGCAATCTGCAAAGCCACACGCTGCCGGTGCCCATGGCGGACATCGGCCTGCCGCAGCTGGCGATGCATTCGGCGGTCGAGACGGCGGCCGTGGCCGACGTCAACGCCATGGTGCGCGCGGTGGCGGCGTTCTACCGCGCCCACCTGCGCGCGCTGGGCGACGGCGCCTACACGCTGGCATGACCACCGGCCGTTACGCGCCCAGCCCCAGCGGGCGCATGCACCTGGGCAACCTGCTGTGCTGCCTGCTGGCCTGGCTTTCGGCCAAAAGCAAGGGCGGGCAGGTGCTCTTACGCATCGAGGACCTTGACGCCCAGCGCTGCCCGCGCGTCTACGCCGACGCCATCGTCGACGACCTGGCCTGGCTGGGCCTGGCGGCCGACGGCCCCTGCCCGCCGGTGTACCAGAGCGAGCGCAGCGCCATCTACCGGCAGTATTATGACAAACTCGCCGCGCGCGGGCTGACCTACCCCTGCTTTTGCAGCCGCAGCCAGCTGCACGCGGCCAGCGCGCCCCACCGCAGCGACGGCCAGGTCGTCTACGCCGGCACCTGCCGCGGCCTGACCCCCGCGCAGGCCGCCGAAAAGGCCAAGACCAAGGCCCCGGCCTGGCGCGTGCGCGTGCCGGATGAGGAGATCGCCTTTGTGGACGGCCACCTGGGCCCCTATGCCGAAAACCTCGCCCGCGACTGCGGCGACTTTTACCTGCGCCGCGCCGACGGCGTGTTCGCCTACCAGCTGGCCGTCGTGGTGGACGACGCGCTGATGGGCGTGACCGAGGTCGTGCGCGGGGCGGACCTGCTTTCCAGCACGCCGCGGCAGCTGTGGCTTTACCGCGAGCTGGGCCTGACGCCGCCCGCGTTCTACCACCTGCCGCTGCTGCTGGACCACCAAGGGCGCAGGCTTTCCAAACGCGACGGCGACCAGAGCCTGGAACACCTGCGCGCGCGCTATGCGCCGGAAGAGATCGTGGGCAAGCTGGCGTTTGCGGCCGGTTTGCAGGCCGCGCCGCGCCCCGCCGCCCCGGCGGACCTGGCGCGCACCTTTGATTGGGCGCAGGTGCCAAAACACGACATCTTTTTGCCGGAAAACCTGTTTTGATAGAAGAAACGGCATCCCGCCCGTTTGCCGGACGTTCCCGGCCGGTCTGTAGGGGCCGCATGTATGCGGCCCATGGGCGTTCGCCTTGTTGCCACGTTTTGGGTTTGTGTACGCGGTACCGGGTATTTGTAGGGGAGGCATACATGCCTCCCGGCAGGGGTGAACGGTCGCGCGGGGTTTGCGGGGAAATCGACCGTTCCCGCCGCACATGCCGCACATTAAAAATTTTCAAAAATAATAATGTTCGGCGGGCGTGAACGCCCGCCCTACAATGCGAGATACACACCATACGCCCCGCCGTTTGCCCCGGTTTTTTCAACCCGTCGCGCGGCGCGCGACACATCCATTTTTCATTTTTATTTTTTCATTTTTCATTTTTCAGGAGCCTCCCATGCAAAGCTGTGACCCTGCGCGTCTGCGCACGCGCTTTTTTGCCAGCCTGGGCCTGCTGGCGCCGCTGTTGTACCTGGGCGCCGGGCTGCCGCTGCCTGCCGCGCTGCAGGCCGGGCCCGGCGCGCTGGCGCTGGGTTTTGTGCAGCTGGCGCTGGCGGTGGGCGTCTGCTGGCTGGGCCGCGATCTGTTTGCCGCGGCCCGGCAGGCGGTGCGCGCCCGCACACTGCGCGCCGCCCCGCTGCCGCCGCTGCTGCTGGGGCTGGGTGCGGCACTGGCGCTTTTGTACGGCGCGGCGCGGCTGCTGCTGACGGTGGCCGGGGCCGTCCCGCCCGATGCGTTGGGGCTGGACCTTGCCGCCGCGCTGCCGGCGGCCCACACCGGCCTGGCCTGGGCGCAGGCACTGGCCCTGCGGCGCGACACCGCCCCGCTGACCGCCGCGCTGGCGGCGGCCCCGCGCACCGCCCGCGTGCTGCGGGACGGCAAACCCGCCGCCGTCCCGGCGCAGGAGGTAGAACCCGGCGAACTGTTTCTGGTCAAACCCGGCGAGGTCATCCCCGCCGACGGCACGGTGGCCGAGGGGGTCTCGGCCGTGGACGCATCGGCGCTGACCGGCCGCGCCGCAGCGGTGCAAAAATCGCCCGGCGCGCCGCTGTGCGCCGGCAGCGTCAACGGCAGCGGCGCACTGGTGGGCAAAGCGGTGCGCACCGGCCGCGATACCACGCTGGCGCAGGCCGCGCAGCGGCTGGCCGCCGCGCTGTACCGCCCCGCCGCCCCGGCGCAGATCCTGCCTGCCCTGGCCGGGCGCACCCTGCCGCCGCGCCTGCCCCTTTGGCTGGCACTGGGGGCGCTGGCGCTGCTGGCGCTGGCCGCCCTGCTGGGCGGGTGGCCCCGCGCGGTGGGCGTGGCGGCGCTGCTGCCCGGTTTTGCCGCGCTGGCGCTGCTGGCCGCCCCGGCTGTGCTGCGCCGGGCCTTGGGGGACGCCGCGGGCCAGGGGCTGTGGTTCCGCGACCTGGCAGCCCTGCTGGACGCCGCTGCACTGCGCGCCGTGCTGCTGGGGCGGGAGGGCGTGCTGACCTGCCCCGAGCCCGGCGTCGTGGCCATTGTGGGCAGCGGCCGCGTGCCGGAAAAGTTCCTGCTGAGCATGGCGGCGGGGCTGGCGCGCAGCAGCGACCACCCGCTGGCCCGCGCAATCTTGCAGCGCGCCGGGCAGGACGGCATCCAGTGCGCCGCCGTCGCCGACGTCGAAGCCGTGCCCGGGCAGGGCCTGCGCGGCAAAGTGGCCGGCAAGGTGCTGGCCGGGGGCAGCGCGGCGTTCCTGCGCAGCGGCTGCCCGCTGCCGCCCGCGCTGGAACAGGCCGGGCGCGAGATGGAACAAAACGGCGTCACACCGCTGTATTTTTCGCTGGCCGGCAGCCCTGCCGGCATCGTTGGCGTGTCGGACGTGCTGCCCCGCACCGCCGCGCCCGCCGTGGCGCAGCTGCGCGCGCTGGGGCTGGAGGTCCGGCTGCTGACCGGCCAACCCGCCGCCGAGGCGCAGCGCCTGGCCGCGGCCATCGGGCTGGACGCCGCCCACACGGCGCCCGGCACACCGCCCGCGCAGCAGGCCGAAGCCGTGCGCGCCGCCCAGGCGCAGGCCGGCCCGGCCGCCATGGCCGGCAGCGGCGAAGCCGACGCCGAAGCGCTGCGCGCCGCCGCCCTGGGCGTGACGGTGGGCGCGGCGGACCGCGCGCTGACCGCGGACGCCGGGCTGGCCGTGATGCAAAACGACCTGACCGCCCTGCCGGCGGCCATCGCCCTGGCGCGCGGCGCCGTACAGGAAGCGCGCCGCACCACCGCCGCCGTGCTGGCCGCCGCGGGCGCGGCGCTGGTATTGGCGCTGGGCGGGCTGCTGCCCCCGGCCCCGGCCTTTTTGCTGGCCGCAGCCGCCTGCGCCGCCGCCCTGTATGCCCCGCGCCCCCACCCTGCCGAGGAGGAACGCCATGAACCATGAAATTTTGCGCCGCCGCTGGCGGTTCACCGGCCGCGTGCAGGGGGTTGGGTTCCGCTATTTTGCCGCCTGCGCCGCCCAAAAGCTGGGCCTGACCGGCTGGGTGGCCAACAACTGGGACGGCAGCGTCACGCTGGAAGCCCAGGGCCCCCGCGCGCAGCTGGACGAGCTGGTGCCCATGATCGAGCGCAGCAACCGCTGGGCGCGCATCGAGGGCATGACGGTGGACAACCTGCCCCTGGCCGAGCACGAGTACGGCTTTGCCGAGCGCAGCGGCGACTGACCGCCCGGACCCAAACAACACAACGCGCCCCGCCAACCCTGTTACGGGCTGGCGGGGCATTTTGTGCGGCGGGCAAAAAAAGGCGCCCCGCCCGGTTGCGGCTCCGGGCGGGGCATTTTGGGGTATCGGTTTGGTGTGAGGAGGAATCATGTTCCAGAGTCTGCGGTTGCGGCTCCGTGACCCTGTGCTTATACGATACCCGATAACTGCGAAGAAACTATGATACTGGTATGAATTTTTTGTAAAATTGCACAGTTGTACATAGAAGAGAGTTGAGAAATTAAAATTTTTATAAAGTTCGGCGGGCGTGAACGCCCGCCCTACAAAGCAAGACAAACGTCAGCAGGCCCGTAAACGGGTGCTCGCGGCGTTTTACCACACCGCAAACCCAATTTTTGCGCGGCTTTGCCGCGCTTCCTCTCCGCGCTAAGAGCCGCCTTCGGCGGTTGCGCATCTCCGCGCTAAGAGCCGCCTTCGGCGGTTGCGCTCCGAAACGGCGCTGCGGCGCCAGTCCGAGACGCGCCTGCGGGCGCAGCACCTTAATTTTTCATTTTTATTTTTTTTAATGAAACCCCCCGGGCAGGGGGACCCTGCCCGGGGGTTTGCGTAAGAGAACCAGCCGCTCAGCCCAGCATATTGATGAGGATACCGGCCGCGACTGCGGAACCGATGACGCCGGCCACGTTGGGGCCCATGGCGTGCATCAGCAGGTAGTTGCTGGGGTTGTACTCCTGCCCGACTTTCTGGCTGACGCGGGCCGCCATCGGCACGGCCGAGACGCCGGCGGAACCGATGAGCGGGTTGATCTTGCCGTGGGTGACGGCGCACATGACCTTGCCCAGCAGCACGCCGCCTGCGGTGCCGACGCCGAACGCCACGACGCCGAGGACGATGATCTCGACCGTCTGCAGCGTCAGGAAGGTGGACGCGTTGGTGGTGCAGCCGACGCTGAAGCCGAGGAAGATCGTGATGATGTTCATCAGCTCATTGCCGGCGGTCTTGGTGATGCGCTCGACGACGCCGGACTCTTTCATCAGGTTGCCCAGCATCAGGCAGCCGACGAGGATGGCCGCATCCGGCAGCGTCAGCGAGACGATGATGGTGACCATGATGGGGAAGATGATCTTCTCGGTCTTGGTGACGGTGCGCGGGGTGTCCATGATGACCTGGCGCTCTTTCTCCGTCGTCAGCGCGCGCATGATCGGCGGCTGGATGACCGGCACCAGCGCCATATAGCAGTAGGCCGCCACCGCAATGGAACCCAGCAGGTGCGGGGCCAGGCGGGTGGTGGTAAAGATGGCCGTGGGGCCGTCGGCGCCGCCGATGATGCCGATGGACGCGGCTTCCTGCGCGGTAAAGCCCAGGATGCGCGCGCCGACATAGGTGAAGAAGATGCCCAGCTGCGCGGCCGCGCCCAGCAGCAGGCTGGACGGCCGGGCGATCAGCGGCGTGAAGTCGGTCATGGTGCCGATGCCCAGGAAGATCAGCGGCGGGTAGATGCCCAGCTTGACGCCGAGGTAGATATAGTCGGCCAACCCGCCGGAGCTGCCCAGCAGCTCCCAGTTGATGTGGTTGGTCTCGTTCAAAAAGATCTCGATGTGGAAGATGCCGTCCAGCGGCAGGTTGGTCATCAGCATGCCGAAGCCGATGGGCAGCAGCAGCAGCGGCTCAAACTGCTTGACGATGGCCAGGTACAGCAGCACGCAGGCCACCACGATCATGACGGCGTATTTCAGGCCGTCGGGGCCGGTGCCGAAGATCTGCGCCCAGCCGGAGTTGCCCAGGATCTCGCCCAGGTTGGTAAAAAGTTCGCCCATGGTCAGCCCTCCTTACACAAACGGCGTGGTCTGCTCACGCACGGCGGCGTCGCCCCACGCGCCGCGGCGGGACGCGCGGCCCGGGGCCTGGACGCGGCGCACGCTGTGCACGACGGCGTCCTCACCCAGTACGGTGGCGACGGCGGCCGAGATGGCGGCAATGACCTCGCCCGGGATGCCGCCGGGCGCAGGCGCGGCCGGCGCAGGCGCAGCCGGCGCGGGGGCCGGTTTGGCGGCGGGTTTCGGCGGCGCTTTGCGCACCGCTTTGGGCGGGGCCGGCGGGGCGGCGGGGTCGGTGGGTTTGCGGTTCGCGCGGTCGAACGCCTTGCCCTCCAGGGTGATGATCAGGCAGAGGACGATCAGCATCACGAACACCAGCACGATGCTGGTGATCACGACGGTGCCGTCGTAGGCATCCAGCGCCAGCAGCGCAAGATCAGGCATAGCAGGGTTCCTCCTTTTGTACGGGTAAGCTGCGCAAGTTTGCACAGGCGGTATCTAGGTGTATTATACCACACCCGCCCGGCTTTTGACAGCCTCTTTGCAAAAAAATGTCCCGCGCCGGCAGCGCAAAAAAACAGACCACAGGTCACCCTGTGGTCTGTTTTTTATAGAAGTTTCTTCGCTTCCTTCTTTTCAAAGAAGGAAGACGCCGTTCATTGCAGGCTGTCCAGCATTGCCAGAAAATCCGCTTCCGGGATCTCCGCTTCGCCCTTTTCGGGGCCCCACACGTCGGCGTACAGGTGGTAGAGCACGCCCTCCTGCACGAACCAGGTCTCGGCCTGCCGGACCCGCCCGCCGATGCGGCTCACGGCCACTTCCGCCGTCAGGCCGGCGGGGGTGGTGTGGGTCTTTACGGCAACGTCGGCCACGCCCATGTTCCCGGCCGGGACCAGCGGCTCCGCCGTGCCGCCCACCTGGGTCATGGCTTCCAGCCACAGCGTATAGGTGCGGCCCGCCGCGTCCTGCTGCGGCGCCTGGGCCACGGCGCGCAGCTGCGTGCCGCCGCTGCGTTCCTCGCCGGTCAGGTAACAGCGGGCCCCCGGCTGCTCCAGCGCCGTTTCCAGCGCATCGCTTTGCAGCAGCGGCAGCCCGGTGCGCTCCGCCGCGTCCTGCCAGCGGTCCAGCGCCACGTAGCCCGCCGCCGTCACTTCGGCCAGCACCGCGCCGTCCACGGCCCCGGCCGGGGTGGCGTAGTCCGCGCCTTCAAAAGTGAACAGGTACTGGCCGTGGTCCGCGTCGCGCCATTCCAGCGCCACGCCGCCCAGTACCCCGGCCCCCAGCAGCAGCACGGCGGCCGCTGCGCACGCCGCCTGCCAGCGCAGGCGGCGCGCCGGACGGGATGGGGCGGGCGCGGGGGCGGCGGCCAGCCGGGCGCGGATGGCGGCTTTGCTGGCGTCCGGCAGGCAAAGGTCAGACATCATGCGTTGATACGTCGTTTTCATCGAGGTTTTCCTCCTTGAGTTGGGCGCGCAGCTGGGCCCGCGCGCGGTTCAGGCGCATCCACACGCCGGACGGCGTGACGCCCAGGATGCGGGCGATCTGCACGGCGGAATATCCGGCATAATAGTGCAGGTAGACGGCGGCCCGGGCGGCGGGGGTCAGGCTGTCCAGCGCGGCCCGCAGTTCCGCGCGGCCGGGGGCCGGGTCAGGTTCGGCGGGTTCGGCGGCGTTTTCCGGGGGCGGGGGCCTGCGTTTGGCGCGGCGCAGGCAGTCCTTGCAGTAGTTGGCGGTGACGCGCGCCAGGAACGCCCGTTCCTTGCCGGGGCGGATGGCGCAGGGGCGTTCCAGCAGCCGCAGGAACACCTCCTGCACGGCGTCCTGGGCGTTATGGGGGTCCAGCAGGTAACTGCAGGCCAGCCGGTACACGTCGTCGCTGTACGCGTCGTACAGCTGCAGCACTTGTTCCCGGTCCATGGCAGCCCTCCTTTCTGTGTTTCTGTCTATATAACGTCCGGGACGGGGAAAACCTCACTTCTTTTCTTATAAGAAAAGAAGCAAAAGAATTTTATACAAAAACAGACCGCAGGTCGCCCTGTGGTCTGTTTTTTATAGAAGTTTCTTCGCTTCCTTCTTTTCAAAGAAGGAAGAAAGGTCAGCCCAGATTACTTGTACAGCTCGACCAGGCGGGTCAGGTGCTCGTAACGGGCTTCGGCCGCTTCCTGGTTCTTGGCGAACAGCTCCTTCGCACGCTCGGGGAAGGCGCGGGCCAGACGGCTGTAGCGGGTCTCGTTGTTGAGGAAGTCCTGGTACTTGTCCATATCGCCGGCCTTGGAGGTCAGGGTGAAGGGGTTCTTGCCCTGGGCCTTGAGCGCCGGGTTGAAGGTGAACAGGTTCCAGTAACCGGCCTCGACGGCCTTCTTCATCTCGTTCTGGCAGTTGGTCATGCCGCCCTTGACGCCGTGCAGCTCGCAGGGGGCGTAGCCGATGATGATGGACGGGCCGGGGTAAGCCTCAGCCTCCGCAATGGCCTTGACAGCCTGGGCCATGTTGGCGCCCAGGGCGATCTGCGCGACGTAGATGTAGCCGTAGGTCATGCAGATCTCAGCCAGGCTCTTCTTGCTGATCTCCTTACCGGCGGCCGCGAACTGGCAGACCTCGCCGATGTTGGAGGCCTTGGAAGCCTGTCCGCCGGTGTTGGAGTACATCTCGGTGTCGAAGACCATGACGTTGACATCGTGGCCGGAAGCCAGGACGTGATCCAGGCCGCCGTAGCCGATGTCGTAGGCCCAGCCGTCGCCGCCGAAGATCCAGAAGCTCTTCTTGGCCAGGAACTGCTTATCCTTCAGGATCTCCTTGGCCTCGTCGCAGCCGCAGGCTTCCAGCGCAGCGATCAGGTCCTTGGCGGGCTGGTCGTTGGCCTTGGTGTTGGCCTTGGTCTCGAGGTATTTGTCGATGACGGCGTCCAGCTCGGCGTTCTTGCCCTTGAGCGCCTCGACCTTCTTGATGAGGTTGGCGCGGACGGTCTCGTAGCCGATCTGCATGCCCAGGCCGTGCTCGGCGTTGTCCTCAAACAGAGAGTTGATCCAGGCGGGGCCGTGGCCAGACTCTTTGTTGACGGTGTAGGGGCTGATGGAAGCGGTGCCGCCCCAGATCGAGGAGCAGCCGGTGGCGTTGGAGATGAACATCTTCTCGCCAAACAGCTGGGTGATCAGGCGGGCATAGCTGGTCTCGGCACAGCCGGCGCAGGAACCAGAGAACTCCAGCAGCGGCTGGTTGAACTGGGAACCCTTGACGGTGGTCTCGGCCATCATGCCGGGTTTCTTGCGGATGTTCTCGACGCAGTAGTCGAAGGCGGCCTGCTGCTCGCTCTGGCTCTCCTGCGGCTTCATCTCGATAGCCTTGGTCGGGCAGACGGTGACACACTCGCCGCAGCCCATGCAGTCCAGCGGGGAAACAGCCATCGTGAACTTGTACTCGCCCGGTTTCGGCTTGAGGTCAGCAGACTTCAGCGAAGCGGGGGCGGCGGCCAGCTCGTCGGCGGTCAGGCAGAACGGGCGGATCGTCGCGTGCGAGCAGACGAAGGCGCACTGGTTGCACTGGATGCACTTGTCGGCATCCCACTCGGGCACCATGACGGCGGTGCCGCGCTTCTCATACGCAGAGGCGCCGAGCTCCCACTCGCCGTTGGGGTTGTGCGCGAAGGCGGAGACAGGCAGGCTGTCGCCGTCCATACGGGAGACAGGCTCCATGATGTCGCGCACCATCTTGACGACGCCGGGACGGCCGGCCAGCTCTTTGGCGGGGGCGTCGGGGGCGGGGTCAGACCAGGAGGCCGGGACCTCGACCTTGTGCACGGCGTCGACGCCGGCGTCGATGGCCTTCCAGTTCATCTCAACGACCGCGTCGCCCTTCTTGCCGTAGCTCTTCTTGGCGGCCTGTTTCATGTACTCGACGGCTTCGTCGATGGGCATGACGTCGGCCAGCTTGAAGAAGGCAGACTGCAGGATGGTGTTGGTGCGCTTGCCCATGCCGATCTCGATGGCCTTGTCGATGGCGTTGATGGTGTACAGCTGGATGTTGTTGTCCGCGATGTACTTCTTGGCCTCGGCGTTCAGGTGGTGCTCCAGCTCCTCATCGGTCCACTGGCAGTTGATCATGAACACGCCGCCGGGCTTGACGTCCTGGACCATCTTCATGCCCATGTTGACGTAAGCAGGGTTGTGGCAGGCCACGAAGTCGGCCTGGTTGATGTAGTAGGGGCTGCGGATGGGCTTGTCGCCAAAGCGCAGGTGGCTGATGGTGACGCCGCCGGTCTTCTTGGAGTCATACTGGAAGTACGCCTGGATGTACTTGTCGGTATGGTCGCCGATGATCTTGGTGGAGTTCTTGTTGGCGCCGACGGTGCCGTCACCGCCCAGGCCCCAGAACTTGCACTCTTTGGTGCCGGGGGCGGCGGTGATGGGCGCGGGCTTGACCTCAGGCAGGCTGAGGTTGGTCACGTCGTCGGTGATGCCGATGGTGAAGCGGGCCTTGGGGGCGTCCTTCTCCAGCTCTTTGTAGACAGCGAACACAGAGCTCGGCGGGGTGTCCTTGGAGCCGAGGCCGTAGCGGCCGCCGGTGAGCACGATGTCGTTGAGGCCAGCCTCACGCAGGGTGGCGGCGACATCCAGGTACAGCGGCTCGCCCAGGGAGCCGGGCTCCTTGGTGCGGTCGAGCACGGCGATCTTCTTGACGGTCTTGGGCAGGACCTTCAGCAGCGCGTCGGACACCCAGGGGCGGTACAGACGCACCAGCACCAGGCCGACCTTCTCGCCCTTGGCGGTCAGGTAGTCGATGACTTCCTCGGCCACGTCGCAGATGGAGCCCATCGCGATGATGACGCGGTCGGCGTCGGGCGCGCCGTAGTAGTTGAACAGATCGTAGTTGGTGCCGATCTTGGCGTTGATCTTGTCCATGTACTTCTTGACGACGGCGGGCAGGGCGTTGTAGGCCTCGTTGCAAGCCTCACGATGCTGGAAGAAGATGTCGCCGTTCTCATGGCTGCCGCGGGTCATGGGGTGCTCGGGGTTCAGCGCGCGGGCGCGGAACTCGGCCACGGCGTCCATGTTGCACATTTCCTTGAGGTCCTCGTAGTCCCACTTCTCGATCTTCTGGATCTCATGCGAGGTGCGGAAACCGTCAAAGAAGTTGACGAAGGGCACGCGGCCCTCGATGGCAGACAGATGCGCCACGGGGGACAGGTCCATGACCTCCTGCGGGTTGGACTCGCACAGCATGGCGAAACCGGTCTGGCGGGTGGCGTAGACGTCGCTGTGGTCGCCGAAGATGTTCAGCGCCTGGGTGGCGACGGTACGGGCAGACACGTCAAAGACGCAGGGCAGCTGCTCGGCCGCGATCTTGTACATGTTGGGGATCATCAGCAGCAGGCCCTG
>LHCFC04200__coassemble_2060_pt1 | contig 9184 bp, 9 predicted proteins | sample LHCFC04200__metabat2_high_PE_045 | metagenome-assembled genome bin LHCFC04200
AGTTGCATAACCACCATTCAGACGTGGAAATGCGGCAACTGGCGGTTGCGTGGATATTTGTAGACGGAAAAAGCAAAAAAACACTCTAATGTAAGCTCTGTTTCATCGCTTTTTCTTGTGCTACATTGTACCACAATGAAGTCCGCATTTCTATCAGTCTGGCTCTTGCTTTTTCGGAATAGTAAAGTGACTGTCTATTCTCTTATTTATGTTACTATACAGCACATGAGCATTTGTGCAGGGCTTACAGCCGCGCGCCGCCCCCTTGCAGCAAAACGCACAAACGGCGTGTGCAAGGCGCGCCTGCGCCGCGCACGCCCTATGGCATTTTGCGGGACGGGGTGCTATAATACCATACAGACCGATACCACGCCGCCGCAACAAGCAAGGGACCGCTATGCACGAACTGGCCATCACCCAAAGCATTTTGGACATTGCGCTGCACGCCGCAAGCGAACAGCACGCCGCCCGCATCCGTGCCATCCGGCTCAAGATCGGCGCGTTTTCCGGCGTAGTGCCCGAGTGCGTGCAGATGTACCTGGACGTGCTGGCCAAGGGCACGCCTGCCGAGGGCGCCAAGATCGAGGCCGAGACGGTGCCGCTGCGGGTGCAGTGCCGCGCCTGCGGCGCAACGGGCGAGATCGACCGGCGGCACATCGCCTGCCCGGTGTGCGGCAGCGTGGACCTGCACCGGCTTTCGGGCCGGGAATTTTATGTAGACAGTATCGAGGTGGATGTGTAAATGGAGATCAAGGTTTTGCACCAGGTCATGGCCTGGAACGACGACGTCAGCGCCGAGGTGCGCCAGACGCTGCGGCAGCACAAAGTCTGCCTGGTCAACGTCATGGGCAGCCCCGGCGCGGGCAAGACCACCCTGCTGACGGCGCTGATCGAGCGGCTGCGCAAAGAGTTTGCCATCGGCGTCATCGAGGGCGACATCACCGGGCAGATCGACGCCGAAAAGATCGCGGCGCTGGGCATCCCTGCCGTACAACTGAACACCGACGGCGCGTGCCATATCGAGGCGATGAGCATCCAGCACATTCTGCCGCAGTTTGACCTCGACGCGCTGGACGTGCTGTTTGTGGAAAACATCGGCAACCTTGTCTGCCCGGCCGAGTTCGACATCGGCGAGAATTTCCGCTTGACGGTGCTGAGCATCCCGGAAGGCGACGACAAGGTCGCCAAATACCCGCTGATGTTCACCGACACCGACTGCCTGGCGCTGACCAAGTGCGATACGCTGCCCTATTTTGACTTTGATCTTGCCCGCGTGGCGGCCGATTACCGCGGCGTCAACCCGGGCGCGCCGCTGTTTGAGACCGCGGCGCGCACCGGCGCGGGGCTGGACGAGCTCAGCGCGCACCTGGCCGGGCGCATCCGCGCCGCGCTGGCATGAGCGAGCAAGCGCCGCCCCGCCATGTGCGGGTGGAAATTGCCGGCATCGTGCAGGGGGTGGGGTTCCGGCCGTTTCTGCACCGGCTGGCGCAGCGCCTGCATCTGACCGGCTGGGCGCGCAACACCCCCGCCGGGGTGGAGCTGGCGCTGGCCGGCGAGCCGGAAAGCGTCGAAGCCTTTCTGCACACGGTGCGCACCGCCCCGCCGCCGCTGGCGGTGGTGGAGGACGTGACGGCGCAGCCGCTGGCAGGCCCCGCCCGCTACGACGGCTTTGCCATTTTGCCCAGCACCGCCGGGGCCGCCGCTACGCTGGCCGCGCCCGATCTTGCCCCCTGCCCCGCCTGCGAAAAAGAACTGGCTGACCCGGCCGGCCGCCGTTACCGCTACCCCTTTACCAACTGCACCGACTGCGGGCCGCGGTTTTCGATTTTGCGGGCGCTGCCCTACGACCGCGCCAACACGACGATGGCGGGCTTTGCCATGTGCCCGGTCTGCGCGGCCGAGTATGCCGACATCGCCACCCGCCGCTACCACGCCCAGCCCAACTGCTGCCCGGTGTGCGGACCGCGGGCGTTTTACCTGGATGACCGCGGGCGGGAGCTGCCCGGCGACGCCGTGGCCCTGGCGCAGCGGGCGCTGGAGGCCGGGGGCATCGTGGCCGTGAAGGGCACGGGCGGTATCCACCTGGCCTGCGACGCGCAAAACGCAGCCGCCGTGCGCCGGCTGCGCCGCCGCAAACACCGCGAGGAAAAACCGCTGGCCGTACTGTGCCGCGATTTGGAGACTGCGCGGCGGTTGTGCCGTATCACAGAAGAAGAGGCCGCGTTGCTGCAAAGCCCGCGGCGGCCCATTGTATTGCTGGAAAAACGCTGCCCCGCCGGGCCGGGCAGCCTGCCTTTTTTGAGCGGGAACCGCCGCCTGGGGCTGCTGCTGCCCTACACGCCGCTGCACCTGCTGCTGGCGGACGGCCGGTTTGGCGGGCCGGCGGCGCTGGTGCTGACGAGCGCCAACCTGCCCGGCTGCCCGGTGATGACCGATAACGCCGAGGCGCTGGCCGGGCTGCGCGGCATCGCCGACGGTTACCTGTTGCACGACCGGCCCATCGCCAACCGCTGCGACGACACGGTGGCGGCGGTGTGGCGGGGGCAGGCGTATTTTTTCCGCCGCAGCCGCGGCTACGCCCCCCAGCCGCTGACGCTGCCCGACGATGCCGCTGACGGCGTGCTGGCCTTCGGGGCCGAGCAGAAGGCCGGGTTTGCCGCCGGCAAGGGCCGCCACGCTTTTTTGAGCCAGCACATCGGCGACGTAAAAAACGCCGAGACGCTGGACCATTACCGCGCCGCGCTGCAAACGCAGCTGCGGCTGTTCGGCCTTGCGCCGCAGGTACTTGCCTGCGATCTGCACCCCGACTACTGGCCGACGCGCGAAGCGCAGGCGATGGCCGCGCAGCGCGGGCTGCCGCTTTTGCCGGTGCAGCACCACTGGGCGCACATGGCGGCCTGCATGGCGGACAACCGCCTGGATGGGCCGGTGTTCGGCCTTGTGTGGGACGGCACCGGCCTGGGCAGCGACGGCGCCATCTGGGGCGGCGAGTGCTTGCGCGGCGGGTATGACGGTTTTGTGCGGGTGGGGTCTATCCGGCCCATCCCGCTGCCGGGCGGCGACGCGGCCGTCCGGCAGATCGGGCGCACCGGGCTGAGCCTGGCGCACGACGCCGCCGTGCCGGAAGCCACGCTGGCCGCGCTGCCGCTGTGGCAGGCGTTGCCGGGGCGGCAAACGCTGCTGGCCATGCTGGAAAAAAAGATCGCCTGCCCGGGGGCCAGCAGCATCGGGCGGTTGTTCGACGGTGCGTATGCGCTGGTCTCCGGCCGGGTGACGGCCGGCTACGACGGCCAGGCCCCCGCGCTGCTGGAAGCGCGGGCCGACCCGAATACCCCCGGCCGCTGCTACCCCACCGCCTACTACGATGACGGCGGCGTGCGCCGGTTCGACACCCGGCCGCTCGTCGCAGCCCTCTGCGCCGACGCGGCGGCGGGCGTGCCGGCGGCGGCCATCGCGCGCGGGTTTATGGACGCGCTGTGCCGCATGGCGCTGGAACAGTGCCGGGCGCTGAACCCCGAGCGGCTGCCGGTGGTGCTTTCGGGCGGGGTATTTTTGAACCAGTACCTGCTGCGCGAAACTACCCGCCTGCTGCAGGCCGACGGCTTTGCCGTGTATACCCACCACCGTGTCTCGCCCAGCGACGAGGGGCTGGCCCTGGGCCAGCTGGTCGTCGCGGCGCGGGCGCGGCAAAACGGAACCTTATAATGTAGCAAGGAGGTTTTGGCCATGTGCCTGGCAGTCCCTTTGAAGATCGTATCGGTCGACGGCAAGCGCGCCGTGGGCGAGGCCGGCGGCCTGACCCAGACGCTGCGCGTCGACTTTTTGCCCGATATTCAACCCGGCGACTATGTGATGGTACACGCCGGGTTTGCCATTGAGCGATTGAGCGAACAGCAGGCGCGGGAAAACCTGGCCTGCATTGAGGAGGCCCTCGATGCGCGGTGAGGTGCGCGAGGCGGATTTCCGCCGCCCCCAAAACGCCGCCGCGCTGGCAGCAGCCATCCGCAGCCGGACCGACCCGCAGCGCCCGGTGCGCCTGATGGAAATTTGCGGCACCCATACCATGGCCATTGCCAAAGCGGGGCTGCGCAGCGCGCTGGCCCCGGGGGTGAAATTGCTGTCCGGCCCGGGGTGCCCGGTGTGCGTGACGCCGGCCGGGGCCATCGACGCGGTGCTGCGTTTAAGCGAGCAGCCCGGCGTGACGGTGGCCAGCTACGGCGACCTGCTACGGGTGCCGGGCAGCGTGCGCGGCGATACCCTTTTGCGCCGCCGGGCGCTGGGCGCGCCGGTGCTGACCGTCTACTCGCCGCTGGAAGCCGTGGAAGCCGCTGCGGCCGACCCGGCGCGGGAGTTCGTGTTTTTGGGCGTCGGCTTTGAGACGACCGCCCCCGGCACCGCCGCCTGCATTTTGGAGGCCGCCGCGCGCGGGGTGCGCAATTTCTCGGTGCTGTGCCTGCTAAAGCGCACCGAGCCCGCGCTGCGCGCGCTGATCGCCGCGCCGGACTTTGCGGTGGACGGCTTCCTCTGCCCGGGGCATGTGGCGGCCGTCACCGGGGCGGAAGCCTTCCGCTTTCTGCCTGCCGAGTTCGGCCTGCCCGCCGTCGTCAGCGGGTTTGAAGCCGGGGATATTTTGTACGCCGTCTGGCGGCTGGCCGGTATGCTGGCCGAAGGCCACCCGGCGCTGGAAAACGAGTACACCCGCGTCGTGCGCGCGCAGGGCAACCCGGCGGCGCAGGCGGCCATCGCGCGCGTGTTCACGCCGGCGGCCAGCGTCTGGCGCGGGCTGGGCGATATCCCGGCCAGCGGGTATGCCATCCGAGAAGAATTTGCCGCCTGGGACGCGGCCAAAAAGTTCGGCATCGCGCCGGGGCCGGAGCATGAAACGCCCGGCTGCCGCTGCGGGGCGGTGCTGCGCGGCGTGTGCGCCCCGCGCGCCTGCCCGCTGTTTGGCAAGGTTTGCACCCCCGCCGACCCGGTGGGCCCCTGCATGGTCTCGGGCGAGGGGGCCTGTGCGGCGGCGTGGAAATACGGCGGCGACTGAAGGAGGGCTGCACCATGCAGGACATCATCACACTGGACTACGGCAGCGGCGGGTTGAAGACCGCACAGCTGATCGAGGAGATTTTGCTGCCGGCTTTTGCCAACACGGCGCTGAACGACCTGGGCGACGGCGCGGTGCTTCCCGCCCTGGACGGGCCGCCGGTATTTTCTACCGACAGTTTCGTCGTCAGCCCCTGGAAGTTCCCCGGCGGGGACATCGGCAAGCTGGCGGTGTGCGGCACCGTCAACGACGTGTGCATGGCCGGCGGCGTGCCGCGCTATCTGAGCTTTTCGCTCATTCTGGAAGAGGGCTTCCTCCTCGACGACCTGCGCGCCATCGTCGCCTCGGCGGCCGAGACGGCGCGGCAGGCGGGGGTGCAGATCGTCACCGGCGACACCAAGGTGGTCGAGCGCGGCAAGGGCGACGGCGTCTACATCAACACGGCGGGCATCGGCGTGCTGCGCGCGCCCGGCCTGGGGCGCGCGGCGCTGCGCGAGGGCGACGCGGTGCTCGTCAGCGGCAGCGTGGGCTGCCACGGCGCAGCCGTGCTGATGGCCCGCGGCGACCTGCCCTGCGAGGGGGCGCTGTGCAGCGACTGCCAGCCGCTGCACGCTTTGAGCGCCGCGGCGCTGGACACCGGCGGCGGGCAGGTGCGCATGCTGCGCGACCCCACGCGCGGCGGCGTGGCCACCACGCTGAATGAATTTGTCGAGGGCGGGCCGCTGTGCATCGAACTCACGGAGGACGCCATCCCGGTGGACGCGCCGGTGGCGGCCGCCTGCGACCTTTTGGGGCTGGACCCGCTGTACGCCGCCTGTGAGGGGCGGATGCTGATCGTCTGCGCGCCGGATGCCGCCCCCGCCGTGCTGGCCGCGCTGCGCGCCACCCCCGGCGGCGAGGGCGCCGTGCAGATCGGCCAGGTGACGGCCGCCCGCCCCGGGCAGGTCGTGCTTCGCAACAGCTTTGGCGGCAGCCGCATTTTGGGCAAGCTGACCGGCGCGCAGCTGCCGCGCATCTGCTGACGCTTGCTTTGGGGACGCTTACCGCAAAACCGTCTGCCTGTTTTTGTACGGGCAGGCGGTTTTTATTACCCCGCATGCCCCGCCCCGGCCTTGGCGGCAAACGGCGGCCCCGCGCCTGCCCGTTCTGTTTTTGCCGCCGGGGGCGCAGATGCTGGACAAAACGCCCCCTTGTGTAGAAAATACATCCCTGTTACGAAAAAATATCTTTACAAACGCTGTTCGCTGTGCTATAGTTTTTTGGCATGCGGCCCGTCGCTCACAAAAAGCGACAGGCCGTTTTTTTGTGGATGCAAAAGGATACGCCGGGCCCGCCCGGCGCAAAACCAGCCGTGCGCGGTATGCCGCGCACCCAAAAAAGAATAAAAGAGGGACCCATGAAACGCAAACCCAAACTGACCGCCGCGCTGCTGGCGCTGGCACTGGCCACCCTGACCGCCTGCTCCGGCGGCACGCAGAGCGCGGCCCCGGACACGCAGAGCGCCTCGAGCGCCCCGGCCGCGAGCGCGGAAAGCACCGAGAGTGAAGCGCCCGCCGAGGAGCAGATCGAAGAAGGCAGCGTCGTGGCCACGTCGATGAATACGATCACCATCCTGACGACCGACGGCCGCGAGCTGAATTTCCCGACGGTGGACGCCACGGTGGAAGCCGCCGACGGCCTGCTGGAGGGCGACTGGGTGCAGGTGACCTACCGCGGCGCCCTGAACGGCACCGACACGACCGGCGTGCAGGTGGACCGCGTGGTGGACCTGGCCGACCATACGCCCGACATTGAGATGGCTGACGCGGACGAGACCGTCTACACCACCGGCCCGGCCGGCCTGTTTGCCGCCAACAGCACCTCGGCCGAAAAGCTGGCCGACCTTGCCAAGGGCACGCAGCTGCACCGCACGGGCAAAGGCCCCCATGGCTGGAGCCGTGTGGAATACAACGGCCAGGTGGGCTATGTGTTTGGCGATTACCTGACCACCACCGCCCCGCAGAGCCAGCCCGCCGCCACGACGGACGCCAGCGTGACGGTGCAGGACGTCAACGAGACCGTGTACGCGACGGTGCGCCTGCGCATGCGCGCCAGCGCCAGCCTGGACGGCGCGGTGCTGGGCGTAGCCACCCCCCGGCACCCAGCTGACGCGCACCGGCGTACTGAACAACGGCTGGTCCAAAGTGATCTACAACAACACTGCCGCGTACTGTGACTCGGAGTATCTGACGACGACGAAACCCGCCGAGGCCGTGAACCACGACGAGACACCCGCGGGCGAAGTGGCCCGCAGCGAGGTGGATGCGACCTACTACACGTCTGTGGCGCTGAAACTGCATGTGACCTACGCGCAGGATTCCTCGGTAGTGGCCGTGGCGCCCATGGGTACCGCGCTGCATGTGCAGTACCTGCTGGACAACCACTGGGCGCAGGTAGAGTACGGCGGCCAGACGGCGTACTGTGTATCGCAGTTCCTGGTGACCGAGCAGCCCGCCGCCACCCAGAACGCCCCGGTCGAGACGGCGTTCACCGATGTGGACGATGTGGTCTATCCCATCGCTGCGCTGCATATCCGCGAGACGCCGAGCCTGGGCGGCAAGGTGCTGTCCACGCCGGACGCCAACACCGAGTGGCGCCGCACCGGCATCTCGGCCGACGGCCAGTGGAGCCGCGTAGAGTTCAACGGCGTTACGGGCTACGCCGCCAGCCAGTACCTGACGAACGTACGTCCCGGCCTGGGCGCGACCGAAGAGCAGGAGACCAACGAGACGGTGACCACCACCGCAAAGCTGCGCCTGCACGAGACGACGGACGTCGACTCGCCCGTGGTGGCCGTGGTACCCGCTGGCACCGCGCTGCACCGCGTCGCCTACACGGCCGACGGCTGGTCCATTGTGCTGTACAACGGCGAGACCGTCTACTGCGCCACCGAGTATGTGACGCAGTGAGCCCCTTATAAACAACGCACCCCCGCCCGGCAGGCATACGCCTGCCGGGCGGGGGTTTGTGCGCGGCGCAGATCGCGCGCCGCTTTCTGCAAGCGCCAAAGAAGGGGCCGGGCGTTCCTTAAACGGAACCGCCCGGCTCTCTTTTTTGCGGTTCAAGCCTGGTCTGGCCAGGCGGCACCAGGCTGTTGCTGTTGCCCGCGCTCTATTTCCTTTTCTCTTGTTTCCGCCCCCATGGCTCAACGGATCGTCAGATGGAACCCCCAGATCGCCATAATGATCTCAGCCGGCACACCCACAAGAAGCATTATTGTTACATATGCTTTCCCCTGCTTATTACTTTGATCAACTTTTCGATGAAATACGATAAAAAAGATTGCATCTGCTAAGAAGCCCAGACTTGTAAAACCAAAAACAACATTGACCGCCAGCGCACCGTCGATGGAAAACACCGCAGTCAGCGTGAAAAAGATAGTCAAGCCTATTGCGATACTTACCACCAAAATCAGGATACTGAGGAAATGCATCGTGATCGGGGAAAGGCAAGACTCCTTCTTGTCGGCACTTTTTCCCAAAAGCCTGCTGTGCTCACCTGGCGAAAATCGTTTCTGTTTTCCTTTTTTGAACATGTGCATCGATTCCCTCTCCGGTCTTGGAAACGCATCCCACACCAAATCAATGTCATGTAAATATCCGTGTTGATTTGTAATTCTCCAGTCGCCCAAATTCCTCGCTCCTTCTTGCACGCGCGCCTATAACTTTGGTACCGGCGAACCGTTGGGCATCGATCCAGGCTATGATTTATCCGAAACTTTATAACATATAGTCTACACGCTTGTCCTTGCCGGTTGCAAGCGCCAAATTGCACAAAGAACCGCAGGGATCATTGGTCGCTTCTTTGGTGCGCACAGGGGAGCCTGTGCTTGCACCTGTTGCAGGTGTAAATAGGCATCCATAATCGGCCTCGTCGGGGTACGGCGGGGCGGCGGTCTGCTGTGGATGGGGGACTCTCCCGCGGGCTAAGCAACAGCCCGCAGGGCTGTTGCTTGCGCGCTGCGGCGCGCCGCCCTGTTCTCGTCCGCCCATCCTTCGCCACCAAAAAATGACCCCCACCGGGGTACGGCGGGGCGGCGGTCTGCTGTGGATGGGGGACTCTCCCGCGGGCTAAGCAACAGCCCGCAGGGCTGTTGCTTGCGCG
>LHCFC04200__coassemble_2251_pt1 | contig 8625 bp, 8 predicted proteins | sample LHCFC04200__metabat2_high_PE_045 | metagenome-assembled genome bin LHCFC04200
CCGGCGACAACGTCGATATGCATGTTGAGCTGATCACCCCCGTTGCCATGGAAGAGGGCATGCGTTTCGCGATCCGCGAGGGCGGCCACACCGTTGGTTCCGGCGTTGTCTCCAAGATCGAGAAGTAATTTTCGCTCTTAGCACAACATAAGTAAGGGCCTCCGCCTTTGGGCGGGGGCCCTTTTGGCAATTGCATTTGCTGCCGCCAAAGGAGGTCGCACCCTATGAAACGGAACCGCTCCATCCGGCTGTACAACGTGCTGTTTCCCATCTGGTTTTTGATGTACCTGTATCCCTCGTGGCTGCCGCTGGCTGTGCTGGCCTTTAACTTTGCGTTCGACAGCCTGGTGCTGGTGCTGGCGGCCCGCTGGCAGAAGATCCCGGAAACACGGCGGCTGTGGAAGCAGACCATCCTGCGTGTCTGGCTGCTGGGGTTTGCGGCGGATATTTTGGGCGCGCTTTTGAACTTTGCCGTCTACTTGGGCGTGGCGGCGCTCGGCAGCCTGGGCGGTGCCTGGGAGCAGGCGCTGTACGGCTTCTGGGATCCGCTGGCCTTCCCCGGTGCGACCGTCTTTGCCATCCCCGGTGCGGTGCTGGCCGGCGTGCTCATCTATCGCTTTGACCGGCGCTTCGCTTTCCGCCGCACCGGTCTGCCGCCCCAGACGGTGCGCCGGCTCTGCCTGGCGCTGGCCGTCGCGACCGCGCCCTACACCATGCTGATCCCGCTGTACAGCGGGTAGCCCGGCGTTTTGCGGCGGTCTTGGTCCGTGTTCCCGCCGTCGGCGAAAGGGCGCGTTTCGCGCTTGCTCGCCGGCGGCATTGTGTTGCCATTTTGGCAGAAAAATGGTATACTACAACTATATTTGCAGACCACGATCGTGTAAAATGGGAAAGGAGCACCTCATGCAGCAGGAAACCGTCATCGTTCTCGACTTCGGCGGGCAGTATAACCAGCTGATCGCGCGGCGCGTGCGCGAATGCAATGTTTATTGCGAGATCTACTCGTACCGCACCGACCTGGCCAAGATCAAGGCCAAAAATCCCAAGGGCATCATTTTTACCGGCGGGCCCAACAGCGCCTATTTGCCGGATTCGCCCACCATCGACCCCGAGATCTACACCTGGGGCGTGCCGGTGCTGGGCATCTGCTACGGCAGCCAGCTGATGATGCACATGCTGGGCGGCCGCGTCACCAAGGCGCCGGAACGCGAGTACGGCAAGACCCTGGTCGACCTGGACACCGCCAGCCCGCTGTTTGCCGGCCTGCCGGCGCAGAACGTCTGCTGGATGAGCCACAACGACTATATTGAGGCGGCGGCCCCCGGTTTCCAGATCGTGGCGCACACGCCCAACTGCCCGGTGGCGGCCGCGCAGGACCCCGCCCGCGGCCTGTACTGCGTGCAGTTCCACCCCGAGGTGCTGCATACCGAGAACGGCACCCGGATGCTGCACAACTTCGTGTACAACGTCTGTGGCTGCAGCGGCAGTTGGAAGATGGACTCCTTTGTGGAAGAATCCGTCCGCGCCCTGCGCGAGAAGATCGGCGACGGCAAAGTGCTCTGCGCGCTGTCGGGCGGCGTCGACTCCAGCGTCTGCGCAGCCATGCTGGCCAAGGCCATCGGCAAGCAGCTGACCTGCGTCTTTGTCGACCACGGCCTGCTGCGCAAGAACGAGCGCGAACAGGTCTGCGAAGTCTTTGGCGAGGGCGGCCAGTTCGACATCAACTTTGTCTGCGTCGACGCCCGCGAACGCTTTTACGGCAAACTGGCCGGCGTCGAAGCGCCCGAGCGCAAGCGCAAGATCATCGGCGAGGAGTTCATCCGCGTCTTTGAGGACGAAGCCAAAAAGATCGGCGCGGTGGACTTCCTGGCCCAGGGCACGATCTACCCCGACGTCGTCGAGAGCGGCCTTGGCGGCGAGTCCGCGACCATCAAGAGCCACCACAACGTCGGCGGCCTGCCCGACTACGTCGATTTCAAAGAGATCGTCGAGCCGCTGCGCGACCTGTTCAAGGACGAAGTGCGCCAGGCCGGGCGCGAACTGGGCCTGCCGGAGTATCTGGTCGCGCGCCAGCCGTTCCCCGGCCCGGGCCTGGCCATCCGCATCATCGGCGACGTGACCGCCGAGAAGGTCGCCATCGTGCAGGACGCCGACGCCATCTGGCGCGAGGAAGTGGACAAGCTGCCCATGGCCGAGCGCCCCAGCCAGTATTTTGCGGCGCTGACCAACATGCGCAGCGTCGGCGTCATGGGCGACGAGCGCACCTATGACTACGCCATTGCGCTGCGCGCCGTGACGACGACCGACTTTATGACGGCCGAGGTGACGCAGCTGCCGGCAGCCACCATCACGACGGCGGCCAACCGCATCGTCAACGAGGTCAAGAACATCAACCGCGTGCTGTTCGACTACACCACCAAACCCCCGGCCACCATTGAATTCGAATAAGTAAAAAGTGGATATTAGAGCCCGTAAACCCGCATAAACACTGGGTTTTCGGATTTCAGATTTCCCCTTTGATAGCAGATTGATAGCACCCGTCAAATTCAGAGTTATTCTGGTGATTTGGGTGGCTTGCGAATACGCAAGGTTTTTATTCTAAGAGAAAAGGTCTAACTGATTTTTGCTGATCAGTTAGACCTTTTTTATTTTGCTCTCATGTATCTGAATTTACTGATTTTGTGCAACAAACAGGCTCTCCTGTGGCCTACAAATGAGAGGGTCAGAGCAGACCCTCCGGCGGAACCTTGGCACGGATCTGGCTGCTGTCGTACTCCGGGTAGTGATAACGCCAGCGGTCGTAGTCCTCCTGAGAGATCTCTCCAGCCTCCAGCTTGGCAGCCTGCTCCCGCCAGGCCCAGAGCATCTCGTGCAGTCTGGCAGCATCCTTGTTCTTGCGGAAATCCACTTGCAGGGAAAGTACACCATCCTGTTCAGTGATTTTCAGCCCGTAGTTGTCCTCAAGGGCAAACAGGGTGTGCATGAGCCCAACATAGGAGTCTATATCCGGAACAGAAAGCGCGTGGGGTGAGACATCCAGTACCTGTGCCAGGGCAGCAGTTAGATCTGCTTTAGGGGTTCTTGATCCTGTCTCATACTGAGCCAGGCGCACATCGGCGGATTTCTCCGGGAAGCCCACGGCCATACCCAGATATTTCTGTGTCATTCCTCGCAGCAGACGGAAAAAGTGGATTCTCTCACCGATGGCCATACGTCCAACTCCAATCTATGATGATCTTTATAGTGAACATAGCATATTTGCTTAGGAAAGTCAAGAGAATCTAAACAAATTTATTTAAGAATATTTTTCTGAAAAGGCTTGAACTAAGCTAATATGTATAGTATTATAAAGATACTAAGCATAAAAGCTTAGAAATTATAGCGCATAAAATGGACTGTCTGATTTCCGGGTACAAACGAGATAAGGTGATGGCCATAAGCAAGGAGGCATGTATGGAACGCAACAACCGCAAGCCGCAGTCACGAACAACAGAGAAAGGAAGGTACTTGCCATGGCAAACCAGATTTTTATGCGTGTTAACGAAGTGGCCGAGGAACTGGGCGTATCGATCCCCTACGCCTACAAGCTGATTCGCCAGTTGAATGAGGAATTGGCCAAAACCGGGTGCATCACAATTTCCGGGCGGATTGACCGCAAGTTCTTCCACGAGAAGTTCTACGGTACAAGAACTGAGAAAGACTGAAAGGAGGGAGCAATTATGGCAGCGTTTAAGAACAAGAACAACGGTACCTGGTATGTACAGTTTCGCTATACCGACTGGAAAGGTGAGCGGCAGCAAAAACTCAAGCGTGGGTTTGCCACCAAGAAGGAGGCGCTGGCCTGGGAACGTGAGTTCCTGATGCAGAAACAGGCGGACATCGATATGACCTTTGAGAGCTTCGTAGAGCTGTATGAGAAGGATGTCAAACCAAAGCTGAAGCTCAATACCTGGCTTACAAAGGAGAGCATCATCAAAAAGAAGATCCTGCCTTATTTCGCCAAGAGAAAACTGTCGGAGATTACAGCCAAGGACATTATCCACTGGCAGAATGAGATTCGAGAACTGACGGACTGGCACGGAAAGCCACTTTCCAAAACCTATCTGAAAACGGTTCACAATCAGCTCAGTGCTATCTTTAACCACGCGGCTCGCTTCTATGGCCTGAATATCAACCCAGCTAGACAGGCGGGAAATATGGGGACGGAAGAACGGAAGGAGATGCTGTTCTGGACCAGGGAAGAGTATACCAAGTTCTCCGAGGCCATGATGGATAAACCGCTGTCCTTCTATGCCTTTGAGATGCTTTACTGGTGTGGCCTCCGGGAAGGAGAGCTGCTCGCTTTGACCCCGGCAGATTTCAATTTTGAAAAACGCACGGTCAGCATCAATAAGTCCTACCAGAGACTGAACAAGCAGGATGTGATCACAGATCCCAAAACACCGAAAAGTAACCGGGTGATTCAGATGCCAAAATTCCTCTGTGACGAGATCCAGGATTACCTCAAGCAGCTTTACGGTGTACAGCCGGATAGCCGGATGTTTCCCATCAGCAAAAGTTATCTCCACAGGGAAATGGATCGGGGCTGCAAGGCAACTGGCGTGAAACGGATTCGAATCCACGATTTGAGACACAGCCATATCAGTCTGCTGATCGATATGGGATTTACCGCCCTGGCCATCGCAGAACGAGTAGGGCACGAAAGTATCGACATCACCTATCGGTATGCACATCTGTTCCCGACCCGCCAGGTGGAAATGGCCGATAAATTGGATTCGCTGAAAAATGAGAAGGGAGAGTAAGAAAATGTCCAAGAAAATTTATGACAACCACAACCGCTGGAGGAACAAGACTGTGGCTTTCCGGGTATCAGCGGAGGAAGATCTTCATCTGGAAGCGCTTGTCAAACTGACTGGCCTTACTAAGCAGGACTATATCATCCGGCGACTGCTTTGCCGGGATGTGGTTGTCCAGGGTAATCCCAGGGTCTACAAAGCCCTGCGAGATCAGCTTGCTGCCGTGCTGGACGAACTGCGCCGGATCGAAGCAGGGAAGAATGTTGACGATGAACTGTTGGACACCATTCGGATGATCGCAACCATCATGAGCGGAATGCAGGAGGACTTTGCCTATGGTAAATGAGCAAAAGAAAAAGACCGCCCAAACATCATCTGTTGGCGCAGATGATCAGCGGTCAATCTCTCAAAAGAACAATATTACTATACCAGATTTTGATGGGAAAAACAATCCCGCAGAAGATGATTTTGAGGAGTTCTACCGTCAGATTCAGCGCATGCAGGACCCCGCCTATCTCCATACTGTGACCCTGGACGAGCTGATGGAGAAAGTATTCCAGAGTAAGGCCGCGGTGGTTGAGAACCTGCTCTATACAGGAGCATATATCCTTGCCGGAGCACCCAAAATTGGAAAATCTTTTCTGGTGGCACAGATTGCCTATCATATCAGTTCGGGAAGGCCTCTTTGGGGGTATCAGGTACGGCAGGGAACAGTGCTTTACCTGGCGCTGGAGGATGACGAGGGCCGCCTGCAGCGTAGAATGTACCGAATGTTTGGTGTGGAAGGGGCAAACTCCCTTTACTTCGCCACCAACGCTAAGTTGATTGGCAGCGGTCTGGATGGACAGCTGGAAAACTTTGTCCAGGAGCATCGGGATACCCGGCTGATCGTGATCGACACTCTGCAAAAAGTCCGTGAAACAGTCAATGACACCTATAGCTATTCCAGCGATTACGATGTGATCGGCAAACTGAAACAATTTGCGGACAAGCACGGTGTGTGCGTCCTGATCGTTCATCACACCAGAAAGCAACCGGCAGGGGACAGCTTTGAAATGATCTCTGGAACCACGGGGCTGCTGGGGTGTGCAGATGGAGCACTCCTTATGCAAAAAGAAAAGCGGACCGATGGGAAAGCAACGCTGGATATTGTTGGAAGGGATCAGCCGGACCAGCGGCTCTACCTGACCAAGGATCAGGAACATCTTGTCTGGGAACTGGAACGGGCCGAAAACGAACTTTGGAAGCAGCCGCCAGACCCTATACTGGAAGCGGTATCCAAGATGGTTTCAGCCGAAAATCCGGATTGGGAGGGGAGCCCCACGGAATTGGCAGAGACCTTACAGACTGACATGGCTGTGAACCGCCTCACCAAACACCTGAATGTGAATGCAAGCCGTTTGCTGGAAGAACATCATGTGAAATATGAGAACAAAACAAAGCATGCCGGGCGGCGCATCCGTCTGACTTACATGGTGGTGGAACTGCCAGCAGTGGCAGTGACCGAGTAAGGCGCAACGGTCGCGACGGTCGCAACGATACTATGAGTACCCCTCAAATCACCGTTGCGACCGTTGCCACCGTCGCGGGACAAAATCTAGGGTAATATTTTGCCATTTCATTTTCAATTCAAGGAGAACGCCTCATTTTAGGAGTTGCTATATCAACAAAAGGGATGAGCGATTCGCTCACCCCTATGCTTCGAAACAGAGCTCCAGGTATATGCAAAAATTGTTGGATAAGTGGGCATTTTCACCACGTATCAGTATCCGCGAAAACAATGAGATGGAACGATTTGTTCAATTTCCGCCAAAGGGTTACGGCGTTTTGGCGTACCCTCTCAAAGCGTTCGAAGAACGCGCAGCCACAGAATGAAATTCTGTGTTCAAAAGGGGATTGGGGGCACAGCCCCCAACAAGCGGTTTGTGGCAATGGATAGCCACAAGCATTGCTTGCCTGATTTGCAAATAACTGAAACGGCTCTGGTACCGCGGAGCAAAATCAGCCTGTATCAAGCATTTGGAGGCATCATCTATGAGAAAGATTGTAACCTGTGAGTTTGACTTGGACACAGCTTGTGTGGAGTTGCATCTGGAGGATGGTACACTGCTATCTATCGACTGCACTGCCGTAGAAAATGAGATCGCGGACAGTATGTATCAGCGATCAGAACTGGACTGGTTAATCTACAATGATCCGCTGGCCTATGCCGAATTGATTTTGAATGGCGAGCCGAAACTGTATCTGAAGACTGTAACAAAGAAAAATTCATTAGATTAACAAGAAAGCAAATCCGTCAGAAGCAGCATCCTAAAAGATGTACCTCTGACGGATTTTTTTACATCTTATCAATTAAAGCAAATACAACAGCTTGCTGCTCCTCGCTCAATCTTGACCAGCGTTCCAGAAGCTTTTTCTGCGCCTCAGTCAAGGAAACAGGTGCATCTTCTTCAGCAAACAGCTGAGACAACGTAATGCCAAAAGCTGTGCAAATTTTCTCCAAAGATGGAATGGTCGGAACCATGTTCTTACGATACCATGAAGAGATTGTGGATTGCGGCAAACCGGAGCGTTCTGCAAGCTGATACTCTGTCCAGCCCCGTTCCTCCCGATATTCGGTTATGACCGAGAGAATATCCTTCACTTGCATCACTCCTTACTTGTGCTCTTCGTAAATTATACTTTGATAAATCGTTGTGATTTAATCATTTATATCGTATAATTTTAACGATAAATACAACTATAGGGAGGGAGAGCTTTGGAAGGGAAAAGCTGTTTCTTTATCGGACACCGGGATGCATCGGAAGAAATTTATCCGGCATTGTATGCGGCTGTGGAGCAGCACATTTCAGAATATGGTGTCACAGAATTTATTGTCGGCCACTATGGTGGATTTGACCGCCTTGCAGCGTCAGCAGTCAAAGAAGCAAAGCATTTTTACTCAGGGGTAAAGCTCATGCTACTGCTCCCGTATCATCCTGCGAAGCAGCCCATTCCAACACCCGACGGATTTGACGGAACATTTTATCCACCTGGAATGGAGAGCGTTCCACCTAAGGTCGCTATCGTGAGGGCCAATCGCTTTGTTGTTGATCATGTAGACTATTTGATTGCATATGCCTGGCATCCGGCAAGTAATGCGAAGAACTTGGTTAAATATGCTGAAAGACGTACTAAAATAGGGAAAATTGCAGTCACAAAGATTGACGGATTTCGTTTAAACGAATATAATTAAACTGGTTTTTTGTATGTTAGGCATAATGGGGGGGTAGGGAATGAACGGTTATATTACAGTTCAAGAAGCGGCTGAAAAATGGGGCGTGACTCCACGACAGGTTCAAATGCTGTGCAAGACAAATCGGATTCCCGGAGCAACTAGGTTGAGTCGTATTTGGATTATCCCGGAGAATGCAGAAAAGCCTACCAACGAGAAGCGAAAGATGGAGTTTGATAATGAATAATAAAAGTGAGCTTCAGAAGCTGGTTGAGCATTTTGATGCAAACATAGATTTTTATAAAGACAATAAAAAGGCATATAATGAACACTCTTGCCGTATTGAGTTTATCGACCCCTTTCTTAAAATTTTGGGATGGGATGTAGCCAATGAAAAAGGGACCGCACCTCAATATCGAGAAGTAATTGCAGAAAATTATTCATCTCGGTCAGATCGTCCAGACTATACAATGACACTCCGAGGAGTAGCAAAATTTTTCGTAGAAGCTAAGAAACCATCAGTTGATATTACGAAAGTTGATGCTCCTGCTATTCAGACAAGAAAATACGGTTGGAATGCGAAACATAGAATAGCCGTTCTAACTAATTTTGAGT